>ERZ506425.44-NODE-44-length-112752-cov-8.63209_pt1 | contig 112752 bp, 119 predicted proteins | sample MGYA00513667_ERZ506425 | MGnify/ENA metagenome assembly ERZ506425
CTTCCGTGCAAATTGGATGCTAGTGCTCAGCGAGCAGTAAGGAATTCCGTATCCCAAGCCGTGGCAAAGACTGACAAGCTGAGAAGCGACTTCGACGGGCACATGCACAGCATCTTGGCCGACTACAGCACAGGCACTGACACCCGTGGTCACACTATCGGCTTCAGCTGGAACGGCGAGAAGCTGCTGGTCTACGTCGACGGGAGTCTCGTCCGCTCGTGGTAACTAGGGGCGCTGTGCCGATGCTCAGTAGGCCCACGACACGATGCCGAAGATTCTCGTGCTTGGGTCGTCGGTGACAAGTGCCGAATAGATAAACAGAGTGCTGTCTTTGTTGTCTTTGCTGGGCACCCATACCTGGGCCTGGTGGTCGGCCTGACGGTGGCACAGCGCCGCGTAGGCGTTTCCGTCGGGAAGAAACTTGCACGGTATCTTCTCCGGGATTGCCCACGAACCCCCAGCCCCGATGCCGCCAAGGCCGTCGACGACCAAGGTGCAGACGCCTCCCTTGGCTCGGTAGCTGACACGGCCCCACTTCGAGTCGTTGTACAGGTAGACCTTTCCGGTGTCGCCCCGGTCAATCCGGGATACGGAATGCTGCTAGATCGTGTACGCCAGCGATATGTCGACGGTGCCCCACGTCAGCGTGTCATCCCCGTAGCGGTGAATCAGCTTGACGATGCCGTCGACGTCGACGGACGCGATGCCCCAAGACGTGCCCTGTATGCCGAAGATGGCCCGGGCGGGCGCCTTTGGACGGAAGGCGGCTTTCACGGAGCCGACCTTTATGCCTTGTGTAGTAGTGAGCACATCGTTTCCCGCGATATGCACCGTCACGCTGCCGCCGCGGGCCGCGCCCTCGACGGTGAGGCCGCCGAAGACCTGCTCTTCAATCGGGGATACGGAATGCTATGCCGTCCTAATCCAGAGCGTTACCTGACCCGGTCCTTCCGCGTAGACATGCCATTTCTGCGCGTCAGAGTTGTTGTAGTTGTAAATCTGAGTTGGAGTCCCGGCGACATCATACGTGCCGCCCTTCACGTCGAGCACCGAGCCTAACTTGGTCGCGAGCGACCACCGGAAGCTCTTCCACGTGCCGGGAAGGCCGAGGCTGGTCGGCGTAACCTTCGCGAGCCAGATGGCGCGGCCAACGGGCCACTCACGGTCGAGACGGGATACGGAATCTCACGCTCGCATGATGAGTCGCTCGACCTCGCGTTGCGCGTCCTTGCAGATGCGCGGCCTCGGCACGATGTAGTGCTCGTAGGCCGTCGATATGTCCGTGTGCCCAAGCATAAGCGCGACCGTCTCGATGCCCACGCCTGCCTCCACGGCGAGCGTGGCCCACGTGTGGCGGCACTCCGTCATCGAGGTCCAGGCGGCCCCGGCCCGCCTGCAGGCCGACCGGATGCGCCGCGCCACGGCGTCTGGCGTCAGGTCGCAGAGCCAGCCCGAGCGGCCCTTACGCAGGGCGCGCAGCCGCCGCACCGCGAAGCGTGGCAGCCAGCATGAGCGGGCGCTGCGCTCGGTCTTAGGCGCCACCACGACCTCTTGGCCATGGACCACCTGCCGCGAGCGCCGGATGCGCACCTCGCCCGTGCGCAGGTCGATGTCCGACCAGCGCAGCCCACACGCCTCGCCCCGGCGCAGGCCGAGCGTCACCGAGCAGATGGCGACCGCCTCGCACTCGTGGCCCCACAGGGCACGGAGGTAGTCGCGGACCTGGCCGGCCTCCATTGTGCGGGGCCGGTGCGTCTCCTTGCGCGGGAGCTCCACGCCGGCCGCCGTGGGGTCGTACATGCGGACGCCCAGTCGTCGGATGGCCCATCGGATGACCTGTCGCAGCGTCTTGTAAGCCTTCTCGGCGGCGCCGGGGAGCTCGAAGTCGTCGACCCACGCCTGCACGCCCTCCGGAGTGATCGCGTCGAGCTCCACGTCGGCCCATCTCGGCAGCACGTGCAGCTCCAGCGCGCTGCGGTAGCCCTCCAGCGTGGATGCCCGCAGGCGCTTCCCTTTGTCGACCATGTACTTCTCGGCAGCTTCCTTCACAAGCATCTCGGTCCTTTCTACGGCGTAAATCCCAGACGAGCGCGGCCCCTTGGCCAAGGTGTGCGTCTGGGATTTTTCACCGTTACCGGCGGAAGACGATGGTCGTGAAGACAGGCGGCGACCGCCGCTCGGCGAAAGGGGAGACATGCGAAGCAGGCACTCCGGAGCAGGAGGAGATTAGTGGACTTCGATGGACGTCTGAGTCTCGTCGAGGCCAAGGTGGAGAGCGCCAACAAGCGCCTCGATGCGCACGGCGAGCAAATCGACCAGCTGCGCCTGCACCGCGAGAGGGTCGACCTCACGCTCACCCAGATCAACGCGACCACGACGCGCACCGCCGCCGACGTCATGGCAATCAGGGAGCGCCTCGACAAGGTCGAGGACGCGCCCGACGAGGCCGATGCCGAGAAGTGGCGCAAGGTCATGTGGCTTTGCGTGACCGCCGTTGTGTCGGCCCTCATTGGATACGCGCTGGGCTTCACCGGCGTGGCATAGGAAACCAAGGAAAGGAAGAAACATGAACGAATACAAGGCATGGGCCGCTGCGGCCACCACGCGCGCCGTCAAGACCGCCGCTCAGACGGCGGTGTCCCTCATCGGCACGGGCGCCGTGGGCTTCACCGACCTGGACTGGATGCAGATCGCATCCGTCGCCGGTGTCGCCGCCGTCGTAAGCCTGCTCACCTCTGTGGCGGGCCTGCCGGAGGTCGCCGACGGCAAGTCCCCGCTGGCGACCACCCCGGTCGAGTAGCCATGGCCAAGGCTTCCAGGCGGCGCCTGCTCGCGGCATGCAAGGTCGCCGCCCTTGCCGTCGCGCTGGAAGCTGCGCTCATGGCCATGCTCATAGCGACGTCGCAGCCAACTGCAAAGCGCTGCTGGTCGCCCGGCAAGACCATCGTCTACGACCGGCCTTTGGCCAAGATCGTAATCGAGGTGCCCACCGGCCGCACATGGACGGTCGCGCCGGGCGGCATCGAGACAATCACAAGGGAAGGAGACTAGCAATGGACGAAGAGACCATCGCGGAGCTCAACGACAACAAGGGGGAAGACGATGACTAGGTCCTCCCTGTGCACCTACACGCGCATCACGTCCAACCACTCGCGCGGCCGCGGGGGCCAGCGCGTCTGCAAGATCACCCCGCACTACATGTGCGCCGCCTGGAGCGGCAAGCAGTGCGCCGACTACTTCGCGAGCACGGCGCGGCAGGCGAGCTCGAACTACTGCATCGGCGTGAACGGCGACATCGCCATGTCGGTCGACGAGGACGACCGCCCCTGGACCTCCGCCAGCAAGTGGAACGACGACCGCGCCATCACCATCGAGTGCGGCAACATCGCGCGCGGCGCGCTCACGGAAGCCACCTGGAACGCGCTCGTGGCCCTCTGCGTCGACATCTGCCGACGCTACGGCTTCCGCCTGTCCTACGACGGCACGCGCAACGGCTCGCTGACCGAGCATCGCATGTTCGCGTCGACCGACTGCCCCGGCCCCTACCTGCACGCGAACATGGCCCATCTGGCCGAGGTGGTCAACGCGCAGCTTGACGGCACAGCCGCGCCTTCCGTCGCCCCGGCTTCGTCCAAGCAGCTCGTGGTCGACGGCTACTGGGGCCGCGAGACCACCCTGCGCCTGCAGGAGCTCCTTGGTTGCCCGTACAAGGACGGGGTCATCTCGTCCCAGTGGCAGGGCGACGCATGGCGCCATGAGGCGTGCACGAGCTTCCAACACGACTCCAGCGGCGAAGGCTCCGTGACCATCGCGCGATTGCAGCAGCGCATCGGCGTGACGGCCGACGGGCTCTGCGGCAAGGACACCATCAACGCCCTAATCAAGAGGTACATGCCGTCCTCCGGCGCGACCGTCCTGGACGGTAAGCTCGACGCCGCCTCCGTCACCGTCAAGGCGATGCAGCGCGCCCTCAACCGAGGCGAGCTCTGATGCCGTATCCGTCGCCGGCCGACGAGCACGACGGAGATTGCCTGAACTTGGCGCTATTCCTCATCGACATCGGGCTGCTCCTTGTAGCGGTGCCGATGTGCCTCATGGGCCTGCTCTAGCTGTGACCTAGCTCGTACCTACCGTGACCCCTCCTCGCTTCGGCGGGGAGGGTTTTTATGCAGAAAACGTGTCCCTAATGCGTCCCAATTCTCCGTTGTTGTCGGAATTACAGACACTATAGACACTATTTTCGCTGGTCACAGCATTACAGACACTAATGAACGTTGAATGGTAGACTCAAAGGGTTGAATTCACGATGTGGTTGAGGAGCATCGCATTTGATCGCGCTAGCAGATAAAGTTTCCAAGTCGTTCGGCGGACGGGTTCTGTATACCGGGGCCACCCTTCAGCTCAACGCCGGCGAGCGCTGGGCTCTCGTTGGCCCTAACGGCTCCGGCAAGACGACTTTTTTGAAGATATTCATGGGCCTGGAGTCCTGCGACGAGGGGACCATCAGCTTCGCTAAGGACACGACCGTCGGCTATCTGGAGCAGGAATCCAAGCTTATGGGCGGCAGGTCTGCCTTGGCTGAGGTCATGGATTCTGCACATGAGATCAAGACCTGGGAGCGCAAGGTCGCGGACCTTGAGGGTCGCATCTCGACCGCTGACGGGCCTGAGCTCGACCGTCTTCTTGAAGAGTATGGCCATGCCCAGGACCGATTCGAGCGGCTTGGGGGCTACGAGCTCGAGGCGCGGGCGAGGCAGATCCTTGCGGGTCTCGGTTTTCCCGTGGAGGACTTCGACAAGCCCGCGGAGGATTTCTCGGGCGGCTGGCAGATGCGCATCAGCCTCTCCAAGCTTCTGCTTCGTCATCCTGACCTGCTTATGCTCGACGAGCCCACCAACCACCTCGATCTCGAGAGCGTCAAGTGGCTCGAGTCCTTCCTCCAGAGCTACGACGGCGCCGTGCTCCTCGTCAGCCACGATCGCGCCTTCATGGACGCGTGCGTGAGCCATGTCGCCGCGGTTGAGAATCGCCGCATCACTACCTATACAGGCAACTACTCACAGTATCTGCACCAGCGCGAGGACAATCTCGAGCAGATGCGGGCCAAGCGCGCCGCTCAGGAGCGCGAGATCGCCCATATGCAGGTGTTCGTCGACAAGTTCCGCTATAAGCCCACCAAGGCCGCTCAGGCTCAGGAGCGCATGAAGAAGATCGAGCAGATCAAAAGCGAGCTCGTGATTCTTCCTGAGGGCAACAAGCACATGTCCTTCTCGTTCCCTGATCCTCCGCGCACGGGCGACATGGTCATCGGCCTCGACGGGGTCGCGAAGTTCTTCGGCGATAACCGCGTCTACGAGGGCGTTGACCTTAAGCTGTACCGAGGCGACCATGTGGCCCTCGTGGGTCCCAACGGTGCCGGCAAGTCGACGCTTATGAAGCTCATCAACGGCAAGCTCAAGCCTGACGCAGGCAAGGTCGAGCTTGGCCAGAACGTGACGCAGGCTTACTACGCCCAGCACCAGCTGGAGGAGCTCAACGAGGCGAATACCGTTCTCGGCGAGATGGACACCGTTGCCCGCGGCTGGACCAGTTCCGAGGAGCGTCGCCTTCTGGGCGCGTTTCTTTTCCACGGCGACGACGTCGAGAAGCGCGTCGGCGTCCTTTCCGGCGGCGAGCGCGCGCGTCTGGCTCTGGCAAAGATGCTCGTCGCTCCCGACCCCCTGCTTATGCTCGACGAGCCTACGAACCACCTCGACATCGACTCCGTCGATGTCTTGGAACAGGCGCTTGTCAAGTTCCCCGGCACCATCGTGCTCATCTCGCACGACGAGCACCTCGTGCGCGCCGTCGCAAACAAGGTGGTCGAGGTTCGCGACCACAGGGTGACCCTCTATGACGGAGACTACGACTACTACCTCTTCAAGCGAGCCGAGCTCGAGGCGGCTGCCCTTGACGAGACCCCTTCATCATCCGATAGGCGCCCCATCGAAGCGACTTCCGAGCCTGCCGGCGGGCGTAACGTGAAGACGCGCGAGCAGCGCCGTGCCGAGGCGGAAGAGCGAAAGCGCATTAATCAGGCGCTCAAGAAGGAAAAGAAGCGCCTGAAAGAGGTCGAGGCCGCCCTTGAGCCCGCCCAGAAGCGCTATGACGAGCTCGTCGCCCTTATGGCCGACGAGGCCCTTTACAACGACTCCGCCAAGTTCGATGAGTGCATGAAGGAGTACAACGCCCTCGCAAAAAAGATCCCTTCCCTCGAGGAGGAGTGGATGGAGCTTTCCGAGAAGATCGAGTCTGCAGATGTCTAGCGCCTCTCACGACAACCCCGTGAAGGCTTTGCTGGGCGCCGCCGCTTTCGCTCTTCGTTTCCTTGGATGGGCCGTGGTCGTGCTCGTCGTCGCCGACGTCCTTGCCACGGGGCCCGCACGTGCTGCAGTCTTGCCGCTCAATACCGCTTTATCTCGGCTTTTGTCGGCTGGGCTTGAGGGTCTTCTTGTTATCCAGACCCCGCTCGGAGGCGCCTTCCGCGGCGACTTCGCGCTCTTTGCTGTAATCTTGTTCATTATCGATTGGGCGATCTGCAAGGTCGTCGCCTCGCTGCGCTGACGCCGCGAGAGAGGGGTCCGATTGTTCCAGACGTTTTCCATCGAGCAGCTCGCGAGCATCGCGATGTCTGTGCTGCTCGTGATGTTCTCCGCGACCATCCATGAGGTTGCCCACGGTTGGGTCGCCCTCAAATGCGGGGACGCCACAGCCAAGGAGGCCGGGCGACTGTCTCTTGATCCGAGAGCTCACCTCGATGGATTCGGCTCCTTCGTTCTTCCTCTATTTATGGCGCTTATGGGCGGGCCTATGTTCGCTTTTGCCAAGCCGGTGCCCTACAACCCCTATAGATTGAAGAACCCGCGTCGCGACGAGGTGCTCGTTGCGATTGCCGGGCCCGTTTCCAACCTCCTTCAAGCACTTCTTGGCACGGCCTTGTTCGGCATCGCGCGGAAATCTCGAATCGCCGTCTTTGGGCTTTTGGGGTCAACTGGCTTTATGTGGGTTGTGCGCATTCTCACAACTTACATTTACGTGAACCTTACCCTCGCGTTTTTCAATCTCATACCCTTCCCGCCGCTCGACGGCTCGAAGATCGTCATGCCTTTGCTCCACGGCGGGGTGCGTGAGGAGTATTGCCGGGTTCAGGCGTACGCCATGCCCGTCTTGATCGTTGCGCTCTACGTTCTCCCGAGTTTCCTCGGCATCGATCCCGTCGGCGCCTTCCTGGACTTTACCGCAGGAAACCTTTACGACCTTCTGGTGCAGGCGGTGATGTAGGTGTCGTATAAGGTGCGGACCCAGGCTTTCTCCGGGCCTTTTGACCTGCTGCTCCAGCTCGTGACCAGGCAAAAAGTCATGATCGGCTCTATCGCGATCTCGGAGGTCGCCAATCAATACCTCGAGGAGGTCGAGCGCATGCGCGACCTCGACCTCGACGTGGCGAGCGACTTCGTTCTCGTTGCCTCCACCCTGCTTGATATCAAGGCCGCCTCGCTTGTTCCCGCCGAGGCTCCGCGATCCTTTGACGACGACTTTGAGGACGAGGACGATGACCTTGTGGATTTGGATCCCGACGAGGCCCGCGAGGTCCTCATCGCGCGGCTCATCGCGTACAAGCAGTTCCGCGGAGCGGCGGCGGCTTTGGCCGCGAGAAGCGAGGCGGAGTCGCGCATGCACCCGAGAACCGTGGGGGCAGACCCTCAGTTCCTTGGCCTGATGCCTGATTATCTCGAGGGCATTACGCTTCGCAGCCTGGCCGTCATCTGCGCCGACATCGACTCGAAGCGCGAGACGTTTCTTTTGGAAAGCGAACACATCGCCCCCAAGCGTTTGCCCGTCGCGCTCACCATCGCCTCGGTTGACCGCCTGGTCAGGAGCCGCCGACGCGTCACTTTCAGCGAGCTCGTTGGGAAGGATTCGACCCCGGAGGTGGTCGTCGCTAATTTCCTCGCCATTCTCGAGCTCTTCAAGCGGGGCCTCGTTCGCGTGAGCCAAAGCGAGGTCTTCGGGGAGATTGACGTGGAGCACATAACCGGTGCCGAAGCCTATAAAATCGATGCCACGGCATTGGCCGATCTGGATGAGCAGACCAGGGACCTCGTTATCGAGGCGTCCTCGGCGCAGGATCTCCTGGCCGACGGCCTTGAGCCAAATGAACTTACCATTGGTGAGGAGTAGGGATGCAAGAACTCGAGTCCTTTGAATCCGGTGAGCTGAAGCCTTTGCTTGAGGCGCTGCTTCTTGTCTCTGACGACTCTGTGCCCGCTACCGAGCTTGCCCGTGCGACCGGCGCAGCGCCTGGCGAAGTTTCTCAGGCCCTGGCCGAGCTCGCCGCAGAGTACGAGTCGGCAAATCGTGGGTTCCAGCTCAGAGAGGTCGCAGGGGGCTGGCGGCTGTACACCCATCCCGCCTACCACGATCAAGTGGGGGATTATGTCTTGTCCTGGGATGCTCGCAAGCTTTCTCAGGCGGCTCTCGAGACGCTCGCCGTCATTGCCTATCACCAGCCGGTGACTCGAGAGGGTGTGCGCGCCATTCGCGGCGTCAACTCCGATGGCGTCATCGCTTCCCTTCGCGAGAAGGGCTTGGTGCGCGAGGCGGGGCACGAGGCCGACCGCGGACAGGCCGTGCTGTTCGGCACCACGCGTCTTTTCCTCGAGCATTTTGGGTTGAAGTCCCTTCGCGAGCTTCCCCCGCTCGAGGATTTCGCTCCCGACGAGGAGTCCAAGAGGTTTATTCGCGAGCGCCTCTCGGGCAGGCAGATCGGCTCAACGCTTGAAGAGGCCGCCGAAGACCTAGAAGATGAGCGCGACCTTTTGGGCAACGAACTCGAGGTTGCAGATGGCTTGCCAGGTGACGGGGAGGCTCTTTGCGATGAATGATGAGCTGTACCCTATGCGCCTTCAGCGATTCCTGGCGCGCGCGGGCGTCGCTTCGCGTCGCGGGTCTGAGCGACTCATGACCTCCGGCCGTGTTCGCGTCAACGGCGACATCGTCTGCGAGCTCGGCAGCAAGGTCGACCCGTTGCGCGACGTCGTCACCGTTGACGGAAAGGAATGCCGCATCCAGGAGAAGCCTTGCTATCTCATGCTCTACAAGCCGGCGGGATGTCTCACTACGATGAGCGACCCGCAGGGCAGGCCAACGGTCGCCGATTTCGTGCCGACTGAGGACTATCCGGGCCTCTATCCCGTCGGCAGGCTCGATTTCGACACGACGGGGCTGCTTCTTTTCACTACTAACGGCAACGTCGGCCAGGACCTCCTGCATCCATCGAGCCATGTTGACAAGCATTACGTTGCCCTTGTGCGGGGGGTTCCCGATGAGCGCGACTTCGACCGGCTGCGCAAGGGCATCATGCTCGAGGATGGGCCTGCGAGCCCGGCCGAGCCTGAGCTGCTCGACGACCACAGCCCGCTCTACCGCATCGTTGCGCCGCGAGGCGCCGGCAGCGATCGAGGGGGGAACCCAAATTCCGTTGTCGGGCTTACCATCCATGAAGGCCGGAAGCATCAGGTGAAGAAGATGCTCATGGCCTGCGGACACAAGGTCTTGCGGCTTCACCGCGACGCTTTCGGCCCGCTTAGGCTGAGAAACGTCGCCGAAGGGGCCTGGCGATTGCTTGACCCGTCCGAGGTCGAGGCCATCGAAGCTCTGTGCAGGAGCAGGGAAAACGGCTCTTGAGGCGCTGCTGCCCCAACGAATGTGTCTGGAACCCAGCGCCCAACAGGCGCTCATTTGAAAGGATCTTGTATGATCGTCGCCATCGACGGGCCCTCCGGTTCCGGTAAATCCTCGGTCGCGAGGGCCATCGCCAAAAGATGCTCGCTCACGTTTCTCGATACGGGGGCGATGTACCGCTCCGTCGCCGCTGAGTGTCTTCGTGCCGGCGTGGATCCCGAGGACCATGAGCGCGTCGCGAACGTCGCGCGAGACATCGATATCCGCTTCGTCTCCACCGAGTCCGGGCAGCGCGTATTCGCCAACGGCCGAGACGTCACATCCGAGATCCGCACCCCAGAGGTCGAGCTCGCGGTTTCTCCCGTTTCTGCCACCCCGGCGGTTCGCGAGGTTATGGTTGCCCTGCAGCGCAAGGTCGGCGAGGGGGCCGATGTTGTCGCCGAGGGCCGCGATATCGGCACGGTCGTGTTTCCCGCGGCTGACGTCAAGGTTTTTCTCACGGCCAGCCCCGAGGCGCGCGCACGCCGTCGCGCCGTCCAAAGACAGGGCGGAAATCTCGCCGAGGACGCTTCCGCGACGGTGGATCCCGCTGCTGAGAAAAAGATATTAGCCGATCTTAAGCGACGCGACGATTATGACTCGAGCCGCGAGGCATCGCCTTTGCGACCGGCCGAGGACGCTGTCGTTATCGACTCCTCCGACCTTTCGTTTGAACAGGTCATTCAAAACATTTGCGAACTTTCCGACGAGCTGAGCGCTCGACTCGCCAAGGAGGTATAGATGTCTGACCAGCCCAACGACATCGCCGGCGCCCCAAGATCCGCTAAAAGGAAGGGCCAAGCAGACAACGCCTCCAAAGGCAAGCTCCGCGCGTTTGCCGGCAACTCCTTCGATGACTACTACGATTCCGCTATGTCTGATTTCCCTTGGACTGCGCGCTGGCTCATGAACTTCATCATTGCGGTTCTCTATGTGGTTACTAAGCTGCTTTGGCCGTGGAAGGTCGAGCGAGCTGAGCTTCTTACCAAGGACGCTCGGGGCCGCGTGATCATCCAGAACCACGAGTCGATGCTCGAACCCGTGATAACGATAGTCACCTTATGGCGCGCCGGCATCCACACCCGCACCGTGTACAAGAAGGAGTTTGACAAGATTCTTCCCGCGGCCTGGCTCTTCTCGCGCGTCGGGGGGTTTCCCGTCAATCGTGGGAGCGCCGATATGAAGGCCGTGAGGCGCGCGCGCACTGCTCTTCAGCGCGGAGAATGCCTCCTTGTCTACCCCGAGGGGACTCGAGTGAAGCGCGACGAGGACGCCGAGCTCCACGGCGGCTATGTCATCATGGCCCAGCTGGCTAAGGCTCCGGTGCAGCCGACCGCCGTCGTCGGTGCTCGTTTTCTCAGGCTCCGCAGCCGCGTCGTCATGAGGTGCGGCGAGGCCATCGAGTGGTCTGGCCTCTCCTCCTCTAAGCGCAAGGACCAGGCCGCCGAGATGGAAAGCCGCGGCATGTCCGCCGTGTTCGCCCTTCGGGACGAGCTCCGAGCTGATTACCCCGAGCTTAAGGAGTAGCTGTGGCCGTTCATATTCAGATCGCTTCTGAGGCGGGGGCCTGCTATGGCGTAGAGCGCGCGCTTCGCATGGTGGAAGACGCCGCCAAGACTTCCCCCGTCCCGGTTCATACCCTTGGCCCTTTGATTCACAACCCGCGCGTTGTCGCCGACCTTGCCCTGAAAGGGGTCACCGTCGTCGATTCGCCCGAGGAGTCCGCGGGGGATACGCTTCTTCTGCGAACGCACGGCGTCACACCCAATGAGGAGCGCCAAGCGCGCAAGCTTTGCCATGACGTCCTCGACGCCACTTGTCCTTTTGTGAAGAAGGTCCACCTTGCCGCTTCCCGGCTTTACCGAGAGGGCTATCAGGTCGTTGTTGTCGGAGAGGCGGGTCATCCTGAGGTCGAGGCCACGCTTCCCCATGCTCCCGGGGCGGTCGTCGTGGGCGACGCGTCCGAGGTCGCCGATCTTCCCGCATGCAAAAAGATCGGCGTGGTCGTCCAGACGACGCAGTCGAGGTCGAATCTCGAGCGCGTTGTCTCCGCTCTTCTTGGAAAGGCCGAGGAGGTGTGCGTCGTCAACACCATCTGCGACGCCACGAGCGGCCATCAGGGCGCTTGCGCAGAGTTGGCCGCCCGTGCTGACGTCATGATCGTTATCGGAGGAAAGATCTCCGCCAATACCAAGCGATTAGCGGAGATCGCGGCCGAGCTGTGCCCGCGCACATATCACATCGAGGGGGCCGACGAGCTCGACCCCTCTTGGCTCGACGGGGCGGTCCTCATCGGCATAACCGCCGGTGCGAGCACTCCTGCGAGCCAGATCGACGCTGTCCGCCTTGCCATCGAGGCCGCTATCTAGGAGCCCGCCGGGGACTTGCCTCGAGTCATTCCTTCAACGGCGTTGAGCCTGGATTTTGGGAGGTGAACATGGAACAGAAAAGAGCCGATTACGCGTCCACGAGGCCGCAAGCCGACGGTGCTTGGGTCGCCAGCGTCGCTGAAGGGAGCCCCGCATGGGAAATCGGTATCGAGCCGGGCATGAGGATCCTTTCCGTAAACGGCGTTGTTCCTCGCGACATCATCGATTGGCGCTGGGAAGCCGACGGAGGCTGGTGCGAGCTCGAGGTCTTCGACCCTCGCGACAATACGACGACCGCCTGTGAGCTCGAGCGTGAGCCTGGCGAGGATTGGGGCATCGAGTTCACGGATGTCTTGTTCGACGGAATTCAGACTTGTGTCAATAGATGCGTATTCTGCTTCATGGCCATGCTCCCCAAGGACGCGCGAGCGACCCTAACCCTTCGCGACGACGACTACCGGCTCTCATTTCTTCAGGGCAACTTCGTCACGCTCACGAATGTTACCGATGAAGACGTCGAGCGCATCATTTCACACGGCCTCGAACCGATGAACGTCTCCATTCACGCAATCTCAGACGACGTTCGCAGGCAAATGATCGGCCCTCATGCCGCTCGCGGCAAGGAGGTCCTTGAACGGCTCTGCGCGGCCGGCGTTGAGATCCATGCCCAAATCGTTCTTTGCCCTGGAATCAACGATGGGGAGGAGCTGCACAAGACGCTCGCCTGGGCAGAGAGCCATCCGCAGGTCACGAGCCTCGCGGTGGTCCCCATGGGTTACACGAAGCACTCGAAGCGTTTCGATAGGAGTTTCTCCGACGACGTCGAAGCCTCCCGCGCCGTGGTCAAGCTCATCGAGCCGTATCAGGAGCGCGCGAGGGAGCGTTATGGGGAGACGCGTTTTCAGTTGTCCGACGAGTTCTATGTCGACGCCGATCTTCCTGTTCCGCCCGCCGAGACCTATGACGGCTACCCGCAGTTCTATGACGGCATCGGGATGCTCCGCAGCTTCCTCGATGAGTCTGCGCTCGTTCGCTCCGAGAGGGCGGGCGAATGCGTGGCGCTGAACGACGTCCTCGGTGAGCGGCATCTAAGGGTAATGCTCGTCTGCGGCGAGGCTGCCGAGAAGACCATCTCTGTGTTTTGCTCGCTCGTCTCTCCTGAGGGGCGCATTTTCACCCGTTCCATCCGCAACGACTATTACGGCGGAGACGTCAATGTGACCGGTCTCATAGTGAGCTGCGATCTTTTGGCTCAGCTTCCTGAGGACCTTGCGTCCGCCGTGGTCGTTCTTCCCGAGGTCATGTTCAATTTCGATCACGTCTCGCTCGACGGCGACACGCAGGAGCACATCCTTGAGGAACTCCGTCGCCGCGGCGCGATGCCCCTCATCTCCGAGCCTAGCCCCGGCAAACTCCTCGATTGTTTGGTTGGCTCTTTAATTCCGTCTTAATTGCTTTTGCCGTTCGCCTCTGGCCCGCCCTTGGCCAGCCTCTGAGCGCAGTTCCGCATGAGCCGAACGCCACTTAATGTGGCGTTCGTGCGAATAGGACTGTCTGAGCACGGAGGCTGGCCAAGGGCGGGCCAGACAGCTGGGGTGCATGGTAAACTATTTTCTGTATGTCTAATAGCTAGGAGCATTCATGAGCAAGCCCATTGTCGCAGTTGTCGGCCGCCCCAACGTCGGCAAGTCCACGCTCGTCAACCGCATCGCGCTTTCTCGCGACGCCATTGTCCACGAGTCCCGCGGCGTCACGCGCGACCGCAGCTATCACGAGGCGGACTGGAACGGCCGTGATTTTGTGATTATCGACACCGGCGGTATCGAGTCCATCAAGTCTAAGGACGTCTTTGCCCCCGGTATTCGCGAGCAGGCTATTCTTGCCACGCAAGAGGCCGACGTCATCGTCTTCGTCGTCGACGGCGCCACGGGCATCACTGATGAGGACGAGGAGGTCGCCCGCATTATCCGGAAGACTGACAAGCCGGTTTTCCTTTGCGTGAACAAGAAGGACAACCCCTCCACCGAGCAGGACAACCTCTGGGATTTCTACGCCCTTGGCTGCGGCGAGCCTATGCCTATCAGCGCTACGCACGGCCACGGAACCGGCGACCTGCTCGATCTGGTCGTTGAGGCGTTCCCCGAGCCCGAGGAGCTCGAAGAGGACGACGACGTCTTGTCCATCGCCATCGTCGGTCGACCCAACGTCGGCAAATCCTCCCTTGCCAACCGCCTCGCGAACAAGAAGCGCTCCATCGTCTCCGACGTCGCGGGTACAACGCGCGACGCCATCGACTCCGTCATCGAGTGGAAGGGCCAGACGATTAAGCTCGTCGATACTGCCGGCATGCGCAAGAAGAGCCAGGTCCATGAGGACGTCGAGTACTACAGCATGGTTCGTGGGCTGCAGGCAATCGACCGCGCTGACGTCGCCATGCTCGTTGTCGACGCCACCGTCGGCGTGACCGAGCAGGACCAGAAGGTGGCCAACATGGCGATCGACCGCGGCTGTGCCCTTGTCCTTCTTATCAACAAATGGGATTTGGTCGAGACCGAGCGCCAGCGCGACGAGATCGTCGCCTCGATAGACAAGCGCCTCGCATTCGCCCCATGGGTTCCGTTTGTAAACATCAGCGCGCTCACCGGCCGCGCCACCGACAAGGTCCTCGAGCTTGCCGTGAAGGCCGCCAACGCGCGCAAACAGGAAATCCGCACCGTCGATCTCAATAAGCTCCTTGCCGAGATCGCCGAGTCGGGCCACACCGTTTCCGACAAGGGCCGCCGCCTGAAGATGAAGTACGCCACGCAGACCGGGTCGAAGCCTCCGGTGTTCAGCTTCTTCTGCAACGCGCCCGATCTTGCCGACGACAACTTCCAACGCTTTATCGAGAATCGCCTTCGCGCCCGCTTCGACCTTACGGGCACCCCCATTCGCCTTAAGTTCCGTCGCAAGTCCACCGACGGGGGCGATCGCTAGTGGCTGAGGTCTACACCCCGGCACTTGTTGCCTGGACCGTTGTATTCGCCCTCGGCGCGTACGCCGTCTGCGGAATCCCCTTCGGCCTCATCATTGCCCGCTCTCTGGGGCACGTCGACGTCCGCTCGACGGGGTCCGGCAACATCGGCACGACCAATGTGGCGCGTAGCGTGGGGAAGCTCGCCGCCGGCCTTACCCTGCTGTGCGACTTGGGCAAAGGCCTGCTTTGGATGATGCTCTCGCGTTTCATGCTCTCGCTGATCGTCTTCGGGCACCATGGCTTTGCGCCTGAGCTTGATTTCGCCTCCGAGGCCGGAATCTCCATGTCGGTGATCTACCTCTTCTGTGTTTTCGGGCATGTGTTCAGCCCGTACCTCGATTTCCATGGCGGTAAGGGCATCGCGGTCGGCTTCGGCGCGGCGCTCGGGCTGTGGTGGCCTGTCGCATTGGGGCTTCTTGTCGTGTTTATCCTCTTTGCGGTCCCCTCCCGCTACGTGAGCCTCGGTTCTGTTTGCGCCGCCATCTCGTTGCCGATACAGTGCTTTGCATGGGGTTTTGCCCCTGTGTCCGTTGGCGTCGTCGCCGCGGTGGCCCTTGTCGTCGTATGGGCGCACAGGTCAAACGTCAAGAAGCTCATTGCCGGCGAGGAGCGCAAGTTTGCGTTCCACAAAAGCGGCGATAATGCGGACTCGGTAGGGGAGTGACGGTTTTGGAGGCTTGCCGCGGCTCGATCTCGAAGGCGTGCGTTGTGGGCTCGGGTTCCTGGGGCACCGCCTTTACGGGAATTTTGGCGCCGAACGTCGGCGAGGTGGTTCTGTGGTGCCGCAGCGCTCAGGTCGCAGAGGAGATCAACCTGAAGCGCCGCAACCCGCGACGCCTTTGCTCCTATGAGCTCTGCGAGAACGTCTCTGCCACAGCGGACGCCGCGCTTGCCCTTGACGGTGCGGGCGTCGTCGTCCTCGCCGTTCCCTCGGCGCATCTGCGCGCCGTTTGTCGCGCAATAGCCCCCCACGTCGCCTGCGACGCCATTATTGTTGTCCTTACTAAGGGCATGGAGCCTGATACCCATAAGCTCATGCACGAGATCGCTGCGGACGAGTTCGGTGACGCTTCCCGCATAGCAGTGGTATCGGGTCCGAACCATGCCGAGGAGATAAGCTGCGGGCAGGTTTCTGCCGCTGTCGTGGCTGCGAGCAATACTTCTGTGGCCGAGCGCGTGCAGAACCTATTGTTCTCGTATTCGTTCAGGTCTTACGTCTCAAGCGACGTTGTAGGCGTTGAGGTGTGCGGCGCGGTCAAGAACGTGGTGGCTATCGCCTGCGGCCTCGCGGCGGGCCTAGGCGCCGGTGACAATACGCTCGCGGCGCTCATGACCCGCGGGATAGCCGAGGTCGCCCGCATCTCATCTGCCCTTGGGGGAGACCCGCTCACCCCCATGGGCCTCGCGGGCATGGGCGACCTCGTGGCGACCTGCACCTCGGAGCACTCACGAAACCGCACGTTCGGCGAAGCGCTTGCCCATGGAGAGACGCTCGCCGAGTATGAGGCCCGAACGAACATGGTCGTCGAGGGCGCCCGCGCGGCCATGAGCGTCCACGAGCTCGCTGTGGAGCGCGGCATCGAGGCGCCCATCACGGCGGCGGTACATGGTGTCCTCGTGAACGAACTCGATATTGACTCTGCCAAGGAATCTCTTCTTGGTAGACTTCCCCGCGAGGAATTCTACGGCATAACCGTAAAGACCGGAAAGGAATAGGATGCAGAACCAGATCAAGATCGCTCCGTCGGTGCTTTCCGCCGATTTCGCTCGCCTCGGAGCCGACCTCGACGACATTGCCTCGGCCGATTGCGTTCACTATGACGTAATGGATGGGCACTTTGTTCCCAATATCTCGTTCGGCATCGATATCCTCAAGGCCGTCAAGCGCTCTACCAAGCTTCCTGTCGACGTGCATCTCATGATCTCGAATCCCGACGAGCTGATTCCCGCCTTCATCGATGCCGGTGCCGACATCGTCACGTTCCACTACGAGGCTACCGATCACGCCCACAGATTGATTCAGCTCATCCACGCTTCCGGCCGCAAGGCGGGCGTCGCACTCAATCCCGCAACGCCCGTATGCCTGCTCGAAGACATCATCGATTACCTCGACATGGCTCTCATCATGACGGTAAATCCCGGCTTCGGCGGACAGAAGTACATTGAGTCTTCCGGCGCAAAGCTTCGCCGCCTTCGTCGGCTGTGCACCGACCACGGCGTAAGCCCGCTCATCGAGGTCGACGGCGGCGTGAATGCCCAGACCGCTGCCGAGGTTTGCGAGGCCGGCGCTAACGTGCTTGTTGCCGGCAGCGCCGTGTTTGGCAAGCAGGATCGCGCTGACGCAATCTCTCAGATTCGTGCCGCCGCCGAGTCCGGTCTTTCGAAGAAGGCCTAGGAGCTTATGTCATCTGCTAAAACCGTATATCTCGACTACGCCGCTTCCGCCCCCGTTAGGGAATGCTCCCTTGAGGCGGAGCGGCGCTATGCATCGGCTGATTATGCCGGAGCAAACCCGAATTCGCTGCATGGCATGGGCCGGCTTGCCGCTCGGGCTCTCGATCAGGCCCGCGCCGACCTTGCCCGCTGCTTGGGCGGCAGGTTTCGCCCGGCTGAAGTGACGTTTACTTCCGGTGGGACCGAAAGCAACAACCTTGCCCTCTTTGGCTTGGCCGAGGGCGCACGTGAACGAGACCGCAAGCGCGCAAAAGTGATCGTCTCGGCGATCGAGCATGACTCCGTCCTCGACGTCGCGAGCCCTCTTAGGGCGCTCGGTTTTGAGGTGGTCCTCGCGCGCCCGGGGCGTGACGGTAAGGTGTCTTGCGAGACCCTGGAGGCTCTCGTCGGCCCGGATACCGCCCTTGTTTCCATTATGTATGCGAACAATGAGACCGGAGTGATTCAGCCTGTTCCCGAGCTTGCCGCTATTGCGCACAGGTCTGGGGCGTTGTTTCACACGGATGCGGTGCAGGGCTTCGGTCGTATTCCCCTCGATCTCTCGGCGGTCGATGCCGTGAGCTGCGCCGCCCATAAAATCGGGGGCCCGGTCGGTGTGGGCCTTCTTGCCGTGAGGGGCCGCGCGCCCCTCAGGCCCCGTCAGTTCGGCGGTGGTCAGGAGCTTGGTCGCAGGCCCGGTACCCAGGATGTACGCGCCGCCCTCGCGTTCGCCGCGGCGGCAAAGGAGTGCGAAGGCTCTCTGAGCGTCTCTCGTGAGGTCACGGCTCGACGTGCCCGCGGGCTTTACGCGCGCCTGTGCGCCCCGGGTACGGGTATCAAGGCCACCGCCGGCGTTGAGGTTGGGCCGGATCGGCTCCCCGGTATGGTGAGCATCCTGGTTCCCTCCCTCGACTCCGAGACCCTGGTGCTTGCCCTCGATGAGGCGGGTTACGAGGTCTCTGCTGGCTCAGCCTGCTCCTCCGGCTCCCTCGACCCTTCCCATGTGCTCTCCGCCATGGGAATCCCTCGGCAGGAGGCCTTGGGGTCCCTGCGCGTTTCTTTCGACGAGCGCGTCGAATCATCGGACCTCGAGTCCTTTGCGGATGCGCTTTTGAATATCGTCAACTCACGTTCGTCCAACCGCTAACCGATAAACCATAGAGAAAGAGGACACCATGACCGAGGCATCCGCCCTCCAGCGCCTTCAGCAAATCGACATTGAGCTTCTTCGCCACGCCTCTACGCTCCAGAAACTTCCACAGCAGGCCAAGCTCAAGACCATTGCCCTTGCAAAGAAAAAGGTCGCCGTCGAGCTGAAGAAGATTACCGGCCAGCGTAAAGACGTCGAGATCGATGTCGTTGACGTGAATGCCGACATCTCTTACTATCGTCAGGTTCGCGAGCGCGTTATGACCGAGGCGGAGGAGGGGCCGCTTACCCATCGCGAGGCCCGTACAGTAGAGGAGTCCCTCACCCATCTTGCCAAGGTCACCGAGAAGTGCGAGTACCGCCTCGGCCCGCTCAACGAGCAGCTCTCCAAGCTTCAGCTCGCCGAGACGAACGCCCAGAAGATGATGGAGCGCTTGGACGCCGAGGAGCAGAACGTGCAGAAGTCCTTTGAGGAGGACTCCTCTTCTGTTCGCGACCAGATCCTCGCTCTAAAGGATGAGCGCGAGGCTGTCGCGGCCGAGATCTCAGATGACGTCATGGCTCGCTATGAGGCTGCCCGCAAGCGCTTCGGCGGCCTGGCGGTCGAGACCCTGGTCGGAAACGTGCCGTCCACCTGCCGCGTCAAACTCCAGCCGAGCCAGTACCACGACATCGCCCATGGCGACGAAATCTGCGAGTGCCCCTACTGCCACCGCATCCTGATCACGACCCAGGACGGCGAGTAGCAGTGGCCGAGCTCACTGGAAAGAAGGTCCTACTTGCCGTGTGCGGAGGCATCGCCGCATACAAGGCCTGTGAGGTCCTTCGAGGACTTCAGAAGGCCGGGTGCGCCGTTCGCGTCGCCTGCACCGCCGCGTCCGAACGCTTCGTCGGGGCAGCCACCTTTGAGGCCCTCACGCGTTACCCGGTTTGCGACGACTTGTTTGAGAACCCGGCGAGCGATATCCCCCATATCGACTACGCGGAGTGGGCGGACCTTGCCCTCGTCGTGCCGGCCACCGCGAACGTCATGGCCAAGATGGCGCATGGCCTTGCGGACGACGCGGTAAGCGCCACGCTGCTCGCGTGCTCGTGCCCCGTGGTCGTCGCGCCGGGCATGAACACAAACATGTGGCGAAACCCGGCGACTCAGGCCAATCTTCGTATGCTCGAGTCCCGCGGGGTCCGCTTTGTGCTGCCCGTTGAGGGCAGGCTCGCCTGCGGCGACGTGGGGGCGGGTAAGCTCGCCGACGTCGGCGATATTGTTGCGGCTGCGCTGGACGGGCTTTCCGACGATGCTCCTGAGCAGGACCTTATTTGCACAAGGCTGCTCGTCACCGCCGGCCCTACCCATGAGGCCATCGATCCCGTTCGCTTCATTGCGAACGCGTCCACGGGCAAGATGGGCTATGCGATCGCCGGGGCGGCGGCCAAGCGCGGCGCTGAGGTCATCCTCGTGTCGGGCCCCACCGCGCTGCCTTGTCCCGAGGGGGTTCGCCGCATTGATGTTGTCTCGGCGGCCCAGATGCGCGACGCTGCGGTCTCTGCCTTCGAAAACGCTGACGCCGCGGTGTGCACCGCCGCCGTCGCAGATTACACGCCTGCTCATCCAGCCGACCATAAGCTCAAAAAAGCCCATGAGCACATTGACGCCATCGAGCTGGTGGAGACAGGCGACATATTGGCGGAGCTCTGCGCCTCGAAGGGGAACCGCGTCGTGGTCGGTTTTGCGGCGGAGACGGACAACCTAATCCCCAACGCGCAGGCTAAGCTGGCACGCAAGGGCGCTGACGCTATTATAGCCAACGACGTGAGCCGTGCCGACTCGACCTTCGGCTCCGATACGAACCGCGTCGCCGTGGTTTCGGCTGATGGCGTTGAGCAACACGAGACTATGCCACTCGCGGACGTCTCCGACGTTGTGCTCGATAAGGTCCGCGACCTTCTGAGGAGGCGCTAGCCTGTGGGCGACTTGTATGTGGGATGTCACCTGTCCACCTCGGGCGGGTTTGAAGCCATGGGTAAAACCGCTCTTTCCATAGGCGCCACGACCTTCGCCTTCTTTACGAGAAACCCGCGAGGCGGCAAAGCTAGGCCCATCGACCCCGATGACGTCGCCGCCCTGCGTTCTCTGATGGGGACAAACGGCTTCGGGAAGCTCGTCGCTCACGCGCCTTACACCATGAATCTCTGTTCCGCAAAGGCCGAGACGGTTGATTTTGCCCGCCGAGCCATCGCTGACGACTTCGAGCGCATGGAGATGCTTCCCGGCAACTACTACAACTTCCATCCCGGCAGCCACGTGAAGCAGGGTGCCGAGCGGGGCATCGAGCTCATTGTCGAAGGGCTCAACGCGACGATAGAGCCCGGGATGCGCACCACGGTTCTTCTGGAGACCATGGCGGGCAAGGGGACTGAGGTGGGTAGGAGCTTTGAGGAGCTCGCCCGCATCATCGATGGCGTGGACCACGACGAGTCCCTCGGGGTCTGCCTCGACACCTGCCACGTGTGGGATGCGGGATACGACATCGTTGATGACCTCGACGGCGTTCTCGATGAGTTCGACCGAGCGGTCGGTCTCGATCGTCTTCGGGCGCTGCACCTCAACGACTCGAAGAACCCTTGCGGATCCCACAAAGACCGTCACGAAAAGATTGGTGAGGGGCATATCGGGAAAGCGGCGTTTTCCGCCGTCGTTACGAACCCCCGTCTTTTTGGCCTGCCGATGATCCTCGAGACCCCGAACGACCTGCTCGGATACTCGGAAGAGATCGCGATGCTGCGGGGATATGCCGGGAAGGGAGCTCAATAATGGGGATTCTCATTGGTCTCGAGCACGTAGCGCACGAGTGGCCGAACAAGAAAGTTCTCGACGACCTCACCATAGGCGTTCATGAGGGCGAGCGGATCGGCGTTGTGGGCCGTAACGGGGATGGCAAGTCGACGCTGCTGGAGATCATCGGCCGCCGACTTGAGCCTGATTCCGGTTCGGTCACGTATAGGGGCGGCGTTCATGTGGGCTGGCTCGGCCAGGCGGATAACCTCCGCGACGACGACACGGTGTGCCACGCCGTCGTCGGAGATATACCGGAGTACGTTTGGGCAAGCGACTCCCGCATTCGCCAGATTATCGACGAGCTTATCGGCGACCTCGATTGGGATGGCCGTGTGGGCGAGCTCTCCGGCGGGCAGCGCCGCCGCTGCGACCTCGCGAGGCTTCTTGTGGGCACTTGGGACGTCATCCTCATGGATGAGCCCACGAACCATCTCGATATGCAGGCGATTCAGTGGCTTGCGGATCACCTGAAGCGTCGTTGGCCCGCGGGGGAGGGGGCGCTTCTTGTCGTCACCCACGATCGCTGGTTCCTCGACGAGGTTTGTGAGCACATGTGGGAGGTTCACGACCGTGAGGTCACCCCATTCGAGGGCGGTTACTCCGCATATATTCAGCAGCGCTGCGAGCGCGATCGCCAGGCCGCCGTCATGGAGGAGCGACGTCAGAACACGCTTCGCAAGGAGCTCAATTGGCTCGCGCACGGCGCAAAGGCGCGCTCAAGCAAGCCTAAGTTCCGCATCGAAGCCGCACGAGAACTCATTGCCAATGATCCTCCGCTCAGAAACCCGCTCGAGCTCAAACGCCTTGCCGTAAGTCGGCTTGGCAAGAAGGTCATAACGATGAAGGGCGCAACTTTCTCCTACCCTGGCGAGTCGGTGCCCGTGCTCGACGACATCGACTGGCTAATTGGGCCTGGAGACCGTTACGGAATTCTTGGAGCCAACGGAGCTGGAAAGTCGACGCTGCTCAAGCTCATGACCGGTCGCCTGCAACCCACGCGAGGCACGGTTGGAATCGGAGCATCAGTTAAATTCGGCTGGATGTCTCAGCATCTCGACGCGCTCTCGGACAAAGAGGATTGGCGGATCCTCGAGATTCTCTCGCGCTACAAGCATAGCTATTTGGTCGGCGGGAAAATGCTCAGCCCTACCCAGCTCTGTGAGCAGCTCGGTTTCGAGCAGCGCGAGCTGCAGAGCTTCGTTCGTGATTTGTCAGGCGGACAGCGGCGACGCCTTGCGCTGCTTTGCGTCATCCTCGACGAGCCGAATGTCCTTGTCCTGGACGAGCCGGGCAACGACCTGGACACCGACATGCTCGCCGTGCTCGAGGACCTTCTTGACAGCTGGCCGGGCACGCTGCTCGTGGTGAGCCACGATCGATACCTAATGGAGCGCGTGACCGACGATCAATTTGCCCTTCTCGGTGGGCACATACGACATGTTCCCGGCGGTGTAGACGAGTACCTCAATCTCATCGAAAGCGCTGGCGTCTCTTCTAAGGAGTCTTCGGCCCAGCCTTCCACCGAAACCGACAAGAAGAACCGGCCATCAGGGCTCTCCAACGCTGAGCGCCGTGAGCTCAAGAAGCGCTACGATGCGGTCAGCAGGCGGCTCGAGAAGCTCGAAGACGAGCCCGGCCGACTGCGTTTGGCGATGTCGAGCATCGACCCGTCGAACTACGCCGAGCTTATGGCTGCCCAGGCCAAGGTTGACGATTGCCTTGCCGAGCAGGCCGCGCTTGAGGAGGAGTGGCTCGAGCTGGCCGAGAGGCTAGAGCTCTAGCTCCGGGCCGTTAGATTGCGGTTTTCTCAGGCAGTATGGGCGCTCCGAGCCCGTCGGTATATTCCGACGTTGCTCGGGGCGCTTTATTTGTGTCCAATTGCAGGCCAATAGCTACCGCTCGTCGGCCCGTGGTGTTCAACAAGACGCTGGTGGGGAACTATATTTGGCAGCTGTTCCCAAAGAGGGGAGAGGTATGCCAGACATCAGGTATGACGTCGTTGTCGTCGGTGCTGGGGTAAGCGGGTGCTCCATCGCCCGAGAGCTCTCGCGTTTTCAGGCCACGGTGTGCGTCGTCGAGCGCGAGGAGGACGTCTGCTGCGGTACCTCCAAGGCCAACTCGGCGATTGTGCACGCGGGCTTCGACGCGCAGACGGGAAGCCTCATGGCTCGACTCAACGTGCAGGGCTCACGGTTGATGCCCTCTCTTTGCGAGGAGATCGGCGTCGACTATAAGCCTATAGGCTCACTGGTGGTATGTACCTCCGACGATGACCGCCCGGGGCTGCAGGCGCTTCTTTCCAGGGGCGTCGCTAACGGCGTCGAGGGGCTGCGCATTGTTGAGCGAGATGAGCTGCTCGAGATGGAACCCAACGTTTCGGATGAGGCCGTTGCCGCGCTTTGGGCGCCCACGGCGGGAATCGTCAACCCCTTCCAGTTCACTATCGCGCTCGCCGAGAATGCCAACATCAATGGCGTTGATTTCCTGTTCAACGAGAAAGTCGTCGGATTGTCTCGGCACGAAGGTGGCGGTTGGCGCATAAGGACCGATAAACGCGATATTCGCGCTCGCGTTGTCGTGAATGCCGCTGGCGTGCATGCCGACGAGATCCACAATCTTGTGGCGACGAACGACGACCAGCTCGTCATCACGCCGCGCCGAGGGCAGTATTATGTTCTCGATACCTCCGTTGACGGCTACGTGCAACACACGGTCTTCTCTCTTCCCACTAAACTCGGCAAGGGAGTCCTCGTTACCCCGACGACTGCGGGAAACATCCTGGTCGGGCCGACTGCCGAGGACATCGACGATAAAGAAGGCGTCGACACGACCTTTGAGGGTACTGACGAGGTTCGCCGCAAGTGCGCAATAACCATGAAGGATGTCCCCCTCAGCTACTCCATCAGGACCTTTAGCGGTCTTCGAGCCCACCAGCCTGGCCACGACTTCATCATCGGCGAAGTCGCCGGCGCCCCAGGGTTCGTCGATTGCGCCGCGATTGAGTCTCCGGGCCTATCCGCCGCGCCCGCCATTGGCCTCATGGTTGCCGATATCGTTCGCGGTCTCCTTGTGTTTCCCGAGCGCAAGGCTTACTGGCAGGCTACTCGCGCTCGCATCCCCGACGTCGAGCATCTGAGCGCAGAGGAATTGGCCCGCCTCATCGAAAAGCGCCCCGATTACGGGCGCGTCGTCTGCAGATGCCGACATGTCACGGAAGGGCAGATCGTCGACGCAATCCGAGCTCCACTCGGCGCACGCAGCCTTGATGCCGTTAAACGCCGCACAGAGGCGGGCATGGGTCGCTGCCAGTCGGGTTTCTGCTCCCCAAAGGTCATGGAAATCATTGCTCGCGAGATAGATGGCCTTCAGATGGAGGATGTGACAAAGATGGGTCCCGGGTCGGAATTGTGCTTCGGTAGGACGCGTCCGGCGCACGAGGAGGACGGGCGATGAACATTGCCTCAAGATATGACGTAGTGGTTATCGGCGGAGGGCCTGCCGGACTTGCCGCCGCCACATCCGCACGCGAAGCCGGCGCTGACACGGTCCTTGTCATAGAGCGCGACGACGCCCTGGGCGGAATTCTAAATCAGTGCATACACAACGGATTCGGGCTGATCACCTTCAAACAAGAGCTTACGGGCCCCGAGTACGCAGCGCGTTATGAGGCGCTGGCACGTGAATCCGGTGTCGAGTTCAAGCTCGCAACAATGGTCATCGATATTTCTGAGGACCGGGTAGTCACGTGCGTTTCCGAGCGATGCGGACTGGAGGCGATCGGTGCCGGCGCGGTGGTTCTTGCCATGGGCTGCCGAGAGCGCCCAGCCGGGGCCTTGGGTATACCGGGCTTCCGCCCGGCTGGCGTTTACACTGCGGGAACCGCTCAGCGGCTTGTCAATATCGACGGGCTTATGCCGGGTCGTGAGGTCGTGATCCTCGGCTCGGGAGATATCGGTCTTATCATGGCCCGACGCATGACGCTCGAGGGGGCGCATGTGGCCTGCGTTGCCGAGCTCATGCCATTTTCCGGGGGCCTTAAGCGCAACATTGTGCAGTGCCTCGAGGATTTCGACATTCCGCTGCTGCTCAGTCACACGGTTACGCGCATCGAGGGCGAGAAGCGGGTCGAGGCCGTTATGCTTTCTGAGGTTGACGCCAAGGGTCGGCCGATACCCGGTACCGAGGTAAGGTACCCTTGCGATACCCTTCTCCTCTCGGTGGGGCTTCTTCCTGAGAACGAGCTGTCGCGGGGTGCCGGCGTGGAGCTCAGTCCCGTTACCAAGGGCGCCGTTGTCAATGAGTCGCTCGAAACGAGTGTTCCTGGGGTCTTTGCCTGTGGCAACGTTCTTCACGTTCACGACTTGGTGGACTTCGTTACTCAGGAATCCATGGTCGCCGGGGCTCATGCCGCCGAGTTCGCGAAGGGCTTGCTCCCAAGCAAGGGTCGAGAAATCCCCGTGCTTGCAAAAGGCGGCGTTCGCTACACGGTGCCTCAGTCAATTAATCCACTGCGCATGCCCGAAAAGCTCACCGTACGCTTTCGCGTAGCCGGTATATTCGAGGATCACTGGGTTGACGTTTTGGTTGATGGCACAAGGCTTGTGCATAGGCGCCGCCCGATACTTGTCCCTGGCGAGATGGAGGAGGTTGTTCTCGACCGTGATGAGCTTCTTGCCTGCGGGGACGTGGAGAGCATTGTCGTGTGCCTTGAGGAGGAGAGCAGCTAATGGCTTATAAAGAGGTCCTTCTCACCTGCATTCGTTGTCCTCGTGGGTGCCAGATTTCTGTTGGGCTCGAGGGCGCCGATATAGTTTCAATAGAAGGGCAGTCGTGTAAGCGGGGTGAGATTTACGCTCGTTCCGAGGTCAGCAACCCCGTGCGCACTGTTACCACGACGGTGCCTGTCGTGGTGGGGGCTTGCGAGCGCATGGTAAGCGTAAAGACCTCGATCGACGTTCCTAAAAATAAGGTCATGGACGTGATGCGGGCTGCTCAGCCCATTGTCGCCCATGCGCCGGTATCTATAGGCGACGTGATCGCCCGAGACATCGCGAACACCGGTGCCGACCTCATAGCAACTAAATCCGTTTGATTTGGGTCAAAAGGGACGGGGGATTTTGTCCCAACTTGTGGAGTTGATCCACATATTGGGACAAAATCCCCCGTCCCTTTTGACCCAAAGCGCCGCCCATCCTCAGTAAGAAGACGGGCGGCGCTGTTTGGTGTAAAGGCAATTAGAGAAGCTTCTTGAAGGCGTCTGCGATGTTCTGGACCCTATCGGAGCCAAGGACAACGTGAACGCCGTTGATCTCGTCCTCGGGCTTAACGATACCGATTGCGCCAGCGGACATGCATCCGGCGTAATCAACCTTTGCGGTGTCCTTAAGGGTAAGGCGAAGCCTCGTCGCGCAGTTGGATACAGACTCGACGTTGTCCTTTCCTCCGACGGCCTGGAGGATGCTGCCGGCGGTTGCGGCTGCCTGGACGGCCTCTTTAACTACGCTGTCGTCGTCAGACCTGAATGCGTCGGCTATGCGATCGTAAATGCTTGCCATGAAATTACCTCCTAGAACTCGGTGTTATGTCCTCTCCCCTTTTAGAAATTATAAAGAGTAAAGCGGATTACTCAGTGAGAACGACACAATTTCGAAGTCTTGATTCTTCTTTTCAAAAATCTCGCTTGCATTCATCGATGAATGCCTGTATAATCTTTTCTCGCGCACAGGCGCAAAGATTTCGGGTGGTGGCGCAGTTTGGTAGCGCACTTGACTGGGGGTCAAGGGGTCGCTGGTTCGAATCCAGTCCACCCGACCAGATTGTTCAAGAACCAGAAGCCTCGGCTTCTGGTTCTTTTTTTCTATTAGAAGGTTGTCGTGGCTGATTCATTCTTCGAGCGTTGCTTTTCGATAGTCAAGCAAATACCTGCGGGCAGGGTCGCCTCATATGGGCAGATCGCCAGGATTCTTGGAGAGCCGAGGCGCGCCCGGTATGTGGGCTTTGCCATGCATGCCAGCCCGGGGGTCATGGGTGGGGTGCCGTGCCATCGGGTCGTGTTCAAAGACGGGCGTCTTGCTCCCGGCTTTGCCTTCGGAGGGCCCGGGGCACAGCGCAGCCTTCTTGAATCGGAAGGCGTTGGGTTTTTGCCCGACGGCAGGGTCGACATGAATCGCTATCTTTGGGAAGCCGTGCTTTAGCTAGTACGATACCTGGCATGGGATGCCGAGCGCCCTCACGCGCGCGGCAATACCATCCATAACGTCAGCGGGTGCTTTCCGAAGCCCTGTTACGGGCGTCTCACGAGCAATGGTATATATAGTGGCTTCCTGTGGACGTATCCGGTCGAGCGCTTGGAGCCATGGCGCGACGTAGCGATCGGCGGTGTTATCCATGTCATGCCCCCTCCATTCGCCGTTCAAAAAGATCGTCTGCACAATCACGTGGCCCTGGAACGAGGCGAAGGTTTCGATCTGCTTCTCGACGTCATAGGCTCCCGCGGGGCGATCAAGCAGCCTAATGTAGTCGGCATCAACGGTATCGAGCTTGAGTATGTTGTCGTCGACGAGCATGAGCGCATCGTGAACCCTGGGCTCACTTGCTTTTGTTCCATTGGAGAGAACCGCGATCTTTGCTTGGGGGGCGATTTTCCCCCTTAGTTCTACTGCCGCTCGAATAGCTTCGGGGAATTCAGGTGCCGCGGTCGGCTCGCCGTTTCCGGCGAACGTGATGACGTCGGGGAGTGTCCCCTCATCACGCATCTCCAGGAGTTTCTTCTCGAGCGCATCGGCAACAAGCGTTGCGGAATTGTGGTTATCCGAGCACCTTCGCTCAGCGTTTAGGCCGTTTTCGCAATACAGGCAATCGAAGGTGCATATCTTACCGGACGCGGGCATCATGTTCACGCCAAGGGAAATTCCCAGGCGCCTACTGCGCACGGGGCCAAATATCGGCGAGTTGTTGAGAAACGTGGACATATGTATCTCCCCTCTGTTTCAAAAAACAATAGCCGATATACCTGGCATGTAGAATGTGACAAGTAAATTGCCTGCGTTTTTACCGGAGGTTTTATGTCCCGCGTGTTCAATTTCTCTGCTGGCCCTGCCGTTCTGCCTGAGGAAGTTCTGAGCGAGTGCGCTGCGTCCATGATGGATTTCTGCGGCACGGGTATGTCGGTTATGGAAATGAGCCACAGGTCAGCCGCCTTTCAACGCATTCTCGACGAGGCTGAGGCAGACCTCCGCTCCCTTATGGGCATTCCAAACAATTACAAGGTCCTGTTCCTGCAGGGCGGCGACTCGCTTCTGTTCTCTACCGTGTTTATGAACCTCGCCCCCAACGGCAAGGCTGACTATATCGTTTCTGGAAATTGGTCCAAGAAAGCGTTTCAGCAGGCGCAGATCCTCGGGGACGCGAAGCTGCTCGCTTCTTCTGAGGATAAGAATTTCTCCTACGTGCCCGAGATCTCCGATCTCGACGTCCGCGAAGACGCAAGCTTTGTATACATATGCCAGAACGAGACCATCACGGGAACTCGCTATCCCAAACTCCCCGATACCTGCGGTCACGTGCTCGTCGCCGATCAGTCGTCGATGTTTCTTTCTGAGCCCGTCGACGTCTCTCGGTACGGGCTGATTCACGCCGGGGTCCAGAAGAATGTTGGCCCGGCCGGTGTCCAGATCGTGATCGTTCGTGAAGACCTGATTCCCGAGGATCTTCCCGGGGTTCCCACCATGCTCCGGCTCAAGACCCATGCGGACGCGGGCTCTCTCTATGACACGCCCAATTGCTGGGGAATCTATGTCTGTGGGCTTGTGTTCAAATGGATTAAGCGCATCGGCGGTCTTGAGGCAATGGCCGCCCGCAACCGTGCTAAGGCGAAGGTTCTCTACGACTTCCTCGACGAATCATCATTGTTCTCGTCAACCGTTGCCGAGCGAGATCGTTCGATCATGAACGTTCCCTTCGTGACGGGCAATAAGGACCTCGACGCCGAGTTCATTTCCGCCGCCGCTTCCGAGGGGCTTGTCAATCTTAAGGGGCACAGGCTCGTGGGAGGCATGCGCGCGAGCATCTACAACGCCATGTCTCCCGAGGGCGTGGACGCCCTCGTTGATTTTATGGCGCGTTTCGAGGCTTCGCATGCGTAGGCGCGAGCGGCGAGAAAAACATTGAGCCAATAGCCATAGGGAGAGTTATGCCTAAAGACATAGACCCGTACGACTACTTCGCACACGAGGACGAATACCCTGACGCCGATTACGAGGGAGCCTGTGAGCGTCTTGCGGCGGCGCTCCGCTGCAAGACAGTCTATACGTCAGCCGAGGGTACCGATTGGGGTGAGTTCCAAAAGCTCCAGGACCTTATGCAAACGAGTTTCCCCTGCATCATGTCCGTCGGAACCTTCGAGCTCGTTGGCCACTCCGTCCTCATAACGGTTCCCGGCAGCGATCCAGATCTCGAGGCCGTTCAGCTTATTGCCCATCAAGATGTTGTCCCAGTCGTCTGCGGAACCGAGGACGAATGGATCCACGATGCTTTCTCTGGGCAGATTGATGATGAGTGGGTGTGGGGTCGCGGGGCGCTCGACATCAAGGACATGCTCATGGCCGAGCTCGAGGCAACCGAATACCTTTTGTCAAAGGGACTAAGGCCTCGTCGCACAATTTACCTTGCCTTTGGCGAAGACGAAGAGGTCCATAGCCACGGAGCTGCTGCCGTGGCCTCTGAGCTCGCAAAACGAGGGGCGCGGTCGGCGTTTCTTGTCGATGAGGGGACTACGACGCTATTTGATGGCTCTGCCTACGGCGCTCCCGGCACGATGGTGTCGGATATCTGCATTTCTCAGAAGGGCTATCTCGACATAGAGCTTTATGCCTTCGGCGAAGGAGGGCATTCTTCCAACCCCTTCGGCGGAACTTCTCTAGAGAGGGTCTGCCGCGCAGTGGCGCGCGTCTCCGACAACAAGCCCGCCCCGGAGCTCGGCAGCATCGTTGCAGGCACGTTCGAGGCCCTGTCGCCCTACATTACCGAGGCCCCGTTCTCGGAGCTTGTCGGCGACGTTTGCGGAAACGCCACGATCATCGCCCGCGAGGCCTCTAGGCTTCGCGAGCTTTACCCTTTTGTTTGCACATCGGTTGCCGTCGACTGCCTCGAGGGCGGCTCTGCCGCGGCAAACGTCATGCCTGGCAATGTCCGTGCGACCATTAATTATCGTTTGCTCCCCGGCATAACGGGGCAAGAAGTACTCGCCCGCGTCAAAGAGCTCGTCGACGGGACAGGCGTCGATGCTCGTATCGCTCATGAGACGCCTGCCGGACGCATCGATTCCGTTGAGGGCGCGGGGTACCTTCAGCTTAAGGAAGCCCTCGAGCATTACCACCCGAACGTCGTATGGGTTCCGTCTTTTGTCTGCGGTGGCACGGATTCGGTTCGTTACGAGGAGGTTTGCGGCTCGATTCTTCGAGTCTGCCCATTCCGCCCCGCCCCTGAGGAAGAGTCGCGTGGCGTTCATGGGGTTAACGAGAGAATCTCGAGGCGCGTCTACGCCCAGGGAATCCGAGTCCTCGTCAGACTGCTCGAGAACACGGCTTTCTCTGGCGGTTTTTAGCCGCGAGTGACACCATCGATGCTCAAGATTGGCGCATAGCAAAACAGATCTCGGGTAATATTTAAGAGTTACAGGAAATAGGATTTAACGAGAGGCACAACGTGTCCACTAGGTTTGACCAGCTTAAAGAAAGAATTAAGAAGATCGCCGACGCCGACGCCGCGGAGCACCAGGCGATGGGAATCTCAACTGACCCCGTGGGAAGCGCGAACAATCCTTCGACGCAGATTCTCACGCCAGCCAACATCATCACGTTCTGCCGGCTCATCCTTACGGTCGTGTTCCTCGTCTTGTTCTGCGGGCGCGTTAATCGCTACGTCGCGCTCGCTTGCTATGCGACCGCGGCAGTCACCGACTTCCTCGACGGCCAGCTCGCTCGACGTACCCAGACCGTGAGCTGGCTCGGCAAGATTATGGATCCGATAATGGACCGAATCCTGCTCTTCACCGGTGTCCTTGGACTTCTCGTGGTTGGCGAGCTTCCCATTTGGGTTCCCGTCGTCGTTATAGGAAGGGACGTGTATCTTGCCATTGGCAGCGCGATTCTCACGAGGTACCGCACCCGTCCGCTTGACGTTGTGTTCATCGGGAAGGTGACCACTGCGCTTCTTATGACGGGCTTCTCGCTTTGCCTTCTCGGCGTTCCCGATATCGACGGGCTTGGACTGGTCTGCGCGTCTTGGCTTCCCGGCCTCAACGCTCAGTCGGCGTGCCTCGGAGTCTTTTTTGTCTATATTGGGGTTGTTTGCTCTCTCATCACTGCGACAGTTTATACAGTGCAAGGCATTCGCTACAAGAAGGCAGCCTCGCTGGCGTAGACAGGCATGAATAGGGGTTCTTTCAATGGGCAGTAAGTCTGACTATATTGCTCGCATGGGCGTACTTTACGAAGAGCACGCGCTTCTTGGCGCCGGCTTCACCTCTTCAGATGACGGCTCGGTCATCCGCGTCGTCTCGTACCCAAGCGAGAAGGGCGGTCCGGTCGATTCTGGGCGCGCCTACCTCCACGATCTCTCGGGGTCGTCTTATGTTCTTGTGAGCGGGCCCCACGCTTCGGATTTGATCGAGGCGGCTTTTTGTGGGCCAAAGATTTCGGTCGGGGAGTGCGCATGGCAGTGTGCTCTCACGGCTGAGGGGGCCCTCACCTCGGTGCCTCTCGTTATTCGTACCGGTGCCAACGAATACGTCCTGTTGGATCCAAGCGATCGCGGTGACGTCGTCGTGGCTTGGCTCAACTTCCTCTCGCAGATTGAGCAGAACGGCTTTGCCCCCTATGCCGGGACTAAGGTTGAAGACGCCACCGATATGCTCACGCCTTTTCTGATGGCCGGCAACGCGGCCACGGCTGTTTTATCCGACTACGTCTCGCATCCGCGCGATCTCCCTGCGTTGGGCCAGGTCAAGAACGTTTACCTTGATAAAATCTCTGCCGTCGCTTCGAGGGTCGCCATCCCCGGCATCTCTTTCCCGGTTTTCGTGCTGCTCGTCCCTCCGGCGCAGGCTTCTGTTTTGTGGAGGAGCTTCCTCTCGTTCAATGAGGTTTCTCCCGTTGGCTGCGTTGCCGTATGTCGTGCCATAGCCGAAATGCTTCCTTGGGGCGGCCTGTTATCCGAGAAGGATAAGGTCTTACCCTCAGCCGCCCAGCTCGAGTCTTGGGGGCTTTTGAGGAGCACGCGAGATTTTGTAGGCTCGCGTTGTCTGTCTTAACCCATCGTTGCAATTCTCATAACAAGGAGATTCATGCAGTACGACTTCACCTCCCGCGTGAATAGGCGTGGCGTCGGCGCCATGAAATGGGACGAAATGCTCCGCGAGAACCCGTCGATCCCTTCGGATGTTATCCCCCTTTCCGTCGCGGACATGGAATTCGTCAATCCTCCCGAGGTCAAGCGGGCTCTTCATGAGTTCATCGATGCGGGTCCTCTCGGCTACACGAGGCCTACGGACCGCTTTTATAGCTCGGTAATCGACTGGCAGGTTCGTCGCCACGGCTGGGTACCCCAACGCGATTGGATCGTGACTACGCCAGGCGTTGTGCCGGCAGTCTTCAATGCCGTCCGTGAGCTCACGAATCCCGGAGACGGAGTCATTATCCAGACTCCCGTTTACTATCCGTTCGAGTGGGCCGTGCTTTCCGGCAGGAGGACTCTCATCGAGAATCCGCTTAAGGTCGTCGACGGACGCTACGAGATGGACTTCGAGGATCTCTCGCGCAAGACCGCGCTCCCCGAGGCAAAGCTTTTGATCTTATGCAGCCCTCATAACCCGGTCGGCCGCGTATGGACAGTCGCGGAGCTGCGGAAGCTCATCGACATTTGCATGGCAAACGACGTTTTGATTCTCTCTGACGAGATTCACAACGACCTCATTATGCCGGGCAATTCCCACGTGACGCTTGGCAGCATTGCGAGCGATGAGGAACTCCGGAGCATGGTTATCTGCACCGCCCCGTCAAAGACCTTCAATCTCGCCGGAGTCCAGTGCTCCGTCATCTTCATCCCCGATGGTGTTCTCCGCTCTCGTTTCAAGGCTGGGTTCGAGTCGCTGAAGCTCTCCAATCTCAATGCCTTTGCGTACGTCGCCTGCGAGGCCGCCTATGATCGCTGCGAGGCATGGCTCTCGCAGCTCATCGATGTTGTCTGGACGAACTTCTCGGTGCTTGTCGACTGGGCTTCAAGCAGTCATCCCGAGCTCGTGGTTTATGAGCTTCAGGGTACCTACCTCGCATGGGTTGATTTCGGAGCCTGGGGGATTACACCGCTGGAGCTTAAAGACTTCATGAGAAACGAGGCCTTTCTCTGGCTCGATGAAGGGGAGATGTTCGGAAAGGCGGGCAGTTGCTTCGAGCGATTCAACCTTGCTTGCCCAACCACGGTGCTCGAGGATTCGCTTACCCGTCTTGACGCGGCGGCAGCTAAACGCGGGTTCTGAGGATAGATTCGGAGATTAGCCATGAAGTATCAAGTCAACGCAACGGGTTGCCCGGATTCCGTTGGCGCGGCATCCAAGGGAACGACGGCAGGTCGTCTTGTCTTCGTATCCGGCCAGGTCTCTCTTTCCGATGACGGCACCGCCGTCATCGGCGCCGACGTGACTTCGCAGGCCTCTCGTATACTCGACCAGGCCGAGGCCGTCCTCGCCGAAGTCGGCCTTGACCTTGACGACATCGCAAAGGTAACCGTTTATCTTACAAGCCTTGATGATCTTGAGGAGTTCGACGAGGTGTACACTGACCGGCTGATCCCGCCAATGCCGGCTCGCTCTATAGTCTGCGTCAAGGAGCTGCCGTTCGGCGCCCTTGTCCAGATGGACGCCGTCGCTTGTCGCTAAGCGGTATAAACTGTTTCTAATAGACCTTCGCTATTTGCGTTTCCACACCGAAGGGAGCAACGCATATGGATAACGAGAACATTCCTGCGGGCAACGGCGCGACTCAGATTTTCCGCATGCCTTCCGCCGACGCTACCGTGCCCGATATCATGGCCGTCTCTAAGCCCGTCCAGCCCACGCTGACCATCGTCAAGGGCCCTCAGATTGGCGAAACGTTCGAGCTCAACGCGCCGACCATCACCATTGGGCGCGATCCGAGCAACAGCGTTTTCCTGAACGATATGACGGTCTCTCGCCATCACGCCAATTTGGATCTCTCTAACGTGTCGAGCGGGTTCGCTAGCATCAAGGATCTGGGCAGTCTTAACGGCACCTGGGTGGACGGCGCTATTGTTAATGAGGCGAGCCTCAAGGATGGCTCAACCATTCAGATCGGCACGTTCCGAATGGTGTTTCACACCAATGCTCGGAAGTCCCGCATCGCCACTGACATTTAGGCCACGTTATGCCTGACGCCGGCTACCTAACCATTGGCAAAGTAGTTAAGCGCCTGCAGTCCCAGTATCCCGATCTCACTGTTTCCAAGGTCAGGTATCTGCAGGACGAGGGGCTTATCAACCCATCCAGAACACCTGGGGGATACCGCTTGTATTCCCAAAGGGATATCAAGCGCCTTGAGACTGTTCTTTATCTTCAGAAGAACCGTTTCATGCCGCTTTCGGTTATCAAAGAGGAGCTTGACCACCCTAACGATTCACGCTTGTCCGGAACCTCCTCTGATATGAGCGCGGAAATCATTCAGGTTCAGCGCGATGATGATGAAGTCGCCGAGCGGCTTCACTCGATTGATCGTATTCCTGAGCTATGTGGGACAACGGTTTCTTTCGTGCGCGAGCTCTCTGAGGCGGGTGTTATTCAGCTTAAGAAGTCGCCTCACGGACGCGATCTTGTCGATGGGCGGGATTTGTCGCTTATTCGCATTTGTGATGAGCTAAGGCGTTTTGGTTTCGGGGCAAAGAACTTGAGGCAGTACGTTATCGCAGCAAATCGCGAGTCCTCAACCTTCGAGCAGGCTCTCATGGTCTTTGCAAAGAAGGGCGGCGGCGTCGAGGTCGAGCAGACCGAGGAGAGTCGCCATCAATTTGAGATGGCGTTTTCAAGGATGCTCGGGCTTACCAACGCGGTAAGAAACGAACTCATTGGGCGTCGGGTCCGCGAGGAGTTCAAAGGAATGGGCGAGTAGGGGAGTTATCCCATGCGTGTTAAAGAGGGTGTTTGCATGTCTGGTTTCGATTACGAGAGCCGAATCGTCAATATTCCCGACTATCCCGAGCCCGGGGTCATCTTCAAGGACATCATGCCGCTTATCGGGGATGCTGAGGCGCTGAGGTCTGCCGTTAAGGATATCGCTGACCATTTTCGGGATCTTGGCGTGACCAAGGTTGTCGGCCCCGAGGCTCGTGGTTTTTTGATCGGCGCCCCTGTTGCTTACGAGCTTGGTGTCGGCTTCGTTCCCGCCCGCAAGCCCGGAAAGCTCCCACGTGCCGTAAACAAGCAGGAGTATTCCCTTGAGTACGGCACCGATTCCTTAGAGATGCACAAGGATGCTTTGTCGCCTGACGATAAGGTACTTCTTGTCGACGATCTTGTCGCAACCGGGGGAAGCATCGAGGCCGCCGCCGAGCTCTGCCGCAAGGCGGGCGCCGTGGTTTCCGGGTTCGGCTTTATCCTCGAGCTTGAGTTTCTTTCTCCTAGAGTCGCTATTTCAAAGAAGTTCCCCGGAATCGATGTGTTCTCGCTTATTCAGGTTAAATAGTTGCCTCCGGGTAAGATAGGGCGTTGGCCCAATCATGGAAACGCCCCGTCAAATGCTTCTGTTTGACGGGGTTTGTAGTATTGTTTAGGTACTAGTGATTGACTGTTTTGACGACCCATCTCCAGGGAGTTGTATTCTTTTATGCGCATTCGTAAGTCGGTAGTTGCCTTTGGCTTGATATCATCGCTTACTTTTGGTTTGGGGGCTGCGCCCGCTTTCGCCGTTACGCAGACAGATGTGGATTCAGCCGCGGCAAGGCTTTCGGAACTCGGAGGCCAGCTGTCGGACATCCAGTCTCAACTTCAAAGTGCGACGGATGACGTCGTAAGAACTTCCCAAGATCTCTCCGACAAGCAAAGCGAGGTCGAGCAAACCCATGGCGATCTTGAGGTTAAAAAGAATGAGTTGTCGGAAATCATGCGCTCGAACTATAAGCAAGGCTCAGCCTCTACGCTTGATTTCATTCTCGGCTCCACCAGTATTGACGACCTCGTAAGTCGCGTTACGTACATGGACAAGGTCTCTAAGCAACGAGCTGACGTAATTGCTTCTGTTAAGTCGCTGGAGGAGCAGCTCAAGCAAGAAGAGGCTGAGCTTGAGGACAAGCAGGATCAGCAGTCTGCCAAGGTCGAGCTGCTCCAGAGCCAGGCATCCGAGTACGATTCTCGCGTTAGCGAGGCCATGTCATACTACAATTCGCTCGATTCGGAACTTCAGGCGCAAGTTGCCGAGGCTGCAACAAAGCAGAACAACAGCGCCGTCTCTACCGCTGTCCAAGCAGCGAAAGATGCCAACGACCGTATCTCTGAGTCCCAGCAGGCAGAGCAGCAGGCTCCCTCCGAAAAGGAATCCAAGGATCAGGCTGATCACGACGCCGAGAATGTCCCTGAGCCAACCGTTCCCTCGAATAAGTCGGATTCGAATTCCGGCAACTCAAGCACTAACAACTCTGCCTCATCGATTGGCGGCGGTGGAGTCTCGACGGCTCTTGCCCAGATTGGAAAACCATACGTTTACGGCGCTACGGGTCCGAATTCCTTTGATTGCTCTGGCCTCGTTTGCTATAGCTACGGTTATGCTAGGGGTCGCACCACCGGCGCTATGATTTCTTCGCTCCAGGCCTCGGGCAATTGGAAAACCGACATTAGTCAGTTGAGCTATGGTGATTTAGTTTTCACTGACTATGGTCATGTTGGGATTTATTTAGGTGGCGGGACCATGGTTCATGCGCCAAGGCCCGGCTATTCCGTTTGCACCACGAATGTTTGGTCATTTATCGGGGGTGGCTCTTACTAGTCTTCCTGTTCATCTGATTCTTTGGAGTCCATAATGGACAAAGCCAATTCAAATAACGCCTCGGCAGCGGTGTCGAGGCGTTTTTCTCGACGATATCAAATCGACCTTGTTTTCGAGGGGGTTCTCGTAGGTCTCTTTGGCGGGGGAGTAGTGACGCTGTATCGACTTTCCCTTTTCCATGCCGAGAATCTGCTGCGAACTATTACCGGCGCTATATCTGGAAACGCGCTGCAAATGGCCCTCTGGTTCGTAGTCCTTTTGGTTCTTTTGATTTTTGTTGGCACTCTCATGCGTTGGGAACCTGCTACGGTTGGCTCTGGTATTCCTCAAATTGATGCTGAGGTAATCGATCATCTTGATATGCCCTGGCATCGGGTTATTTTTGCAAAGTTCTTAGAAGGAACTGCTTGCGCATTCGCAGGTCTTTCCATGGGTCGTGAGGGCCCAAGCGTTCAGCTCGGCGGAATGGCCGGAAAAGCAGTGTCCCGCGCAATTGGCCTAAAGAGGGGAGAAGAACGTCTGCTCGTGACCTGTGGAGCTGCGGCAGGTATGTCCGCAGCTTTTCATGCTCCGCTCACCGGTGTTCTATTTGCGATTGAGGAGATCCATAAGGAGTTCACGGCTTCTCTCATCATTTCTGTGATGTGCTCTTCGCTTGCCGCAGACTACCTGGTTTCGGGAGTTCTTGGTGTTGAGCCAGTCATGCGACTTTCCTTTGTACGCGACCTTCCTCATGGGGACTATCTGCTTGTCGTTGCCCTCGGTGTGCTTTGCGGCCTTTTGGGGGCGCTTCACAACCGCGGAATGTTTTCTTGTCAGAATTTATATAATAGGATTAATAAATGCACTCCCTACCTGCGGCTAATTGTTCCTTTTATGCTTGCTGGCGTTGTTGCTTTCGTATGGCCTGACCTTATGTGCGGCGGGGACGCGATTTTTGAGAGAATCGTTGAACCCAAGGGGATCGCTCTTACATCTGTTATTGCATTGCTGTTGGGCAAGTATCTATTTACTACTATCTCCTTTGGCTCGGGCGCGCCTGGCGGAACACTATTTCCGCTTGTAGTGATGGGAGCGCTCATCGGTAGCGGATTCGCGCTGATTGCCAACCTCCTACTTGGGTTTGATTTAGCGTTTTACCCAAATTTCATCGCTCTGGGAATCGCTGGGCTTTTCGCTTCCGTTGTCAGGGCCCCAGTTTGCGGTGTTGTCTTGGTTTTCGAGCTCACGGGTTCTCTCGATGCGATGCTTTCCGTGTCTCTTGTCTCGATTCTTTCCTATATGGTGGCCAATCTGACAAAGACAGATCCGTTCTATGAGCACTTGCTTTCCAAACAACTAGACGTTGCGATCGACAATCCTGTCATTACCGGTCTCGCGGGCCAGAAGGTAGTTAAGAAGGTTCATGTTGGGTCGGGAAGCAGGCTCGAAGGAATGCTTATACGAGAGGTGCCGTGGCCTGATGGTTCACGCGTCATCTTGGTTGAAAGAGCCTCTGCCGAGTTGATTCCCGATGGGTCCACCAAGTTGGAGGCCTTGGATGAGCTGCTCATGATTATGGATGCTGGGGCGGAAGCTGACGCAATGCTCAAGCTGGACTTAATGACTCGACCATCGGTTGTCAAATAGAAGTGGAGAGGTCTGGCCTCTTCATATTCGTTGTTCTGCCCTACTTTACATAAGATATATTATCACGATTTTATATCAGTCAAATACTGGGCGGCTGCGTGTGCAGCTATGGCCCCATCCGACGTCGCGGTTACTATTTGGCGTAAAGTTTTGGCCCTGCAGTCGCCAGCGGCAAATAATCCCCTGACGCTAGTTCTCATTTCTTGGTCGGTGTTGATATAGCCCGATTCGCCGAGATCAAGGATCGATTTCAAAGGTTCGGTTTGAGGGGTGTTACCAACAAATACAAATACTCCCACAGAACCCTCGTCAAAGGCAGTTTTAGTTAGAGTGCCTTTGACGTTGTCCCGAATGGTCAACGAGCTTATAAGCTCGTTTCCGGATACTTCAACGAGACTGACGTTATACCGTATCTCAATGTTCTCAGTTTCATCGAGCTGGCGGACCAAGAATCGATCGGCTCGCATTTGGTTCTTGCGCACAAGAATCACGACTCGAGAGGCAATGTGGGACAAGTGAAGTGCCTCTTGAGCAGCGGAATTCCCTCCCCCACATACGAACACCTGTTTGTTTCGATAAAACATTCCGTCGCACGTGGCGCAATAAGATACGCCACGTCCTGTAAAATCTCGCTCGCCTTTAAAGCCGGCAAGAGCGTATTTGGAACCGAGGCAAGCAATTACAGCTTTAGATGCGATATCCTCGGTTGCTGTCGTCAATCTGAACAGCTTGCGATCATCGCTATGGCGTACTTCGAGAACTTCGCGGTTCTCGTACATAGCTCCAAATCCCTGGGCTTGCGATCGCATTGATTCCATCAGCGAATAACCGTCTATGTTGATGGCGCCGGGATAGTTGTCGATTTTTGAGGTGAGCGTCACCTGGCCGCCAAACGCTGCCTTATCAAGGACAAGTGTTTGTATGCCTGCCCTTTGGGCATAAAGAGCGGCTGTATCTCCGGCTGGCCCGGATCCGATAACAACAAGATCATGAACTTCCATTGTCGCTCCTTCGCAATTAGGAGAAACCAAGTCCTATTAAAAACAGGCCGACGAAGCGGCCCGTCTTGATATCTTATTGGACTCCGCTGGAACCAAATCCGCCTGCGCCACGGTCCGTTTCGTCGAGCCTGTCAACCTCCATGAGTGAAACCACGGGAACGCGCTGAATTACCAGCTGAGCGATTCTTTCACCCTTTGAAATATGGATAGGCTCATTTGCATCTAGATTTACTGCAATAACCTTGAGCTCGCCGCGATAATGCGCATCAATGAGACCCGGAGTGTTTGCCATGGAAAGACCAGACTTAAGGGCAAGGCCGCTTCTAGGTTGAACAAAACCGGCAAACCCTTCGGGAATGGCAACGGCAAGTCCCGTCGGAATTAGCTTTCTTTCGAAGGGAGCGATGTCTATATCAACGTTTGCCCTTAAATCAAGCCCAGCGTCGCCCTCGTAAGCATAGCCGGGAAGTTCAACGTCGGGATCAAGCCTTTTAATGGGAAGGACTAGTCGATCGCTACTCATTCTCCAGGCTCCTTAGCTCTTCGCTGAATTCATCAACATCTTTGAATTCGCGGTATACGGATGCAAAGCGAATGTAGGCAACTTTATCGATCTTTACGAGGCGCTTTAAGACCATGCTTCCTAGATCAATGGATGAGATTTCGGTCACGCCGCCGTCACGGAGCTCACTCTCGATATCGTCTATAAGCTCCGTGAGGGTTGTTGCTGGAACATCGCGCTTGACAGTGGCCGCAAACAACCCACGCATAAGCTTTTGGCGCTCGAAGGTTTCTTTGCGCCCGTCACGCTTGACCACGATAAGGGGCATTTCCTCACAGCGCTCGTAAGTTGTATATCTAAAACCACAACCGGTGCATTCACGTCTTCTGCGAATGGCATCGTTGCTTTCGCTCGGTCTAGAATCTACGACCTTGCTCTCGTCGTAGCCACATTTCGGGCAGCGCACGATCATCCTCCTTGCCTAGGCTGCCCATACGGTATCACAGTGTGGAGCAATTCGGCACCATGAGGTTTTGCCCAATGCGCAAGTTCGAGGACATGAGGTTGTTTTCCCTACGAATCCAGTCAACGACATCAGATGTCTGCGTGCCGGAGGGTCTATGACTTTCCGCAAGGTCCCAAATGGTATCGCCGGGGGCAACAACGACGTGCGCAATTCCGGTTGACCCCAGAGTATCTGCGGTAGATGCTGCGCGAGTTGCGTCTACCGAAATAAAAATCGCGGCAATTAGCAGAGACGCTGCGGCAAAGACAACGGTAGCAAAGAATGGAAATGCGCTGGCTCCAGCGTTCGAGCGAGCTTTCTGCTCGGACATGCTTGCACGTCCGCCATCAATAACATATAAGCGGGTCTGGATTTCTGTTTTGAGAGCGCTGGTGCCGTCAACAACAAAACAATGAGAGTTGCGAGAGATGGCAGCTTGCATGGTGAGACCTTTCCGTTTGTTTGGATTGCCTCATTTATACGAATAGGTTGGGACAGGAATACGTTACGTACCTCTGTTCGCTAGTACATCTGTATGTATCCTATAACGGACATCTGTTTGCGTCAATAGAAATCGAACGCTCGTTTGCAGAAAACAAATGTTTGCGGTAGCATAGTCGCACGGACAAAGGAGGCAGCCATGGCAAATGGGAAAATCGGGAAGCGTCAACTCGCTATTTACGAGTTCATTTGTGCCTACACGCAAGAACATAGCTATCCGCCTTCAGTGCGCGAAATCGGTGCTGCGGTCGGTCTCGCAAGTCCCTCGACGGTCCATATGCACCTTAAGGCCCTGGAGACGGCTGGGTATATCAAGCGCGATCCAAAGAAACCTCGCACTATCGAAGTTGTGCCAGAGGAATCTGGAGAATCCTCAGATAAGCTGGCTACGGTCAGCCTGGATGCGAACAACAACATCATTTCTTTGCCTCTTGTAGGCTGCGTTGCCGCCGGCACTCCAATTCTTGCTGAGCAGAACGTGGAGGAGACGCTTTCGCTTCCTACGAGCATTGTCGGCGACTCGAGCTCCTTTATTCTTCGAGTTCGCGGTGAGTCGATGATTAATGCTGGGATCTTTGACGGCGATTATATTGTCGTCAAAGAGCAAAGTGACGCTCATAATGGCGAGATTGTCGTCGCCCTTATAGATGATTCGGCCACCGTAAAGACCTTTTACCGCGAAAAAGATAGGATCAGATTGCAGCCTGAAAACGATGCCATGGCACCGATTTATGCTGAAAACCCTACGATTATCGGTAAGGTGACGGCGCTGATCCGTTCTGTTTCATAGCTATGATTGAAAAATTGCCTGCAAACAATCAGTCAAAGAGCCGCGGTGCCCAACGCAGGGTCCATGTGTATGACGTTATACGTGGGCTCTGCGTTGTCTCGATGGTCGGCTTTCACTACTGTTACGATTTAGTTGAGTTGGCCGGTGTTGATCTGCCGTGGTTCAAACCGCCTTTTGAGGATATTTGGCGTGCAAGCATTTCTTGGACATTTCTGTTTCTTGCCGGCATCATGTGCTCGTACTCGCTCAATAACTTTAAGCGTGCCATCAAGTATGGGTTCGTTGCTTTCCTTATTTGGGTTGTTACCTATATTGCTGCAGTTGATATACCGATCTCTTTTGGGATCATCTTCTGCATGTCGGCGTCAACGTTTCTGTTCGCGATTCTTCATAAGCTTCGCATCGAACCAAGAGGCACTGTGCCATTAGTGGCCCTCGTCTTCCTATTCCTATTTATGTTAAAGCTCCCTAATGGATATCTCCAGTTGGGTAGTCTGAAAATTGATCTTCCGGCAAATCTTTACTCGACCGGATGGATTTCTTGGCTTGGCTTTCCGGGTCCCAATTTTTCGTCTGGGGACTACTATCCGCTTCTCCCCTATTCGCTTTTGTTTCTGGCTGGTTCTGTTGCCGGTCCCATATTACGCAACGCGAGAACCCCGCAACCATTAGATAAGATCTCTTGCCCGCCCCTTGAGTTTATCGGCAGGCACGCACTAGCAGTGTATGTGGTTCATCAACCTGTGCTGCTTTTACTGAGCGGCGTTGCTTTCTAGGCCATCGTCTACGCGGTATGGCTCAAGCGTCGCTCTCATACGCTCAGATGCCTTTAAAGTTGCCAATAGGCCTTCATCTACATAACGCTCTCGGATAACCTGGCATCGCTCATGACACATCTTCAGCAGGAGTCCCTTGCTGTAGGGAATCAAGGCGGTGATGGTCTCATCGCCCTCAGACGCCTCTTTACCGATTCGGTATAAAAGATTATTGATACCGGCGCCGTCTTCGGCAGACACTAAAACAGCGTCTGGATTCTCCGTCTTAAGGGCAAGTCTTTGTTCTTGAGTCAACAGGTCGATCTTATTGAGAACAAGCACCCGTTTAATCCCATCAGAATCGATGTCCCTTAAGATTTCGACGACTGCAGCCATCTGGTCCCGCCAACGTTGATCCGAGGCGTCAACTACAAGAAGAAGCAAGTCTGCAGCGCGAGCCTCGGCTAGCGTTGATTTGAATGATTCTACTAGCGTAGTGGGCAGCTTCTGGATGAACCCGACCGTGTCGGTCAGCGTCAGCTTGCGGCCTTCTTCCAAAACAAGAGAACGGGTAGTCGGGTCGAGCGTCGCGAACAACTCATCTCTGGCATAGACGCCCGCACCCGTGAGCCGATTAAGCAGCGACGACTTGCCCGCATTTGTATATCCAACAAGAGAAACGCGGTAAACGCCGGAATCCCAGCGCGCCTTGCTCTGGACGCAACGACGTTTCTCGAGCGCTGCCAGCTCTTTGCGAAGCGTGGAAATGCGGTCGCGGATAAGGCGCCTATCTACCTCAAGCTGGCTTTCTCCCTGGCCGAAACGACTGCCGATGCCACCTCGGGTCTGCTCGCCAACCAAATGGCTCCACATACCCCGAAGGCGTGGAAGCACATACTGAAGTTGAGCAAGTTGGACCTGGAGACGTCCTTCTTTTGTTTTAGCGTGCTCACCAAAGATATCAAGGATCAGGGCTGTACGGTCTATGATTTTGACCGGTTCACCAACAGCACGCTCAAGATTTGACTGCTGGGATGGAGTTAGTTCGTCATCAAAAATGACAATGTCAGCGTCGAGATTCTTTACATAGCTTACGAGTTCCTCGACTTTACCTTTACCAATGAAAGTCTTTGGAATCGGGGCGTCGAGCCTTTGCTTCATTATCAAGACGACAACAGCCCCGTCAGTTTCGGCAAGACGCGCCAGCTCAGCCAAAGAATCGTCGCAGCTCCATTTTGAGCCGCCGCGGTCAACACCGACAAGAATCGCCCTCTCGGGAACAGGAGCGGTCTCGAACGGCTTAAAACGACCCACGCTACCTTGCCTCCTTGGCTTTACGAAAATCATCTACGATTAGTTTCAGGGCTTCCGCCTCACTAATCCTATCGTAGTCGAGCCATTTGGCGCGTCCATCGCGACGTAGCCAAGACAGTTGTCTTTTTGCATAGCGCCTTGTTCGGGCTTTGATAAGCTCGATGGCATAGTCAATCGAAATAAGACCATCGAGGTAATCAAGGATTTCTTTATAGCCAATTGCCTGACCTGCAGTACGTTCTTTAGATAAACCGGCAGTGCGCAGGCGTGTGACCTCATCAACCAGGCCCAGGGTGATCATCTTGTCGACTCGGGCGTTTATGCGTGTATAGAGACGCTCTCTGTCCATGGTGATGGCCCAGATGCGCGCATCATAATGAGGGGTCCTTTTGAGAAGGCCCTCATGGTGCGCGGCATAGCTTTTGCCTTCATCGAGCAACTCAAGCGCTCGGATTACTCTTCGAGAGTTATTGGGATGAATCAGAGCCGCGCTATCGGGATCCCTATCCTTCAGAAGCTCATGGAGCGCTTCGGAGCCATTCGTTTCGAGCAAGGATTCGTAGCGAGATCGAGCCTGATCGCCCTTCTCTCCAGATGGGAAGTTCATCTCATCGATTACGGAATCTAAATAGAGCCCAGTACCTCCGCATAGAATCGCGGGTCTTCCGGAATCTAAAAGACCGTCAACGCAATCTCGGCAACTTATTTGGAATTGCTGGACCGAGTAATCATCGCAAGGGTCGCAAATGTCCACCATTCTGAGCGGTACATTTCGTTTGCACGCGGGAGTCTTTGCGGTGCCGATATCCATCCCGCGGTACACCTGCATAGAGTCAACCGATACAACCTCGCCGCCGAGATGGGTAGCGACGGCTTCGGATAGCGAGCTTTTGCCAGAAGCTGTTGGCCCCACAAGGGCGATTACAGGTCCCGGCAAGGTCATCGAGGGTCGCCCTCAATCTTGCCGCGCAGATACCAGGTACGCGCTTCTTCAACTTTCACATTACAGATCTTGCCGACGTAATCTTCGGGATCCGCCCCGTCAGGAAGCGAGAAGTGCACGGTGCGCATTTTCTCGCTGTGCCCAACCATAACGGAGTCGTCGCGCTTCGAGGAGCCTTCGACGAGAACCGAGACGGTTTTGCCCAAGTCGCCCTGATTTGCGTCGTGTGCTTGCTCCGCCACCAGATCAGCCAGGCGATCGAAACGGTCTTGAATGACTTCGTGAGGGGTGTCGTCGACAATCTTTGCCGCCGGGGTGCCGGGGCGAGGTGAGTATATGAAGGTATAGGCGCTCGAGAAAGCGGCTTCCTTCACGAGCGAAAGCGTATCTTTGAAATCTTCCTCGGTCTCGCCTGGGAAACCGACGATTATATCGGTAGAAAGGGCGAGATCAGGCATGGCGGCCTTTAGACGCCCAACAAGCCCAAGGTACTGCTCTCGCGTGTACTTACGGTTCATCGCCTTGAGAACGCGAGTGGAACCGCTCTGCACGGCAAGGTGAAGATGAGGCATGACGCATGGAAGCTCCGCCATTGCGGAAATAGTCTCGTCGGTAAGGTCGTGGGGATTCGAGGAAGTGAAGCGAACTCGCTCGATTCCCGTGGTCGAGATTTCGCGAAGCAGCTCAGCGAACTTGGGCTCGCCATATATGTTGCGACCGTACGAGTTGACGTTCTGACCTAGAAGCGTAATCTCTCGCACACCGTCGGCCACAAGTTTCTTGCACTCCCCCACCACTGCCTCAATGGTGCGGCTTTTCTCGCGGCCGCGAACATAAGGGACAATGCAGTAAGTGCAGAAGTTGTTGCATCCCGTCATGATGGGGACCCATGCGTGGAACTTCTGTGCGCGACGGCTGGGCAGGTCGCAGGAGAATCCTCGGCCCTCCTCAAGAGTATCGACCTCAACGCTTTTACCGTAATCTGCAAAAGCCTCCTCAAGAAGACCAGGGAGACTGGCGAGCGCACTCGTCCCGAAAACAACATCTGCGGTAGGAATATGCTCACGAATTTTCTCGCCATCGCGTTGAGCAATGCAGCCGCCGATGGCGACCACGCGTTTTCCGCAAGGAGGCTTTGGAGCGCTCACCATGGCCGACGCCTGCCCATAGAGGCGCTGGTCCGCGTTCTCCCTGACGCAGCATGTCATGAAGACAACAATATCCGCCTGCTCGGGTTCAGGCACGCAAATGCAGCCGTTCTGCTCAAGGAGCCCCTCAACACGCTCTGAATCGTGAAGATTCATCTGGCAGCCGAAGGTTTTTACATAATAGGTTTTACCGACTAGAGAATTCATTAACCGTTCCTATGAAGCGAAGTTAGCGGCCGCGTCGGCGGAAACGCCGGGAGCCTGGATGCGATGAACGTACACGGCAAGGCGAATAGCGGTCCTGCTCTCGCCGCCAATGGAGATATCAGAGAAAGTTGGAGCGCAGGAGATATCAAGCCCAGTAGGAATCAGGAAACCTCTGGCAATGGCAACAGCCTTTATTGCCTGGTTTACGGCGCCAGCGCCAACGCACTGGATATTGACCGGTTCGCCGTCCTTTACAAGACCGGCGATAGCGCCGGCAACCGATGCCGGCGATGACTTGCTGGAGACCTTCAGGTAGTCCATGTAGTGCGCTCCTGGTGCGTTTTTTATCATTGGTATTTAGTCAGGCTGCGTTTAGCTGGGCATATTCTACTGGTAAAACGCATGTTTGGAAAGAGTGGGACCTTGTAAAAAATTAATCGATTTGCTCTAAATCAAAGGTAACGGTAATCTTTCCTTTTCCGACCCTCACCTTAGGGGCGTCCGTCAACTGGAGGTAGTACTTCTCTGCAAGTTCGGCGAAACCACGCTCCATGGCCCTCGAGAAGTCCGCGCAGTCCTCTTTGGAAAGTCTAAGGCCTCTGTGATCGCGCGTGATATCAACGTCCTTAGGAACCTTGGGACCAGCGCGATGCGTAAGCCTCGCTATCACGCTGCGCTGAGGTTTAACCTGACCGGAAAGGATTCTGTGGGCAGTCCTCTCGCTCATGTCGAGGCCAAGGCTCTCGCTCACGCGCTTGAGCTCGGAGGCATCGGCCGCAGCGCGGAGTCTCTCGAGAACGGGAAGCGCCGAAAGGTCGTCGAGGAACATAAGGTCAGAGGCTCCGACCGTTTTTGCGGCCTTGACGCGAGCGGTTGCGGCGATCTCGGCCGGAGATCCGATATAGACCTCGCAAACCGCCCGTTCCTCGATGGCAAACTCACAGCAGGTCCGAATGATGTTGTGCGGCCCCCGCTCGCAAATGAGCTGACCTTTCTCGTCTACGGTCGTGGAGGGCCAGGTGGACTGGTCGGTCCTCTCCGAAAGGGCCGTGGCGCTCGTAGTGACTCGGATGGAGCTGCCTTTGCCCACACCGCTTGATACAACCTCGGCAGAAAGGGAGTTCTCCTTGACCGAATAGAGCGCCATACCCCTGCCATGGACGCCCCAGCGGTCCATGTGCACGCTCTCGAGCTTAGAGGTGACACGAGCCTCGAACACACGTGATTGCATGTCCTCGGGGATTCCCGAGCCGTCATCCAGAATCACGAGTGTTCGAAGATCGCCTTCACGTGAAGTGGCAACGTAGATGTGTTTCGCACCAGCGTCGCGAGAGTTTCGTAGCATCTCGATGACAACATCCTCAATGCATCGAATATCATGCTTCGCCTGGCGCCTCTCGGCCTCAGCAACACGAAGACGAACGTAGCCCTCGCCGAGGTTCTCCTCGACTCGAAGGCTACGCTCGCCGCCCATTGAGGCGACAAATCCTAAAAGGTCTGTATCGGCCGATCCCATGTTTTGCTACTTCGCGACGCCAATGGCCCGGGATTCGCGAATCACGACAACGCGAACCTGGCCGGGATACTCCATCTCGTCCTCGATCTGCTTGGCGATATCGTGTGCGAGAACGGTTGCCTGGGCGTCAGAGATCTTCTCGGGCTCGACCATGACGTGAAGCTCGCGACCAGCTTGCATGGCATAGGTGCGCTCGACGCCGTCGTGCGCGTTGGAGATCTCCTCGAGCTTTTCAAGACGCTTTATGTAGTTCTCAGCAGACTCTCTGCGTGCGCCCGGGCGAGCAGCGGAAATGGCGTCTGCCGCCTGGACCAGAACATCAAGAACGGTGTCGGGGTCGACATCGGCATGGTGAGCCTCAATGGCGTGGACAATCTCGGGGCGCTCGCCATAGCGACGGGCAAGATCGGCTCCGATAACCGCGTGCGGGCCCTCAACCTCGTGGTCAATAGCCTTGCCGAGGTCGTGAAGAAGGCCGGCTCGCTTGGCAGGGGTCTCGTCCAAACCGAGCTCGGAAGCCATGATCCCGCAAAGAGCGGAAACCTGGATAGAGTGGGTGAGAACGTTCTGTCCGAAGGATGTGCGGTAACGAAGCGCGCCGAGGGTCTTTACGAGCTCGGGATGAAGGTCGTGGATGCCGGCATCGAAGGCGGCCTGCTCGCCAGCCTCACGGACGCGCTCGTTGACGAGAGCCTCGGCCTTCTTGTAGAGCTCCTCGATGCGAGCGGGGTGAATCCTGCCGTCGGCAATGAGGTTCTCAAGCGCCACTCGAGCGGTCTCGCGGCGAACGGGGTCGAAGCTTGAGAGAATAACCGTCTCGGGAGTGTCGTCGATGACAAGAGACACGCCAGAAACCTGCTCGAAGGTGCGGATATTTCGTCCTTCGCGTCCGATAATGCGGCCCTTCAGGTCGTCGGACGGGATGTGAACAGAGGTCACTGTAATCTCGCCGGCCTGGTCGGCTGCGCAACGTTGAATCGCCGTGGAAATGATCTCCCTGGCAGTCTTATCGGCCTGGGCGCGAACATTCTGCTCGCTCTCGCGGAGAATCTGTGCCTCCTCGCGAACCGAATCCGCCCTCACTCGGTCGAGAAGCTCGGTGTGGGCTTCTTCGCTGGAGAGGCCTGCAATGCGCTCGAGCTCGGAGGTGTGCTTGGCCTCAAGAGCATCCAAATCGATTTTACGCTTGTCGAGCTGGCCCTGAAGGCTCGAGAGCTGGTGGTCGCGGCGATCGAGAGCCTCGTTTCGGCGGTCGAGAGACTCCTCGCGCTGCATGATTCGGCTCTCCATGGACGAAAGCTCGCCCTTGCGCTTCTTCTCTTCAGCCTCAGAGGCCTGCTTGATGGCGAGAACCTGCTCCTTGGCCTCAAGAACTGCTTCCTTCTTTGCGGTTTCCGCCTGGTGGGCAGCCTCGGTAGTGATGCGATCGGCTTCGAGCTGAGCGCTCTCAACCTGAGCCTGCGCGGTCTTAACCTTAGAGTTGGACTGTCCCGCCAGCACTGCATAAGCGATGCCAGCACCAACCACAAGGCAAACTATGCCAACGATGATCTCGATACCCATGCGAACTCCTCAGATAGCAGAATCTCAATATCATTGAATAAGGAGCCTCGGATACATCCCGAGGTTCCGCCATCAGAGGTGCAATCGTCAATCCTCGTCTGTGCTATGTCCCTGAAGTAGCAAACCCTAGATACAGAATATGGTCAGCTGGTCAATCCAGCGAGAAGAATGCCCTTTAACGGCATATATATCCTATGTCGTGCATGGGTGAATTGTCAAACGAACGTAAGGCTGCTCTGTGCGGAGTGGTTATCTTTCCTCAAGTATTTGTCTGGCGACATCCATCGACACGCCCATTGAGTAGCCCTTCCCGCAAAGATAGCGAACCATTTTCTGAAAATCATTCTTTCCGGTAAGACGCCGTCGCGACGCAAGGTCTAGCGCACGGGATTTCTCGTCTTCGTCTTCAAAGTATGATTCAGGCCAGCCTGGTAACTTGCGGGCCTCGATTCCCTTTTTCGACAGTTCACGCTCAATGCGAAGCCTGCCCCAACCGGCATAACACTTGGACCTAACAAAGACCTCAGCGAACCTGGCATCGTTCACAAGGTTGGAGGCGACGGCCTCATCAACAAGCTGGGCGGACACGGCAGAGGGGAAACCATCGTTTTTGAGTTTACTCAGTAATTCCGCGGTCGAGTAGTCACGTCTATTCAAAAGCGACTCAACGCGAATTTTGCCGGCAGACATTAAGGCCCGCTCAACCTCGTAAGCGAGCTCGGCGCGAGATCCAATGCGGCCCTCACAGTCCCTGCAGAATAGTGAAAGCGATTTTCCAACAGCGACCGGGACAACCCACCGTTGCTCACCCTCCGAATCGAAGATGCGGACGGTGGCCTTAGGCCGAGAGCCCCCAAACCGTTCAGAGCGATCCGGGAGCTCAACGCGCCATTTAGCCCCGTCATTGAACTGACGGGCAGTTGCCATACCTAATCCTCCGCGGGGGTGCCGCCGTCGAGCTCGATATCGCCAATCGGCTCGCCCACCCTCTCGTCACCAAGCTCCAAGCCGCAGGCGACCCTGATTTTGTGCTCAAGCTCATCGCGGAGGTCGGGATTTTCGGCAAGGAACTGCTTGGCGGCTTCGCGGCCTTGGCCAAGCCTTTCGTCGCCATAAGAGAACCATGCGCCCGACTTCTGAATAATCTTGTAGTCGACTCCCATATCGAGAATGGAGCCTTCCTTGGAAATACCCTCGCCGTACATAATGTCGAACTCGCACTGCTTGAACGGCGGAGCGACCTTGTTTTTAACAACCTTTACGCGGACGCGGTTTCCGATCGGCGTGCCGTGAGAGTCCTTATGTGTGTCGATCCTGCGGATATCAAGACGGACCGACGAGAAGAACTTAAGGGCACGACCGCCGGGTGTTGTCTCGGGATTTCCGAACATAACACCGATTTTCTCGCGAAGCTGGTTGATGAAGATGCATGTTGTGTTCGATTTCGAAAGGGAACCGGCGAGCTTTCTAAGCGCCTGGCTCATGAGGCGCGCCTGAAGGCCGACCGTCGAGTCACCAATCTCGCCCTCGATTTCCGCTCGAGGGGTAAGGGCGGCCACGGAGTCGATGACAACAACGTCGATAGCGCCGGAGCGAACAAGCATGTCGCAAATCTCGAGCGCCTGCTCACCGGTGTCGGGCTGCGAAATAAGCACCTCATCAATGTCGACGCCGATGCGCGCGGCATAGCCGGGGTCGAGGGCGTGCTCGGCATCGATAAAAGCAACGACTCCGCCAAGGGCCTGGGCTTCTGCCAAGATTTCGAGAGATAGGGTCGTCTTGCCGGAGGACTCGGGGCCGTAAATCTCGATAATGCGGCCACGAGGGATGCCGCCGATCCCCAAAGCGTTGTCGAGAGCGATGGACCCGGTCGGAATGGCATCGACCTCATAGTCGGGACCCCCGTCTCCGAACTTCATGATAGAGCCCTTGCCGAAACGCTTCTCGATCTCGGCAGTGGTTTCCTCAATGACCTTCTCTCGGTCCTCACCCTCAGTGCGAGGCCTGATGCTTTTGCTGAGCGTAGCCTTTGCCTTAGCCATGTGAACTCCCTTGTGGTTGACAGACCTGATACTAATCGAACAGCCGTTCTTGGTCAACGGACAAGGATAAAATTACCGCCAGCTTCTTTCGGGAAACTGGCGGTATGCTGCCACGCAACAAGCAGGATGCTGCCAAAATTATTCTCATGCCTAATATATGCAGGTAAGGGATGTCATATGAGCATGAAACCAACAGGAAGACGCTTGCAGAAATTTAATTAATTCGAAAGCTTCACGATAACCTCACGCATTAGCGACAGGGCCTCACGACAAGCAAGCCTGCGCACATCAGCTCGATCACCCTCAAAGCAACGAACTCGAGAGCGAGACTGGCCGCACCACGCAACGCCAAACCAGACGGTGCCAACGGGCTTGCCGGGCTCTTCCCCTCCCGGACCGGCTATTCCCGTGGTTGACACGGCAACGTCGCAGCGCAGGACATCCTTGGCGCCGATAGCCATAGCCTCAGCGCATTCTGAAGAGACCGCCCCGATTTTCGGCACCGAAAGAACGCCCTCGTAGGGGACGCCCAGAACATCGTGCTTGACGGGGATCGCATAGCTCACAACTCCTCCTCGAACAACGGCGGAGGAGCCTTGGATCGCCGTGAGGCAGCCGGAGACAAGCCCACCTGTGCACGACTCGGCACAGCCGAGCGTCAGACCCGCGGCTTCGGCAAGCCTCACAACTTCCCCGGCAACGTCGAACAGCTCGTCGTCCTGCTCGAGAATGGCTTTGTCGCACGACATGGCTAGCAATCCTCCGCGAGATACTTCCAGCTCTTCATGAAATAGTCGATTCCGCTCCATGCCGTAAGCACAACGGCAACGAGCAGCATCAATTGAGAAATGATTGCGAGCCAGGTGAACAGCGCGCCGTGCGGCAAGGCCATGCAAAGGAGAAGGCCAGATATGGAGACCATGGTGGTGGCGGTCTTCCACTTGCCGAGGTTGCTCGCCGCAACGACCACGCCCTTAGAAGCCACTACCATGCGCAAGCCGCTCACAAGGAACTCGCGAGCGACGACCACAAGAAGAACCCACGAGGTGGTCAGTCCATGCTCGAGAAGAAAACAGAGGGAGACGATGACCACAAGCTTGTCGGCGATAGGGTCTAAGAATTTTCCGAATGTGGTTACCTCTCCCCTGCTGCGAGCAAGATAGCCGTCGAGCTTATCGGTAAGAGAGAGGATGACGTAAAACGCGAAAACCGCGAGCATACCCGCATCGGCTGAAGAACCCGCAAGACCCTCGGGGCAAAGCATCTCGGCTACGAGCAGCCAAAACGGCACGAGAACGACTCGGGCAGTGGTCACGATATTTGCCGGAGTCCAAAGGCCCGGATTAGAGGCGGCGTCCCTACGCTTGTTTTCGCTCACGCTACCGGGCCTCCTTGACAATCTCGCCGACCATTTCGTAGCAGAACGAATCGACAAGGTCGACAGTCACGATGTCGCCAACGGCAGCCTCGCCGCTCGCGATATGCACGGCTCCATCACAATCGGGGGCCTGGAACCAGGCATGCCCGATGAGCTCAACGCCATCCTCCGTCTCTTCGATTCCGTCAACGATGACCTCGACGCGCTCGCCGACGTGCTTGGCGGTGGCCGAGAACCCAAGCTCCTCAACAAGGTCGATCAGCCTTTGGGTGCGCTCAAGCTTCGTCTCCTCGTCGACTTGGCAATCCATTGCCGCGGCGCGTGTACCCTCCTCCTGCGAGTATGCGAAAACGGAAGTGTAGTCGAACTCTTCCGACTCGATGAAATCGTAGAGCTCGTCCGCCTCCTCGTCCGTCTCGCCGGGGAAACCCGCCATGCCGGTGGTCCGAAGGACCATGCCGGGAATCTCAGAGCGAAGCTTGTCAAAGAGCTCATGGAGCTGCTGCGGATCGCCCGATCGCCCCATGGCCTTCAGAATCCTGGCGGAGCAGTGTTGGATGGGAATATCGATGTAGGGCAGTACCTCAGGAGTGTCTCGAATTGCGGCGATGAGCTCGTCTGTCATGCCTTCGGGCTGCAGATAGAGAACGCGAACCCAGCCGTTATACGGGCGCACCGCCTCTGCTACGCGCACGAGGAGCTTGGCCAAGGTCTCATCGCCATCGAAATCGGATCCCCAGATGCCGGTATCCTGACCGATGAGCACTACCTCTCGGACGCCCCGCGCCATCAGCGCGGAAACCTCAGAAACGATCTCGTCTGAAGGTCGACTGTGGTAACGGCCACGGATATAGGGTATTGCGCAGAATGCGCAGAATCGGTCGCAACCTTCCGATATCTTCACGAAAACCGAAGCGCCTTGGACGGTTCGCAGCATGGCGCTGGCGTCCAAGGCGGGAGAACCGACGGAAATGCCAAGAACATCGGCAACGACATCGACGATGCCGTCCTCGTCATCCGCCTTTACGAATGCGGCGACCTCGGGAAGCTGCTCGGGCAGATCATCCCCATAGCGAGAAGGAACACATCCGCACATAATGATGGGGCAGGAACGCACCCCTTGTGCTCGGCCCTCGGCGAGCTCGAGCGTAGCCTCGACGGACTCCTCCGTAGCGGACGCCAAGAATGAGCAGGTGTTGACGATGGCGACGTCGGCGTTCTCTACGTCGATGGTCTCCTCAAAACCAGAGGAAATGAGAAGGGCGCGCATGCGATCGGTATCGACCTCGTTCTTCGCACAGCCAAGCGTGATGAAGAGGATGCGGCCGAGCGATGAGTTTTCAGTCATCGGAAGAATCCTAACGATAGTTGTTGAACTGAAGCGGCTGACCATAATCCTGCTGCTTCAAATAGGCGATAACCTCCTGAAGCACATCCCTGGACGCGGAGGAAACACGCAGCTTATCGCCCTCAACCGTCGGCTTGCACTTAAGCTTGAGGTCGCGTATGTCCTTAGAGATCTTCTTTGCGGTGTCTTGGTCGATGCCCTGGATGATCTTTCCTGACTGTCTCACAGTCATACCGCTCGCCGTTTCGACCTTATCCCAGTTAACCGCCGACAGGTCGATGCCCCTCTTTGTAAGCTTGCTGCTTAGCACGTCGCGTACCTGACCGGCGACAAACTCAGAAGGCGCCTCAAGTTTAAAAGAGCCGTCCTTTTTAGAAAGCTCGAGTGAGGCGCCCGTGCCCTTCAGGTCGTATCGTTGGGTGAGCTCGCGTGCCGCCTGCTGATAGGCGTTGTCCACCTCCTGCATATCTACAGTCGATACAACGTCGAAGCTGCATTCCTTTGCCATGGTTTCCTCTCCTGGATCCTTTGCGCCCAAAGCTCACAGGCGCGATTATTCGTTGACGGCGGCGCCTTCGGCCGACTGGGAGTCCGTATCGGTGGCCTGAGCCTTATCGCCATCCTTTGCGTCCGTAGTCTCGGGCGGTTTGGTCCCCTTGACGGACAGAGAGCCAAGCCCGGAAGCCTTCGAGGTGAATTGCACGGCTTGGCCGTTATTGGTAACGGTAACCGCGGACGGGGTGCCTGCCTGGACGCTCAAAGTGTCGGTGACGGTGTATTCCTTCTCCCAAGGCCCTGTGACAGACTCCGCCACGTCGCTAGTTCCGTCGCACGTAACCTCAAGCCAAGTATAAGACCCCGCGGAAACGCTCACCTTAACCACCGTGGGCACGTACGTAGATGCCGTCTGCCCCCCGCTCGTCTGCTCCGAATCGCTCGATCCGGTCGGCTGCGGCGTCTGTTGCGCGGTGTCGCCTATCGCTGCCGCCGAGCCCGAGTTGGTGCCAGATCCGGAGTTACTCGTCTGCGTGGTCTGCGTGGCCGTGTTCGTCGAGGAGGACTTTGATTCGCCCTTGCCGCCGCCGTTGTTCACGCATGAGGTGACGGAAAAAACGATAATTGCCGTAAGGATAACGGCAAGAAGGACGATGCCGATGAACAGCTTCTGCTGCGGATCGACGAGGATTCCCCTCGAATTGGATTTACTCCTCTTATCTTGAGGGGTAGAGCCGATGCGCCCGGAAGGGGCATAGTCAGAGCCAGAGCGTCTCCTTACGTTGGGACGTTCGACCCTAGCGATGTTTCTCGAGGAGCGCCTTCCGTTGATGGTGGAGGCCCGCTCATATGGATTGGCCGCCTCGTCATAGCGCATGTCGTCGGAATACTCTCGCGGCCGTACGGCGCGCGTGCTCACCTCATCACGTATATAGCAATCGCTTCTTGAGGCGCCTGCGCGCGCAGGATATGCGTCGTAGGGAACACCTCTTTTCGAGGGGTCCTCTTCATAGCGCCTGCGCTGCGAGTTTCGTCGACGCTGCCTCTCGCCGCGCGAGACGGCGGAACGCTCGCGTGAGGCACTCTGGCCAGAACCGTTGTAGGGTCGATGACGACGCTGTCCATACATATCTGACTCGTGGTTTCTTGTGTTGTAGGCCTCTGCGGCGGAAGGCCCGCTCCCGGCAACGGGCACAGATCGACGAGGGCGGGCGGGGGTCGTTGTCGCGAAGGCGCCGAGATCGCCCGCCGGGCCACCGGCGGTCGGAAGCAGGCCGTGATACTCGATATAGGCCTTGGGACGAGATCCGGCCTCGTTAACGACGTCGTAGCCCCTAACGCCCCTGCCAGCCTGCATATCCCGCGTACGGCGCCTCAGCTCATGGGAAGTCGAGCCGTTCACGTACGCGTACAGCTCTTCCTGGAACAGATCGGAGACCTGACGGGGGTTGAGGCCGAGGTAGCGGGCGTACGAAGAGAGCATTCCCTGAGCGTACCCGCTCTGGGGCATGCGGTCGAAATCGCCTTCCTCAAAAGCGATGAGGACATCCTCACGGAGGCGAAGGATCCGGGAGGCCTGATCGATGCTAAGACCGAGCTGGCGGCGACGCGAGCTGAGCATCTCGCTGAAGCGAGGGCGCGACATCGTCTGCTAAACCTCCCTGTAAACCGAATCTGCCATCTTCAGGTCCTCGAGACCGTCCTTGTCGAGAAGGACCTCGCGAGGTTTGGAACCGTTCGCGGGACCCACCACGCCTTTAGCCTCAAGCATATCCATAATTCTGCCTGCTCTAGCATACCCAACCGAGAGGGCACGCTGAAGACTAGAGGTGGAACCAAGTTGAGAATCCACGACGATGCGAGCTGCCTCCCAGATCAACGGGTCGTCATCCTTGGCCGCATCGGGACCTGTGGGCGTTCCGGGGGCGTTGGGGACGACGGCGGTAAGAATATCCTCATGGTAGTCTGCCGTGACCTGCTCCTTGATGAACTTGACTGTCTGCTCAATCTCGGAATCGGAGACCCAGCAGCCCTGCGCTCGATTAGGCTTCTTTCCTCGAAGCTTGACAAGCATGTCGCCCTTGCCCAGGAGCTGTTCGGCGCCCTTTTGGTCAAGGATGATTCGCGAGTTGAGCGAGTTGTCGACCGAAAGTGCAACGCGATTGTCGATGTTCGCGCGGATAAGTCCAGTGACGACGTCCGCGGATGGCCTCTGCGTCGCAACAATAAGGTGGATTCCGGCGGCACGCCCCAGCTGGGCGATTCGCACGATCGAGCTCTCGACATCCTTGCCGGCGACCATCATAAGGTCGGCGAGCTCGTCGATGACGATAACGAAGTACGGCATATGCTTAGGCGGGTTTTCCATGTCGGTGTACTTATCGCCGTCAACATTACCGTTGAACGTCTTGATATCGCGAACCTTATAGTGCTCGAAGACCTTGAGTCGGCGCTCCATCTCGGTCACACCCCACTGTAGGGCGCTTGCCGCCTGGCGAGGCTCAGTGACCACGGGGACATAGAGATGCGGCAGCCCCGCATATCCGGTGAACTCGACGCGCTTCGGATCTACCATGATGAGCCTTACCTGCTCAGGAGTCGCGCGCATGAGCATACTCATGACGATGGCGTTGAGCAAGACGGATTTGCCCGAACCGGTTGTGCCCGCCACCAAAAGGTGAGGCAAGCCAGCGAGGTCCACAACGATCGGCTTGCCCTCCGAGTCACGGCCGAAGGCGCACTCGAGGGGGCCTCCCTTGGCGAACGGAAGAACATCAGAGAGATATACGGGCTGCGGCTTATCGTTGGGAATCTCGATGCCGACCAAAGAGGTCCCGGGGATCGGGGCAAAGATGCGCACCGATTTAGCGGCAAGCGAAAGCGCAATATCGTCCTCGAGATTAACAATTTTATTGACGCGCTCGCCCTCGCCCATGGAAATCTTGAACGTGGTGACAGAAGGCCCGGCTATCCATCCCTCAACGCGGGACGTGAGGCCGAACTCCTCAAGCGTGCCTTGGAGCTTCTGCGCCGTGGCGCCGAGCTCAGAGTCGTTTGCATAGCTACCCGAAAATCCAGTGTTCTCCTTGAGTATGGACAGTGGCGGGAGCTCGTAGGATTCGTTTCCGTCCCCGGGACGCTTGATTTCAGCCGGTGGCGACGGGATACTGGGGGTATTGGAGGCGGAGGGCTTCGAGTTGGCCAAGAAGTCCGGAACGTCCTTGCGAAGCTTCTCGGTCACAGGCTCAGGCGCGGCGTTATCGGCGATAGAGCGCTCGGTGCCCTTGCGGCTCGCAGCTTTCTGCTTGCGGGAAGCGCGAGGCTCGAGCAGGTTATTCGCGGCCTGCTCAACCTCGGAGAAATCCTCAAGCTCCTTGAAATCATCTGACATAGAGCTCTTGGCCTTATCCACCGAGCTGTCCTCAGCCTTTGCGGCGCGCCCGCGCTTGAGCACGCTCGTCTTGCGGTCTCCCAGAAACCTCGTCTCCCCTTCCCCGGTCTCGTCAAAGAGGGACTGTTGAAGAGGCTTTTCGGGTGCCGATGCCAGGCGGACTCTTTGCTGTGCGCACGCAGCGGTTCTTGCCTCCTCGCGCTCGGCCAGTCGTTCCTCGCGCCTGGCCGCCGCCCCCTCGCGAATTGAGTCAACGCGCTCCCCCACTCGCGAGACCGCCCCCGAGATGGAAAAGCCGCAAACCACAACTCCGCTGGCGATCACGCCGATAAGAAGAACGTTGCCCACAACAACGCCGACGAGCTTTATCAGCCAAAAGGCCGCGAAGCCCCCGACGAATCCGCCGGCACCGGAAACGAGATCGACGGAGAGCGCGAGCTCCGGGTTGTTTCCAACCCCAGGCTGATTTAGTGAAATCATCGCTAGGGCGGCAAAGACAATGAGCGCAAGCCCGGCGGCCACATGCCCGGAGAAGGGGCCGTCCTCCCCCATGAAGAACGTCGTTGCAAAGAGAAAAAGGGCGATGGGCACGAGAACCGCCCCGGCGCCAAACGACAAGGTGAGTGCGTGGCCAACCGCGCTTGTGACAACGGCCCCCGAAGGCGCGACCACAGAAACGAACATGGCAACGGCGACGACGGCGAGAATGACGCCCGCGATATCACGTTGAGCATCGGTGAGCGTCAAGCCACGAGGCTGCTGAGCTGTCTTGGAACGAGCTTTTGAGGAACCCTTCCTTGCTGCGTTTTTGCTGCGGTTGGAAGGCATCTATTAGACCTCCAGGACGACCGGGATGACCATCGGGCGAGAATGGGTCTTAGTCCACAGAAGGTTGGAGATCTGGTTGCGAACGTTGCGGCGAACCGCGTCGATATTGACGCCATCGGAGTTCGTGACCTTCTCGACCTGCTGGCGAATAATCTGCTGGGCCTCCTCGACGACCGTGAGATCGGAAGAGAAGGATACTCCCCGGGCGTTGACCTCGATGGCCTTGACGGTACCTTTCTTGCCCGTGAGGGCGATGGTGCAGGTGACGACACCCTCCTGCGCGAGCTTCTGGCGATCCCGGATAACAACGGGGTCGGCCTCAGTCACCGTCCCTCCGTCGACGTAAACGACTCCAGATTCCACAGCGTGGCCCTGTCGCACCTTGTGGTTGACCATCTCGAGCGAGTCGCCGTTGTCGAGGATAAAGATGTTCTTCTCGTCCATGCCGAGCTCGACCGCAAGCTGGGCATGGGCGCGAAGATGCTGAGCCTCACCATGAACAGGCATGAAATAACGGGGCTTGGCCATGGAGAGCATGAGCTTGAGCTCCTCCTGGGACCCGTGGCCCGAGACGTGCACGAGCGTCTTGTTCTTGTCGTAAATGGCGCATCCGATTTTAGACAGCGAGTTGATGATTGCCTGGACGCTCTTCTCGTTGCCAGGAATCGGCGTCGCGGAGATGATCACGGTGTCGCTCGCGTTGATGGAAAGCGACTTATGCTCGCCGTTAGCCATGCGGGCCAGAGCAGAGAGCGGCTCGCCCTGAGAACCCGTGCAGAGCACGACGACTTGGTCGTTGTCGAGCTTGTCGATGTCAAACGCATCGATTATGTCGTCCTCGGCGATTTTGAGGTAGCCGAGCTGGCGGGCGACCTTTGTATTGGTGACCATGGAGCGACCCGTGACGACGACCTTGCGGCCCGTTGAGGTGGCGGCATCACAGACCTGCTGAAGCCTGTGGATGTGCGACGAGAAGCAAGCGACGAAGACGCGCCCCTGGGCGTTCTTGATGATGTGGCGCAGATTGGGTCCTACGGCCGCCTCGGAGGGTGTGTAACCGGGCCTGGTGGCATTCGTGGAGTCGGAGAGCAGAAGGTCGACCCCGTTTCCGCCGAACTTATTGATGGCCTGGTAGTTGGGCCTGCGGCCGTCGATGGGTGTGTTGTCGAGCTTGAAGTCGCCCGTGTGCATAACGGTGCCGGCAGGCGTCTGGATATAGACGCCGAGCGCGCCGGGAATGGAATGCGTCATAGAGAAGAACGTGAGGTTGAGAGCTCCGAGATTGACGTTCGAGCCATCCTGGACTTCACGAAATTTCGGGCTTTTGATCTTGTACTCGGCGAGCTTGCCCTCGATCATGCCAAGGGTGAGCTTGCTTGAGTAAATGGGGACCTTCTTCGTGAGGTCCATAAGCAGATATGGAAGAGCGCCGGTGTGGTCCTCATGGCCGTGGGTGATCACGATGCCGCGGAGTTTGTGCTCGTTTTCGAGAACATAGGTGTAATCAGGCAGGATGAGATCGATTCCGGGCATGTTGTCGTCGGGGAACATGAGTCCGGCATCAATGAGGACCATGTCGTCCCCGTACTCGAAGGCGGTCATGTTCTTGCCAATACCATCAAGGCCACCCAGCGGAATGACCTTCAGGGCAATTTCTTTCTTTGGCATTTGTGGCACAAATCCTCTCGATGGAGTTAACAGATACATATTCGACGGCTGGCGCTACCGCCAGCCGAGCAATCCAAACCGTGCGCCGAAAGCGCAGTTCAATTTATTGTAACCAAGAATCGACCTTTTGTTCTACATACATACAAAAAGAGGCCCCGCGGTTATTAGCCGAGGGGCCAGTGGTTGCGTTCTTATTTAGCCGCGAGGGATTTATAAACCAAAATATCAAACGCGGCACGCGCAAAGAACACAAGCAATCCCACGAGCGAATACATCGAAATACCCATATGCCTGACTCTGGAATCTAATGAATTGTTTTGTCGGAGCATATATCCCAATATCAAATATGCGATAGCAGAGAAAACCTGCGAAATGCCTGGGGACACTAAACGATCGGGCAAAGAAGAGCGCTAAGAGAAACCAAACCGGCCCAACAGCAGGCACACTCGGGTTAACCTGCCAACTCAAATTGAAATACAGTCCTGATGCTAAGGCCGGTAAGGGCAACTTCTGATTATTTATACAGAGCGGGTACAGCGAGACCGGGACCTAGGGTACGAGCAACTGGCGAGCCGAGGAGCCGAATGGACTTGGGCCTAAACGTGTATCCCGAGAGAAAGAAGAGCAAAGGAACCTGGCTAGAAACAGCCACGGCCATACAGGAAATGTAAAGCAAGGAGGCCCCGCAAATCTTCATCGCGGGGCCTCCCATTAAATCAATCAATAAGAATTGCGCAGTTTACGCGTCGTGGTGACGACGGGGCTGGCGCTTCTCGCCGCCGTTATCGCCGGGGCGACGACGGGGACGGCGCTCGCCATCGGAGTGGCGGCGGCCGTGGCTCTCGCCCTCAGAGGGCTTGCCGGAGCCGGCGGGAGCCTCAGGCTTGTCGATACGGTCGAGGCTAATCTTGCCCTTCTCGTCGACCTCGAGGACGCGGACCTTGACCTCGTCACCGATGTTGAGGACATCCTCGACCTTGTCAACGCGGCCCTGGGCAACGCGGGAGATGTGGAGCAGGCCGTCCTTGCCAGGCAGCAGCTCGACGAAGGCGCCGAAAGGCTGGATACCGACGACACGGCCGGTGTACTCCTCGCCCACCTCGGGAACCTTGACGATGGCCTTGATGCGCTCTGCGGCGGCGTCGCCCGCGCCGTTGGTGCCGGCGATGAAGACGGTGCCGTCCTCCTGGATGTCGATCGTGGCGCCGGTGTCCTCCTGGATGCCGCGAATGACCTTGCCGCCGGAGCCGATGACCTCGCGGATCTTGTCGGTCGGAATCTGGAGGCTGATGATCTGAGGCGCGCAATCCTTGGTGGACTCACGCGGCGCGGGGATGGCGTCGAGCATGGCGTCGAGGATGAACATGCGGCCCTCATGCGCCTGCATAAGAGCGGAGCGCAGAATCTCGGGGGTGAGTCCGGTTGCCTTGTTGTCCATCTGCATGGCGGTGATGCCCTTGGTGGTGCCCGTCACCTTGAAGTCCATGTCGCCGAGGAAGTCCTCGAGGCCCTGGATGTCGGTGAGGACAACGGTCTTGCCCTCCTCCTGAATGAGGCCCATGGCAACGCCGGAAACGGGGCGCTTCAGCGGCACGCCGGCATCCATGAGGGCGAGCGTGGAGCCGCAGGTGGAAGCCATCGAGGAAGAGCCGTTGGACTCCATGACCTCGGAGACGACGCGGATGGTGTAGGGGAAGTCCTCCTCGGAGGGAATCACGGGAAGAAGCGCGCGCTCGGCGAGGTTTCCGTGGCCGATCTCACGGCGCTTCGGGGAGCCCATGCGGCCGGTCTCGCCGGTGCAGAACGGCGGGAAGTTATAGTGGTGGATGTAGCGCTTGCCATCAACGGGCTCGATGGTGTCGAGGCGCTGCCACTCGTTGAGCATACCGAGGGTGCAAATGGAGAGCACCTGGGTCTGGCCACGCTGGAAAAGGCCGGAGCCGTGGACACGGGGAAGGTAATCGGGCTTGACCATGAGCGGGCGGATCTCGTCGGCAGCACGGCCGTCGACGCGCTCGCCGGTCTGGACGACCATGAGGCGCATGGCGTGCTTCTCGAGGGCCTTGAGCTCAACGGGGATGGCGCGGCTCCACTGAGCCTGCTCCTCTTCGGTGAACTCGGCTCGGATGGTCTCCTTCAGGGCTTCGACCTTGCCGATGCGGGAGAGCTTATCGGCGTCCTTGAGAGCCGCCTCCATCTCGCCGTAGTGGGCAAAGATGCGGTCGTGGACCTCGGCGATGGGCTCGTCGAGAATGTACTCACGCATCTGGATCGGGCCATTGGCCTGCTCGACCTTGGCGAAGAACTTCTTCTGCTCCTCGCAGAAGGCGGCGATGGCCTCCTGGCCGAAGGCCATGGCGGCGAGCATGTCCTCCTCGGAGATCTCGTCGGCGCCTGCCTCGAGCATGCTGATGAAGTCGGCGGAGCCGCCGAGCTCGAGATCGAGGTCGGAGTTGTCGCGCTCCTCGTAGGTCGGGTTGACGATGAACTCGCCGGTGTCGCGGTCGCGGCCGATGCGCACGCAGGCGAGCGGGCCCTCGAAAGGCACGCCGCCGACGGTCAGCGCGGCGCTGGCGGCCATGATGCAGATAGTGTCGACCGGGTTGACCTGATCGGCTACGAGCGTCGTGGCAACGATCTGAACCTCGTTGCGGAAGCCGGCCGGGAAGGACGGGCGAAGCGGGCGGTCAATCATACGCGCAGTGAGGGTCGCCTTCTCGGAGGGGCGAGCCTCACGCTTAAGATAGCCGCCGGGGATGCGGCCCACGGCGTACATCTTCTCGATGAAGTCTACTGTCAGCGGGAAGAAGTCGTAGTCCTTGCGCTCCTTGCTGACGACGGCGGTGAGAAGGACCGTCGACTCGCCGCTCTTGACGAGCACGGCGCCGGTGGCCTGCTTGGCCAGCTCACCGGTCTCGAGAGCGTAGTGCTTGCCGTAGAGGTCGAACTCATGGGTTACTTTAGCCATTCTTGTTTCCCTTATCTCCGCCTGCCCCTTTGCAGACGGGCCATCTCGCGGGGCCCTTCCCCGCTGTGCAGCCCGGGCTCTTCCCGGGATACACGACAAGGGGCGCCCGCAGGCGCCCCCGTTTTGGTGAGTCTATGCGACTTACTGAATGTTGTCGCGGATACCGAGGCTCTTGATGAGGTTACGGTAGTTCTCGATGTCGTTCTTCTTGATGTAGCTGAGGAGACGACGACGCTTACCGACGAGCATGAGAAGGCCGCGACGGGTGTGGAAGTCCTTCTTGTGGGACTTCATGTGCTCGGTGAGCTCCTTGATGCGGGCGGTGAGGATAGCGACCTGCACCTCGGCGGAACCGGTGTCGGTCTCGGACTTGCCGTACTGCTTGACGAGCTCGGCCTTCTGCTCCTTGGTGATCATATCGATCCACCTTTCTTTGGATTCGCCCCGGTCTGGGTTCGGCGTCGGTGGGATCGCGCAACCAAGTTCGGGGTACCTACAAACCTCAGGTAGATTACCACATCATCAGGCAAAAGCACCTAAGGAAAATATAAAGCCGGCTTCTACACACCCCGAACAAGTTGTTCCCTGTACGAAGCAAGACGGGCCCCTTGTTCTTCAGGCATATCCGGATACTGTGGGTTGATATCCTCGAGCACGCCGACGATGGCCTCTGAAATAAGGTATCGGGCGAACCATTTCTGGTCCGCGGGTATCACGTACCAAGGCGCATTCTTGCTCGCCGTGTTTTGAATGGCAAGCTCATATGCCCTCTGATAGTCGTCCCACAAGGCCCGCTCGCGCATGTCGGCCTCCGAGAACTTCCAGTTCTTGTTCTCGTCGTCGATTCGAGAAAGGAAACGCTTTGCCTGCTCGTCTTTGCTTTCGTTGAGGAAAAGCTTAATGACCCGGTAGCCTTCCTCCCATAGGTGTTCCTCGAAGTCTGAAATCTGGCGATAGCGCCTCTTGAAGAACTCATCAGTCCCCATATCGACGCAGCGGGACGGCATGGCATACCCCTTCTGCATCTCATGCACGCGCACGACGAGGACGTCCTCGTAATACGAGCGGTTGAAGACGCCGATATAGCCGCGCGGCGGCATGTGCTGGAATGCACGCCAGAGGTAACTGTGCCCGAGCTCTACTTGGCTGGGCCTCTTGAAACTATGCACCAGGCAACCCTGGGGATTGATACCGCTCATAACGTGTTTGATGGCCGAGTCCTTGCCGGCAGCATCCATGGCCTGGAACAAAATGAGTACGCCCTCGCGGCCCTCGGCATAGAGCTTATCCTGAAGCTCAGCCATCCTCATCGTGTTCTTTGCGCACAGCTCCTCGTACTTGGCGCGCTCCGACTTATCGACCCCCGCAGTAGTCGCGCGCTCGGCGAGCCTGAACTCGCCCTCGCCGTCATACCTGCACCCTTCAAGCCCCACCGCCATGCCTCACGCTCCCCTGCTCAACGTTCGTAACGCTAAACAGCATCATAAGGCCATCGAAAAGCAATGAAGAACATAAAGAAGGAAATTGATATAGAAGGCTCGACAAGGACGCTCGCCCTAAGGCGCCGCCCGCCTGCTCGCCTTGGGCGACTTCCGCATGAGCCGGACGCAACTTAATGTTGCGACCGAGCGAACAGGACTGCGGAGTCCAAGGCAAGCAGGCGGGCGCCGTCTTAGGGTCTTACTGCGTCCTAGTTGAACTTCACCACTTTTTGGGCCACGCGATACCCGCCGATGGTGATCTTCTCGCCAACCTTGCCTGGAAGGTTCGTGGCGATGCCGACCACGCCATGCTTTGCGCGGCGGTACATACGCGAATCGTAGGCCTTGAGCTCGTCCCAAAGCGCCTTGAGCTCGTCCATGGCGTCGGGTCGATCCGAAAGCTTGGAGAAAACCGAGCAGATAGCCATGATGATGGTGAAGTAATTCATCATGTAGCTTCTGAGCTGGGCACAGTCGATGTCGTCGTAAACATGATAAGCCTTCATCATCACGCGAGCGACACGCCAATAGTGGTCGACGCGGCTGGTGAGCACCTTCTCGTTGACGGACTGATCCTCGCGACCGATGTAATAACGGTAAAGATCGACATCGAGGTAGTAGAGGCTGTGGCAAAGCGGGAAAGGCACATAGGCGTAGATGTTGTCCACGTAGAACGTGTGGGCAGGCATCTGGAGGTTGGCGGCGCGCAGGGTTTCGGTGCGGTAGGTCAGCGCGTGCATAAGCAGATACTGGCTCATCTTGAAGTGGCCGATCTGCCCCCAGGTAAAGACTTTGCCGACGGGAAGCACGCGACGATAATCGACGACGTTGCGCGTGTTGTCCTCAACATGCTCGTAGACATAGTTGGTGATGACCAGGTCGACTTTCTCGTCCATGTCGATGAATCGACGGAGCTGGCCAAGCAAGGTCTTGAGCGCATCGGCGTCCGCCCAGTCGTCGGAATCGATGTTCTTGAAATAGACGCCGTCAGCGTGCTCCACGGCCTTCATGACGGCAACTCCGTGCCCGCCGTTATCCTGGTGCACGGCCTTGATGAGGTTGGGATAGCGTTCCTGCCATTCGTCGGCCTTGGCGGGGGTGCTGTCCTTCACGCTGCCGTCGTCGACGATGACGATCTGCACGTCGTCGGCGTAGTTAGAGCCCTCAAGAATCGAGAGGATGCACTTGTCCATATATTCGGCCGAGTTGTAGCAGGGAATTCCGAACGATATGGTCTTCTTTGCGGATGCCATGGTCCACGTCCTTACTCACGAATAAGGGGCGGGTCGCAGCGGGCCCGCCCCTGGAATTTGACGCTTTAAGCTAGTTCCTCTGGGCGATGAGCTCGTCAGAGAGGTCGAGGGCCGACGCGACGACGCCGTCCATGTCGTAGTAGCGATACTCGGCAAGTCGACCGACGCAGTGGAAGTTGAGGGCGCCGGAGACTCGCTCGCGGTACTTCCTGTACAGCTCGGTGTTCTCATCCTCGAGAATCGCATAGTACGGAGTTTCCCCAGACCCGGGGGTATAGGCCTTCGAGTACTCCTTCATGATGGTGGTCTTTCCGGGGACGACCTGACCCGTCATGTTCTTGAACTCCGTGATGCGCGTGAAGTCCTCGCTCGTGGTGTAGTTGACGGTGCCGACGGGCTGGAACTTGTCGACGTCGAGGGTCTCGAAAACCATGTCGAGCGTGCGGTACGGCAGCGCGCCGAGGTCAAGGCCGAAGAGCTCGTCGAGCGGACCGGTATAAATGACTTCGCCGGAGTAGGGCTTGCCGTTGACGAGGACAGCGCCGGAGGTGACCTTCAGAATGTCGCGGGCGTCGACGTCGACGAAGACGTTGATCAGGTCATGGTCGAGCATGTGCTCGAAAAGCTTGGTGTAGCCCTCGCCAGGCATGCCCTGGAAGGGGGCGCCGGGGAAGTAACGGTCGTCGTCGCCGACGAAAACGGGGACGCGGCCGGTGATGGAGGGGTCGATCTGGTCGGGGGTCTGGCCCCACTGCTTCATGGTGTAGTGAAGGAAGACGTTCTCGAAAACGTAGTCGGCGACCTCAACGAGCTCGGGATCGTTCTTCTCGCGGAGCTCCATGATGGGGACCTTCTTGTTCTCGCCGAAGGTGGCCACGAGCTTCTGGTAGAGACGCTCGCCCTTCTCTTCTCCGAAGGCGAGCTTGAGGGACGTGTGGTTGAAGGGGACCGGCATCAGGGTGCCGTGAATGTTGGCGAGAACTTTGTGCTGGTAATCGGTCCACTCGGTGAAGCGCGAGAGGAACTGGTTTACGCGCTCGTTGGTGGTGTGATAGATGTGCGGGCCGTACTTATGGATCAGGATGCCCGCCTCGTCCTCGTAGTCATAGGCGTTGCCCGCGATATGGTCGCGGCGCTCAAGGATGGCGACCTTCATGCCACAGGCCTCTGCAAGGCGGCGCGCACAGACGCTGCCCGCATACCCGCAGCCGACGACGAGGGCGTCATAGGATTCCGCGTTGAAGCCCGCGCCGAGACCGCTCTGGATATTCATAAGGTTCCTCTCAGGAAGGGTACAGTCCTGGCGGATTAGCCAGCGGCAAGAAAACGTTCACCTCTTGCCGTAATGTCCGATAGATTCTAGCACCAAGATCCTATAATGTTCAGACTGCCCCCGCCGAGCGGCCGCATGTCCGCGAAATACGGGGTGAAGCAATTCCGACAAAGCAGATTTTGTGGAGGAGAGCGTCATGAGCGAGTTTCTTGACCGCATGAAGGCGGCCGCCAAGTCCAACAAGAAGACCATCGTCCTGCCCGAGGGCGAGGATTCGCGCACCATCGAGGCCGCAAAGAAGATCGTCGAGGAGGATCTTGCCAACCTCATCATCCTTGGCGACCCTGCGACCATCGACGTTCCCGGCGTCACCGTCATCGACCCCCGCACTGCCGAGCGCAAGCAGGCCTACGCCGAGAAGTTCGCTGAGCTGCGCGCCAAGAAGGGCGTCACCCTGCCCGAGGCCCTCGAGCAGATGAACGACGCCACCTACTTCGGCACCATGATGGTCAAGATGGGAGACGCCGACGGCCTGGTCTCCGGCGCCTGCCACTCCACCGCCAACACCCTGCGTCCCGCCCTGCAGATCCTGAAGACCGCCCCGGGCACCAAGCTCGTCTCCGCGTTCTTCATCATGTGCACCAAGTCCCCGGAGTTCGGCGCCGACGGCACCCTGCTCTTTGCCGACTGCGGCCTGAACATCAACCCCAACGCCGACGAGCTCTCCGAGATCGCCCTGGCCTCCGCCGAGAGCTGGAAGGCCTTCATGCCCGGCGAGGAGCCGAAGGTGGCTATGCTCTCCTTCTCCACGATGGGCTCCGCCAAGGGCGACGTGCCCACCAAGGTCCAGGAGGCCGTGAAGCTGGCCAACGAGAAGAACCCCGAGCTCGCCCTCGACGGCGACCTGCAGCTTGACGCCGCGCTCGTCCAGTCCGTGGCAGACCTCAAGGCTCCGCAGTCCAAGGTTGCCGGCAACGCCAACATCCTGGTCTTCCCCGACCTCGAGGCCGGCAACATCGGCTACAAGCTGGTCCAGCGCTTCGGCGGCGCCGAGGCCTACGGCCCCGTGCTCCAGGGCATCGCCAAGCCGGTCAACGACCTGTCCCGCGGCTGCTCCGCCGACGACATCGTGGGCGTTGTGGCCATCACCGCGGTCCAGGCCCAGATGGCCGAGTAGCGAAGTAGCGCTTGGCGAGAAGAGCCTGCGCGCCCAGACATTCGGCCCGGCAGCCCAGCGGCTGTCGGGCCTTTCTCGTGGCCGTCGTCCCCAAGACGTCGCTTCGCGCCTCCTGAGCCCCACCTACCCCAGTGCGTCGGCGAGCAGCCGCGCGCAGTTCTCCAGATACAGCTCCTTGGCGGCTTCGTCCGTGGCGGCAAGGTCGTACTGGCACGCCTCGGCAAAGGGGATGCGCTGCCACTCGCCATCCGCCGGGAGCTCAAAGACCCCCACGCGCTCGGGATGCTCGGCGAGGTCGAGGGAGATGCGCGCGTAGGGGTGCTCGATCAGGCAGTAGGTCTGCTCGTACGTCGCGGGGTCCTTCTCGCTCGGATAGCGCTTGGGCTCAAGGAAGAACAGGTACTCCTGCCCCGCGCGCAGCGGCATGAGGCCGAACCGGCTTGGGCCCTCGCTGCCCCTCCACACCTCGCGCACGTCGCTGAACTGACCCGTCCCCAGGCCGTTTCGAGGCTCCGTGATCTTGTACGCATCGTAGACGACGAGGCCATCGCCTTCGGAGACGCCCTCGCCCCTCAGGACCGACGTCACCTCGATCTGGCACTGGAATGCCTGGTAGACGTAGGTCCTCTCACCCGTAAAGGTGCCAGTGAGCACGATGGGGGCCTCGTCGAGCACCTCCTCGGACGCCATCCCAAGGGTATACGCCGCATCAACTTCGGCGGGAAGCGCGGCCTCGTCCGCCGCCGCCGCGATCTCCTCCCGCGTGTGCAGGCTAAGCGCGTCCGTCGATGCACGCGAGTTCACCACGAAGGGAAGCTGCTCCACGGCAGCCCCGTCGTGCGCATAGTCCGTGAGGCTTGCCCGCATGGCAAGGCCCACTCCCACGCAGACGACCACGAGCGCGCCACACACGAGCAGGAGGGTCCTGACGGTCAGCACGGGCAGCCGGAGCTTCCTTCGCCTCATGAGCGATCGACCTCCTTGGCCACGTGCCCGTCGACCATGCGCCAGCTGCGCTCGAACAGCGCCTCGAGCGCGGGCTCGTTGTGACAGGCGACGAGCACGGTGCAGCCGCGCTCACGCTCCTCACACACGATCTTTGCAACCGTCTCGATGCCGTCCACGTCGAGCGCGTTGGTGGGCTCGTCCAGGATGAGCAGCTCGGGCGCCTCCATGATGGCCTGCGCGATGGTGAGGCGCTGCCTCATGCCCATACTGTACGCGGAGAACGGGCGATCGTCGTCGGGGGCAAGACCCACGCGCGCGAGCGCCGCCCTCGCCTCTGCCTCGCCCGCCACACCCCTGATGGACGCGAGCATCGTGAGGTTTCTCAGGCCCGTGCTCTCGTCCCAGAAGCCTGCCGACTCAAGGACCAGGCCGAGACTGCGCGGAAAGTTGACGTCCACGCCAATCCTTTGCCCAAAGACGTCAACCTGGCCCGAGGTGAGGTGAATGAGTCCCGAGATGGCCCTGAAGAGCATCGTCTTGCCCGAGCCGTTAATGCCGCTGAATCCGTAGATTCCGCCACGCGGCAGCGTGAGCGTCACGTCGTCGAGCACGACGCGTCCGTGAATCACCTTGGTCGCATGGGTTACCACAATCGCACCAGACATGAAAGCCTCCCGTCAGAAGATGTCGCGGGCGCGCACGAGGCGAAGCGCCACCACCGCCGCAAGCGCGACGCACGCGCCGAGGTACGCAAGAGACGCGACGACCGAAAAGCCCGGGACGCCCAGCGAGAAGGCCGAGGTCCATCCCGAGCAGTCGTGCCAGGCAAGAACCCCCTGCGCAAAAGGCAGCCACGGAGCCACGGCCATGGCCGCCTCGCGCGGGAGGTAGGCGAGCCCGACCAGGCCCGCAACGTAGACCCCCTCAACGACCGCAAAGGCCACGACGGGTTCCAGCTTGATCGCAAGGCAGTTGACCGCAAGCACAAGGCATAGCGTGAGCGGAAAGCCTAATGCAGCGCAGCGCGCGACGACGCCGATGGGCTCCGGCACGCTTGCCGGACAGCCGCAGACGAACAGGACCGCGCCGTTCGCAAGCTGGCCGAGCAGCGAGAACGCAGCCGAGAGAAGCGCAAGGTGAACCAGCTTGCTCGCCAGCCATACCCCCCGCGACCCCACGCGCGGGAGCACGGCCGCGGCATCCGACCCAAGGCCGCCTGCCAGAACGTCCGAGAAGAGGAAGCAGAAGGCTGCCTGGGGAGCGAACCACGCAATGAGGACCATGATGTTCGGTCTGCTCCCAGAGAGGCTTGGAACGAGGAGTCCCCCGCCTACAAACTCATAAAGGGCCGCCTGCGCCCCATAGCCCCTCATGCACAGCGTCGCGACCAGACTCGCCAGCACGCAGAGCGCCACCCGCACGAACTGGGCACGCCGCATTGGCAGAAGGGTCACGGAATTGTTCCGACTTCTACAGCTCACGAGGCTCGCCCTCCTCCGGCAGATAGTCCTTCTTGCGCACAAGCCAAACGGCGAGCAGGCCAAGGAACGCGCAGAGCGCAGCAAGGCGAAACGAACCTGCCACCTCCGCCACAAGGCCATCCTCGGGCATCGCTGTCGCAAGGAGCCATCCCGTCCAAAGCGCAGAATTATTGAGTGCCGAGGTCATGCACAACAGGTAGTCGAGCGCACCGTATCCCAAGGCTGCCAGCATCGCATAGGCACCCGAGCCGGTGAGCAGACGAACCGCCAGGACAATAAGGCACACCACCAGGAAGAAGAGGGTCTGGAGGACGGTTGCCAGAAGGCCAAACGCCACATAGGCCCCAACCGCATGACCCGTCGGCGAGAGGAGTCGGACGCTCACGAGACCGCACAGCGTGAGAAGGGCCGAGAGCGCCAGGGCACGCACCACCAGCCGTCCCATGACGGCAAGCAGGGTCCTTCCACGGCTTGAGCGAATCACCCACACGGCCGAGGCCACGGGACGCATCGCGCCGGCCGCGCTGAAGGCGCAGATAGGAACGTAGACAAAGGTCGCAAGGCTATAGTTGACGACCTGTCCATAGGCACCCGATAGCGTGCCGTCGCCCATCGCGGCGACGTTGTGCCCCCACAGCAGGGCAACCACCACGCAGACCCCCGCAAGGACGGCAAGGCCGGCGACGAACCTTCGGTCGAAGAGGCGCGCGAGGCGCGTTGCGGCGCTCATAGCAGCACGTCCTTCCTCCGGACAAGGGGAAGCCACAGCGCCCCCACGAGCACCAGAAGCACCACGAGGGGTGCAGCAAGAAACACAGTGGGGCTTCGAGGAATCACGAGGGAGAAGATCAGGCACTGGGCTATGTCCAGGTCCGAGGGAAGCAGGTACGAGGACACGATCAACACAAGGGCGGGAAGCCCCACCACAAGCAGGCGGCTCGTGCGCACGTAGAGCGAGAGGGCAAACGCCGCCAAGGCCAGAAGGCCTCCCCAAAGGGCGTCGTAGACTATGAAAATCAGGTTGAGAAGGTAGCGGGCGTTGAGGAAAAGGCCCAGGAAGAGTGTCTTGTCGTACCAGCCGGTCGAGTCGACCTCGGCGGCCGAGGTGTTCAGGAGGAGCTGATAGGCATCCTGCCCGGACGTTGCGGGAAAGGCAACGAACGCGAGCAGCTGGGACACCAGCAGCGGGACGAACACCACGAGAAAGCCGCCCACAAAGGCCACAATCGCTCCCGAGAAGAGATAGGAACGCAAGGAGGAGCGCACGGCAACGCAACCCGCATACCTTCGCCTCACGTCCAGAAAGAGGCTGTCCCCAAAGACGGCCGCAGCCAAAAACGGCATCAGGAAGTAGAGGTAGAAGCAGAAGAGCGGCGTCTGCATGGACTCATAGTTGCCCACCCAGGCCACATCTGCCGCAGGCACCTCGCCCACATCATGACCCCAGAACACCAGGCACGTCTGGACGAGGCAGACCGACATTGCCGCAAGCCCCACCACAACCGCATAGCGCCACGTCTTTGATGCAAGCATGCGTCGAAACTGGAACTGAAGAATGCCCGCTCTTGTTGCCATGTCGCTTACCACCCGTCAGCACTTGAGGGAGGCGGGAGCGCGAAGGCGCCCCCGCCCCACACGGTCAGAAGCACGTGGTCAGTTGAAGTTCACATACCCAGAGACGCGGTCGCAGGAGTTTGGGCCCCAGCCAACCTGATGTCCCATCAAAGTCACGGAGCCACTGAAGGTGCTGTAGTAATCCGGAATGCGTGTTTCTCCCGGATTGACAGTCACAGAGTCCGCGCACTGTCCCTGCCCGGGCAACTCAATCCAGAAGTTGCCGCCGTAGGAAGAGGACGAGTACACCCGGACAGACGCCGAGGAACCGCCAGAATGGTAGCCATTCCGGACCGTCACCGGCATCTGCCACGCCGGAAGGCAGGCATTGAAGGAGCCTCCGTCAGCCAACGCGGGAGCGGCAAAGCCCACCGTGGCGGCAAGCGCCAAGGCGACGGCAACAGCAGCCTTCTTGAACTTCATCGTCATGGCAAGTCACATCCTCTCGTAGGGAACATTTCCTCACGAGCAGCGGACCCACGAGAACGAGTCGCGTTTTAGTCATGGTACCCACTGCTCAAGCTATGTTTCAGACGCTTGTCCCTACCCATCCTGTGATATAGCCGCATGTTCGGTACCTCCCTACCAGCTGTACATGGCAACGTCGGAGCTCGTCACCAATTTGCCGTCGGCGGGCTTCTTGCAAACAAACCTATACGTACCAGAGCCGACGCCCTCCCACGTCGCCTTGGTGAACCCCTTTCGCTTGAACGAGGCAGAACCTACAAGCGTTCCCCTTCCATTCACAACCCGATACAGGCTCACGATAAACGTGCCGCTCGAAGGGCAGCTTGCCGTCATCTCAATGCCGACGTTGTTACCATCGAAGTACAGTTCAGGAAAAGAGTGAGTAGTGTATAAGCTGAGGTCATCGCCGTACCAAGAAAGGGGCGACGGCATCCCAGCGTCAGCCTGACGAGAATAGGACACGATTGGCTCAACGCTGCCATCAATGAGCTCGCTCGCCAGCGCAGGACGAGGAGCAAGGCAAAGTCCCAGAGCAATGGCAGCCGCTCCAGCAAGCACCAGCAGCTTCGACTTGAGCGCCCTCTGATAATAGGTTGCATCCACGATTGAGCCCCCAGCAATTTAAATGCACTGACGTTGGGTGAGAGCATGCGCCACGTGGTGACTTCTGTCTGTCACTTTTGCGGATGCAATCGCTCCAAGCTTGTAAACCCTACCTCTTCGACGAGGAGTTTTCGCAGGTCGTCAATGCAATGAACCTTGCAGTCATCATAGGTGCGCTGACGATACGACCTTACCGTCGCCGGCGTGGTATGCCATCGCCGGCACACCTCCGGCACGCTGTAGCCACACGCAAGGTCTATCACGACCTCGGCCCTCAAACCGTCTATGCCGCGCCCCTTGAAGTAATGCAGCGCCCGGTCACGCTCCTTTTCCGTTGGCTCGGAGACGGGAACCGCCGCAATTCGCGTCTGATAGACGAATATCACAACGCCCAAGGAGATGAGCGCCGGAAAGAGGACGTAGATCCAGTCGGTCACGAACCCCACAAAATACAGTTCCCAGTAATACGTCACCGCAATCCCAGCAGAGCCCAAAAGGGGCAGCAGCGGAGAGGAGAAGAGAATGCCAAAGCCGCTGAGCATGGTACGCCAGAACGAGGCATCTGCCTCCCTTGGCAGCGATGCCCTACCCACCACAAGAGACCCAACCGCCAAGAGGGAGGGTCCCCAGATCTTGTAGAGCCACATTCCGCTCCACCCGCAAAACGAACCCGCAGAGATCAGGCACACAACGACGAGAGAAAGGGCCGTCCTAGCCGCAAGCTCCAAGGGTCCCCGCCCACCGCGCGGGTTCGCCGTCGTCTGACGAAAAGACAACATCCTCGCAAAAGAGACCACGGCAAGCACACATGACACAGCCCACGTGAGGTAGAACGTACCTCTGTGGTACCAGTGCTCGCCAATCTGAACGTTATTTACAGTATCAAGGAGCAGCACCAGCACGATGAGCGCACACGCAATGGCTTGCGGCACCAAGGAGCCGCAGTTTTGAGCTGCACCCGACTCGCAAGAAGAGGGCTTGGTCTCCTTGGTCACAGACGGCTCCTCGCTCATATCAAGCGCCGCGGCATATTCCCTGAGCTCCCTCGCACCGCCCACACCCAGCTTCTCGTAGCCACGATGCCGATAGGTTGCAACGGTTGCCTGGGCAACTCCCAATTCGGTCGCGATGGAAACCACGGTGGCACCCATAGCCGTCCGAGCGATCACGGCAGCCTCACGTTCGGTCAAGGGGATCTTTGCCGCTTTGGCAAGACGCTGCTCCATGCGCCGCTCAGCGGAATCGCCAGGGATATCCCGTTCCTCTTCCGCATACTCCCCGTGCGCCAGAGGACCAGTCTCCCCCTCCCGCCGTTCTCCAGCCCCCGCACCCGCACCAGCTGGACAAGCGTGAGCACGATCACAAGCACCAGAAAGAAGCCATAGAAGGCGGTGTTCGGAAGGCCGGCGTCCAAGAGGTCCGAGCGATACTCGCCCACGAAGCTCCGGAATGCCAGAAACGCCATATGACCCGCGAGCAACGCGGGGACATCCCAAGCCGAGCGACCCCTCGCCTGCCACCGCCGAGCACCAAGCAAGGCGAGCGCAAACACCGCAGCACACAGAGTGCATGCGGCAAAAGTCGAATCAAAGCCCGGTGCGATCGCAACAAGGACGCATGCCGTCGGCCAGACTCCCCCAACGCCGAACAAGCCAATCAGCCGAGCGCGTGAGGGACTTTCCCGCACGAAGCCCAATCCCGCGGACGAAAGCGCCCAACAGGACACCGCCGCAATCACACACACGAACTCAACAAGCGACATGACGTCGTTAAAAGCAATCTGCTCAATCGTGTCGAGTCCGGCATTGCCCCGCACGAGTGCATAGACCTCGGCCGCAGCCAAACCAGCCGTGGCAACCCAGCCCACGCGCACCACGATGACGCGAGCCCGAGCAACAATCCCTTGCCACCCGTGTCCCAGGCAGGACGCGAGCAGAGCAATCACCACAAAGAGCATGACGGCAAGCCCGAAGGCCGCTATGCTCGCTTGCCCGGGAATCAGCGGCCCAAAGCTATACACCCCATACGGCATCGCTGCCAGAACCGCCGTCCAGACGCACCAGACCATATGTCTCCCAAATGACCGCCTTTCCCCTAAAACATAGCGCGCGGCCCACGCTCCCCCGCCGCACGAATCGGCGGGCGGGCCCACGCACAAAGAGGGCCCCTGACGATCCGGGGCCCCACAGCTCAGGCTTCTTGGAGGCTCGGGCCCTACGCCACCCCGAGCGGGCGCGGGCCGGCGGCGCGGACCTCGGGGCTCATGGTGGTCAGGCGCTTCTCGGCGTTGTCGACGAACATCTGAGCCAGGCTCTCGGCCACGCGGTCGTACTCCTCGGGATTGGCCCAGGTGCTGCGGGCGTCAAGAAGCTCGGAGGGCACGTCCGGGCAGCTTGTGGGGACGTCAAGGTTGAAGCGCTCGTCGTGGACGAAGTCGCAGTCGTCGATGACGCCGGACTGGGCGGCCTCGACCATTTTGCGGGTGTACCTAAGCTTGATGCGGCTGCCCACACCGTAGGAGCCACCAGTCCAGCCGGTGTTGATGAGGTAGACGCGGGTGCCGCCGCTCTCGATCTTCTCGCCGAGCATCTCTCCGTAGACCATGGGGTCAAGCGGCAAGAAGGGCTCGCCAAAGAGGGACGAGAAGGTGGGCTGGGGCTCCTTGATGCCGCGCTCCGTGCCAGCGACCTTTGAGGTGAAGCCGGTCATGAAGTGGTACATGGCGGCGTCCTTGTCCAGCTTGGAGATGGGAGGCAGCACGCCAAAGGCATCGGCGGTAAGGAAGATGACGACATCTGGGATGCGTTTGGCCTTGCCCTTGAGCACGGCGTTGTCGATGAACTCCACCGGGTAGGCCACGCGTCCGTTCTCGGTGAGCGAGGTGTCAAAGTAGTCGGCCACGCGACTCTTGGGGTCAAAGACCACGTTCTCGCAGATGGAGCCGAAGCGGATGGCGTTCCAGATCTGGGGCTCGGTCTCGGCGGTGATGTTGATGGTCTTGGCATAGCAGCCGCCCTCGATGTTGAAGACGGAGTCGTCCGCCCAGCCGTGCTCGTCGTCGCCGATGAGCTTGCGGTTGTCCGCGGCAGACAGCGTGGTCTTGCCCGTGCCCGACAGACCGAAGAAGACCGTCGTGCCGTGGCTGACCGGGTTCATGTTGCAGGAGCAGTGCATGGGAAGCACGTTGTCCTCGACGGGCAGCAGGTAGTTCATGACCGAGAAGATGGCCTTCTTGATCTCGCCGGAGTACTGGGTGCCCACGACCAGGACCACGCGCTCCTTGAAGTTGATGATGACGGCTGCCTCGGAGTTGGTGTGGTGGACCGCCGGGTCGAGCTTCAGGCGCGGGGCTGCCATGACCACGAAGTCGGCGAGGCCGTAGTCAGCAAGCTCCTCCTCCGTGGGGCGCACAAGCATCTGATGGGCGAAGAGCGCCTGGCTGGCGAGCTCGGTGATGACGCAGAACTTGCGGGCGTAGCGTCGATCGGCGCCGGCGATGCCGTGGACGACGAAAAGGCGGCGCTCGGAGAAGTGCGCGATGACCTCCGCCTTAATGCGAGCGTAATCCTGCTCCGACATGGGAACGTTCACCTCGCCCCAGGCGATGTCATCGTGCACATCGGGCGTGTCGACAATGAACCTGTCGTGGGGAGAGCGGCCGGTGTACTGACCGGTTTCGACGCACAACGCGCCGGTGGAGGCAAGCGTGCCCTCGCCGCGGTCGACGGCCTTCTCGATGAGAACGGCGGGAGAGCAATCAATCCATGTCATATCGTCGGTATGTGCGATTCCGTAATGCGCGAGTTCCTCGATGATCATGCGTGCCTCCTTAATACAGCCAAAAGGCCGGTTTATGAGCCGTTCGAGCGTCGACAGCAATCCACCGACGCGCACAATGGGGATTCTCCCCTGTTTTGTGATTTCCAGACTGTAAAGTTCTATAGATGGCAGCCATTAATCCGAGAAGGGCGGTTTTGTTATGGCTTTGGAAACGATCTTGTGCGACGGGCTCTCTGCCAGCATCGATTCAATGGGCGCTCAGCTTATGAGTCTGAAGGTCGCAGATGCCGAGTATCTGTGGCAAGGCAACCCCGATTTCTGGCCCCGCAGGGCACCGGTTCTTTTCCCCTGCGTCGGGTGCCTCAAGGACGACGCCTCGGAGAGCGCCCAGGGGCCTGTTCACCTTAAGCGCCACGGCATCGCGAGGCTCTACGACCACGAGGTCGTATCCAACGACGGCAAGAAGGTCGTGTTCGAGCTGACCTCGAGCGAAAAGACCAAAGAGGCCTTTCCCTTTGATTTCAAGCTCAACATGGAGTATGAGGTTGACGGGACATCGCTCACCCAGACCTTCCGAGTGACGAATACCGGGGACGTCGAGCTGCCGTTTACCCTTGGAGGGCACCCTGCCTTCAACGTTCCCGTTCCCGGCGCCGACGACGAGTCGTTCGAGGATTACAAGCTCGTGTTCGCTGAACCTTGGTGTGCAAAGACGCCGAAGATCGACGAGGCGGGGCTTCACGACTTCTCGAGAATGACCACGCTCTTTGAGGACGCGCGCGAAATGGACTTGAGCCACGCGCAGATCGAGCAACTGCTCACGCTCGTGTTCTGCGACGTTCCCAACTATCGCGTATCGCTCGTTGGAAAGAAGAGCGGCCACGGCGTCGAGCTGGAGTTCCCCGGGTTCGATTACCTAGGGGTGTGGACCGCAAGCGCGGACGCCCCGTTTGTGGCGATCGAGCCTTGGCATGGGTGCGCAGACGCCTACGACGAGTCCGGTAAATTCGAGGACAAGCGCGACACCATTGAGCTCGCTCCCGGCTGTGAAACCGAGCTCGCTTTCACCATTACGCCGTTCTAGGCGAGGAAGCGAAGGCACAGGGGCGCCCTCCCCCGCAGAGCCGGATATACCGGAGATGCGGGGGAGGGCGCCTTGATTGACTTACGGCATATCCCAGGCCGCGTGGTCAGTATGGAGGAGCTTCTCGGAAAGATCGGATAAGGGCTCGCCGAGGAAATCACGGTAGCAGGCCGCTACGTCGGGATTCTCGTGGCTGAATCGGATCTGCGCGCCCTTGTCGAGCGTGCGGAGAACCGTCGCCCTCTCGCGCGCGAGCTCGCGACCATCGTGGATAGGCTGCCCGCCGCCGCCGACGCAGCCACCGGGACAGGCCATGACCTCAACGAAGTCATAGTACGTGAGCCCACGGTCGAGCGCATCGAGAAGCGCGCCTGCGTTTGCGAGACCGTGCACGATAGCGACGCGCAGTTCCCGGCCGTTGAGGTCAAAGGTCGCCTCTCGCCAGCCCTCGCGGCCGCGGACCTCCTTGAAGGCGTCGGGGGCGGGATTGCTACCCGTTACGAGAAAGTAAGCGGAGCGCAGCGCGGCCTCCATGACGCCGCCGGTGGTTCCAAAGATGACGCCGGCCCCCGTGCCGAAGCCGAGGGGTCGGTCGAGCTCGCGGTCTTCGTAGTTGACCGGATCGATGTGTGAGGCCCTGATCATGCGAACGACCTCACGCACCGTGAGCGCGACATCAACGTCGGGGTCCCCGCTCTCCCCCACCATAGTGGGAAGCGCGGCCTCGGCCTTCTTTGCGACGCAAGGCATCACCGAGACGCAGAAGACGTCCTTGGGGTCGATGCCAAGGACCTCGGCGTAATGGGTCTTGGCCATGGCACCGAACATCTGCTGCGGTGACTTGGAAGTCGAGACCTGAGGCACGAACTGCGGGTAGCGGGCCTTCACATAACGAACCCAACCAGGGCAGCACGACGTCATGAGCGGAAGCTTGGGGGCGTCCTCGCCGCCCGCATCGTGCTCGGCAATGCGGTGGAGCAGCTCGGTGCCCTCCTCCATGATGGTGAGGTCGGCCGAGAAGTCGGTGTCGAACACGTAGTCGACGCCCATCGCGTGAAGAACGGAGCAGAGGCGCTCGACGGTCGCCTCCTCATGCGAAAGACCGAGCTTTTCGCCCCAGGAAGTGCGCACGGCGGGAGCGATCTGGAACATGACGACCTTGTTCGGATCCCCAATCGCGTCGAACACGCGGTCGGTATCGTCGCGCTCGCGGAGGGCGCCCACGGGACAGTGGGTGATGCACTGCCCGCACGCGGCGCAGTCGACCTCGGTGATGGGCTTGCGGCCACGAACGTCGACGGAGGCGTGGGAAGCCCGATTCGTGAGGTCCCAGACGCCAAGGCCCTGGACCTTTTCGCAGATCTGAATGCAGCGAAGGCAGCGGATGCACTTCTCGTTATCTCGAATGAGAGGGAACGTGCGGTCCCAGGTATTGTGCTCGACGTGCTTCTTGTACGGCAGGCGATAAATGCCGAGGTCGTTTGCCACGGTTTGGAGCGTGCAGTTGCCCGAGCGAACACAACTCGTGCAGGAGGAGTCGTGCTGCGAAAGCAGCAACTGAACGTTGGTCTTTCGGGCAGCTCGAACCTTAGGGCTGTTGGTGCGAACAACCATACCGTCAAGAACGTTGTTGTTGCAGGCGGCGACAAGCTGCTCGGCCCCCTCGACCTCAACGATGCACACGCGGCAGCCGCCGACTTCATTTAAGTCCTTGAGATAGCACAACGTTGGGATGTTAATTCCGACGGAAGCCGCGGCCTCCAGGATCGTCGAGTCGGCAGGAACCTCAACGACCTTATCGTCGATCGTAATCTTTACCATTGGTCAATCCTCCCTCCGCGGAACGAGCCGAATCCGAAGTGATCGCAGCGCAGGCAGCGTGAGGCTTCCTGGCGCGCCTCCTCGGGCGAGAGGCCTTGCTCAACAAGCTCCCAATCCCCGGTACGCTCTCCCGCCTCGCGCTCCTTAAGCTCGCAGCGGCCACACTTGTGGAGACCCTTGAGCTTGAGTGCAGGCAGCTCAGTGTCGATGCCGACCTTGTGGTCGAATCCGAGATAGTGGTCGATGTTCGCAGCAGCGACCTTGCCGGCATTGATGGCACGGATGACGGTGGCGGGGCCCGTTTGGCAGTCGCCGCCGCAGAACAACCCCTCGAACCCGGGGACGCTGCCGTCCGGCTCGGTGACGATGCGACCCCATTTGCACGCGATTCCCATGGCCTCGAAAGGCCCGGAGACGATGTCTTGGCCGATGGCAACGTAGATACGCTCGCACCCCACGACTCGCTCCAGCTCCTCAGATGCTCGCGGCGAGGGGCGCCCGCGGCGAGGCTCGCCGATGATCTGGGGCTGGACGCGAAGGCCACAGGCGCGCCCGGACTCGTCGACCTCAACGGAAACGGGGGCCGTGAGCTCGAGGATCTCGCAGCCTTCGGCCTGGGCGCCGGCGATCTCGGCGTCCTGGGCCGTCATATCGCAAATGCGGCGACGATAGACGATGGACACCTTGGAGGCGCCCAGACGAACGGCGGAGCGGGCCACATCCATAGCGACATTACCGCCGCCGACGACCACAATACGCTGGCCGGTGAGGTCGGGCATCTCCTCGTCGCCAATGGCCCTAAGCATCTTCACCGCGGACTCGACGCCCGGGGCTTCCTCGTTCGGAAGGCCGAGTTTCTTGTCGGTGTGCGCGCCGATGGCAAGATAGACGGAATCAAAATCGGCGCGAAGGCGCTCGAGCTCGGCGGCGTCGACCGAGTGCTCGAGCTCGACGCTGATGCCACACTCCAAGATCCAGTCGATCTCCGCCTGGAGGCGCTCGCGGGGAAGGCGATAGCTGGGAATACCGTAGCGCAGCATGCCGCCGAGGTGCTTACGCTGCTCGTATATGGTCACATCGTGGCCCATGATGGCAAGGTAATACGCGCACGAGATTCCGGCTGGGCCGCCGCCGACGATGGCGATCTTCTTCTTTGTGGCAGTGGCGATCCACGGTCGGTAGTCCGACTCCATGTGCTCGGTCGCATACCGCTTGAGGGCAAGGATGTTCATGGGGTCATCAACCATGCCGCGACGGCAGTGCATCTCGCAAGGGTGCTCACACACAAGGCCGCAGACGCAGGGCAGCGGGTTGTCCTTGCGGATGAGCTTCACGGCATCGGTGTTGCGGCCGGCCTCAACGAGCGAGATATAGCCTGGTATGTCCACGTGGGCAGGGCAGCCGGATACGCAGGGCACCTGCTCGGCGCCCTCGAACCCACAGCTGTGATACCGGATGTGGTGCTCGAAATCATCACGGAAGCCACGGATTGCCATCAGGGCCATCTCGCCGGCCTCGTAGCCGATGGCGCAGTCGCTCGAGCGGTAGATGGTCTCGGCGGTGCGCTCGATGAGCTCCAGCGTCTCTTCGGTCGTCTCTCCCTCGAGCACATCCTGCAGAAGGTCGTCGAGCGCTCGCAGGCCGACGCGGCACGGGGTGCACTTGCCGCAGCTCTGCGTCGAGCACATGCGCACAAGCGCCGCCGTGAACTCAACGGGGCACGGTGCAAGCGAGCTCACCGCCAGACGGCGGCCCAAGGCGTCGTGCAGGTCGTCCATAATCGCCTGGGCGTGGCTGCGCTCCATAACGTGAAGCCTTGCCATACAGTCTCCTCTCCAAATAACTTCGCAAACAAGTAAGCCCCTGCCTACTTATCTACGTCCTACTTCTAACTAATAGTTTACAAAACCAAACGAACAGTTAGGCGTAAGTGTATCGTGAGAGAGACAGCCGTAGATACCTGCTCCCGTCAGCGGCCCCAATTAACCCGCAAGCGAAGCGTGGCTACCGAATACACAGAACGAGACGAGCGCAAAGTTGGAATGCACCCGTCTCGATATTTAAAGATTTATTATCAATCCTTCAAGTATCAGCACGCAATGGCTCGGATGGCGGCAAGAGCGGAATCTACCTCATCGTCGGTGTTATTCCAGCCGAAGCTAAATCTAACGGCACCTTGTTCCTCGGTTCCTAACGCGCGGTGCATAAGCGGCGCGCAATGAGCGCCAGGGCGTGTGGCTATGCCAAACTCGCTCATTAGGATGTCGGATACATTGGCGGACCCCATGCCCGCAAGGTTGATCGAGACGATGGCGCAACGGTCCGGCTGACTAAAATCGCCATAGGTAATGACGCCGGGAATGTCACGCAAGCCCTCAAGAAAGTGTCTCGCAAGGGTCCCCTCGCGACGACACGCCGTCTCCGGGCCACCATTGGCCTCGAGGAATTGAACCGCGGCAAGAAGGCCAGAGAGCCCATGGACGTTTAACGTGCCGGCCTCAAGCCTCGTGGGCCAATCAAGCGGCTGTCTTCGATCAAAGGAGTGGACACCGGTTCCACCCTCGAGCACAGGCAAAACCTCCACCCCGTCGGCAACGCAAAGTCCGCCGGTGCCCTGCGGAGCCATAAGGCCCTTGTGCCCGGTAAAGCACAGGACGTCGATGCCCATTTCCCGCATATCTATGCGGTGATGCCCAGCGGTTTGGGACGCATCGACAACAAGAAGCGCGCCGGCATCGTGCGCGATTCTGGAAACGCGGAGCAGGTCGCAGACGTTTCCCGTGACATTGGAGGCGTGTGTACAGAAGACCGCCTTGGTACCAGGAACAACAAGGCGAGCAAGCTCATCGTAATCAAGTACGCCCTTTCCGTCGCAGCCTGCAAAGAAAACCTGGGCATTGCGCTCGTCGGCCATGCGGGCAAGGGGCCGGAGAACGGAGTTGTGCTCAAGGACCGTGGTGACGATGCGATCGCCATTGCCGACCAGTCCCAAAATCGCGATGTTCAGTGCCTCGGTAGAGTTCGTCGTGAAGCAAACATGATCAGCGCTTGCGCAGCCAAAAAGGGTCGCCAAAGCCTCGCGGCAAGCTGAGACGACGCGCGCGGCATCGAGCGATTCCGCTGTAGCGCTCCTTCCCGCATTTCCCATCGAGGTGAGAGCGCGGCAGACGGCGCCGACTACCTCGGGGGGTCGCCAGAGGCTCGTCGCCGCGTTGTCGAGATAGATTAGATCTCCGTTCGTCATGCAAGCTCCCAGAGTCCGACGATATCCATACCGCTCAAGGCAATCCCCGCAGCAGCGAGCTCGAGCTCGAATACGGGCCGGTCGGCAGGCGACACCTTCCAGGCAAGTCCGCAACCGGCTGAGATCTGTCCGGGCACAGGGATCATGCGCCCAGGGAGGCCCTTCTTTTTGCAGAGATCCTCACACGCCATGGCCGCAGCCGTGGTCGGAAACGTGATAACCAAGGAATCGACTTTGACGCGCATGATGCCGCCTAAGGACGGACGATGTGGGAGGCCTGCTCAAGCTTCTGGCAGATCACGTACATGTTCGTGACCACGCCGACCGCGAGGGTATCGGCGATGCCGAAGTGGTTGAGGCAGGTTCCGCAGGTAAGGATCTCGACGCCCTGAGAAGCAAGAGACTTCAGGTCCTCGAGCGCAGGGGATCCCTCGCAGGTTAAGTGAGCTCCCCCGTTATAGAAAAGCATGGTGGCGGGAAGCTCGTCTTGCTGGGTAATGGCGAAGATGAAGGCTTTCATGAGGTTGCGGCCAAGCTCATCGGACCCGTTGCCCATGGCGTCAGAGGAAATCTGCACAACGAGGTTCTTTTTTGTAGGGATATAGCACTGGGCGTCGTCGGCATCTTTCGCTGCGACCTCAACACCTTCGGGCGCGGTGAGCACGACGTGCCACTCCTTCTCGGACGCCTGCGTGACGGCAACCTCGCAGCCCTTGTCGGCCGCGAGGCGCTTAAGGTTCTCGACGGCAACCTTATTGTCCACGAGAGTCTCGACGATCCCCGCCCCGCCTAGGGACGCCAAGGCTTTGATGGTCTTTACCACAGGGATGGGGCACGCATCGCCAAGAGCGTTGACCTGCGCTTCGTTTGTCATAGCCAATTCCTTATCTCTAGAGTCGAAAACAGTGGTAAAGCCAATCATTAAAGTACGCGAACGGAGTACCCATCGTGCGCGCACATGGAGCCGATGACGGAAGCCGGCTGGCCGGCATCGCGAAGGCGAGAAACAAGCACATCCGCGTCGCCTTCGGGCATGGCAAGAAGCAGCCCGCCAGAGGTTTGAGGGTCGAACAGTACGTCCGAGAGATCGAGCGGAACGTCGTCGGAGATGCTCACACGAGGCCCGAAGAAATCACGGTTGCGATATGCGCCGGCCGGAATCAACCCCATCCTTGCCATCTCTCGTGTCCGCGCCATAAGAGGAACGTCGGAAGCGTTGATGCGCGCCGTCATGCCGCTCGCCTCGGCCATCTCGCAGCCGTGGCCCATGAGCGAGAAGCCTGTGACGTCAGTACATGCGTGCAGCTCAAGTCCGCGTGCAAGCTCGATCGGCAGCTTATTCAGCGTAATCATCGAGTCCGTGGCGACCTTAACGCCCTCGTCGTCGAGAATGCCGCCCTTATGCGCAGAGGTCAAGATGCCCGTGCCGAGCGCCTTGGTGAGCACAAGGGCGTCCCCCTCACGGGCGCTGCGGTTCGCGAGAAGGCGGTCGAGGTCGACGAAGCCGGAGACCGCAAGACCGAACTTGGGCTCATGGTCGTTGATTGAGTGTCCTCCGGCCACGATGACGCCCGCCTCGCGGCATTTGTCGGCACCTCCTGCCAAAATTTGGCCCGCGACCTCAAGCCCCAGGCAATTGGGGAAACACAGGAGATTGAGCGCGAGGACCGGAGTACCTCCCATGGCCCACACGTCCGAAAGAGCGTTGGCCGCCGCGACCTGCCCAAACAGGAACGGGTCGTCGACCATCGGCGGAAAGAAGTCCGTGGTGCCCACCAGACCGCGTCCGTCGCCCAAATCGTAGACGTAGGCGTCGTCGGACGCGTCGAATCCGACGAGCAGCTTTTCGTCCTCGAGCCTCGGGAGCTCTGCAAGCACCTGAGAGAGGTATCCAGGGGCGAGCTTGGCGGCACAACCCGCCGCCTCGACGAGTTCGGTGAGTTTAACGCCTGTCATATCCATAAGTATCTCCCATCTATCGACTCAATCGTATCGCGCGCAAAGCGCTAAATCGCGAGCGCCCGCTCAGCGGCTCCAAGAGCCTCGGCGAAACGCGCATTTGGGCAAGAAGAAACGGTGGCGCCGAAATGAGAGAAGAAGGACGCGATATAGGTCATGTGATCCTCCGTGAAACGCAAGCTCCGCCGGAGCTGTTCCGGCGGAGCTTGCGGCTATTTCGCGATATTGAGCGTGAACTCCCCGCTGTCCTCGGACACGTTGACTGTGAATCCCTGACTCATGGCAAAGCGCGTGACGTTCTCTTTGGCTGCAACGGCGTCAACAAGCACCTGATAAGAAGGCTCTTTACCAGCCATGGCCTTGCGAGTCATAACAACCGGCTCCGAACACGAAAGGCCACGGGCGTCGACGATCTGCATTGGTACTCCCCTCATTATGGCCGAAGGGCCTTAGGCCTTCTTCTTTCCAAAGGTGTTAGCGCACGCGATAACGAGCACGACGGCAAGACAGGCAACAACGGCAATCTGGCCGTTGAGAGTGGTACCCTTACCGCTAGATGCGAGCCCAAAGTTGTGAGCGAACGCAGCGCCGGCGGTAAGACCAAGAATCGCTATGGCCGAATCGGCATTGCCCTCACCGGAAAGGATCATCTGCCTGAGTGGGCGGCCCCGAGAAGAACACAACCGAAGCCCATGACGAGAGTGCCGAGGAAGTTCCACAAGCTATCGGTGTGGGCAATCGGCTGCTCAGCGAAACCAAGCTTGAAATAATATCCACCTATCCCATAGGTAAGCACAAGGTTCGTGGTGAGCGCCGTAACGAGGATGGCAACAAATCCCAAAGCAGCTTGTTCTCTCGGAACAGGATAAAAGTGGGCGCCGCCACAAGAAGAACTATAAGCCCGAGCTGCACAATTGGCCAGATGACACCCTCTGAAGCGGGAAGACGGTACGTCCTCTGAAGCGAGAAGCCCTTGTTCTGGAAGTAGGTGCCGATGAGGATGCCGCACACAAAGCCGGCGAAGGCGTTCAAGTCGCCTCCGGCGATACGCAATATCATGCGGATCGGGCAGCCTAGGAACATGAGGGCATCGATCATGACGCAGAACCCTAGCACGAAGCGGGTGACAGGCGCAGATCCGCCGCGAGGTGAGAACTCCTTCTTTGCGGTGGCGAGCAGGAAACTGCCGAGAACAAGGCCGACAAGCTCAGGGCGGATATACTGGAGTGCCTCCGCACGATGGAGCACGAGGCCGCCAGCGGTATCGCGAATAAAGCAAGCGATACAGAAGCCCATGTTGGCAGGGTTTCCGAAGAACACAAGCATCGATGCGGTAACGCCGATGACGGCACCGCCCACGATGATTGCGACCCTCTCCTTCTTCAGGTCCATAATGAGGAATCCCCCTCCTTCCTCAACCGCTACTGACCGTTTGTGACCAAACAGACTGTTTGGTCACAAACAAATTATAAGCCGTTATAGTTTTCAGTAAATAACCATTCCGTCAGCGGAGATTATTCATGGCTGAGCGAATTTACCTTGACGACGCAAGCACCACCTTTCCAAAACCTCCGCGTGTGGCCAAAGCGGTTTATTCATACATGACCGAGGCCGGCGCAAATATCGAAAGTGGCGATTGCTCGAGCGCGTACGGCGTAGATGATGCCGTGTTCGAGACGCGAGAGTACCTTCCCCGGCTATTGGGAGGAGAAGACCCATCGCAGGTCGTTTTCACCCGCAACGTCACTGAATTCATCAACCCACTGCAAAAGGCTTTCTAGATCCCGGAGACCATGTTGTTGTCACGAGCATGGAACACAATGCGCTCATGAGGCCCTTAATGCAGCTGACGGCTAGGGGCATTACATTCTGGAAAGCGGCATGCCCGCCGGAAGTCGATCTTGACCCGCGCGAAATCGAGAGACTCATTACTCCTGGGACAAAGCTCGTCTTGACCACGCACGCGAGCAACGTATGCGGCACAGTCACGCCGATCCGCGAGATCGCGGAGATATGTCGCGCGCGGCGCATTCGGTATGCCATTGACGCGGCTCAAGCCGCGGGCGTTTTGCCCATCGACGCCGTATGCTTCACAGGTCACAAGGGCCTGCTCGGCCCTCAGGGAATCAGTGGAATCTTGTTCACGGGCGATTTTTCCAACGAAATTCTCGCTTTGGACACCGGCGACACGGGCAGCTCCAGCGATCTTGAAACCATGCCTGAAATCATGCCCGACAGGCTTGAAGCCGGCACTCCCAATCTGCCTGGCATCATCGGCGTTGGAGCGGGAATCGGGTGGATCAACAAGAAGGGCATCGATGTCATTAGGGAACACGAGCTCAAGCTGACGGACCGTTTCATTGAAGGCATTGCGCCGCTCGAAAAAGGCTGGACTCGTAAGCATTGCCGGCAAAAAGAGCATCAAAGGGCGCACAGGCGTCGTAAGCATTCAGACCCCACACCATGAGCTGGCTCAGGTTGCGCACGCACTCGACTCCGACTTCGGGATACAAGTTCGCGTCGGACTTCACTGCGCGCCCTCCGCACATAAAACGCTCGGCATGTTTCCAACCGGAACCATCCGGTTCAGCGCCGGTTAGGCAAACACAAAGAAGGACGTCGACCGGGCCATAGAGGCCCTCAACGCCCTTCTTTCCTAAACCTGCTGTTTCAGCCTGCCTGATTTGGCAGTCGTTATTTCATGCCTGAAATGAGCTATCGCCGACAAGCCTCGACGAAGGACTTCCAGATGTTGAAATCCGGGTCGCTAGAGTACCAAGTGTACTCGGGGTGCCATTGGACCCCGAGTACGAAATGCTTGCCAGGCATCTCGATGCACTCGGGAATGCCATCGTCGGAACGGGCAGAGAGCACAAGGCCTCGGCCAAGCCGATCAACGCAACAGTGGTGGGCCGAGTTAACGGCATAACGCGCTTCTCCCCCACAGGCTCGGGAGAGAAGAGACCCCTCCTCGATAATCACATCGTGGCTGGTCTTCTTCATAAGGTTGACGTGATTCCATTCGTGCGACCCGGGAATTCGAGGCACGCTTGGAACATCCATGGACAGCGTGCCCCCCAGCGCTACGTTCAAGGCCTGGGTCCCTCGGCAGACGGTAAACAAAGGCTTATCGGCCGCAATCGAGGCCTTTAGCAGAACCATCTCGAAGGCATCGCGCTCGGGGCAGAACGTACAGCCCGGGTGATCAGCATCATCTCCCCAGAGTCTGGGCGAAATATCCGGACCTCCCGGCAGGCAAATACCGTCTGCACGCTCAACGTACTCGCGAATCAAAGCCTCGTCCTCAGTGATGTTCATCATCACGGGCAAGCCGCCGGCCTCAAAGATGGCGTCAACGTAGCACTTGGCAGTCGCCTCGTTTTCAGAAAGCTGCTCCTCACCATACATTTTGCCAGGCTCAAATCGGGGGGAGACAAAAATGAGCGGACGCGCCGAAGGCTTCTCGCGGAGCACGGGGCATTCAGGGTCGCAGGTATCGCAGGAAACGCAGGTTCTCATTGTCTAGTGCCCCTTAATGCTGTTCAAGAAGTCCTTGGCACGCTCGGTCTTCGGGTGATCGAAGAACTCCTGCGGCAAACCAGTCTCAACGATTTGGCCGTCGGCCATGAAGATAACGCGATCGGCGACGCGGCGCGCGAAATTCATCTCGTGTGTAACCACAATCATGGTCATGCCTTCTCGAGCAAGTTTGACCATAACATCGAGCACCTCGTTGATCATCTCGGGGTCGAGCGCGCTCGTGGGCTCGTCGAAGAGCATAGCCTTGGGGTGCATGGCCAAGGAACGAGCGATTGCGACGCGCTGCTGCTGCCCGCCAGAGAGCTGAGCGGGCACCTTCTGCGCCTGCTCAGCCACGCCCACGCGCGCCAGCAGGTCCATAGCGACTTTTTCCGCCCCTTCCTTTTTCATTCCGAGGGCATGAATGGGTCCAAGCGTGACGTTCTCGAGAACGGTCATGTGGGCGAACAAATTGAAGCTCTGGAACACCATGCCGAGCTCTGCTCGAACCTTAGTGAGCTTCTTGCCCTCCTGGGGCAAAGGCTCGCCCTCGATGAGAATCTCGCCGGAATCAATGGTCTCAAGGCGATTGATAGTGCGGCACATGGTAGATTTTCCGGAGCCGGAAGGTCCGATGACAACGACGACTTCGCCGCGATCAACCACGAGGTTGATATCCTTGAGCACGTGAAGGTCGCCATAGTGCTTGTCCACGTGGCGGAGCTCGATGATGGGCGCTTCCGCCTGTTCTTTCTGGGTCATGTCTCTCCTATCCAAGTGGGAAGCCTAGCGAATGATCTTGACGCCCATGCGGTGCGAAACATACACGGACGCCTTGTTGATCAGGTAGTTGATAAGGATATAAATCACGGCGACGACGAGGTACGTCGAGACGAGCGCATCGTAATTGGTTCGCAGGACCTGGGCGTTTTGCATCAGGTCAGGGAACGTGACGACGTAGGCGAGGGCGGTATCTTTGACAACGACGACGAGCTGGCTAATCAAAGACGGGATGACGAAGCGAATAGCCTGGGGAAGCACTATCTTCGACTTGACCTTCCAGCGGGTCAAGCCAACAGAGAGGCCTGCTTCGGTCTGGCCGCGCGGGACAGCGTTAACGCCGGCGCGGAACACCTCGGCGAGAACGCCTGAAGCTGCAAGTGAAATCGGGATGGTAAGCATCCAGAACGAATCCATCTTTAAACCGAGGCTAGGAACGTTAAAGAAGAAGCCATAGATGAAAAGCAAGCTAGGAACACCGCGGAAGAAGTTCGTGACAACCGCACAGATCGCGGAGAGCAAACGAAAATGGCTGGTCCTGCCCAACATGAGCAGCATGCCGAGAACAAGCGAGATAAGGCCTGCCGTGAGCGCGACCTGGAACGTGCCGAGCAAGCCCTTTCCGAGGTAAATCCAAGTGGTCCGCCAGCTAAAGAGCTCCCAATACCTGGAAGACAGCTGCCCTGTAACCCAGAATCTATAGACCACGAAGGCAAGAAGGGCGGCAATCGCCACGACCGAAATAAATGTTCCGATAAACATCTTTACGCGAGTCTTCGGGCCCGGCGCCTCGTAGAGGGCATCTCGCATGGAGGAAGCAGGCTGAGCATTTGCCATTAGCGCATCACCCTGACCTTCTGATCAATCTTGTTACCAACGAAACCGGCAACAAGCGCGGTGGCGATATAGCCGCAGGCGGAGACGGCGAAGGTAACGACGCCGGCGGACTCACGGGTGTTGATATAGGAGACGAGGCCCGTGAGCTCCTGCGGAGACATTGGCACCTGGGAACCAAGGGCGGTGGTGAGCATGACAGCAATAAAGAGGTTAGTCATAGGAAGGACCGTCGAACGGAGCGCCTGGGGGATCACAACATGGCGAAGAATCTTCGTGAATGAGAGGCCAATGGAACGGGCCGCCTCAATCTGCCCTACTCCGATCGTGTTGATACCGGACATGAAGTTCTCGGATCCGAAAGCTGAGCCAAGAAGAACCGTGCAGAGCACGACACTGGGCTCGTAATCGAGAATAAGCTTCAGGTGCGGAAGCGCATACACAACGATAAGAAGAAGCACGGCTCCGGGGATGTTGCGAAATACCTGAACGTAGAAGTCGCCGAACAGTCGAAGCGGCTTGAACGGGCACACGCGAAGAACCGTTATCAAGACTGAAAGCACCATGACGAGCGCGAATGAAATAAAAGTGATGCGCCACGTGGTGAGCAGGGCCGTGAGATAATTGGGCCCATATGCGGAAAGTAGCTCAGAGAGCCCCATCGATCCTCCTTGCAAACATGGGGGCCTTCCGTCTCGTGCTACGGAAGGCCCCGTTTAAGCAGCTAAGCAAGCAGGACATTAAGTTGCGAATATCCTGCTTGCTGGGATTAGGCGCCGAGGACGGGAGCCTCGGTCTCGGCGGTGGCGCCGGTACGATCAGCGATGCAAATCTTGTAGAACTCTGCCCATTTACCATCGTCCTCGAACTTCTTGAGGAAGTCATTGACGAAATCGACGCCGTCGGAGCCAAGCTTGAGGCCGATGCCGTACTTGTCCTCGGGCCCGAAGGAGTCGACGGCGAGGCGATACTTGCCGGGGTTCTTCACGATGTTGCCCATGTGCAGCGTGTTGTCGACGACATAGGCGTCTACACGGCCCTGCTCAAGCGCGGCGCGGCACTCGTCATCCTTGGAAAACTCCTGGACCTCGGCCTCAGGCGCGTACTCCTCGACGATCTGCGGGCCGGTGGAGCCGGACTGGACGGCGACCTTCTTACCCTTAAGGTCATCGATGGAGTTAATGTCGGAGTTGTCGGCGGCGACGAGCACGCCCTGGTGCGCGACGAAATACGGACCAGCAAAGGAAACCAGCGCCTTGCGCTTATCGTTGATGGTATAGGTGGCGAAGACAGCGTCAACGTTATCGTTCTGGAGAACGGACTCACGCGTATCGGAGGTCATCTGCGTGTAATCGTATTTGTTCTCGTCTCCGAGAATGTAGCGAATGAGCGAGAGATAGATGGCGGCGTCGAAGCCGTAGACCTTACCCGTGGTCTCATCAAGCTGCGAGAAGAGGACAGAGGTGCGCGTGGCGCCGAGGCGGAAGGTGCCTGCGTCCTTGATGGCCTTGGCCCAGGAGTTAGCCTGGATAGTGGCATCGTCCGCTTGCTCGACGGTGGCGACGAGCTTGTCAAAGGCGTCCTTATCGATATCGGTGTTTACAGCCGCGGTGTTATCGCCCTTGGTGTCGGCGGCGGGCTCGGAGGGACCGTCGGAGCAGGCAGTGAGACCAAGAGATGCCGCAGCGGTAAAGCCGAGGCTAATGGCCTGGCGACGGTCGAGCATAAACTTCTTCATTGGAGTTCCTCCCTTGAATTACTACTGAGCTTGCCTCTTTGGGTCGAAGCATTAGATTCACTATACCCACACAGCAGCATCCTTAATTCCTACCCGTGAGGGGTGTTTAACAGTCGTAACAAAAAATGCGCCCCGTCAGATGTAGCTGACGGGGCGCGAGCATTCTATTGAGGGGCGACCCAAATTAACCGAGGAGCTCGGCAACGTCGAGGGCAATCATGTACTCCTCGTTAGTGGGGACCACGAGGACGCGAATCTTGGAGTCGGGAGTAGAGATGACGCGAGGATCGCCGGAGCGGGTAGCGTTAAGCTCGGGATCGATCTGGACGCCAAGCCAAGCAAGACGATCGGCGACGCCCTGGCGCATCTCCGCGGAGTTCTCGCCGATACCAGCGGTGAAGACCATGGTGTCGACACCTTCCATGGAGCAGACCATCTCGGAGGTCAGCTGCGCAGTGCGGTAATAGAACATCTCGAGAGCCATCTTGCAGTTCTCATCGCCGTTCTCGGCACCTGCCTGGATGTCACGGGAGTCGGAAGAGACGCCGGAAACCGCGAGCATGCCGGACTGTTTGTTCATCATGGTGTCGATCTCATCGATCGAGTAGCCACCCTCACGAGAAAGGAAGAACACGGTGGCCGGATCGAGAGTGCCGCAGCGCGTGCCCATGATAAGGCCGTCGAGCGGGGTCAGGCCCATGGTGGTGTCCATGCACTTACCATCCTCGATGGCGCACAGGGAGGCGCCGGAGCCGAGGTGAAGGCTCACGAGCTTGTGGACATCGCCGCCGAGGAACTCACTGGTGGCGCGCCAGATGAAGCGGTGAGAAGTGCCGTGAGCGCCGTACTTGCGGACATGGAGCTTCTCGACCACGTCGCGGGGCAGGGCATACCGCCAGGCATGCTCAGGCATGTTGTAGTGGAAAGCGGTGTCGGGAACGATAACGTTGCCGATCTCCGGGAACATGTCGCGGCAGATCTCGACGACGTCGGCCTCGGCGTAGTTGTGCAGCGGAGCGAGCGGCGCGACCTCACGGACCTTGGCAAGGACCTCGTCGTCGACGACGGCGGACTCGGGGAAGTACCAACCGCCCTGAACGATACGGTGACCAATACCGTCGATGGGCTTGTCCACGGCCTTCAGAATATCGAAGACATGCTTGACGGCAGTCTTGTGGTCAGGAAGCTCGACCTCGAGCTTCTGCTTTTCGCCGCCCATCTCCTCGTGGCCGATGAAGGAACCCTCGATGCCAATGCGCTCGCAGTTGCCCTTGGCGTAGACCTCGCGGGTGTCGACGTCGAGCAGCTGGTACTTCAGCGAAGAGCTGCCGGCATTGATGACCAGGACGTTCATTGATCTCCTCTCGCGCGGGCGACCTAAGCCCGCAATTGAATTAGGTCAAACGCTTGTATGATAGAACGAAACAACCTAAACATAGGGGCTAAACAAACCTTTAATCAGCGAACACGACCTCTTCAAGGATACGGGCGGCGTTCTCGATGCACTTGGGACAGCTGCACAAGACCTCGCCCGTGCCGACGCCCTTGAGGTCACGGCACCGAGTAGCGCCGGACGCCTCGGAAAAACGCGCGACGATCTCGCGAGAAACCTTGTACGTGTCTTTCTTGGTCGTGGGTCGCTCGAGGTCCGCGCCGGATTTAGCAAGCCCGCAGATGATGCAGGCGCCGCTCAAGGCTCCGCAGGTGCCCTCCATGCCGCCCATGCCGAGGCCAAGCCCCTCGGTCGCGGCGAAGAGAACCTGTTTGTCGACATCAACCAGGTCGGCGTAGGCACAGGCTACCGCCTGAGCGCAGTTAAAGCCCTTATTGTGCAGCGCGGCGCAGTCAGAGATGCGTGACTCCATCGTTTACTCCCCCTCCGGAAGAAGGCCCTCGCCAAGCTTGACGCCGCCGAGCACATGCATGTGCAGATGCATCACGGTCTGGCCGGCATCTGCCCCGGTGTTCATGATGCAACGGAAGCCGCTCTCGGAGATTCCAGTCTTCTTCGCAACCGCCTTAGCGGCGTCGGTCATTGACTTGAGCGTTCCCGCAGGAACGCCGTCGACGATGTTCGAATAATGCCTCTTTGGAACAACGAGCACGTGAACTGGGGCCTGCGGATTAAGGTCCTTGAATGCGACAACGTTTTCGTCCTCAAACAGGAAATCGCTCGGGATCTCGCCGTTTGCGATCTTGCAGAAGATGCAGTCGGACATGGTCTTCTCCTTAGTGCTGTAAACGAGATGCGCTACTCGTTGATGAACGCGGTGGAAGGTGCAGAGACGGTATCGGTCACGGGAGCGCTCTCGCTGGTCGCGTCGAGCAGCACCCGAACCTTCTGCTCGGCATCGTTTAAGCGCGCGCGAAGGCTGCGAAGAAGCTCCACTCCCCTGGCGTAGCGCTCGAGCGACTCCTCGAGCTCGAGATCGCCGGCCTCAAGCGAGCGAACGATCTGCTCAAGCTCGATCGAGGCCTCCTTAAAGGTCATCTCATCGATATTCTTATCGGCCACTGCGGCCCCCTTTCTACGCGCCTACGCGCGTTTATATGATCTTAATCGCAATCGACGGAAGTAACCTTCGCGTCAACGCGACCGCTGCCGAGCTGCACGCTGAGCAAGTCTCCCGGACGAAGGGAAGACGCGTCCTTGACGACATGGCCGTATTCGTCGCGCGCTATCGAATAGCCACGCCCCAAGACCTTCAACGGGGAGAGCGCATCGAGCGAGGCGGCGAACCTGGCAAGCTCGGAATCGGGACCGCGGAGAAGCCTCGGAGCTATGCCGGAAAGGCGCTGGGCGTCGCGGTCGAGCATGTCGCGGCAATGGCGCAGCGAGCGAGGCAGCGAGCCGTGAAGCCTTTCGGAAGTCTGCTCGAGCTCAGCCAGACGAGCATGGATGCCGGAAGCAGGGTCAACGAGACAAGGCCTGGAGCCGAGCGCCTCAAGACCGGCCGCCTCGCGCATAAGCCTTGCGGCCATAGCCGAGGCTGCGAGCTTACCCGCCGAATCGATGCCCGCGGACTCGCGCTCGAGCATGGAGCGCATGGCGTTTCCGAGCCTAACCTGGCGCTGGATCATCTGACGCTCAACATCATCTATGGCAGGGGCTACGGACTCCGCCGCCGCGGTAGGGGTAGAGCACCTGCGGTCGGCCACCATATCCGCAATTGAGGTATCCGGCTCGTGCCCAATGCCGGTCACAACGGGAACGGGACACTCGGCAACGGCGCGAGCAACCGACTCGTCGTTGAAGCACATGAGGTCCTCGAACGAGCCCCCGCCTCGGACGAGAAGAACGGCGTCGGGCCTTGAGGCGGCGGCGACATGAAGCGCGCGGACGATAGTCGCAGGGGCCTCCGCGCCCTGAACGCTGCATCCGACGACATCAATGAGAACCAGCGGGTTTCTTCGTGCAAGTGTACGCTTGACGTCCTCGATCACCGAGCCGGAAAGCGATGTGCAAACACAAATCCTGGAACAGAACGCAGGGATTCGACGCTTGCGCGAAGGATCCATGAGCCCTTCGCGCTCGAGCCTGCGGGCAAGCTCGGCGACCTGTTGCCTGAGGACACCCTCGCCGGCAACGGACATGTTGCTGGCGACAAACGACAGGCGTCCGGATGCCTTGTAGATATCGAACTTACCGGTGAGCTGGATCTGCAGACCATCCTTGAGCTCAAATCCGGCATGGGCGTATACGCCTCGCCATGCGATGACGCTCATCGAGGCGCCGTCGTCCTTGACCTCGAAATAACAGTGTCCACTTCGCGCATTAGGCCCGCGGAAGCCGGAGACCTCGCCCGTAACCGCGAGTGACGGCCAAGCCGATACGTTGCCCTTCGCGAGCCCCACCGCCTCCGATACGGAAAGGACTTCCTCTCCAGCTCTCGCCATGGTGCTAGCCCCGATCTCTATCGCCGTACTGGCCGAGCAGGTACACGAGCTGAAGGATGGAGACGAGCGCAGCCGCCACGTAAGTGAGGGCGGCGGCAGTGAGGACCTGTCGCGCGCCCTTCTGATCGAGCCCGGACCCGTACTTTCCAAGGTATTCCACCGCGCGGCGAGACGCGTCGATTTCGACCGGCAAAGTGACCAGGGAGAACACGACGGTGGCGGCAAAGAGGAAGATGGCGACCTTAACGAGGCCCATGGCGTTCATAAAGACGCCGATCATGAGCACGGCCATCCAAGCGTTCGAGGCGAAGCTGACGACCGGCACAAGCGAGCTGCGCAACCGGTACATCGAGAAGCCCTTCTGCGCCTGGACCGCATGGCCAGCCTCGTGGCATGCGACGGCGACAGACGCCACGGAAGCCCCGGAAAAGTTCGCGGAGGAAAGGTGAAGACGACCGTCAGAAGGATTGAAGTTGTCGGTGAGCTCGCCCGCAATGCGATCGATGCCGATGCTCGAGGCGCCGCCCTCATCGAGCATCCTGCGGGCGACCTCTGCGCCCGAGCCGGGAAGCGACGCCCGGACATTCGACCATTTGCGGTACGTCCTTTTGATGTACGCCTGCGTGGCAAGGCCCAGGGCAAGTGAGACGAGCACCAGAAGTATGTACGACGAGTTCAAGCCTGCGCCGTAACCATAGCTGTAGTAACCGTATGGCATGCGAGCCTCCAATCGAATCGCTTTGTTGGACTTATATACCCCTCAACAAAGTCGGGTCATTCTAGGACAAGGATGGGACAACAACTCAAGGAGCCTCGCGCCATCGCGGTTATAGGATCTCAATCCTTCCGTCCTTGATAGTGAGCCCGAGCTGTCCGGACAAGAGCAGCTCGAGCTGCCTGCCCGCAACCTCATGCCTCCAACCACGACACAGTTTGGCGGTCTTCGACCCGCAAAGAAGATCGTTGAGGTCGTCTTTATTCGCGATGACCTGCGGGGCGATGCCGGTTTTGTCGGCGACGACGCGAACCACGGCGCTCATGAGGTCGAGCGCCCCGTCCTTGTCGGGCGAAGGCTTGAGGCGCTTGATGGCAGCAGGGCAGTCAGAAGAAGGGCGGTCAATTCCTCGCTGAACAGCCGCCACGACCCCGCGTGCGTCTTGCTCCGAGAGCTTGTCAAGACCTCGGATGCGGCGCAGGCGCGGAAGCGAGGTCGGCGTACGGTGACAGATCTCGACGATTACCTCATCAGACATGAGCCATTTTCGGGGAATGTCCCGTCCCGCTGCGGTCTCTTCCCTCCAGGAACAAACCTCCTGCGCAATGGCGAGCTGACGCCTTGTGAGCGTGCTCGCGCGCTTCAGGCGCAGGTACGAGTCGCGGAAATCCTTGCGGATGCGCGATGGGTCAGAAACCTCCTCCATCTCGGGCATGACCCAGGAAAGGCGGTTGGCCTCGATGAGGCGGTTGACCATGGTCTCGTAAATATCAAGCAGGTAACGCACGTCGTCCTCGGCGTAAACGAGCTGCTCAGGATCAAGGGGCCGCTGCGACCAATCGGTCAGCGCCTCGGCCTTCGCAAGCTGGACGCCGCAGAAAGAGTCAACAAGGGGTCCATAGCCAATCTGCTGACGCAGGCCAAGGAAAGCGGCGGCGATCTGGGTGTCGAAGACGTTGCGACAGATGCAGCCCATACCGTCGTAGATAACTTCCAGGTCCTGCGAGCAGGCGTGGAAGACCTTGACGACGTCGGGATCCTCGAAGATGGACGCAAGCGGAGCGAGGTCCTTTATGGCTATGGGGTCGATGGCGACGATAGTTCCGCCGGCATTGACCTGGATAAGGCAAAGGCGGGGGTAATAGGTCTTCTCGCGGAGAAACTCGGTGTCGACGGCGATGACACGGCATTTAGAGGCGTTCTCGCAGAAGGCCTCGAGCTCATCTTGGGTGGAAAGATACACGCAGGCTCGATTCTTATAGATATTTGAGTACCATTCAAAAGAGCGAAGAACGCGCTCTCGGGTAAACATCATACAGACAAATGCCCCGCCGCCGAGGAGGAAGACGTGCGCACCCTCATTGTTCATAACCCGAAGTCTGGCTTCGGCTCAGACGCCATCTACCAGTTCCAGCGCTCCATCATCCGCGAGGGCGACGAGTGCGTCTTCAGGCTGCTCTCCGCCGGAGTAGACGCCGCGGCGGCAGTGAAGGACGCGGCGGGGTTCGACGTCGTAGTTGTCTCCGGAGGCGACGGCACGGCCTCTTCAGTCCTCACGGCTCTCGCGGGAAGCAAAATTCCCGTCTGTGTGTTCCCCTCGGGCACCGCCAATCTCTTCAATGCCAACCTGGGGAACACCCCCGAGCCCCAATCGCTCGCGCGCGCATGCCGAGTCGGCAAAACAGCTGACGTGGACCTCGGGCTCATTTCCTGGACGGGTCCCGACGGAGAGGCGAAAAAGCGAGGTTTCGTGCTCATGAGCGGAACGGGATACGACGCCCAGCTAATGCAGGCGGCGCTTCCAAACAAAGAGCTCATGGGGCAAGCCGCCTACTACGCCGCAGCCATGGAGAACCCAAAGCCTGAGGCCGTCGACTTCACCGTCACCGTTGACGGAACGGCGCATAAGTGTCGCGGCATCACGTGCCTCGTCGCCAACAACGCGACAATCCAAAACGAGATACAGATCGTGCCCAACTGCCGCATGGATGACGGGCTTCTTGACGTCATCGTCGTCGAGATCTCCAACGCGGCACAGCTCATCCGACCGCTCTTCCTAGGGCTCGTGGACCGAGGTGGCAACAAGTTCGGCCGGCCGCACATAAGGACATTCAGCGGCAGGCACATAGTCGTCGAGACCAGCAAGCCGGTCCCGCTCGAGGTCGACGGAGAGACCGAGAATGCCATAGTTACCAGATACGAGGCAAGAGTCGAGCCGGGGGCCATGCGCGTGGTCGTTGACGCCATGAGCACCTATGGGAACAAATGCGATGCTTCAAGCGGCTTCGGAGGCACCGAGGACGTCGCTTATCCCCGCAGGCGATAAAGCATCGAAGATGTCGACTCACCTGAAACGGCGCCGTCAGGAAGAGAGGTCGGCCGGGAAGACGACCCCCATCTGGCGGCGAGCCTCGTCCATCACGCGGAGCGTTCCGAGGGTGATCTCACGGAAACGCGACAGGTCGCGCTCGCCGCGAACGCCGTCGACAAACGCCTGAATCTCACAAGACATGTCGTGCTCAGGCGGTGCCACGTCAATATGACGCCCTTCCCCTGTCTCTAGGCGGAATAGCATGCCCTTGTCCTCATGGTCGTATACACGCAGGTTCTCAGGGCAAGATACCTGATCCCAGACAAGCGTCGCGTCCTCACCCTGAACTTGGCAGGCGATCTTGCCGTCAGAAACCTTTCCGAAGGTAAGGCTCACCGCCTTATCGGGGTAACCGAGCGCTATGACCCCTGAGAGGTCGATGAGTCGGCAGGGGTCATCCTCATCGCAGCCAGGGACTTGCGCCGTGACACCAACGGCGCAGACATGCTCGGGCTCGCCAAAAAGGGCAATGGCCGGGGCGACGCAGTATACGCCGATATCCATGAGCGCACCCGCGGACATCGCGGGGTCGAATATGTTGATCCTCTCCCCCGCCCTCAGCTTGGCGACGCGTGAGGTCACCTTGGAGAACGAGAAATCGGCAAGCCTGACCTTGCCGATCAGCTCAACCTCGTGCCCTATCCGCTCAAACGTGTTCACGTGCAGGTTGCGCATCGCCTCCATCGCAACGACGCCGGAGGCGTCGGCGGCAGCAAACACGTCCCCGGCCTCGCGAGCGTTGGAGGCGAAGGACTTCTCGACGAGCACATGCTTGCCTGCACGCAAAAGCTCGATGGCTTGAGGGGCGTGCAGCGCATTGGGGCTCGAGATATACACGGCGTCGATTTCACCGCTCGACGCGAGGGCGGAAAGGTCATCGAAGGCTAGCGAGGCACCATGGGCATGAGAAAAGTCACGCGCCTTGTCAAGCGATCGGGAATAACAGCCGACGAGCTCAGAGGCGGGCACATCCTTGAGTGCGTTGACGAACTGCTCGCAGATGCCGCTCGTGCCGATGGTTGCAAAGCGGATAGCCTCCATACTCTCCTCCGGTTCGGCTCGGGTTACTTTTATGAGTTGCCAACGATTTTATGACATGACCTATATCATCCGCTGGGATAATAGCGGGGATAAACTCAAGGAGGACCTAGTATGTATTCACTCAAAGGGCGTGTCCGTTACAGCGAGTGTGACGAGAATGGACGCCTTTCGCTTGTGGGAATGATCAATTACCTGCAGGACTGCTCGACATTTCACAGCGAGGAAGTCGCCGAGGGCCTCCGAGGCCTAGGCAAAGAAGGACTCGGTTGGATTCTCGCCGCATGGCGAATCGAAATCGACAGGCTGCCTGAGTTTGGCGAGAACATCGAGGTGAAGACGTGGTCGTACGAGATGAAGAGTCTCCATGCGATGAGGAACTACGAGTTGTTCGACCAAGAAGGATTCTCCTGCGTACGGGCCGAGTCCCAGTGGCTCCTCTACAGCTTCAAGGACAACAGGATCATCAGGATTCCTGAGTCGCAAAAGATATATCTCGAGAATACCCCACGGATTCCCATGCCGAGAATGGAGCGCAAACTCAAGGCCGAGGGCGAAGGGAGGCCTACTCACCCGATCGTTGTTGCAGAACAGCACCTTGACACCAATAAACACGTTAACAACGCCCAGTATGTCCTCATGGCCTTTGACGCCCTTGCAGAGGCGGGAATTGAGGCGCCACTTGACACGCTAAGCGTCCAGTACCGGGATATGGCATACCTCGGAGACGTCATTGTGCCCACAATATACGAGTGCGAGAACGGAAAGACCGTCTCGCTCGGCGACGGCAACGACGCCGTGTATGCCATCGTGAGATTCCAGGAAAGGAATGACCAGTGAACACCGTGCACGTGGCGGCAGCCATCATCCAGAACGACCAGAAACAGATTCTCGCGGCGAAGAGAAGCGATGTGGATGAAGGCCCCGCATGGGAATTCCCCGGCGGAAAAATCGAAGCCGGTGAGAATGCCGAGGAGGCGCTGAGGCGAGAGATACAAGAAGAGCTTGGCTGCGGGCTTCAGCTCGTGCTTCCCTTCGACACAATCGAGTCGGACTACCCTGATTTCCATCTTTCAATGGAGGCCTTCGTTTGCACATTGACGCCCCAAAGCACGCCTAGTCCAAAAGAGCACGCCGAGCTCAGATGGATCACCAAAGACGACATCACCTCCGTTGACTGGCTGCCGGCCGACCGCAAAGCCGCGACCGAGCTCGGAATGTTCTGGGATATGTTCTTCGAATCCGAGCACCTTTAGAGACGAACAGCGCAGCTTAAGGAGACAGCCAGGTGAGCAAAGCTGACGATATCTTCTGCGCCATGTGCGCGGACATCATTGACAACGGCACTACGACCGAAGGACAGAAGGTCCGCCCGCGCTGGGAGGACGGGACGCCTGCGTACACCATAAAAAAATTTGGCGTATGCAATCGCTACGACCTGCGCGAGGAATTCCCGGCCCTTACCCTGCGGCGCACCGCCCTCAAGTCGGCGATGGACGAGGTCCTATGGATTTACCAGAGAAAGTCCAACAACATCCATGATCTGAGCTCCCATATCTGGGACGAATGGGCTGATGAGGACGGTTCCATCGGCAAGGCCTACGGCTATCAAATCGGCGTGAAGTCGCACTACCCCCAGGGCGACCTCGATCAAATGGACAAGGTACTTCTTGACCTGCGCGAGACGCCGTATTCCCGGAGGATAATGACGAACACTTATGTGTTCTCCGACCTCTCTGAAATGAACTTGTACCCGTGCGCCTACTCGGTAACTTACAACGTAACCCAGGATCCAAACGAAGACCGCCCGACGCTCAACATGCTTCTTAACCAGAGAAGCCAAGACGTGCTGGCAGCCAATAACTGGAATGTCTGCCAGTACGCCATCCTGCTTATGATGATCGCGCAGGTCAACAACATGATTCCAGGTGAGCTCGTTCACATGATCGCCGATGCGCACATCTACGACCGCCACGTCGGCATCATCCGCGAGCTCATCTCGAGGCCACGTCACGCTGCCCCGAGGGTGAGTCTTAATCCGGAAGTTCGGGATTTCTACGCCTTCACAACCGATGACCTAATCGTAGAGGGTTACGAGCACGGCCCGCAGGTCAAAAACATCCCCATCGCCGTTTAAAGGAGGGCGACCATATGAACATGAGCTTGGTTCTTCCGAATTTCCACGCAATCGTGGCCGTGTGTGACGACTGGGGCATCGGCAAAAACGGAGACATGCTCGTGCGCAACCGGGAGGATATGAGGTCCTTCGTTCGACACACCAAAGGCCACACGGTGCTCATGGGGCGAAAAACCCTCGAGAGCTTCCCTGGAGCAAAGCCCTTGACGGACAGAAGAAATATTGTAGTGTCAAGGGACAAGAGCTATGCGCCTAAGGGCGTCGAGATGGTTCGGTCGATCGACGAGGGAATCGAACTTGCAGGCGAGGACGAAGTCTGGGTCATCGGAGGAGGCCAGGTTTACGAAGCCCTTCTTCCCCGCTGCTCTGAGGCAATCGTGACGAAAAACCACTGCCTACGCGAGGCAGACACGTTTTTCCCGAACCTCGATGAGGATCCCTCCTGGGAGGTGGCAAAGATCGAGGACGGCGGCGTGACGACATCAGGTGTTCCATTCGAGTTCGTCACATACCGCAGGGCTTAAGCCTAGCTAAGGGCAGGCCTACTCCCCCGCGGTTTCCGCAAGGCCGCCAATCACGTTTGAGCCGCCATACAAGGCATTGAAAAAGGCCTCGTTGCCCGCGGGATCAAACACCCAAGCGCCGTCGTCGCCTTTATCAAGCGTAACGACGGCGCTAATCGTTGCCAGGTCGTCATCGCGCAAATGCTGAAACAGATAGTCGAACAATCTATCAAGAAGGGCGACGCGGCCGTTCTTTGCATACGCCGACTGTGCCTCCTCGCTGCTCGCGAAAGCCTTGTAGTCGGCCGCCGCAGCATCTGCAGCATTAGCGAGGCTCACATTGGAAACGGAAATGCTCACTTCGGCAGTCTTGCCGTCGTCATTCACACGCACATTCCCGATGCTGTAGTTAAACCGAGCGAAGCATAGCTTGTGAAATTCATCCACATCGACGCCATATGCCGAGAGTATTCCCGCGGTCTCGGCGTCGCCGTAATCAGGCTCGGGCAACTCGGGCGAGCCCTGCTTGCCTTCAGCCTGAGCAGCGTACGACTCTAGATGAACCTCGAGCGCCCGGCTGACCCTTGCGCCCTCGGACTCGCAGCCGCACATGGACACACCGGCAACCACCGCAAGGCACAAGCAGAGCAAGAGCAGAGAGCGACGTGGCATTGAAACTCCAATACAGATAAGGAAGGACGGGCCAGGCAAAGCCCAGCCCGTCCCATGGTAGCGATTAAAGGAAAGCGCTACTCGTAATCGTTGGTTGCCTCAACGAAGCTCTTGAGCATCTCCTCGGAATCCTTACGGCCGCGGGCAAGCTCGGCGGCGGCGACGACAGGGACCCAATACATGATCTTCTGCTTGGGCATATCCGCCTTCGCGGAATACAGGTCGAGGTATAGCTCAGCCTGATCAGCGTGGTACATCTTGAAGAGGATGTAGGTCATGGCCGCGTCGGCCTCGGGAAGGCCGCGGGTGACATGCGCCCAGTCACAGACATATGTCTGGCCGTCATCGCCGAGGATGACGTTGGACGGGTTGAAATCGCCGTGGCAAATGAACTTGTGGCCGGTCATCTGGTCGGCGCGCATCTCAAGCTCGTAGCGTGACGTGGGGTCGATCTCTTTATCCTTATCGACCATCTGCTTGAACTTTGCGCGCTGCGAGTTCAAAAGCCCAGGGGCGGGGGTGTTCTGGACCTCTACCTGCAGGCCAACGAACTTCTCGAGGAGGGCGCGCATCTCGGCGTCGTCCTTGGTCTCATCCATCTTTTTGCGCAGCGTAGTGCCGGGGATGTACTCGGTGGAAAGCGCCCAGCCGCCATCAGCTGTCTGCGAGACCTCGAGGACCTTGGGCGCACGAACGCCAGCCTCGACGACGCGCGCGACATTGACCGCCTCGTTGAAGACGTCGGAAGCGGGCTTGGAAGGCACGAAGGCCTTCACCACGCGGTTGCCGTCCTGATAGACGACCTTCTCGTTACGCTCGACGAGCACAACCTTCTTGTCGGAGAGTTCCATTTTGTAACTGCCTCCTTGCGTGAGTGCCATGCCAATAATGCAATTCTAAGAGCGCAGTGCTGGAAAGAAGCCCCGGAGCCTACGAGCGCAGCACTCCGGGGCCTGAACGGTACTAGTCCTCGTAAGAGCTAGGCTCACGGTTGTAGTACGCGTCAAGGTAGAGTTCCTTGATCTCGGAGATCAGCGGGTAACGCGGGTTGGCGCCGGTGCACTGATCGTTGAAGGCGTTCTCGGACATCTCGTCGAGCGTGTCGAGGAAGTACTGCTCGTCGACACCGAAATCCTTGATGGTCTGCTTGACGCCGACATGAGCCTTGAGCTCCTCGATCTTTGCCAGGAACTTCTCGAACACCTCGGCATCGTCCTTGCCGGTCACGCCGCAGAAGCGGGCGGCCTCAGCATAGCGTTGAAGGGTCTTCGGGTGGTCGTACTGCGGGAACGTGCCCATCTTGGTCGGGCGCTCAGCCGCGTTGTAGCGCATGACGCGGGTGAGGATGACGGCGTTGGCCCAGCCGTGCGGGATGTGGTGATAGGCGCCGAGCTTGTGGGCCATCGAGTGGTTGACGCCCAGGAAAGCGTTGGCGAAGGCGATGCCGGCCATGCAAGAGGCGTTGGCCATGTGGTCGCGGGCCTCGACGTCGTTGGGGTTGTCGTAGGCGCGCGGCAGGTACTCAAAGACGAGCTTCATGGCGCGCAAGGCAAGGCCGTCGGTGTAGTCGGAGGCCATGACCGAGGCATAGGCCTCGAGGGCGTGGGTCAGCACGTCAACACCGGAGGCGGAGGTGAGGCCCTTGGGCTGGGTCATCATGTTGTCGGTGTCGACGATGGCCATGTTGGGCATGAGCTCATAGTCGGCCAGCGGCCACTTGGTGCCGGTCTCGGCATCGGTGATGATGGAGAACGGGGTTACCTCGGAACCGGTGCCGGAGGAAGTCGGGATGGCGACGAAGAAGGCCTTGGTGCCGCTCTTCGGGTACTTGTAGACACGCTTGCGGATGTCCATGAAGTCCATGGCCATGTCCTCGAACTTCTCCTCCGGGTGCTCGAACATGGTCCACATGATCTTGCCGGCGTCCATAGCGGAGCCGCCGCCGATGGCGATGATGCAGTCGGGGTCGAAGGCGCGGAGCTGCTCGAGGCCCTTCAGACAGTCCTGGAGCTTCGGGTCGGGCGAGATGGACCAGAAGGAGGTGTGGACGATGCCCTGCTCGTCGAGCGACTTCTCGATCTTCTTGGTGAAGCCGGAGGTATAGAGGAAGGAGTCGGTCACGATGAAGGCGCGCTTCTTGCCGTAGACCTCGCCGAGCTCCTTCAGAGCCACGGGCATGCAGCCCTTCTTGAAGAAAATCTTCTCCGGGGTACGGAACCAGAGCATGTTCTCACGCCTCTCCGCGACGGACTTGTAGTTGAGGAGGTGCTGCGGGCCGACGTTGCCCGAGACGGAGTTGCCGCCCCAGGAGCCGCAGCCGAGGGTGAGGGACGGCGCCATCTTGAAGTTGTAGAGGTCGCCGATGCCGCCCTGGGAGGAAGGGGTGTTGATGAGCACGCGGCAGGTCTTCATGGCCTCGTAGTGCTTCTGGATCTTCTCCTTCTCGTTAACGTTGACGTAGAGAGAGGAGGTGTGACCGTAGCCACCGTCGGCGACCAGGCGCTCGGCCTTGGCGAGGGCCTCGTCGAAGGTCTTGGCCTTGTACATGCCGAGGACCGGGGAGAGCTTCTCGTGCGCCATGGCCTCGGAGGGCTCGACAGAGGTGGCCTCGCCGATCAAGATCTTGGTGGACTTGGGAACCTCGACGCCTGCGATCTGGGCGATCTTGTAGGCGGACTGGCCGACGATCTTGGCGTTGACGGAACCATTAATGATGACGGTCTCGCGGACGCGATCGAGCTCGGCGCCCTTGAGGAAGTAGCAGCCACGGGCCTTGAACTCGGCCTTGACGGCGTCGTAGACGTCGGCAAGGACGGTCACGGACTGCTCGGAGGCGCAGATCATGCCGTTATCGAAGGTCTTCGAGTGGATGATCGAGTTGACGGCGAGCTTGATGTCGGCGGTAGAGTCGATGATGACCGGGGTGTTGCCGGGGCCGACGCCCAGGGCGGGGGTGCCGGAGGAGTAGGCGGCGTTGACCATGCCCGGACCACCGGTGGCGAGGATGATGTCGGCGTCGCGCATGAGGTCGTTGGTGAGCTCAAGGGACGGGACGGAGATCCAGTCGATGATACCCTTGGGGGCGCCGGCGGCCTCAGCGGCCTCGCGCACGATGCGGGCGGCCTCGGCGGTGCAGGCCTTGGCGCGGGGGTGCGGCGAGATGAGGATGGCGTTGCGCGTCTTGAGCGCGATCAGGCACTTGAAGATCGCGGTTGAGGTGGGGTTGGTGGTCGGGATGACGGCGGCCACGATGCCCATGGGCTCGGCGACCTTCTTGTAGCCGAACGCCGGGTCGTCCTCGACGACGCCGCAGGTCTTCATGTCCTTGTACTTGTTGTAGATGTACTCGGCGGCATAGTGGTTCTTGATGACCTTGTCCTCGACGACGCCCATGCCGGTCTCCTCCACGGCCATCTTGGCCAGGGGAATACGCTGCTTGTTCGCGGCCATGGCGGCCTCGTAGAAGATCTTGTCCACCTGCTCTTGGGTGAACGTCGCGAACTCGGCCTGCGCGGCGCGCATCTGCTTCAGGCGCTCCTGCAGCGCCTCGACGCTGTCGATGATGGTCTCGGTCTTCTTTGCCATGCTTCCTCCAATTTTCCTAGGCCGCTGGCCTGTGCCGGCGGTCGACAGAAGGTGATAGGACGGGCAGATCGGCGAACATCCCAAATTCGCCAATTTCAAGTATACGTTCGACAAGCGGGAGTGGCCTACTCGTGAGCGGCCTGAACCAAGAATTGGTGCTACAGCACAAAGCGGACTGATTAGCTGGGATTATTCATTCCCAAGAAGCGCTCAAGCGCCATGACCTGTTCGGTAGACGGCGCATCGTCGGCATCGAACAAAAACCAATCGGAACCGGATGGGAACCTGACCCAGACCCAGGGGCCGAAGCCCCCTCGTAGCGCGCACGAGGCCTTCGGATAATCGGGGTCCGAGGTCAGCCCGGGGTAGCGGACCTCTGCAACCGCAGGATGGCATCGGAGATAATTGGCCGCGACCTGAGCGGAATCGGAGCGAAGTCGCCACTCCGACGCGGAGATGGTTTCCTGCAAGCAAAGAAGGGCCCCGAGGTCGGGGCCCTTCCGTCCAACAGGCTTTAGAAGCTCGGCGGCCACCTAGCGTCGCTCGGCGATCTCGGCGACTACCTCGGCGATGAACTCGTCGACGTCCTTCTGCACGGTCTCGTTGGAGCGGTCGCGGACGGAGATGTTGCCGGCCTCGACCTCCTTCTCGCCGATGATGAGCATATAGGGGACGCGGTCGACGGAGCGGGCCTCCCGGATCTTGTAGCCGATCTTCTCGTCGCGGTCGTCGCAGACCACGCGGATGCCGGCCTCCTCGAGCTTGGCGCACACCTCGTGGGCGTAGTCGCGGCTCTTCTCGGATACGGGGAGAGCCTTGACCTGGACCGGAGCGAGCCAAGTCGGGAACTTTCCGGCGTAGTGCTCGATCAGGATGCCGATAAAGCGCTCGACGGAGCCGAAGCAAACGCGGTGAAGCATAATCGGGCGCTTCTTGGAACCGTCGGCGTCGGTGTACTCCAGGTTGAAGTTGAGCGGCATCTGGAAATCAAGCTGAACGGTGCCGCACTGCCAGGTACGGCCGAGAGAGTCCTCGAGGTGGAAATCGATCTTGGGACCGTAGAAGGCGCCGTCGCCCTCGTTGACCTCATACTCCATGTTGAGCTTCTGAAGGGCACACTTGAGGCCCTCCTCGGCGCGAGCCCAGTCCTCGTCGGAACCCATGGAGTCGTCGGGGCGCGTGGAGAGCTCGACGTGGTATTTGAAGCCGAACTTCTGGTACACGGAGTCGATGAGGTTCACGACACCGATGATCTCGTCGGTGAGCTGGTCGGGGCGGACAAAGAGGTGTGCGTCGTCCTGGTTGAAGCAGCGGACACGGAAAAGGCCGTGAAGGGCACCGCGGAGCTCATGGCGGTGCACGAGCCCGATCTCGCCGGCACGGATAGGCAGGTCACGGTAAGAGTGCGGCTTAGCGGCGTACACGAGAACCCCGCCCGGGCAGTTCATCGGCTTAATGCAGTACTCCTCGTCGTCGATCATCGTGGAGTACATGTTGTCCTTATAGTGGTCCCAGTGGCCGGAGGTCTTCCACAGCTGCTTGTTCATGATGAGCGGCGTAGAGATCTCGACGTAGCCAGCCTTGTGGTGGATCTCGCGCCAGTAGTCGAGCAGCGTGTTCTTGAGAATCATGCCGTTCGGGAGGAAGAAGGGGAAACCGGGGGCCTCGTCGCGCATCATAAAGAGGTTCATCTCGGCGCCGATCTTGCGGTGATCGCGCTTCTTCGCCTCCTCGATCATACGCAGGTGCTCATCGAGCTCCTCCTTGGTGGCAAAGGCGACGCCGTTGATGCGCGTGAGCATCTTGTTGTTCTTATCGTTTTTCCAGTATGCGCCGGAGACGCCGGTGAGCTTAAAAGCCTTAAGCGCCTTGGTGTAGCAGACGTGGGGGCCGACGCACATGTCGATGTAGTCGCCCTGCTGGTAGAACGTGATACGGGCATCCTCAGCGAGGTCGCCGATGTGCTCGACCTTGTACTTCTCGCCGCGCTCCTCCATGAGCTTGACGGCCTCGGCGCGCGGGAGCTCGAAAACGGAGAACTTGAGGTTCTCCTTGGCGATCTTCTTCATCTCCGCCTCGATGGCGGGAAGGTCTTCCTCGCCGATTTTATTGTCGCCAAGGTCCACGTCGTAGTAGAAACCGTTGTCGGTGGCGGGGCCATAGGCAAAGTCCGCCTCAGGATACAGGCGCTTGATGGCCTGGGCCATGACGTGGGCGGCGGAGTGGCGGACTACGTGGGTGACCTCATCTGCCGGGCACTCGACGACGGAACCGTCATTGTTCAGGATCTTCATGGGAACCTCTTCCTACGCGTTGTTTGGCGCTCAAACAGCAACTATGACTACAAAAAGAGCTCGCGCCGATTACGGCCGCGAGCATCGAACGGCGCCTGCCACGCGACACAAAGTCGCTTTGAAGGGGCAGACGCCTACATAGTCTGAGTTAGAGCGCGAAGCGCGCGCATTCGTAGCATTTGGAAAAACCTTCCGAGCGATTGCACTGGTAATGGTTTACCACAAACGAACAGTATGAAAAAGCCCCTCGTAAAAACGAGGGGCAAATGAAACACAATTTATGCCTCGCCTACTGGATACGGGTGCGGCAGTACGGGCACACCTTCCAGTCAGCGTTAAGCGGACGGTGGCAGGTCGGGCAGACGTTGCGCACCTGGGTGTTGCAAATGGGGCAGACGACGAAATCGCGGTCGATCGGCGAGCCGCACTTAGGGCAAATGCCGTAGTGGGAGAGCTGGTGCTCTCGGAGGGCGATGTCAAGGTCCTGCTCCTCACGGTCGATGAGGTAGGAGCTCGGGCGCAAAATCACATAGGCAAGAAGACCGACGATGGGGATGACGGAGATGACGGCCCACATCCACCAAGGCTCGGCGCCGCGGCGCTGGGCGTCTCGAATGACATACACAATCGAGAGAATGTAGAGCATGACGACGCATACGACCATCAGGTAGAGGACCATTCGGACCTCAGGAGTAAGAATCTGGTCGATAAGTTCCTGCATATTCGTTGACCCTTCTAGGAGTTCACATTCAATCGGTGCGGGGCAAACGCCGACGCACAGACGGATAGATTGTAGCAGAGGCTAGGCGAACGAAGCCGCGACCTCGCCGGCAAGCGTGATTGAGCCGCACGCAACGCACGATTCTCCACAAAGGCCGGACAAAGCGCCGGCAACGGTCGGATACTCCCCCACGACCTCACAGCCCGCGGCTTCGAAGAGCCCGGAGAGCTCGTGGGCGCGAAGAGCGCGGGGCGAAGAAGTCTGCGTCACGGCAACGTGGGCGAACTCGGCAGCCAGTAGGTCCACGATGCCCTGGACGTCCTTATCCTTCAAGACGGCGCAAAGAAGTGTCGGGCGCGCATCCCTTACGGGCGCGACGGCGCGCACGGCAGCAAGAAACGCCTCCACGCTCTGAGGGTTGTGGCAGGCGTCGATGAGAAGCAGCGGGTCTGCGCGAAGCAACTGGAAGCGGCCGGGTGTTGGGCACTGGACAACGGAGGTAAAGAGCGCGTCGGGCTCGAGCGCGCGGCACAAGTACTCCTCGGCGACGCATACGGCGCACGCGATGTTGGCGGCCTGGTAAGACGGCTTCAAAGCAGCGAGCTCGGCATACGTCGCGCGGGGAGTATGCACATCGAGCTCGAGCGGGCCGCCCAGGCGAACCGGGTGCTTGGTTATGGCGTAGCTCGCTGAAAGGAGATCGGCGTGCACGCGAACCTCGCCGGGAAACATCTCTCCGGCAGCGTCGGAAGCAACCTCGGGGCGAAGAAGGACCGGCTCGACGCCGACCTCGCGGCACCGGGACAAGATCACGTCCTCGACTGAGCCGGGGGTCGCGGTCCCGACGCCGAGCACACAGCGCTGGCCCGCCTTGATCACGGCCGCCTTCTCGCCGGCGATATCCTCGAGCGTGTCCCCCAGGATGTGGCAGTGGTCGAGCCCGATCCCGGTGACGCACGTGACGACGGGATGCGTCGCGGTCGTGGCGTCCCAGCGACCGCCGAGGCCGACCTCGAGCACGGCCACATCGACGCCGGCCTCAGCGAACACGACGAGTGCCGCCACGGTAAGAAGGTCGAACTCGGTCACCCTATACGGCTTTTGGCCGGCAGCGGAACGGCGAGCGTTCACTCGGCGGCCAGACTCGGCTGCCACGGAGATGCCGCGCGCGAACGCATCGCGTTCGACCGGCTTACCCGCGACCTCCATGCGCTCGCGCATCTCCACGAGTTCGGGGGACGTGTAGAGCGCGCACTTCTTGCCTTGGCCGGATAGAATGGCCGCGGTGAAGCGCGAAGTGGAGGTCTTTCCGTTGGTTCCCGCAATCTGGATGACGTCGAAGGCGGAGTCGGGCCGCCCGAGCTCGTCAAGCATCTCGACGACGGTCTCGAGCAGCGGATCGTCGGTATTGCCAAAGAACCCGCAATCGTGGGCCATGGCGGAGGCGTCGCCATATGAAAGCAAGGGGAATTCAAACGGAACCTGGTACATGCACATACCTCTCCGACGACCCGCGCGCAGGTCGCCATTATTAGGGTGTTTGCAGAGGGTAGACGCCGGTTCAGGCAGACCGGCGCGCCATGCGCGCCGGAGGCTACTTGCCGATAAGGCGCATGGCCTCCTGGCGTGTCTTGCTATCCCTCAAGGAGATCGGAAGAG
>ERZ506425.53-NODE-53-length-103368-cov-7.1176_pt1 | contig 103368 bp, 126 predicted proteins | sample MGYA00513667_ERZ506425 | MGnify/ENA metagenome assembly ERZ506425
CCGATCTGATGCTGTGAAAATGAGTTTTTCAACTCGAAATAAAGTAGGATTTAAATTAGGATTGTCAAAGGGAATTGACTATTTTTTTGGTTTAGGAAGTGTAACTTATTATGTTAGTTTAAGTTTAGGAAAAATGAGTTCTGGCGGTGGCGGTGCTATTTCTTTATTAAAAAAATCACCATTACGTTTTGCTAAGATTGTATTAGCAAAATGCAAATGCATAAAAGAAGGACGTGAGTTAAAACCTAAAGATATTTTTAAATTAAAGGGATTTATGGTAGCAGGAACAGATAATGCTTGTTATAAGGATGATTTAGAAGAATTGTGGGGTATTCGTCCAATGGAAATATTTGCTGGAACGGAACCAACTTGTATAGGCACTGAGACGTGGAGCCGAAATGGATTATACTTTTTCCCTGATGCTTGTTTTTATGAGTTTATCCCAAGTGATGAAATGGAGAAAAATCTAGCTGATTCTAGTTATCAGCCTCGAACAGTATTGATAAATGAGGTTGAAGAAGGAATGAGTTATGAATTAGTAATATCTGTTTTAAAAGGCGGAGCCTTTATGCGTTATCGAGTAGGTGATATGTATCAGTGCATTGATCTTAAAAATAAAGATGAGAATATTAAATTACCGCGATTTAAATATCTCGATCGGGTTCCAAATGTCATTGATATTGGCGGGTTTACAAGGATTACTGAAAATTCGATTGATCAAGTTGTCAAATTATCGGGACTTAAAATCACTAATTATATTGCTAAAAAAGAATTTAATCATAATAATCGTCCATATCTGCATCTATATGTTGAAATGGATCCACATGCTCAAATCACCCAAGCTATTTCAATTGAAATACTAAGGGAACAATTAAGCATTTATTTTAAATATGTAGATCAAGATTATCAGGATTTAAAGAAAATTCTAGGTATCGATCCGTTAAAAATAACAATTATAAAAGCTGGAACATTTGCCTATTATGAAAAAAATCATTCTCATAAAATTAAAAAAATTAATCCTCCAACTTTAGAAATTAATGAACTGTTAACGATTCAAGATCAGGATTATCGGGTTGAAATGGGAGGACGACTATATGAATAATTATACATATGTCTCGATTATTGCGCTGTACTGTTATATATTTTTATTTATTTCATTATCGGCTTCAAAGAAAACTAAGTTGATTAAAGCTTTTATGACATTGTTAATGGCGATGATGTTTTGGACTGGTGGTTCTTTCTTTATGCGTTCAATGTTTGGACCATCAGTCAAATTTTGGTATGATATTTCTTTATTGGGTTTATGTCTAGTACCATATGCGTTTATTAGTTTTGTCCATGAATTTTTATTTAATTCACCTCATAAAAAAGATACTATTTGGTTCTTTCTTTTTGTCGGACTTTTCATTATTAATGCTACAACAGAACTCTTGCTGCCAGCACCTGAATATACAATAAGGGCTAGCGGGATTCCAGCATTTTATTATACTTCTAATGTTTATACGTATATTTTTTATTGTTTCTTTCTAGCAAGTATTATTTATTGTGTTTCGTTGATCATAAAAGGCTTTAAAGAAAATCGTAATCAGGTGATCCGGCTAATGCCAATGTTTGCTGGGATTGCATGTTTAATATTTGGAAATACTTGTGTTATGTTGGGGTGGTTTGCTGGTTTTCCAATTGATATTGTTGCTGGGGTTATTAATGCAATATGTATGTTCTATACTTTGTATAAACGACGTTTATTTAGGCTTAATCTTTTAGTTTCACGACGTAGCAGTTATGTAATAGCTGGAATGTTGTCAATTATTTTATTTGCTAATTTAGTTGGTACATTTCAAAATATTTTATTTGAACATTTTGGTTTGATTACTAAAAATTATTATGTATTAGTAATTGCAGTAGCTTTTACGATTGTAACTGCGATAATTTATACAATGTTAAAAAAATTTATTGATGCAATTTTTATAAAAGAAGAAATTCAGCAATCAGATAGTTTAAAAGAGTTTTCTAACTATGTTTCAAAAACTTTGCAAGTAAATGAAATTGTCGGGGCAATGGGTGAAATAATTTTGAAATGTGTCGAAACCAAACAAGTGTATATTTGTCTTTTAGATGACAATGGTGATTATTCAATTGAGTACAGCAGTTCACCGTTAAGAAAAAATAACTATATTATTAATCATGAAAATCCTGTGGTGATTAAATTAATGAATAACGATGATATGATATTTTATAGTGAATTTAGACATTCAATAAATTATCGTTCAATGTGGGACAGTGAGAAACAATTATTTGAAAATCTAAATATTGAAGGAATTATCCCAGTTAAACAAGAGCAATTAATTGGGATGATCCTGCTGGCTCCCAAACCACGGCGCTCGGGGTATAGTTATGGAGAAATTAGTTTCTTGTCTTCAGTTGCTTCAATTAGTGCCATTGCTTTAATTAATTCAAAAATGTATGAGACAGTTTATAATGAAGCACGTAGTGATGAATTAACTGGACTGTTGAATCGTAAATATTTTTATGAGGCTTTGAATAATGAATATGAAAAATTGGGAGAACGCCAATTATCATTGATTTTAGTAAGTGTAGATGATGTTCGGCTTTATAATCAATTGTATGGTAATAAAGAAGGAGATATTGTCTTAATTAATGTAGCACGAATTATGGATGATTATGTAAATACACAAGGTTATACAGCACGTTTAGGGGGAAAGGAATTTGGGATTATTTTACCAAATTATGGACCTTTAGAAGCAAAAGATCTGGCCGAAAACATTCGCGAGCAAATAATGAATATGAATAAACGAGATAGTGACTATACTTTAAAAGTAGTTACTGCAAGCTTTGGTATTAGTTCTATTCCGGTATCTGCCAATACAATTAAGCAATTATTAGATTATGCAGATCAAGCGCTATATCAGTCAAAGCGACATGGTAAAAATCGTGTATCAGTTTATAATGCAGGAGTGGTTGAAAGTACAAGTGGTGTGACGATTGTTGATGCACATCGAGAAAAACAGAATATTTACTTAGAGTATGCGCCGACAATTTATGCATTGACAGCTGCAATTGATGCAAAAGACCATTATACTTTTACCCATTCTGAAAATGTTGCTTATTATGCTACAAAATTAGCAATCGGATGTGGATATGATAGTGAATTAGTCGAGATTATTAATGAAGCTGCACTTCTTCATGATATTGGTAAAATTGGGATTTCAGAAAATATTTTAAAGAAAACTTCTAAATTAAGTGATGAAGAATACCAAATTATGCAATCGCATGTGGAAGCTTCAGTTAATATTATTCGACATTTACCTTCATTGGACTACGTTATTCCAATTGTCTTAACACATCACGAACGTTATGATGGGCGTGGATATCCAAGAAGAATTTCTGGTGAAGATATCCCGGCCGGAGGAAGAATTATGGCAATAGCGGATTCTTTTGATGCAATGACTTCAAGAAGGAGTTATAAAGAACCATATTCATTAGAGTATGCTCTTAATGAATTAAAGCGTAATCGGGGATTGCAATTTGATCCCGATTTAGTTGATAAGTTTATTGAACTGATAAATTCTGGTATAATTGAAGTAAGAGGTAATCAAAATAATGAGTAAGGAGGAAAAATAATGTCATTAGACCAAATTATTAAGCAGCGCCGAAGTATTAGAAAATATAAAAAGAAGCCTGTTTCTAACGAGCAGATACAATTGCTTATTCAAGCAGCAGTCGAAGCACCATCTTGGAAAAATAGTCAAACAGCTCGATATCATGTTATTACATCACAACCTTTATTGAATGAGTTTAAAGAGAGATGTTTACCGGAGTTTAATCAAGAAAATTGTAAAGATGCACCGGTTTTAATAGTAACATCTTTCATTCCAAATCGCTCAGGATTTGAACGTGATGGAACGCCTAGTAACGAACTGGCAAATGGCTGGGGCTGTTATGATCTTGGACTTCACAATCAAAATATTCTTTTAAAAGCGACAGAATTAGGATTAGGATCATTGGTCATGGGGATTCGCGATATTGATAAAATCAAGGGATTGTTAGATATTTCTAAAGAAGAAATAATTGTTTCAGTTATTGCTATAGGTATTAGTGATATTGAGCCAGAACGGCCTAAACGTAAAACGGTTGAGGATATTACAAGATTTTATTAACTATTACTTTTGTAATAGTTTTTTTGTGCATTTCTTTTGCATAAAATTTTATTTTGGGCTATACTATATCCGTACCCCCTAGGAGGGGGGAGGAGGTCTTATGAAACGTAAATATAGTGTAAAAGGGATGACTTGTTCAGCTTGTGAAAATCATGTTCATAATAGTGTTTGTAAATTACCGGGAGTTGAACATGTTGAGGTGAATTTATTAACAAATTCAATGAATGTTGAATTTGATGAAACAAAAGTTGATGATAGCATGATTATTAAAGCCGTAAAAGATGGTGGATATCAGGCGAGTAGTTATGATGATGCATTAGTTGATAATGACGACTTAAGTAATTTGAAAAGGAAATTAATTTATTGTTTCATCGCACTTGGATTACTGATGTATGTATCAATGTCATCAATGCTCAGTTATCCAATCCCTAATATTATTAGGGATAATGTTTATTTTAATATCATATTACAAATAATCTTTTTGATTCCAATTTTGATTTTGAAAAAAGATTACTTTGTTAATGGTTTTAAGAATTTGATCCATTTTGATCCAACTATGGATTCGTTGATTGCACTTGGTGCGGGAGCTGCTATTGTCTATAGTATTTATTCAGTTGTTTTAGCTTTAAGCGGATCTTTAATGGAGATGCATTTAGTCCATAATGTTTATTTTGAATCTGCTGGTATGATTGTTACATTGATTAGTTTTGGGAAATATCTTGAGGCTAAATCAAAGAAGAAAACAACTGATGCGATTGGGAAGTTATTAGAATTGGCTCCTGATGTCGCTTGTCGTTTTAATGATGGCAAAGAAGAAATTGTTAAAATTTCCGAATTAAAAATTGATGACCTGGTTCTAGTAAGGGCAAATGAAACAGTGCCAGTCGATGGTAAGATAGTACAAGGATTTAGTTCTATTGATGAATCAATGATTACTGGTGAAAGTCTTCCGATTGAAAAAGAAGTAAGTAGTTTAGTGATTGGGGGAACAAATAATCTCCAAGGTACTTTTATATATACTGTAACAAGAACGGTTGAGGATAGTACATTAGCCAAAATTATTGAATTGGTTGAAGAAGCATCTAGTTCCAAAGCACCAATGACTAGAACTATTGATAAGGTTGTTAAATATTTTGTTCCTACAGTAATCGTAATAGCCCTAATCACTTTTGTAGGATGGTTGATAATGGGAGAAGATTTGAATTTTGCTATTACTAGCGCAATTGCGGTATTAGTTATTTCTTGTCCATGTGCTCTTGGTTTGGCAACTCCAGTAGCAATCATGGTGTCAACAGGAGTTGGAGCAACTAATGGGATCCTAATCAAAAGTGCAGAAGTATTAGAAAATGAAAATAATATTGACGTAGTTGTTTTTGATAAAACAGGGACTCTAACTAAAGGAATGGCTCAAGTTAGTGATATTTATAGTCACAAATTAGAATTAGCACAAGTAATTGCGATCATTGCATCGCTAGAAAAGGGTTCTAGTCATGTTTTAGCGAATGCTTTTATTCAAAAAGCTGCTGAGATGAATTTAGAATTAAAAGAGATTACTGATTTTGAATCATTAAGTGGTTTGGGAATTAGAGGAACAATTGATAATGTTGAATATGCAGTTGGTAATTTAAGGATGATGAAAGAGAGTGGAATTGATTTAAGTCGATATCAAGAAAAAATTGATTTATATTTAATTCAAGGTAAAACATTAGTATTTTTAGCTCATGATCAAGAGCTGATAGGGTTGGTGAGTATTTTTGATGATATCAAAGATACAAGTCGTCAAGCAATTCAGCGTTTAAAAGAAATGAAAATTAAAACAGTTATGCTAACTGGTGATCTAAAAGGTACTGCAAATGCTATTAATAAACAATTAGGTTTAGATGAGGTAATTGCTGAAGTCTTGCCACAAGATAAAGAAAATGTAATCCAACAATTGCAAGCACAGGGCAATAGTGTTTTAATGGTCGGTGATGGAATCAATGATGCTCCTGCGCTAGTTCGTAGTGATGTGGGTGTTGCTATCGGTAAAGGAAATGATATTGCGATAGATGCAGCCGATGTTATCTTGATGAAAGATGATATTCGTGATATAGTGGCATCGATTGAATTATCAAAAAGAACAATTATTAATATTAAAGAAAATTTATTTTGGGCATTTATTTATAATGTGATAGGGATTCCAATTGCAGCCGGTATTTTCTATTATAGTTTTGGATTAAGATTAGATGCCATGGTTGGTTCTTTATGCATGTCATTATCATCAGTTTGTGTTGTTACTAATGCGTTACGATTAAAACGCTTTAAACCATACTATCAAAAGGAGAATAAGAAGATGAAAAAGGAAATTGTAATTGAAGGAATGATGTGTCAACATTGTAAAAAACATGTTGAAGAAGCTTTAAATGGCTTAGCAGACACAACTGCTGCAGTTGATTTAGAAAATAATCTTGCTCGTGTTGAAACAGTTCAAGATGATAGTATTTTGAAAAATGCTATTGAAAAAGCTGGTTATAAAGTGGTAGGAATTAAAAATGTCTAATGAAAAAGTCTTATTACGTTTAAAGACAGCGCGAGGACAAATTGATGCAGTTATTAAGATGATTGAAGATGAGCGTTACTGTATTGATATTTCGAATCAGTTATTAGCTATTCAATCACTAATTAAAAATGCTAATAATGAGGTATTATCTAATCATCTCAACCATTGTGTTAAAAATGCGATTAATGAGCATGATGCAGATCAGAAAATAGACGAAGTAATCAAATTATTAACTAAATTATAAAAAATCAGTTATTGAACTGATTTAGTAGTTAAATGATGTAATTTTTTGATAAGTATTGTTTTCAAGAAGATCTACTGTTGTTTGAACGATGATTAAGCGCTTATTCTTAACAAAAGCAATGCAATTATAAATTGAATCATTTGAAAGCAGATAACCATTGGTTATTTGCTTTTTATTTTTAAAGTTAACACTGTTTAAATAATCGTTCAAAGCATTTTTAGCTTTTTTTTCTGAATTATAGTAATAATAATTAACAATCAAAGCATCATTATCATTTTCTTCATTATAACTTATTGTCTCTTTGATCATTAAACTGCTGCTTTTATTAAAAGTATTATATTCATCATTGTTACTAGATAGACCAAGTGCTGATAATGTAATGATCCTATCATTAAGCGGGAGTGTCTCACGCCCGATAAAATCGATTGAAAATCCAGCAATAATTAAAACAATTGAAACAATTAGTAACCAATTTGACATAATAAATGGATATTTGCTAATTTTATTATTTGCTTTTTTATTACTTAAAGTTAGTTTGATCTTTTCAGTAGTGAGATGATGATTGAAGAAACGGATTAGTAATGCTGGGCAAAATAATAAGGGAATATAATGTAAAATTATTGACCCATTCGTGATAAATTCCATTGGGTTTTGATTAGCAAAAACACTTGGAATCAGTAAAAAAGAAAGCAGCATAGCGACAAAAATAAAAATAATATTGGAGATGGTCTTATTGCGTTTAAAATAAGTTAGCAGCAGTGCTTGATCTGTACCCTTAATATTGGCTGCTTGAGCGGCTTTAAAAACATATATCTTTCGTGATTTACCAATAAATTCATAACCGTGGTTTACATAATTTAATAACCACTGATCACGCTGTTCACGATTGTTTTTAGAAGATTTTTTTTGAGGTACAAAAATATCTGCTTTATAATAGAAACGTTGCTCATCTTTTTTAAAAACTGTAAACATATCAACGCTTTTGCAATTATAGCCTGACTTTGATAAATTATTTAGCATATCTTCAAATTGTTTATACTCACTAGTATCATAATTAGTTAATCTTAATTTCATAATCGACTCCTTATAAATATATTATTAGATTATCATTTTTTATCCAAACAATAAAGAAAAACCGTGTAAAACACGGTTTACTTTGAAAACGCTGATTCTGGTTCTTCGTTAAGATAGGCTGATTCATCTAATAAATACGATTCAGAAATATTTTGACAATGATCGCCCATTCGTTCGAGATTAGCAAGAATATCGACGTAAGTTGAATTAACTAGTGCTGAATTTTCAATTTTACGACCAACTCGTTTGATATGACGCTGTTTAGCTTTTTTGTTGAAGTAATCTAAATCTGCTTCTTTGTCGTCAACATAAACAATATCATCCAAATCATGAGTATCAAAGGCTTTAACTGCGTGATTTAACATATCAATGACCATATCCATCATCGCTTCTAGATCTTCACGAGCTTCTGGTGAAAAATCTTCTTTTTCATCATAGATTGCTTCATAATATTTAACAATGTTAATACATAAATCACCAATTCTTTCAAAATCTTTAATAGTTTTCATATTTGCTAAATAGTCATTAGAATCATGGTCATTTAGAGTTTCATGCGAAATCAAAACTAAGTACTCAGTAATTTTACTGTCTAGTGTATTAATAGCATTTTCCATTTCATAAACACCATCTTTAGCTAATGGGTTTTTAGTTTCAAAATAAGCTCTAATTCCTTCAACTGCTTCAATTGTAATATGACCCATCTCGATTATCTTGTTTTTAGCAATAGCTAAAGCATGACTCGGGAATAACTGAACAACATTTTGATCTAATTCGCTTAAATCCATATTTATTTCTTTTTTACTGCTCGGTAAGATTTTTTTGATAAGTTTTACGATTGCTGGTATTAAAGGAAAAAAGAATGCCGTAGTTACAACGTTAAAGATTCCATGAGCTACTGATAATTGTAGCTCAGGTAAAATATTTAATGCTCCAGCAAGCCATTCTATCAAGAGCGTGAATGGCGATAAGACGATCATAAATAATAGTGATCCAACCACATTGAATAATACATGGAAGAAAGCAGCACGTTTAGCTGGTACTGTTCCACCAAATGAAGCTAATACGGCAGTAATCGTTGTACCGATGTTACTTCCAAAAAGGAATGGTAAAGCGATAGATAAACCGATTGCTCCAGCACCGTACATCTGTTGAGCAATTGCAATTACCGCTGCTGAAGATTGAACTGCTGTTGTTAATAATGTTCCACCCAATAATCCTAACCATGGATTTTGTGATAGATAATTCGCTACTTGTGTAAATTCTGGGACTTTTGAAATATTTGCTAAATTATCTCCCATTAACTCTAAACCATAGAATAAACATCCAAATCCAAAGATGATTTGTCCCATATATTTTGTTTTTTTGTTTTTTGAAAACATTAAAAAAGCTGCCCCAAGGATAATAAAGTATACTGCATATTGAGATACTTTTAACCCTACAAATACGGACGTAATAACTGTTCCGATGTTGGCACCCATAATTATTCCAATTGATTGTTCGAGGGTCATCAAACCAGAACGAATTAAACCAATTGCTAATGCTGTTGTTCCTGAACTTGACTGAATCAAACAAGTTACAAATGCACCTATTACTATACCTTTGAATGGACTAGAAGTATACTTATCGATGATATCTTTCATTTTATCACCTGAGTATCCTTTTAAACCATCGCCCATGTACTCAATTCCAAATAAAAACAATCCTAAACCTGCAAGTATCATCGGCCAATCAATGTCCGCTAACGTCATAAAATCACACTCCTATACACAAACATAATATAGAAATGTTAAGTAATTGTAAATTATTTGTAAAATAAATTAACACAATCTTAACAAAGTGAACGAGCTTATGCGGTCTTATAAGCACTTTTTTCAGTTGTTTAAAGTTGTTATAAGATGGTAAGTAACAAATAAGTATCAAATAAGTATCAAATAAGTAACAAAATCATACTATTTTAATTTTTTCAATTTCTTGTCTTAGATAGTCAAGTGACTCATGAATATACACATCTTCAGTAAGATCGTTTAGAGTGTGACCCATTATTTTCTTTATAGCAGTAGCCTTCATTCCATTTTCACGACCCAGTGTAGCAAACGTTACTCTTGTATCATGAATGTGATGCTCACTTGTAAATGTATTTTCGGTATACTCTATAAAATCATTACGAAGTTGCGCATATGACATATTAGCTAAATGACTTAGTACTTCATCGACATATTTTTCGATAAAACTATGAATGGGAATCTTTCTATTTTTACCGGCTTCAGTTTTAACGCCGCATAATATATAATTTTCTTTCTTTTTTGCATTTAGCAACTCACTAGCTCGACAACCAGTGAAGATATATACTAGTAATATTTTTGACATAAATGAACTATCTTTTTTTAAAGTATCAAGTTCGGCTTTATTAAAAGGTTTATGTGTTGTAGTCCTTTTCACCTTAGTTGAAATGTCAATATAATTAGTATAGTCATCATTGCGGTCAATCCATCTATGTATAATAGCATACTCAAAGGCTTGCTTACACAAGATTTTACAAGAATTTAAAGATGATTTTGACATGTTCTTAGCTTTTAAATCGTCAATTACTGATTGAATAGTCAATAAGTTAAGCTCATTGATATCGGTATCGATAATTGGATTTAATAGATTAAGTCCTTGTTGTCTAGATCTTAGCCAAGAATCAGAAAACTTGTCTTTATCTCTATCGATACTGAGTATTGCGCATTCTTTAAATGTATGACTTTCAGACACTTTAATTTTTCTTACTTTTGCATTATCTTCAAAAATTATATCTTTGTTGTTTTTAGAAGCGTTGTAGTTTGCTAAACAAGCCAATGCTTCTTTTCTTTTAATAAATGTACCGATAGATTTTTGAATCTGTCGACCGTTATCATCATAACCTACTGTTATTTTTACTATCCAAGGTTTTCTTCTTTCACCACTTAGTTTTGTTACTGTACCATATCCATTTGGATTTCGCACTCTTTCACCTCCAATCACATTATACATTATAGCATCTCGTATTTGTTAAATTTTTATCACTAATTAGCATTTATAATACTTATCAGCACTAGTGTAAATTTATTTAAATATGGGAGGATTTAATTTTGATTTTAACATTAACGGTAAAAGAGGCAGCTGAAATATCTCAAATGTCTGCTTCCTTTATTAGAAAACAAGTAGAGAATGGTGCAATACCAAAGGCATATGCCATTCAACATAGAACAAGAAAAAGCTACGTTATTTTTAAAAGTCCATTTATACATTGGTTAAGCGACATACAAGGAATATATCGTGGCTAGATATTCAAATTCTGAAAATTTGAAAATTGAATATTTCAAGTCACGCATTAGAGAAATGCGATATTTAAAGCATGAGTTAGCAAATATTGAAGATGAAATAGATACTATAGATTATAGAATGAAAAATATATCTAATAATATGACTCGTAATGATACTGTATCATCAAGGAATAATACAGTATTTAAAACTGGAGAAAGATGGAACAATCTTATACAAGAAAAAGAGACATTGCTATCCAGGGAAATATTTTTAATTAAAGAAATTACTCGTGTGAATAAAATATTAGATAGCTTATCGCCAATGACAAAGGATGTGGCAATCGATTTGTTAATTAGAAAAACTAGCTTGATAAAGATACGCGATAAATATTATATTTCAAATCCGTATCAATGTTTAAACGATGAATTAAAATATTTAGAGATTGATAAATTTTAATCTCAAATCACGTGATAATATGATATCAACAAGAAATTGAGTCTGTATACGTAGCAGACTTTTTTTTCGCAGAAAATACATACTGTATTATGGAAGAATAGAAGTGGTGTGACACGAATGTCGGGATGGAATGCAGTCCCTGCCGCTGGAGGATTTCGTTGGTCCCTTCAACCTATTCTTTTTCTTTTGTATTTTTCTAATCTAGATTAAAGGAGGTGATAAATATGCTATATATTATTTTAGCTTTTACATGCGGTTTTGCATTAGGAATGGTTGTTTTAAAACAAGTTGCTTTTAAACGCTATTTAAAGGGTAATCTTGTCGCTAAAGCATCTAGTCAGTGTGATGAACCATATTTATTTGTCGAATTGCATGAGGGTGCTGAGAAAGTTTACACAAAAAAATACGTAATATTCAATGTAAAAAAATAGTATCGCATTTTCTACAAGCTCTATTATGAAACATATTTACGAAAGGAGAAATTAAGATGAATAAGAGTAAAGATATGTTAGAAGAAGAATTACAGAGAGGAATCAAGGCTTTAGGAGATGTAGAGCTGAATAGTGATCAGTATGATGCAATTGTAGACAGTATATCAATACTATACAAATTAAAGATCGAGGAGGCTAAATCTGAGATTGAATATCAAAAAGAACTTGTTAAGCAAGAGCTTGATGGAGCAAAATCAAAAGACGAACGCAAATTTCAATATATTAGAACAGGTGTAGAAATTGGTTTAAGTCTAAGTTCATTAATGGTATCTATTTGGTTTGCAAAAAAGGGGTTTAGATTCGAAGAAACTGGAACCTATACTTCTCAAACATTTAGAAATTCTTTATCTAGATTTAAATTTAAGTAAAATGTTCAAAGTAAGATCGTGTTTACGCACGGTCTTTTATTTTTATCAAACGGAGGTCTTATGAGATATCATTGCGAAAAACCGCGCATATATGTTTCTATGTACGGACGTATTTATAAATGTTCGCATCCTGTCTACACGCAGTGTACTTTATTCGAAATAGATAACAAAGGGCTAGGGGTGATTCAACAACGATACGATCCCACTACAAAGGTAACATGGTGGGGTGAAATTGATTCATGGTTGACCGATAAATTATATTTACATCCAAAATTTAAAAAATTCTTTGATGAACGTTCGGGAGAATGTGTGGACGGGTTATATCCAACTGTTGCTATCAGACAAATTATGTGGGCATTAAAAATGAAACCCCTAAAACGTGAACGATGGGAAACATGTTTTGATAGACGAGAGATATAGTCGCATTTTTTACACGCTCTATTATGAAAAGGAGGAATATAAATATGGGACAACTTATGGAGTGGTTAATGATTATATGGATTTATGTGGTATTTTTTGGAGCCGCATATTTAGCACTAATTATTATTTCAGTAATAACGTTAGTAACTGATATTATATTAGGAACACATGTAGGAAGAAGAATGTGTAGATTAGTCTTATTTATAGATGATAAGTCTGCATAGGCTTTTTCTTTTCGCATTTTTTACACGTTCTATTATGAAAAGGAGGAATTGTATATGAAAAAATCAGTAGTATTTAGAACAGTATGTTATGGCGTAGCAGCACTTTGTATGGGTGTAAAGGCGTTATCAGACAGTGGTGTTTTAGAAAAAGCGAAGGAAGTAAAGATTCCAAAAATTAATTTAAGAAAACAAAAGGAGGAAATTAAAGAAAATCCAATTATTAACTGAATGTTTCAGACATGGAGGAATTAAATAGTCCTCTTTTGTTTTTGCATTATTAATTGAAAGGAGAAAAAGAAAATGAAAACATTAAATAAATCGCAAAGGCTTCAAACAATCTTAACTTTAGCAAGTGCCGTAGGGGTAATTGCAACTTCTATAACAGCGGTTAAGGTTACCCCAAAAGCTATCAAGCTTTTAAAAGAGGAGGAAGAACAAAGAGGAGAACCTCTTACAAATGTTGATAAAATTTTGACAGTAGGATCGCTTTATATTCCTCCGATTATATTGGGCGTATCAACTATTATGTGCATATTAGGAGCCAATGCATTGAATAAGAAAAGCCAAGCTACTTTATTAGCTGGATATGAGCTTACTAAGAATTCATTTAAAGAGTATCGAGACACATTAATTGAATTAAAAGGTGAAGAAGTTGATCGAGAAATTCGTGATAATATCATGCGTGCCCATTCTGAGATACATATCACCGACCTAAATCAACCAGATCAAAAGATTAAATTTGTAGAATCATATTCCGGGCAGGAGTTTTTTGCATATGAGCGCGAGGTTATGGACGCTGAGTATCATCTAAATCGTAATTTTTGTTTACGCGGGTATGCGACTATCAATGAGTTCGCCGAATTTCTAGGAATAAAACCAATATCTAGTGATGATAGAATAATGTGGGCAGTGGGAGATGAGTTTTACTGGATAGATTTCGAGCATATTGTAAAGCAGGATAAAAATGGTAACTATGTTTGCTATATAGAATATATATTTGCACCTAGTGATGACCATGCTGAAGATTACTATTGGTAATTCGCAAAAAACACAAACACTATAATGTAAGGAGATAGATAATATGAAAATCGATCAAGGAACAATCATCAAAATTGTTAGTATAGGAGGTGTGGCACTAAGTTTAGTTGGAACTTTACTTAGTGGGCATGCTAGTTCTATGGAACAAGATAAAAAGATTGTTGAAGAGGTAGCAAAAGCTATCGCCAATCAAAAGAAATAGTGGGGTCTAAACGACTCTGCTATTTTATTTTTTAGTTCAAGAAAAGGAGAAAAAGAAAATGAAAATGGACTTTAAGGAATTAATATTATCGGCACGGAAAGCAGGCAAGGCACACAGCCCTGAGATTTTAACAGGGATTGGGATTACAGGCATGGTTGCAGCTACTATATTAGCAGTCAAGGCAACACCAAAGGCTATGACTTTAATTGATGAAGAGAAAAAAGAGCGATACAAAAACGATGTACAGGAAGATTTATCAGTAATAGAAACTATTAAGACTACCTGGAAATGTTATATTCCAGCAGCATTGACGAGCGTAGCGTCAATTAGTTGTCTTGTCGGAGCAAGCAACATCAGTATCAAACGAGGAACAGCTATAGCTGCTGCCTATAAAATTGCTGAGACGGCACATCAAGAATATCGCGAAGCAGTTGCAGAAACAATAAGTGAAAAGAAGGATAAAGCACTTAAAGAAAAAATGGCTGAAAATCGTATGAAAGCAAACCCGATAAGTAATAACACTGTTATTGTTACTCCTCATGGAGATGCGCTATGCTACGATCATATTTCAGGAAGATATTTTAGATCTAGTCCCGATACTATTGCTAAGGCAGAGAACGAAATAAACCGCAAACTAATTTCTCAGGATTATGCGTCTTTAAATGAGTTATACGTTGAATTGGGCTTAGAGCCATTAAATGTTGTTGGAAATGATTTGGGATGGAATATTTCTAAAATGCCGGATAGAAAATTAGAAATTAGTTTTGATGCAGTTATTGCGGACGACGGGATGCCATGCTTAGCATTAGACTATAATGTCGCTCCATATTATCGTTTTGATAGATATGAGTAACTCGCAAAAAATACATATTGTATTATGAAAGAACATTAATAAGGAGGAAAATAAAATGGAAGAAATTAATGTAAATGAAACAATGAATGGTGCAGTTGGAGTAGTCGAAGAGATTGCTAAAACTGATTCTGGAAAGGTATTGAAAATGGCAGTAGGAGCTGGTGGAGCAGCACTTGTTGGCTTTGGAGTTTATAAAGGATGTAAACTGCTTGGTCAAAAAGTAATTAAACCAATACTTGCTAAGAGGAGAGCTAAATCAGAAGCAGAAAAGTCGAATGAATTGGATTATGATGCAACAGAAGATTGTTAATTTAAATGTATTTCATTAAGAACCAAAGATGTTAGTAAGGAGTTAAGTCTCTAATGAGACTTTTCTCTTTTTATTTTTATTTAGGAAAGGAACTTAAACATGAACGCATATTCGTATAAAGGACCCGTGATGGTGTTTAATGTTTGTGTTGCCAATTACTGGGAAGCTACCACTCATGCGGTCTCAAAGAAAAAAGCATTGAGTAATTTCAAATATCAGTTTAAAAAGCAAAACAATAGAAATGCCGATACAAAAATTGACTTACCAGGAGAAATTAAATTAATTGAATAAAGGGGTATAAATATGGATGAATATAAAGACAAGTCAAATTCATTTAAAACTAGAGCGAAAAAGAAATCCTTAGAAGAACCTAAAAAAGTTCAAAAAATTGTTAAGGGCGAAGCACGCACTAAGAAACGAAGTGGAGTAATGAAATTAGCTGATATTTTTTTGCCAGAAGATGTTGATAGCATTAAAAAACATGTTATTTATGATGTTATTATTCCAGCTGCAAAAAAAATCATTTCAGATACAGTAGATACTTATCTATATGGTGAAAATAGTTCAAATTTTAAAAAAAATACATCGTCGAGGATATCATATGAAAATAGTTTTGTAAGTAATTTACGAAATAAAAGTTATGATAAAGCAGTACCATTGCAAAAATCACATATGTTTAACGAGATTCTTTTTGAACGTCGGGGAGATGCTGAAGCGGTTCTAGTACAAATGGAGGAACTGATAGACACTTATGGTACTGCTACCGTTGCAGATCTATATGATTCATCGGGAATTACTGCCGGAAGTTATGTTGATAACAACTGGGGTTGGGACGATATTCGTACTGCTCGTGTCGTTAGAGACAGAGACGGCTTTTTATTAAAATTTCCGAAAGCAAAACCAATTGATTAAGAAGGAGAAAAAGAAAATGAGTATATTAAATAGTATGAGCAGAAAAGTGCATAAATTTGGTTTTAACGTTAAAAAACACAGTCCTGAGATTTTGGCTGTGACCGGAACAATCGGGGTAGTAGCAAGTGCTGTAATGGCTTGCAAAGCTACGACTAAATTGAATGATATTTTAGAAGACAGCAAAGAGGATATCGATTTAATTCATGAAAAATCTGAAGATATCGATTTCTGTGAAAAACACGATTATACAGAAGAAGATACTAAAAAAGATTTATTGATTGTGTATGCACAAACAGGTATTAAAATAGTTAAATTATACGGACCAGCTATTGCATTAGGCACATTATCTTTAGGTTGTCTTCTGCAATCTAGTAATATTTTACGTAAAAGAAATGTAGCACTGGCAGCTGCATACGCCACTGTCGATAAAGGTTTCAAACAATATCGTGGACGTGTTGTAGAACGTTTTGGTGACGCAGTTGATCGTGAATTAAGATATAATATCAAAGCTAAAGAAGTAGAGGAAATCGTAGTAGATGAAAATGGTAATGAAACTGTTGTAAAAAAAACTATTAATGTTGTAAACCAAGAAGATATTAGTGAATTTGGTAGAAAATTCTCGCAATACACTGTTAATAGAAAAGGCAAAACAATTTTGAATCCATATTGGCAACCAGACAATGACTATAATTTAGTATTCCTAAAAAAACAGGAACAGTATGCAAATCAGATATTACGTTCAAAAGGGTATTTAATATTAAATGATGTTTATGACATGTTAGGATTACCACCTACTAAAGAGGGACACATCATTGGATGGATATATTGTGAAGATGAAGCGAACCCTATGGGGGATAATTATGTTGATTTTGGTTTAAATAATAACGATGTATTATTTAGTGATGACGATGAATCATCACTTGTATTAGACTTTAACGTGGACGGTAGTATTTGGGAATATATGTGAGCTACTGGGCTAAATAGTATTGGTTCGGGTAATCCATATAGGGACATGATAGACTATTCTAATATTTAGGATAGTCTTTTATTTTTTTACCAAAGGAGGAGAAACAACAATGGGAACATTTGGCAGATATTTATATATGGCGTTTATAGTAGGACTGACATGCCATCTGATAATTAATCATTCAATATGGTGGATATTTTTATTTCTATTAGCTATCGCTGAATTTAAAAAATAATCGGAGGAATATTTATGATTAAAAGTAATTTAAAAAAAATATTGTTGTTCACGATAAGTGTATCTTTATTAATAGTAGTGTATTATGTGACTTATGGCTTATTAAATAAAATAGAAACATTATCAAACGATATTTCTATATTAGAAGGAAAAAATGAATTGCAACGTGATTATATCAATGAACTGAATCATGATGTACAATTATTGTCCGAGAAAAACGAGAGTCTTAGTAAAGAAAATAATGCATTACAGCAGGAAATAGCTCAATGAAGAGATCTTGGAACGTTTAGAATAACCTATTATTGTAGCTGTACCGAATGTTCTGAAGCTTGGGGGAATATGACAGCAAGCGGAAGAAGAGCTGAAGTAAATCGAACAATAGCTGTTGACCCTAAGGTAATACCTCTTGGCACTACTGTTCGTATTAATGGGCAAGAGTTTATTGCAGAAGATGTTGGCGGTGCAATAAAAGGAAATAGAATAGATATTTATGTCAATCACCATTCTATGACAGCTGAAATGGGCGTTGACTATTATGATGTGAAAGTAAAGGGATAACAAAAATGAACAAATTATTAAATGCAGTATCATGTGCACTTTTAACCGTGTCTGGAGTTTGTCTAGTTGGAGGAATAATGGTATTAAAAGGGGGAGAACACGATTATGGAACGCTTAGACGAAATACTGGTCATGTTTGATTCTATGCTTAATTCTAAACGTAAAAGACATATTGTCGGGGGCGCGTTATTGAGTGCATCTTTATTATTTGGAGGATTGGCATTTACTGTCATGAGTATTAAAACGGAGGAAGATTATGAATAAGAGTTTATATTTTATTGTGTTTGTAGCGGGGGCGGTTGCTGGTTCAGTCGCGACGTGGCAATGCACTAAAAAAATATATGAGCAAATGGCTCAGGAAGAAATTGATTCGGTAAAGGAAACTTTTTCAAGATTAAAAGAAAAAACACATGATGAATCAAATGACGAACAGTCATCATCAGTTAATACATCTTCTGATATTATGGCTAAGGCAATTGATGAAGGTGATAAAATTGAATATTCTAAAATTATAGATAATTGCGGTTATAACGAAGAAAAAGAAGAGGTGGAAAACATGAATAAAAGACCGTATGTAATTAAACCAGACGAATTTGGTGAATTAGATGGGTATGAAACAAGAACATTAACATATTATGCTGATGGTTATCTTGTAGATCCAATTGATGATGAAATTATAGAAGAAATAGAAGAACTTGTTAGTTTTGATGTGTTCAATCATTTTGGTGAATACGAGGAGGACGCAGTATATGTAAGAAATGATGTAGGACAATGCGATTATGAAATTCTTCAAGATGAAGGAAACTTCGAAGATATTATTAACGGGATTTAAAAATGCACAATCGATTATATAATGAATATTTTGAATGGATGTATTGTCTTGTGTGCAATGAACAATATCTTAATACACTATCCTTCCGTAAATTATTAAGTCATCTCTACCGGGCTGAGTTTATTTATATTTTAGATATGGACTGTAATAGGGCTCAGGATGGAGTTGATTTTAGATACCGTTTTGGGTATGAAAACGGATATTCTCGAAACGATATTGACAAATATCTAAAGTCCATACCATGTTCTGTTTTAGAAATGATGGTTGCTCTAGCTTTCAATGGTGAAGAAAGAATAATGGATGATCCTGAATTAGGAGATAGAACAGGACAATGGTTTTGGGCAATGATTGTTAGTCTAGGACTTGGTGGTATGGACAATTCAAATTACAATAAAAAATACGTTGACAAGTGTATTCACCGTTTTTTATACAGAAAATATAAAAGCAATGGTGAAGGAGGTCTTTTCACGATTTCAAATTCATCTATAGACTTTAGAAAAGAGGAAATTTGGTGTCAATTCATGTGGTATTTGAGCGACACTTTAGATGATTAAGGAAAGGAGAAGAAAAAATGAAATGCTAGACTTTCTTATGATTTCCATGCGTCCTGCAAAAAATGGAAAAGTAGAAATATACCCCAAATTTATTGCAAAAAAAAGCTCCGACCTAATGATTAGAGGTGGGGGCTTTTATGCTATATGGGATGAAGAACGCGGCTTATGGGCTACTGACGAATATGAGGCCGTGTGCATTATCGATAAAGAACTAGAACGTTACTTCAAAAAATATAAGCCTGAGCATAAGGATATAAACGATGTTCGTGTGCTTTACTTATGGGATACTGAAAATGGCATGATTGATAAGTGGCACAATTATTGTAAAAAGCAACTCGCTGACAATTATCAGATGCTTGATGAGAAATTAGTATTTTCTAACGATGGAGTAAACAAAAAAGATTACGCCAGCAAGAGGCTTACTTATCCTTTGGAGATGGGAAATATTTCGGCATACAATGAACTTATGTCCACTCTATATTCGTTAGAAGAACGTCAAAAAATAGAGTGGGCGATTGGAAGTATTGTAACTGGCGATTCTAAAAAAATACAAAAGTTTCTGGTTTTGTATGGATCGGCAGGTACTGGTAAATCAACAGTGCTGAACATCATAGAGCAGCTTTTTGAGGGCTACTCTACTACTTTTGAAGCAAAAGCAATAGGTTCGGCGAATAGCGTGTTTGCATTGGAATCGTTTAAGACTAATCCGTTGGTAGCAATTCAACATGATGGCGACTTATCGAAAATCGAAGATAATACTAGACTAAATAGTCTTGTTTCGCATGAACTAATGACTGTAAATGAGAAATTCAAATCCACTTATTCCAACAGGTTTAAGTGTTTTTTATTTATGGGAACAAATAAACCAGTAAAAATAACAGACGCTAAATCAGGTTTAATCAGACGTCTAATAGATGTATCGCCTACTGGCAATAAGTTAAATGCTTCTGACTATAATCGTCTTGTTAAGCAGGTAAGTTTCGAATTGGGTGCAATTGCGTATCACTGCAAAGAAGTATATCTATCGAATCCAAATGCATATGATGATTACATTCCAATAAGTATGATGGGTGCTTCAAACCATTTTTATAATTTTGTAGAAGAGTCATTTCCAATATTTAAAAAAGATGATGGTGTTACATTAAGAGCTGCTTGGGAAATGTATAAAACTTATTGTGACGAATCTAAGGTTGCATTTATGTGTAACAAAATGGTATTCAAGGAAGAACTAAAAAACTATTTTTGGGAATTTGAGAACCGCTTTACTTTAAATAATGGTAAAAGAGTAAGAAATTACTATAAAGGTTTTCGAACTGAAAAAATTGATGGCATGATTGAAGAAAAGAATGATGCTAATAGTGAAGATTTTAATCTTATAGATTTTAAAGAGCAATCCTCTATATTTGATAAAGAATATGCAAGCTGTGCGGCTCAGTATGCTACTAGTAATGGGACACCATTTAAAAAATGGGAAAAGGTAACTACGAAATTAAGTGAAATTGATACCAAGATTCTTCATTATGTAAAGGTTACAAATCATCATCATATCGTAGCTGATTTTGATTTAACGGATGCTAATGGGAATAAATCATTTGAGTTAAATTTAAAAGAAGCTAGTAAGTGGCCTGCAACATATGCAGAATTGAGCAAAAGTGGAGAAGGAATACATCTGCATTATATATATGATGGCGATGTATCAAAATTAAGCAGAGTATATGATGACAAAATAGAAATTAAAGTATTTACTGGTAACAGTTCACTTAGAAGAAAACTTACAAAGTGCAACAATTTGCCTATAACAACGATTAACTCCGGTTTACCGTTGAAAGGAGAAACTAAAATGATTAATTTTGACGCTGTAAAAAGCGAAAAAGGTCTTAGAACACTGATAAAGAGAAATCTCAATAAAGAGATTCATCCAGCAACTAAGCCAAGTATAGATTTTATTTATAAGATTTTGGAAGATGCGCATGATAGCAATCTTCGTTACGATGTTACAGACATGAGAAATTCAGTATTGGCTTTTGGTGCAAGCAGCACTCATCAAGCAGAATATTGTATTAAATTAGTCAATAATATGAAATTTAAATCAGAAGAACCGTCTGAAATGGTAACCAACGATAAGGTAGATATAGTATTTTACGATGTCGAGGTTTTTCCTAATTTATTTTTGGTTAATTGGAAATTACAAGGTCCTGATAATCCAGTATTAAGAATGATTAATCCTAAACCGTCCGAAATCGAAGAACTTCTAAAATTTAGGCTAATTGGATTTAATAATAGGGGTTATGACAATCACATGCTTTACGCTTGTTTAATGGGGTATACCAATGAACAATTATATAGATTATCTGGGCGTTTAATCAGCAAGGACCGAAAAATAAAGATGAATGCTAAATTTGGCGAAGCATATAACCTATCGTATACAGACGTGTATGATTTTGCTGCAACAAAGCAATCTCTTAAAAAATGGGAAATTGAATTGGGCATTCATCATCAAGAATTAGGATTACCATGGGATCAGCCAGTTGATGAGTCGTTATGGACCAAAGTTGCTGAATATTGCGACAATGATGTACTCGCCACTGAAGCAGTATTTGATCATTTAAAAGGCGACTTTTTGGCTAGGGAAATTCTAGCTGATTTAGCAGGTGGTACAGTAAATGATACTACGAACACTTTAACCACTAAAATTATATTTGGTAACAATAAGCATCCTCAAGATCAATTTAATTATAGGGATCTTGGTGAGGTAAGTAACAGTGACATTATACCAAGTGGGTTCGACGATTTTACTAGATTTAATGGGAAATCTATTTCCGATGACCTGCCATATGGGCAGCCTGTTTTTCCTGGCTATGAATATAGCTTTGGTAAATCCACCTATCGTGGTGAAATAATTGGTGAAGGTGGGAGAGTATATGCTGAACCTGGAATATATGGAAACGTACCAGTGTTGGATATTGTATCACAGCACCCCCATAGCATAATTATGGAAAAGCTATTTGGTGATAAATATACTGATACTTTTGCAGGCTTAGTTGAAGGACGTGTAGATATAAAGCATGAAGCCTGGGAAGAACTCAACAATATTTTAGATGGAAAATTGACGCCTTATATCCAATTAGTTTTAGACGGAAAATTAACTTCTAGTGATCTTGCTTATGCGTTAAAGATTGCAATTAATTCGGTTTATGGTTTAACCGCTGCTAAATTTGATAATCCGTTTAAAGACCCACGCAATGCGGACAATATTGTGGCCAAGCGTGGCGCTTTATTTATGGAAAATCTTAAGCATGAGGTTCAAAAGCGTGGTTTTATTGTAGCGCATATTAAAACCGACTCTATCAAGATTCCTGATGCCACACCGGAAATAATTAAATTTGTTATGGATTACGGAAAAATGTATGGATATACATTTGAGCATGAGGCCACATATGAACGGATGTGCTTAGTAAACGATGCGGTGTATATTGCTAAATATAAAACTGCGGAAGAATGTAAAGATATGTACAATTATATTCCTGAAAAAAATTATAAATATAGTGGCAAATGGAGTGCTACTGGTGCTCAGTTCGCAGTTCCTTATGTATTTAAGAAATTATTCAGTAAAGAAGATATAACATTTAATGATATGTGCGAAACAAAATCAGTAAAAGAAGGCGTTATGTACTTAGATATGGACGAAACATTATCAAATGTAAGTATTTATGAAAAGGAATTGGATACTAGAAAATGGAATGAATCCCACCTAGATAAAAAACCTAGAAAACTAAATCCGGAATTAAGCGGTTATTCAAATGCCGAATTGGCAGAGTTGATTTCAAGTGGGCATAATTATATTTTTGTGGGACGCGTTGGGTGCTTTGTACCAGTCAAGCCTAACTGTGGAGGTGGTGTATTATATCGTAAAAAAGACGATAAATATTATGCTGTAACCGGAACCAAGAATTACAGATGGAAAGAATCGGAAATAATTAAAGAGCTTGGCCTGGAGGGTGACATTGACAGAAGTTATTATGATCATCTAGTCGACGAAGCAATTTCTGCTATCAGTTTCTGGGGTGATGCTGAGTGGTTTATATCTAATGACCCATATATATCACCAGAATATAAAAATGGCAAACCAGTATATTTAGATTTTGGTGTGAATGAAGGAGACACGTTAAATGCATGATGTAGACGATATATTAGATAAAGGTTGTGGGCATAGATTTGTTTACTATTACGATATACAAAATGACGAATTTGTAGTGATGCCTAATATTAATGAAACATTGTCTGATAAGGATAAAAAAGTAATTACGTCGCAACTTAAAACGATTGGTGTTGTGGGTAATATAAAATTTAAATAAAGAGGAGAAGAAAAAATGGAAAAAGAACTTAAAAAAGTAGGAAATATAGTTATTGAGAATGCTAAAATTATGTTTAGAAATTTTGCTGGGGAAGAGTCAAAATTTAATCGGCGTGGTAATCGTAATTTCTGTGTAATTATTGATGATCCTGAAAATGCTGAGCAATTGATTAATGATGGGTGGAATATTAAAACTTTGGCTCCACGTGAAGATGGTGATGAACCCAGATCGTATATTCAAGTATCGGTAAATTATGATAATATTCCTCCGAAGATTATTCTGATAACTAAAAGGGCTAAAACTTTATTAGATGTGGACTCTATTTCAGCGTTAGATTATGCTGAAATAGTAAATGTTGACTTGATTATTCGGCCATATAGTTGGAACGTAAATGGAAAAGCAGGTATTAAAGCATATGTAAAAACAATGTATGTAACTATCGAAGAAGATGAATTTGCTGACAAATATGCATAATTATGCTTTCGCAAAAAACACATGCTGTATTATGAAAAGGAGGAATTTGTTATGGAAGAAAATAAAATTGGAAAGGATGAGTCAATCAAAGCCCAAGCTTCGGCATTATTGTTATTTGCAACAGCTTATTTATTAGGAATTTATGTTGGGAGACGCTATGAAGCTGGGAAGATTTGTAGAAACTTATACAAAATACCCAATAATGACCAAAAAGAACAGATTTTGAATGTATTTATTAAAAAAGTTTAGACACTTATCAAGGTGTCTTTTCTTTTTTACGAGATTTATGGTGCTAGCTAATGCATGTCTAGTTAAATGTCCAGTAAGCTAAAACCTTAATGCGCGCTATAGGATGAAAATAGGAAACAGCCATTTTTATAAAAAAGCCTTATTAGTCGAGACACTCGCTTAGACTTTTTTTTTTTGAAGGAGACTATGGAAATGATAATGTTGTTATTTATTGGATTTATATTATTGAGTTTATTAATTGTAGAAATGCTCTATTGGTTAGCCACATTATGCTTTGGACTAACTTTTAATTTTATTTGGGGTATTGGGATTTGGATTATTTGCTTAGCTTTAAAAATAGTTTTTAATTCGAGTAAATAATGTGTTAAGAATAGGAGGATTTAAATATGGATAGTATTCAGAAAGCAGTTATGAAAATAGCTCATAGTGTTACAGATCAAAAAGAATTAATTATTAAAGAGTGGATGGAAATTAATGGTGAAATAATTTCCGAGTATACCGATATATATTGTGTTGATGGGATAATAAAGAGATTGAATGAAATTTATGAATTAAGAGTTGAGAACGAAAGATTGAAGCGTAACATAATAGCAGAACTAATTAATACTATAGAATCTGAATTATCGGTATCCGAATCATTTTTTTACATACCAAAAGATAGTGACTCTATAACTACTGATGTAGGAAATATACAAGATTGGTTTGACGAGTATAAAGATGTATTAAGAAAGAGATATGGATTGGAGTAAGACTAGATATGGTATCACATAGAATATATTTAAATCGTGAAGACATTAAGCGATTATTTTCAGGCGAAGGCGTTACTAAAATTGTGATGGGTCATGATGATGTTCATTTAGAACTTGCTTCCAAACCTACTCCAAATCAAATACGAGTTAATGTTGGAGATTTAAAGCCTGTAGAAAAAGATCAACCTGATATTCTTTATAAATGCAACGGACGTGAATGTGAAAAATGCGCCCATATGGTTTGTAATCATACTACGAAAATAGAATATGCTAAGAACTTCAAAAAACAGGGCTGTGTGTACGTTGAAGGCCCTAATGATGATTTGGAACAGATAGGCGATCTGATTAATGCATTAATGGATAATGTGGATCCAGAATTAAGAAAGGCTATAAACGATGCAATTATACGATCATCAAAATCAAGCTCTGGACAAGATTAGAAATGGTTGTATATTAAATGGAGGGACTGGGTCTGGTAAGTCTTTGACATCCATAGCATATTATTATTTACAAATGGGTGGCAGCAGAGACTTCTTAAACGGTGGTAAATACACTAAGATGAAAAACCCCGTTGATTTATACATAATAACAACTGCTAGAAAAAGGGATACTTTTGAATGGGATGGGGAATTGGTGCCATTTTTATTATCGACAGATGAAGACAATTACTACAAAAATAAAGTTACTATAGATTCATGGAATAATATAAAAAAGTATTCGGGAGCTTCTGGTGCCTTCTTTATTTTTGATGAGCAAAGGGTTGTTGGGTCTGGTGTATGGGTTAAATCATTTCTTAAAATAGCTAAAAATAATGGGTGGATATTATTGAGCGCCACTCCAGGAGATAGTTGGCAGGATTATGTTCCCGTATTTATTGCTAATGGCTTTTATAAAAATAAAACGGAGTTTGTTCGGGAACATGTTGTTTATTCTAGGTTCAGTAAATTTCCTAAAGTTGATAGATATCTTAATACATGTCGCCTGACTAGGCTTAGAAATCGAATATTAATCGATATGGACTTTCATCGTGATACGATACCGCATCATGAAGATATATTTTGTAAATATGACAAGATCGTTTATAAAGATGTTGCAAAAAGAAGATGGAACATTTTTAAAAATGAACCAATTCAACAGGCTGCTGGTCTATGCTATGTTTTGCGACGGATTGTTAACACTGACGAATCTAGGCAAGCTGTATTACTGGAACTTCTTGAAAAACATCCTAGGGCAATCATATTCTACAACTTTGATTATGAGTTAGAAATATTAAAAAGTCTATATTATGGAGATGATGTTGTGGTTGCTGAATGGAATGGACATAGACATCAAGAGATATCAAAAACAAAAAAATGGATATATTTAGTCCAGTATACTGCTGGTTGTGAAGGGTGGAACTGCATCAAAACTGATACAGTTATTTTCTATTCTCAAAATTATTCATATAAAGTTATGGAGCAAGCTAGCGGACGGATTGATAGACTTAATACACCATTTAAGGATTTATATTATTATCATTTAAAAAGCAAGGCTCCAATCGATTTAGCAATTAGTAGAGCTGTTGCTAAAAAGAAAAAATTTAATGAAGGAAAATTTACTAAATGGGGATAGAAAATATGATTGCGTTAATTTTATTATTGATTGTTGAAGTGTTGATTTTAATAGAAGTGATGGGTTATTAGGAGGATAGAAAGAAAATGATTAAAAATGCAAAAATTACGTCTACTATGTTTGGTAGGGAAGATCATGGGATTTTAACATTTATGATATTTGTCGCATTCGATGGCTGTAGTTGTGGAGTAGGCGGTTATGCTGTGGAGTAGGCGGTTATGCTGTGGATATGTACGATCGAAATCTTAAATCAAGGGTTTATACATCTAAAGGCTTAGAGGCTATAGATAATATACTGACTGTAGTTGGTGTCGATGCGTGGGAAAAATTGCCTGGTACATATATTCGAATCAAATATAATGGATTGGGTTCTACTATAGACGAAATCGGTAATCTTATGGAAGATAAGTGGTTTAATTTAAGAGAGTTTTTCAAAGGAGAAGAGAAAGGTGAATGAGGAAATAGCTGAACGACTCACTGAAGCTTTCAGAGCAAACGGTATAACTATGGCAGAAGCTGCCGATAAACTTGAAGAGTTAGCAAAACATATTCCTCCTCCTAGCGAAGAGGATATTTTTTATGTATCAAATAATCCCAACCTATCATGGTGGCAGAAAAGAAAGATCATTAGAAGATTTAAGAAAAATAGTAAAAGGAGAAGAGAAAGGTGAAGAAATTATTTATAAGCTGTCCTATGAATGGCGCGACAAAAGAAGAAATAGATAAGAGAATGGAAATTTTACATAAACTAGCGGAATTGCATTTCGGTGAAGATTTAGAAGTTATTGATACAAGATGCTCCACAAAGTGGATTGAAGATTGTAAAAACACTAGAGTTTGGTATGCCGGAGAATCTATAAAAAGGCTTAGTGAAGCTGATTATTATGTCGGTATCGATGTTCATTCTTATGAATACGAAAAATATTTTGGCTGCTGTGTAGAAGACGCTACAGTTCATATGATGGATATACCCATTTGCATATTTCCAAAAGAAATTTTTATTAAGGATTAAAGAAAGATAGAGGATAGAAAGATGGAAAAGATTAAAATTATTTTAGGATGCAGCGGGGATTTAGTAAATGAAGTTAGAAATATTACTTATGCATTATACAAAAAGGATATCGAGCATAACAGTCACGCAGCAAGTATATTTACTAGACACTGTACTATTAGTTTAATTAAAAACAATTTTAATGGCTTTCGCGGATTACGTCCTGATATTAGTTTTGGTTTATCACCCGAGTCACGATTATGCTTACCTATTCATGTTGCTGTTGATGAGTATAACTATAAATTTACAGTTTTAAACTTTTTAGAAACAGTTGAGAAGGATATTCCAGAAGAAATGCTTGATCAGTTTGAAAAAGATGAAATAATCGATATTGCTAGAAGAATGATTCAAACTTGTTCATCATTTAGAGGCGTTTTATTCGAACAATATGGATATACGATGAAAGGAGTTTCGAAATTAGCATTATATAATGACGAGGTTTGTAGTATTACTATGCCGGAGTATAAAATTCATTTAGTAGAACCTATCGAGAAAGTTACATTTAATGGGCCTGCTACAATAGTATTCTGGAAAGATGAAGATAAGACTGTAGTTAAGTGTGCTGCTGGTGATAAATATGATAGAGAAAAAGGACTAGCTATGGCTATTTGTAAAAAGGTATTAGGTGATGATTATAGAAACGTGTTTAAAGAGCATATTCCTGAAGATGATGACGACGTTTACGAAAGCCCATATGGTTCATTACTTGATGCTTTTGATAGTAAAGGACGAGGTATTTAGGTATGTTTTATATACTAAGTATCATCATCGCTATGTTAAACACGATATTATATGGAATTTTGCTTAACTTTGGTTTTGAATCATTTGGAGCTAGATTTGGTATGGTTATGCTTGTAATGGTTACTGAAATATTAATAGTAGTTGCGCTAGTTATATGATATGGAGAATAAAAAAATGGAAAGTTTATGCTTATATAATGAACTTACGGGAGAAGAACCTACATTGAATGATTGCAATAAATGTCATGAGAAATTCAACATGCCATGCTATTGGTGGTGTTGTCTTCGAGAATGCAACAGGCACGAGTATTGTAGGGGTTGTACTCGTGGTATATACGAATTATATATTATGGAGGGTAGAATATGAGTTTTGAATACGATAATTATTTACGTGAACATCGCGATAATGTTCGCAAAGGTGCCGAATGGATGTTGGATAATATAGAGTGGATCGGTAACTCTGTAATAAGTAGAATATATATGATGAAAATTATAGATAAGCACGATGAGTCTAAGAATTTCGCTGACGAGTATAGTGCTTACGATGCGTATTTCTATGGTAACAATAAATCTTATGCAGTAGTACAGGACTTCAATCATGCCTGGTTATTACATATTCATAGAAACCCTCATCATTGGCAACATTGGGTATTAATCAATGATGATCCGAAGGAAGGCGAAATTATCATTCCAATGCCTTTGGAGTATATCGTCGAAATGATTGCCGATTGGTGGAGTTTCAGTTGGTCTAAAGATAACTTAAATGGAATATTTAATTGGTACGAGGAACGTAAAGATTATATAAAGCTGGATGGAGCCACTAGATCTACTGTTGAATTGATTCTTAGAGAAATTAAAGAAAGGCTGGATAAGGATAAAGAAAATGAAACTAATAAAACATATTAAGCTATGGAATCGATGGCGAAAAGGTTGTATGAATGGACTGGGCCATAAGATCCTGGTCCTTTTTGGTTTACGTAAATCGCCTACGTTTGACCAGATTAAAGCATTTGATGAGTATTGGAGGACTGATTATTATGAGTAAAGTTAAATGTCCATATTGTGAGATTGGCAGACCATTAATAATTGATGATGTTCAAGATAAACATATTACTGTATTTCCTAATACATCTCTAAAACAAGGGCATAGCAACTGTGATAGTGATGAATTAGCTAAATTAAGAACCGCTAAAACAAAAGCCGAGAAGGAACTTAGAAAGATAAAAGAAGATCTAAATCAAATATATGGATCAACTTTTCATGTTAATTACAATTCAGAATTTGTTGAGACAATATCAAAAGTAGAACAGGTTTTGGGATTTAAGTTATATTTTTGGCAAAAAACGTATATAGCTAATGGTAAGTTTCGTCGATATGGTGAAACAACTGCTAAAATCTTAAAGGAATTATTAGATACTGATGAGGAGCCTATTGACTACAGAAGACCGCCAATCGGTCTTCAAGAAAGAATATACCGTGATGAGTTAATAGCAACCAAAAAGAAACTAGATATTGCTGGCATTAAAACTAGAGATGTACTATTAAAGTATGATTGGAGGCATGAGAATAATGATTAAATTAGAAGTTAACGATAAATGTCATGGGTGTCCTTATTTTGAAGCATCAGATGATAAATTATATTCTGATGAAGAAGTGATAGCAACAATTATCACATGCAAACATAGTGTTATGTGTGATTATTTAGAAGAATATTTGAAAAAGAATAGTGATATAAAAACTTCGGTTGTTATTGATGGTAAAGAAGTAGCTAATACAGTCTCTAAATATACGACTGTGCATAAAAGGAGGTATTAAAATGGCTATATTAAACGAAGAAAATATGATCCCTAAATATATGTATAGACCATGTATAGTAGGAAATAGACAGGGTTTATTTCATAAATGGATAGACATCGTAAGTGCTACAGACAACAGTATTACTACTTGCATTTTAGCTTTGGTAGAATTTGACGGTGGCAGAATGGAAACAGTTAATATAGAGGATATCAGATTCGTAGATACGTACATGTTTCTTGCAGATATGGAGTATTTATATGAAGTGGATGCGGAATATTATAAAAAGTGATAGGAGATTAAAAATGTCGAAAACAAAATGGTTTGAATATCCTAATAAAAAACCTAAGAAGGATGGATGGTATCAGTGCACAGTAGAATTTGAAATTGATGAAGTAAATCATATTTACAAATCCTATGTTATGGATCTGTATTACTATACTGAAACTAATCAATGGAGAGATAATCGTAGGCAAAGTGTATTTAATGAATATGAGGTATACGGGCACTGCAAAGGGCCAAACGGACATGATGCTTTAGAAAGGGTTTATACGGGTAATTGCTGTGTTAGAGACGATGTGATTGCTTGGAAAAATTTACCTAAACCATATAGATAGTTCTATTCGCAAAAATATCATCTTCTATTATGAAAAGGAGGAATTGTATATGAAAAAGAGTAAAGTGTTAAAAGTTGTTAAGGAGCACAAGATAGAAATTCTAGTAGGAGTAGGTACTATCATAGGTTTTGGATTACTTAGTTATTTAGGTATAAAACGTTCAAAGGATACTATACGCATTAATTTTACCGAACCTGATATAACTGATTATTTGGTTAAAGGTATGGCACGTGTAGAACGATATAGCGAGAAATGCTTAGATTTATGGATGGAAGGATCTAAATTATCTGAACTAGGCACATTAGGAGAAAATATCATAGAAGGTATTCCAAACACAACAAGTGATACAATGGTATATGGAGTTATGCAAATTCTTGATTTTAAAGAAAAGTCTTAGATTTCTAAGACTTTTTTCTTTTTTTTAGAAAGGAGAAGCGATAAAATGACTAAAAAAATAGAAGATACTGAGAAATTAAAATCCGAAGGGCTTAAAATGCATGCTAACGGATATGCACGGAGTATAGCCATTCAGATAAAATATAGCAAGCTAATATTAGATGAATTTTATGATAAATATTTTAGAAGCCCTAGAATTAATGAGTTCGTTGCTTTAGGAGGGAATATGCAATTTATATTGTATGCTTATGGTTGCTACGAAGCATTTCTTGTTAGCTTTGGATATAGGCACCCAAAGAATGCAAAAACATATGAAGTGATTGATAAAGATACACATCAGGTTATATTTATTGGCACTTCTCAAGATATTGCTAAGGAGCTAGAAATTAGTGAATCTACTGTTACTAGAGCATCTAATAGCAGTAATGCGCTAAGGAAATACCCTGTTAAAATCAGAGTAAAAGAACTTAAAAAGAAAGGTGAAGTTTATGGCAGGGAAAGGAATAAAAGTTGCAGCTGACGAAATAATCATATATGCCGTTTACAATAAAGAGGAGCTCCCAGTCATTGTCGGTACGATTCAAGAAATTGCTGATTATTTAGACGTAACGAAGAACTGTGTACATAAATTAGCTTGCCAGTCTGGTAGATATACCAATTCTAAATATGCAGTGTATCGTATTGGTACGGAAAAAATCAAAGAAAGATGTTGTTCGATTTGCGGAAAGATTAAGCCCTTTAAAGAGTTTGCAACTCGCAAAAATGGTAACGGTAAGACAATTTACTGCACATATTGTAGATCTTGTAAAAGAGAATATCATAGTAGAAGAAAAAATGAGGTAAAAACAAATGGGTGAAGATTATAGAGAGGTGCTTTTTGATGTGTATTGTAAAGATTGCAAGTATATCGAGGTTCCTGAAATCGAAGAGCCGTGCAATGAATGCCTAGAACATCCGGTATGTCTATATACATATAGACCAGTAAGTTTTAAAGAAAAGGAGAAATAATAAGATGGGATCATCAGGTATTAGTATTTCGAAAACGATAAAATCAGAAGAAACAGTTATTAATTTTTGGATTTTAATTGATTATGGGCATCCTAAATTCAACAGATGGTATAACACAGCGGGTTATACTGAGACATTTGGAAAAGACGAAGATGCTAATAAGGATATTAAATTGCTATTATCTATTAAATTATCCGAATTATATCAACAGGTAGAATTTGTTGAACCTGTTTATACAAAAAGAATTGTGGAGCACCATATTAGAAATATAGAGTATGCAATGTCAGCTTGTATCAAACAGTCGGAAGAATTCATGAAAGTAAGGTGGAAGAAATAATGAAAAATTCTGGATCAGTAATCGTTAGTTGGGATTTCTCTAAAGATATGGATACAGGTGTCGTAATAGTAGGCAAACAATCCAAGAGGGGTAAAATCGATGTCATAAATGCTTTGCAGGGACGTGAAGCGTACGACATGATTAATAGTTTATTGGAAAATAAGAAGGAGATTATTAAAAATGAAAACAATTAAAAATCAATGGAAACTAATTAGTATTATTGCAGTCGGTGTTATGGCTGTTTTTATTTTGTGCGTATTCGGTATTCAAACTTCTCAAAACAAGGCTTTTGTATTAGAGGAACAGGTTAGTTCTGCTAAATCCGATATTAATGTTCAAGAGAAACGACGGATAGATTTAGTTTATAATTTAGCTGATTGTGTTAAGCAATATGATGCACATGAAGCTGATACTTTAACAGCTATTGTGGAGGGGAGAGGTTCAACCGGAGATATCGAAAATGTAACTACAGCAATTGCAGCAGTTTCGGAAGCATACCCGGAATTAAAGTCCAATGAAAATTATAAAGAGCTTATGAATGAATTGTCTATCACTGAAAATATGATTGCTGAATATCGTAGTAATTACAACAAACAGATTAAACAATACAACCGATATGTTAGAAAATTTCCAACTAGATATTTTCTAGATTTTTTAGGATATGATAAACAAGATTACAAATATTTAGAGTACGATGCTCCAGCTGATGCTCCTCAAAATTTATTTGGGGAGTAATTTTTATGTATTTAGATACTTTTACAATAACAAAGCGTGAAGTAATAGCTAGTATTTCTATAATTGCGGTTATGTTACTTATTGGTTTCTTTATCTCAGACAAAATATATGAAAATCAATTAGATGCAAATGAAAAATATAATAAAGCTGCCAAAATAAAAACTCAAGAAATATTAGAATATGGAATGCGAACTAATATTGGTAATGCCTTTGTTTATGGTAATTTAGAGGCTATTGACACAGTCACTTATCCAGAAATTGGGGGTAAGTACATGTATGTCGAAAAAGTAGAGCAACATTATACTATGCATACTAGAACGGTTTGCAGTGGCAGTGGTAAAAATAGAACATGTCGAACACAAACATATTGGACATGGGATACATGGGGTCGTGAGGATAAAAAGTCTAAAGAAATTAAATTTTTAGGACATGTTTTTAAATCTAATAAAATCGATATTCCTGACACAGAGTATATCGATACTATAAAAACTTCGTCAACCGTACGATATAAATACTATGGCGTAAATACTAAATACAAAGGCACGATATTTACAAAATTAGAAAATAATACTATGTCTAAAAGTAGTTCTTTTTATAAGAATATGGAAATAGATGAAACTGTAGAAAGATTAACTAGTGATTCAAATATAGGCATCATTATTTTCTGGATTATTTGGATTGTATTAATAGGCTTATGCGTTTATGGTTTTTATTATATCGATAATGATTGGCTTGAATAGGAGGAAAGGAAAAAGCTTATCTCTATAATGATAAGCCTGGTTAATATTTATGAATAGTTTTGCTGGATTGGATTTTACATATACAAAGACACCATATAAGGTAGAAAAATTTATCATCGAATTGCTGGGTGATAAAAAAGCAAAAAGATTATTTGAAAGTATGAAGCATGGAGAGTGGATTGTAATAACAGGAACAAGCGGGCCTACGGGGAAAACAACCCTTGCCAATATTTTAATGTCCATTGGTTATACTCGGGTGCTAGAACTCGGATACGCTACAACCATTGAAATGAACGAGCCTTTGAGGGATCGCCAAGAGAGGCATAGTATATTTGAACAGCTCGAGATTTATTAGATATGTTAAAATAAATTTGACCATCTTGATACAGTGGAATATAACCGCATTCAATTAAAGCTTTTGCGACAGTGGTTTCATCTACGTAAAATCCTTTATCGTAAATGCGTTCAAATATTCCATGAATAGTATAAGCGCAAATATCTCGATTTGTGGTTTTTCTTGGAATAAAATTGCATTGTATCCACTCGAGTAAAAAATTATATTCTTCTTTTGTGAGTTGCATTAACGTCGCCTCCATTAAGCAGATTATAGCATAAAATTAAATATTTATAGAGTCTTAGTTGAAATTACTAAGACTTTTATTTTTACATTTTTAAGGGAAAGAATGATTAATTGTGGATGCTAAAGAAATAATTTTACTTATATTGTCGGCAGGAGTCGTAGCTACAATGATTGGTATTGCTATATTAATCAAGATAGTTTTGATTGGTAACTGGTTTAAAAATGACGATAATTGTTGATTTTGTGGCCGCTTTTGAAAACAGTAAAAGTGACCGAATGAAAAAGTTTTGGCCATTTACAAGATACTAATGGCCGTTTGGCCACTTTATGGCCACTTTCAAAATACAGAAATGGCCACAAAAAACTTTGATAAAATCAACGCTTTTAGCTTTTTTGGCCACTTGGTCACTTTATTTTAATATTTATTTTAAAAATATTAAAAATATGCATATAAGTAATAATATTAACAATATATATATAACTTGTAGAAAAAAGTGGCCAAACGGCCACGAGCTTAAAATTGATAAAAATGTATTTGAAAAGGAGAAAAACATGCAAAAATACATAATGCACATGATAGAAGTGTATCATCCAGATATATTACAAAACTGCACTGAAATTATTTTTAAAGGAGATGCCGCTACCATCAAAATGAAAAATGGAGAATCTCTTTTATATACTAGTCTGGGAGATGGATTTAGATTACTACCTTACGACAGTAACAATATGACTTTTGACGAGTGCAAACAAGAATACAGTATTAGATTAAAAAATATAATGTACCAGAAAGGAATATCGCAAATTGAACTAGCTAAAAATACAAATATACAGCAATCTATTATAAGTAGATATGTCAGTGGTGCAACTTTACCTAGTTTTTACAATGCTGACAAGATAGCTAAAGCATTGGACTGTTCTTTAGATGATTTTAGATATATTGAATAATATATTAATTCGCGAAAAAAACATGCTCTTTTATGAGAGAAGATGATAAAAAGTTTATATTTTTTAAACTTTTTCTTTTAATTTTTGTAGGAGGGTGTAATGCATGAGTAAATTGGAGAGAGAATTCCAATCTAATTTAATCGAAGAATTAAAAGCAGTGTTTCCAGGGTGTTTAATAACGAAACTGGATTCTAGTTATATACAGGGCATTCCTGACCTTTTGATTCTATATACAAATAAGTGGGCTGTTTTAGAAGCTAAGCGAAATGCGAAAGCAGAGCATCAGCCTAACCAAGATTATTATGTGGATCTTTTAAATGACATGTCGTTCTCAAGATTTATATATCCAGAGAATAAGGAGGAAGTATTACATGAACTTTATGAAGCATTTCGAGCTTGAGGGAAAGCATGCTTTTCTTGGCGCGTCTAATTATCATTGGATCAATTATGACAGTGATAAAATAATCAATACATATATGAGACGCCAAGCTACTTTGAAGGGTACTGCTCTTCATGAATTAGCAGCGAAGCTTATTGAATTAGGGCAGAAATTGCCTAAGTCGAAAAAAACATTGAATATGTATGTTAATGATGCAATTGGTTTTAAAATGAAACCCGAGCAAGTTTTATATTATTCCAATAATTGTTTTGGAACGGCGGATGCCATATCTTTTAGAAACAACATATTAAGAATACATGATCTAAAAACAGGTTTTACACCAGCACACATGGAGCAGCTATTAATTTATGCGGCTCTTTTTTGTTTGGAATACAAAGTCAAACCATCGGAAATTCAATTTGAATTACGCATTTATCAGAACGATGAGATTGCAATAATGAATCCAACCGCCGAAGATATTGTTCCTATCATCGATAAAATAATAACTTTCGACAAAGTGATTGAAAAGATAAAACGCGAGGAGGTATAGAATATGGAATATATTGCTAAACCGCCTTTAAGTGAATTAGTAGATGAACTATATCATTATGGGGTTAAAAGACGTAGCGGTCGATATCCTTGGGGGAGCGGTAAAGAACCATATCAGCATTCTGGTGATTTCTTGAGTCGAGTCGAAGAATTAAAAAGGCAAGGTTTAAAAGAAACTGAAATAGCAAGAGTTATGGGATTTATTGATCCTAAAACGGGTAGAACTCAATCCCAAAAATTGAGAACCCAAGTTGAACTGGCAAAACATGAGCGTAGAGACTTAAAGCGCGAAACTGCAATGAGTCTTAAGGAAAAAGGATACAATGTATCTGAAATAGCTAGACAAATGGGTTATAAAAATGAATCATCGGTTCGCTCACTATTGAATGAGGATACAGCAGTTCGTAAGAATCAGGCAAAAGCTACAGCTGAAATATTAAAGAAGATGGTAGACGAAAAAGGGATGATCGATGTAGGAAAAGGTGTTGAACGGGAACTTGGCATTTCATCTGAAAAAATGAAACAAGCTCTATACATTCTTGAGATGGAAGGATATCCGACTTATGGTGGCAGAATGGAACAGGCTACAAATAAAGGAAAGATGACAACAATGAGTGTACTATGTCCGCCTGGTACACCGCATAAAGATATATTTAAAAATCCAGATAAAATCGAAACTGTGGTTGATTACATTTCAAAAGATGGCGGTGCTACATTTGAACCTAGATTTACTTACCCTAGTAGTTTGAATTCAAAACGTTTAAAAATCAACTATAAAGAAGACGGTGGTATAGATAAGGACGGTTTAATTGAACTTAGACGAGGTGTAGCTGATTTAGATTTGGGTGGTTCACGTATTTCACAAGTTCGTATATTAGTTGATGGAACGCATTATATCAAAGGAATGGCTATATACTCCGACAATATGCCGGATGGCGTTGATGTTGTATTTAATACAAATAAAAAACGCGGAACACCCGTTAAAGATGTTTTAAAGAAGATCAAAGACGATCCCGAAAATCCATTTGGTTCAAACATTAAGGATGCTGAACTCGGAGGGCAGTATTGGTATATCGATAAGAACGGTAAGAAGAAGCTAGGACTTATCAATAAGAGGGCAGACGAAGGAGATTGGTCTGAATGGAAAGATAAAGTACCGTCTCAGTTTTTATCAAAGCAACCACATCATTTGGCAAAACAACAATTAAAATTAGCCATTGATGACAAGAAGATGGAGTTTGACGAAATTTGTGCGCTTACTAATCCTACCGTTAAGAAAAGATTACTGCAATCATTTTCTGATGATTGTGATTCGGCAGCTGTGCATTTGCAAGCAGCGGCTTTTCCAAGACAAAAGTATCATGTAATTATACCTATACCTACTATGAAAGATAACGAAGTATACGCACCTAAGTATGAGAATGGTGAACGTGTAGCATTAGTTCGTTATCCGCATGGTGGGACTTTTGAAATACCTATTTTAACTGTTAACAACAAACAAATCAACGCTAAAAAAGCGTTAGGTAACACAATAGACGCAATCGGTATTAATAGTAAGGTAGCCGAACGTTTATCAGGAGCTGACTTCGATGGTGACACGGTTATGGTTATACCTACTAGCGGTAAAGTTAAGATTACTTCTACTCCTGCCTTAGAAAAGCTAAAAGGATTTGATCCCAAAATGGAGTACGGCACTATTAAAAAGACGGACGGATATTACAATAGTTCAGGTAAAAAAGTAAAGATAATGAGTGAAAGTTTTAAGCAAAAACAGATGGGTATTGCATCTAATCTTATTACTGACATGACCTTAAAGGGGGCCAACGATGATGAAAAAGCTAGAGCTGTACGTCACAGTATGGTTGTTATTGACGCAGTCAAACATCATCTTGATTATCAAAAAAGCTATGTTGAAAATGGTATAGCTGCTTTAAAGAAGAAATATCAAGGACATTATGATGATGACGGGAAGTACCACGAAGGTGCGTCTACCCTTATATCAAGAGCAAAGTCCCCTACACAGGTGGATAAAAGACAGGGTACCCCTAAGATAAATATCAAAGGGACCCCATACTATGATCCAACTAAACCAGAGGGTGCATATGTATACAAGAGTGCAGATAACCTAGAATATCAGGTCAAGCAAACAAGTAAGACCGGCAAGGTATCTTATGTGACAAAAACTAGAACTGAAGAAGTTTCAAAAATGTCTAATACAGATGATGCCCGTACTCTTATTTCGTCTAAGAATACCCCTATGGAAAGATTGTATGCTGATTATGCCAACACTATGAAAGCTATGGCTAATCAGGCTCGTAAAGAAATGGTATCTACTGGAAAAATTAAGTATTCCAAAACCGCAAAGACAGCCTATCAAAAAGAAGTAGTGTCTTTAAATGAACAACTTAAAGAGGTAATGAAGATGAAGCCTCGAGAAAGAAAGGCGCAGCTAATGACCAATGCTGAAGTAAATGCCAAAAAGCAGTCTAATCCGAATATGACCAAAGATGAGGAAAAGAAATTAAAGCAGCAAACACTTAACAAGTACAGAGATGCTGTCGGCGCTAAACGTATAGCTATTGACATAACTGATAAACAATGGGAAGCCATTCAAGCTGGCGCTATAAGTGAATCAATACTCAAACAGATACTGGATAACACTGATATCGATGCCATTAGAGAGCGAGCAACTCCTAGAGTTAGGAAAGAACTATCACCAGCTAAACTAAGCAAGATTAAACAAATGAATTCAATGGGATACACTCAAGCTGAAATAGCTAAAGCAGTTGGAGTATCCACATCAACAGTGTCAAACTACATTAAACCAAAAAAAAGAAAGGAGTAAATATTTATGGCAAACAAATGTTTATTAACTACAAATGATAATCCTTACAATCCAATTGACCAGTTTACTCAATGGTTAATGTTCGACATCGAAAAAGGATACAACACTTGTGAATATCTTGATCGAATTGCTAGAACTTCTGAACAATTTTCAGATGAAGAAAACGATTTGGAAATTGAAAGAGCAATTGATGAGATAATCAAATACGATTTCATGAATGTATATAAAAAAATAGTATTGAATTGACAAGATACATCAATAGCATATCAAACATTTACAAGTTAAGGCATAGTAGGGGGGTCTTGAAATCCACACCCCCTCCTAATATCGCGGCCCTCCTAAAAAATTCTCCGGGGGTCGTTTTCTGTAAATGTTTTTATTTTTCCTACGGTATTTAGAGGGTTCTCATCATTTAACGGATAACACAATAGAGTTAAGCATAACTGTTTCTATTCAAAAAATTTCTCCTTTCGGATTTTTATATCAACTAACCAGTCATTAGTAGAGCATCGATAAAACATAATATATAAAGTCTGAGAACCCTCTAAATACCGTAGGAATCTACAATGAAAAATATAAAAGGAGGCGACGAACTATGCGCAAAGTCAAGCCAAGTGAGGAGAAACCTGTGAAAAAATCCAGACGTGCTCTAACGCCTGATGCTAGAGAGAATCAATTAGTTGCTTTGGCGGTAGATCTCGCTGAACAACAAATCCGAGATGGTACTGCATCGTCACAAGTAATAACGCATTTTTTAAAACTTGGTACTGCTAAAGAACGTCTTGAACGCGAAAAACTTGAACAGGAAAATGCATTACTTAGAGCACGGACTGAAGCAATACAAGGCGAGAAGCGTTCCGAAGAATTGTATTTAAAAGCATTAAAAGCTATGCAAGTTTACAGTGGCAATGATGATGACAGTTAGAACATATTCTGAACTGATTAAACTAAAAACATTTAAAGAACGATTCGATTATTTAAAAGTTGATGGTGTAGTTGGAGAAGATACTTTTGGATACAGCAGATGGTTAAACCAACGGTTCTACAAATCACCAGAATGGAAATCAATTCGTGATTATGTCATATCTAGAGATTTAGGATGTGATTTAGGTCTTGAGGGTTACGAAATTCAGGATCGTATCATCATTCATCATTTAAATCCGTTAACAATTGATGACATTAAAAACATGACTGATTTTGCTATTAATCCAGAATACATGATTTGTACTACACACCGTACACATTTAGCCATTCATTACGGTAGCGAAGATATGTTACCAAAAGAAGTCACGACAAGAACAAAAAATGATACTTGTCCGTGGAAATTGAATTAAGGAAGGAGATAGTTGAATGATAGAAACCACCCCAATAATCAATGATTTCGACAGCATACTTACATCAATTAAGAAGCTCAATGGCATAGCTTCAACATGCAAAAACTTTGATATAGACATCATAATGTATATCAACTCAACATTTATGGATTTACATCAACTTGGAGTTGGTCCATGTGATGGTTTTGAAATACATGATGCGCAAACTAGATGGGTTGATTTTATACAGTCTGGAATCCTATTAAATGCTGTCAAGTCTTATATGCACTTAAAAGTACTAATGCTGTTTGATCCACCTTCGAGCTCCGTTGTTATTGAGTCAATTAATAGGCTTATCGATCGGTTTGAATGGAGAATTAATGCAGAAGTTGAATCTAAACCAGGAGGTATAAAATTAAAATGATTAAAAAAGAATTAAAACATCACGGTGTAATAGGTATGAAGTGGGGACGTAGGAAACAACTTAGACCCATGAGTGAAGACGCTAAAAAAGCTAAAGATTTAAAAAAGAAAAAAGTGAGTGAGATGTCTAATTCCGAACTTAGGCGATTAAACGAACGAATGAATCTTGAACAAAGTTATAAACGCTTAAATCCGAATACTGTTAAAAAAGGAACGACTTATTTAGGTAGCGCTGTTGTTACAACTGGGTCAATACTGGCCTTATACAATAACAGTGATCGTCTTATCCAGTTAGGAAAAAAATGTCTAAGACTATAACACATATTATATGACATTATCTAATACTGCGACGCCTAAATATTATGGACAGTTTCGAGATGCTGTTTTAAGGGGCGAGATACCTGTATGTAAAGAAATCTCGATGCAAATGAATCGTATAGACGGTTTCATTGCCAATCCCGGAATTTACTATGATGACCAAGCCGTTGAAGGATGGATAAAATTCTGTGAAAGTGAATTAACTTTGACTGACGGATCGGATCTCAAATTACTGGATAGCTTTAAACTTTGGGGTGAAGATGTATTTGGCTGGTATTACTTTGTAGAAAGAAGTGTATGGGAACCTAGTCTAGACGGACATAGTGGACGTTATGTTACTAAAACTATAAAAAAACGTTTGATTAATAAGCAATATTTAATAATTGGTCGAGGCGCTGCTAAATCAGTTTATGGATCGTGTATACAAGGATATTTCTTAAACATTGATACTAGCACAACGCATCAGGTGACCACAGCGCCTACTATGAAGCAGGCAGAAGAAATCATGTCACCTTTGAGGACAGCAATCACGAGGTCAAGAGGGCCTCTTTTTGAGTTCTTAACCGACGGATCTTTGCAAAATACCACTGGGTCCAAGGCAAAACGACAAAAATTATCAGCAACAAAAAAGGGAATTGAAAATTTCTTAACAGGTTCATTACTAGAAGTACGTCCAATGAATGTCGCTAAGTTACAAGGATTGCGATGTAAAATAGCCACCGTAGATGAATGGTTATCTGGAGATATTAGAGAAGACCCTATAGGGGCTATTGAACAAGGGGCTTCCAAATTAGACGACTACTTGATTGTTGCTACTAGTTCAGAAGGTACTGTCCGTAATGGCAGTGGCGATACGATTAAAATGGAATTAATGGATATACTCAAAGGCGAATACATTAATCCGCATGTTTCTATATGGTGGTATAAATTAGACTCAATCGAAGAAGTGGCTTATCCACAAATGTGGCCTAAAGCTAATCCAAATATTGGTAAAACCGTGACGTATGAAGTATATCAATTAGATGTCGAAAGAGCTGAAAAAGCCCCTGCAAATAGAAATGACATATTAGCAAAACGTTTTGGTATACCAACAGAGGGGTATACTTATTACTTTACATACGAAGATACGCTTCTTCATAAAAAAAGAGATTTTTGGCAGATGTCTTGCTCATTGGGCATTGACTTATCTCAAGGAGACGATTTTTGCGCTTTCACGTTTTTGTTCCCGTTAGCTAACGGATGTTTCGGAGTAAAAACTCGAAATTATATATCTTCCTTGACTTTTGGAAAGTTACCTCCAGCAATGAAGGCAAAATACGAAACTTTCATCGACGAGGGGAGTTTGATGATTCTTGACTGTACTGTATTGGATATGGACGACGTTTACGCGGATTTAGAAAATCATATTTCTAGTAATGGATATGATGTTAACTGTGTAGGATACGATCCATATAATGCCAAGTCATTTATAGAACAATGGACTATAGATAATGGCCCATTCGGTATAGAAAAAGTTCCACAAGGAGCTAAAACGGAATCAGTTCCACTGGGAGAGTTAAAGGATTTAGCTGAAGAAAGAATGCTTTTGTTTGATGAGGAAATTATGAAATTTGCTCTAGGTAACTGCATAACAATCGAGGATAGTAACGGTAATAGAAAATTATTAAAGAAAAGATACGAAGCAAAAATCGACCCAGTAGCGGCAATGATGGATGCTTATATTGCTTATAAAGCTAATAAAGATGCTTTTTAAAACAAAAAAAATCAAAATGGAGGAAAATAGATGGAAATGAGATTAGGTTCTAGAGTCAAAAATGCATGGAACACATTCATGAATAAGGACCCCACATATATGTATCCTGACATAGGTCCAGGATATTCGTTGAGACCGGATAGACCTAGGATGTCAAGAGGTAACGAGCGATCGATAGTGACGTCTGTATATAACAGGATTGCATTGGATGTTGCATCTTTGAATATTAAACATGCAAAATTAGATAAAGACGGCCGTTTTATAGGAGAAGTTAGTTCTAGATTAAATGAATGCCTCAATCTAGAGGCAAATATTGATCAGACAGGTCGAGCTTTTATACAGGATGTTGTCATATCGATGATGGACGAAGGTGTTGTTGCGATGGTTCCAGTTGATATAATATCGAAACATGGAAACGCAAATTCGTACGATATTGAAACCATGCGAACTGGTAAAATATTGGAATGGTATCCGCAACATGTGAAAGTGAGAGTATATAACGATAGAACAGGACAAAAGGAAGATAAAATAGTACCTAAACGTTTTGTTTGTATTGTAGAAAATCCACTATATGCAGTAGTTAATGAACCTAATTCAACTATGCAGCGCCTTATAAGGAAACTGAATATATTAGATGCTATTGATGAGCAAAGCGGTTCTGGTAAATTAGATTTGATTATTCAGTTACCATATGTAGTTAAAACTGAACTTAAACGTCAACAGGCTCAAGATCGCCTAAAAAATATAGAGGAACAATTGAAAGGACCATATGGCATTGCTTATACCGATGCTACGGAACGTATTACGCAATTGAACCGTCCAGTTGAAAATAATCTAATGAAACAGATTGAGTATTTGACGAGTATGCTATACAGCCAGTTAGGGCTCACTCAGAGTATATTAGATGGAACAGCTGATGAACAGACTATGCTTAATTATTACAACCGTACATCGGAACCTATTGTTTCGACTATAGTTGACGAAATAAAGCGTAAATGGTTGACAAGAACTGCCAGAACGCAGGGTCAATCTATTGTGGTTTTTAGAGATCCGTTTAAACTCGTTCCAGTTTCGCAAATCGCTGAAATTTCAGACAAGTTTACTAGAAACGAAATTGCAACATCTAATGAAATTAGACAAGTAATTGGATGGAAACCATCTGATGACCCAAAAGCAGATGAACTTAGAAACAGTAATATTAGCGCACCTAAACAGGGTGCGTTTTTTGACGTTTCAAATAAAAAATTAGAGGAGGAAAATCAAAATGGATAAAGAATATGATTTTTCTGGATGGGCTACGAGAAATAATCTTAAATGCTCAGACGGAAGAGTTATTAGAGCCAATGCATTTAAACACAACGATGGCGAAAGAGTCCCATTAGTATGGAACCATAATCATGATGATCCACGCAATATTCTTGGTTATGCGGTGCTAGAAAACCGACCAGAGGGAGTGTATTCGTATGGAAAATTCAATGATACAGATGACGGACAACATGCCAAAAAATTAGTGCAGCATGGGGACATCAGTGCACTGTCAATCCACGCAAACAATCTTAAGCAGAATGGTCCGGATGTGTTGCATGGGGATATTAAAGAATTAAGTTTAGTAATTGGTGGTGCTAATCCAGGTGCCGTGATCGAATCGGTTATTAGTCACGGAGAGGGTTCAGTCGAAGAATCAATCGTATTTATTGGTGAGGAATTTATCGAGGTAAGACCCGACCATGCCACATTTGCTAAGAATCAAGAATTTATGCATTCAGATGTAGACAATCCAAAACTGAAAGAAAAGGAGTCTGGTGATGTGGCAGACGATAAAGACAAAACAGTCAAAGAAATTTTAGATACACTCACTGAAGAACAAAAAACAGTCGTAGCATATGCGATTGGATCCGCATTGGAAAATGCTGAAGTAGACGATGAAGATGATGAAGTTAAACATAATTACGATGGAGGAAATACAATGAAACGTAACTTATTTGAATCAGATAACGAACGCGTTGATGGGACAACATTAACACATTCGGATGAAATGGCTATTATATCATTAGCTAAGCAAAGAGATGTTGGAAGTTTAAGAAGAGCTATGGAAATTTATGCTGAAGAAAATGAACTATCTCACGGCATTGATGATATTGAAACACTATTCCCAGATTATAAGGATGTACGCCCTGGCGCTCCAGAAATGATTACCCGCGATTTAGGATGGGTAGGGGATGTAATGCAAAAAGTACATAAATCTCCTATTAGTAGAATCAGAACCCGTCAAGCTGATGTTCGAGGTGAAGATTTAAGAGCCTCAGGCTACCAAAAAGGTAAAAAGAAAAATATTTCTGGTAATATCAAATTATTAAAACGTACAACAGATCCGCAAACGGTATATCGTAAAGATGCATTGCATAGAGACGACATTGTAGATATCACTGATTTCGATGTTACTAGTTATCAATATGAAGTTATGCGTCAAAATTTACATGAAGAGCTTGCAGTTGCTTTCATGATTGGAGATGGTCGTGAAGAAGGCGATGAGAACAAAATTAGCGAAGAACATATTCGTCCAATTTGGACAGATGATGATTTATACACTATCCATACCGATGTGGATGTGGCGGCAGCTAAAGCAGAATTGCAAGGTTCTAATACATCGGCTAATTTTGGAGATAACTATATTCGGGCAGAAGCAATTATTACAGCAGCTTTATATTCTCGTGAAAAATATAAAGGAAGCGGTACTCCAGACTTCTATTGTACACCACACTTGCTGAATGTAATGTTGCTAGCAAGGGATTTAAATGGACGTCGTATCTATGATTCTAAATCAGATTTAGCAGCAGCTTTAAACGTTGCTGAAATCAGAACTGCTGAGCAATTCGAAGGTAAAACTAGAACTACTAAAGATAACAAGCAAAAGAAACTATTAGGTATCTTTGTCAACTTAGCTGATTATTATGTTGGTTCCACTAAAGGTGGAGAAATCACTAAATTTGAGCAATTCGATATCGATTTCAATCAAAACAAATATTTAATTGAAACAAGATTATCTGGAGCATTAACTAAAGTATATTCAGCCATTGCTTTAGAAGAACCAGTAGCTGAACCAGCTGCTTAATTAATAAAAACTGGAGGAAATTCAAAATGACTAAATGGTTTGGTGTTATAGGCTTTGCTGAATCTAAAGAAACTTCAACCGACGTATGGGAAGAAGTTATTACCGAATACGAGTATTATGGCGATGTGATTAAGAACCGATATAAGTTGCAATCAACTGATCAAGTGGTTGACAATTTCATCGTATCAAATGATATTAGTGTCATTGCTGACTCATTTGTCACCGAGAATTTCCACCATATGAAATATATAGAATATATGGGTGCCAAGTGGAAAATAATTTCAGCTGAAGTCCAATATCCTAGAATTATTATTTCGATGGGAGGAGTATACAATGATGATGAGTAGAGAACGATTAAGTGCTATATTACACGAAGTTCTTGGAAGTGATAATGTATATTATCAACCTCCTGAGTCAGTAAAAATGAAGTATCCAGCAATAGTATACACGAGAGATTCAATCGATAATACATATGCTAATAACGGAGTGTATAAGCAGGAAAGAGCTTATATAATAACCGTAATAGATAAGAATCCTGATAGTGAAATTGTCGAAAAAGTTTCTAGATTACCTAGATGTCGTCACAGTAGACATTTCACTTCAGATAATCTTAATCATGATGTATTTACATTATATTATTAGAATAAATTAAAAGGAGGACAAAACATGTCTAGATTAGAATGGGATAAAACCGGAGAACGCTTATACGAAACAGGAGCTGACCAAGGAGTGCTTTATCTACAAGAGGCAGGGGCTTATCCTAAGGGTGTAGCTTGGAATGGTTTAACAGCAGTGAATGAAAGTCCATCCGGAGCAGAGTCTACCCCACTTCATGCAAATAACAAGAAATATTTGAATTTAAAATCAACTGAAGAATTTGCAGCAACTATTGAAGCTTATACATATCCAGATGAATTTGCTGAATGTGATGGTTCAGCGGAATTAGTTCCTGGTGTGAAAATTGGTCAGCAACCACGTAAAACTTTTGGGTTATCCTATAGAACACGATTAGGTAATGATACAGAAGGAATTAATCACGGGTATAAAATTCATTTAGTATATGGTTGCGATGCGGCACCATCTGAAAAAAGCTATCAAACTATCAATGACAGCCCAGAAGCTATTACATTTTCTTGGGAATGCTCTACAACGCCAGTTGATGTAATTGGGCATAACCCAACAGCTCATGTGGAAATTGAATCAACTAAAGTGGATGCTGAAAAATTAAAAGCATTAGAAGATATTTTATACGGAACAAACGCAGGTGCTGAGGGCGCTCCTGCCGCAACAGAACCTCGTTTACCATTACCTGCTGAAGTAGCTGAAATTATTGGTAAAGCAGCAGGATAAATCATAAATAAAAAGCTGGGGTTTTACTAATTAATTCCAGCTTTTTTAGAAAGGAGAAAATTAAAATGAGTAAATTACGGAGCGTCGACTTCGCATCCCAAGGTAAGCACATTAACAAAATTGAAGAAACTGATCAAGAACAAATTTCGAGATTGGAACAAGAAAATCTTGATTTGAGAATGGATATCGATGATTTGCAAACTATTTGCGATTATTTAGAAGGTAGGGTAACCACTCTTACTGAGATGTATATCGAAGCAAACAATTATATTAAGAAAAAAAGACTGTAAAGTTACAGTCTAATGCTTGTGACATTCTGGACAGCAGTAGTAACAACCGTCTACTTTGATTTTTGGCATAAAGTGCTTCATATTGCGTATAACTTGGTTTGCGCTATGGTTCATCCCTAGTCCTAGGCGGTTGTGTTCGTCTGGCAAATGTTTACAATCAACCCTATGGACTTCATGATAACCATTTTTGTCGGCTTTCGTGTTTATTATATATCGTATCATTGAGATACCTCCTCTTTAACTAAATGATAAATGAATATAATAATTTATGAAAGTAATATGTACGATTAGTTATATATTATATCTATCATAAGGATAAAATATAGCGTGTCTAACTAAGAAGGCTTATTAGATAAGCAATACGAGTTAATCTATATTGAATTACCAAAAACAATTCACGGTATTTTAGTCGATATATCATACGTATCAGGCTACGACAAGGAACTTATCGATTTAATGGCAGATACGATGGCTAAAAGAATTGAAGCTGAAATTAAATCTACTTCTGAAATGCTTAAAAACTATGATTTACCTAAATGATCAGATATTACATTTACAGCTATTTTACTTAATATGTCGAGGGCAAACGAACCTACTTTTTTGGCTTTGGCTTTAGTTTCTTCCCATATGTTATCATCTTTAATATTTGCTAAAAATTGGTGACCCGTAGGGAGTATATCGTAGATGTTAAAATGAGGAGAATACGCTAAATCGCCCATTGTTGGGGTAGCGTTAATCATCCCCATATCATTAAGTTGTTTAATAGCGTACAGCAGCTCTTCTGAGGTTCCGTTTTTGTCACCTTGCGATTCTAGTATGCTATTTACGACCTGTGAACTACATAATTGTTCACCTATTTTTTGATTATCTTCTAAGTACATTAGTACTGCTCGAACACTATTCGGATTTAAGTTCATATAATTACTCCTTTATTTGAAATTTAGAAAGCATTAAAGACCTAATACAGAAGCGATAAAATAAACGAGTATTACAAATATAATGAATATAATCAATCCAATTGTTGAGTTTCGATCTTCTCTGGCTTTTATACGTTTTCGCTCTAATTCTAACTTATGCTGTAATTCTAAATTTTTTCTTTTTTCCTCTTGCTTGATCTGATATCTAGTTTTTTTGCGTGGGACCTTTGCTTTATAGTCTATATGCTTTTCGGCAACTTTTTCAACATCAGCCTCTAGATTTACTTCTTGTTTTCTTAAATTAAGATTAAATTTCATATCTGCCCCCCCTCCACCTTGCTATCATTTTAACAAATAGTTATAGTACTATTCAATATTAAAATACAATTTTATTATTTAATGTTATAATTATTATAGATTTGGAAAGGGGTAAATCAAAATGAAGAAAATATTAACATACATACTATGTTTAGCAATGCTGTTTGGAGTGTTTGGGTGTAGTAACAATTCTAAAGATATTAGCGAAGATGATAAGAAAATCGAGAAAAAAGATAAAGATGAGGAAGAGTACGATGCATATGCAAAAAAAATGCAAAAGAAAATAGAGACTTTTGATTATAAGGACTTAGAAAATAAAGCGCCTAATGTGAAAAAATACCTATCAATGAACGAAAAGATAAGTTCGAAAAACTGTAATCATACTGATAAAGTTACAAATAAGTTTTATATTCAATGGACAATCAGTGAATGCAGTGACAAAACGTTTTATGATAAATATATAACAGCATGTAAAGAATTAAATTTTGGAAACGAGTTCAATGAAAACATATTAACTGAGGGTGAGTGGTATAGTTTTGATGCTTTATCTAGCATTGATCCTAACATTGACATTGAAGTTGATTATGTTGTGAGCGATAAAACAGTAGAAATCACACTCTACTGTAAAGACACAATTGAATAACTATATTTATGAGCCTTATACAGGCTCTTTTTTTGTTTATTCAAAAATTAAAAATGAAAAGGAGAAATTAATTATGTTAAAGAAAACAATTACTTATACAGATTACAATGGAATGGAAAGAACTGAAGACTTTTATTTCAATCTATCAAAAGCGGAATTAATGGAAATGGAAATGAGTACTACTGGTGGTATGGAAGCATATGTGGAAAAAATTGTCAATGCACAGGATGCACCGGCAATCGTACAAACATTTAAAGAATTAATTCTTAAATCATATGGAGAAAAGAGTCTTGACGGAAAACGATTTGAGAAATCACCAGAAAAGGCAGATGCATTTGCCCAAACGGAAGCATACTCAGAATTATTCATGGAGCTGGCGACAAACACAGATTCTGCTATTAAATTTTGTAATGGAATTATGCCTAAGACTGTAACTGAAAAAATTGAAAATAAAGAACCATCAATCGAAAACTAATAAAGGAGCGTGAAAGCGATGCTTGATATCACAATACCTGCTAGAGAACTGTGGGATGAAAAGCAACAAATGTTTATTACTACTAAGAAGCAAATATTACGACTCGAGCATTCGCTTGTTTCGCTTTCTAAGTGGGAGTCAAAATGGTGCAAACCGTTTCTATCAAAAGATAAACATACAGTAGAAGAAACTATAGATTATATAAAGTGTATGACACTAACCCAAAATGTTGATTCTAGTGTATATCTATGTTTTACAGAAAGAGAGATTAAGATAGTTGAACAATATATTGACAATCCAATGACTGCAACAAAGATATCAAGCACTAATTTATCAGGAGGTAGTGGTGGTGTAATTAGAGAAACAATCACCTCTGAACTAATATATTATTGGATGGTGTCATTGAATATACCGTTCGAATGCCAAAAATGGCATCTTAATCGGCTGATTACATTAATTAAAGTTTGCAATATCAAGAACCAACCACCTAAAAAGCGAAGTGCAAAAGAAATTATGAGCCGTAATGCTGCCCTAAATGCTGCTAGAAGAGAACAATTAAAATCGAAAGGATAATACTATATGAAAAATGCTATAACTTTTAAGCAAAAAAGTAATTTTTCTAAAACGATAAAACATCTTAATCGAATAAAAGGTGTCGTTACCATTGATATGTTTGAGAAATACGGCAAACAGGGCGTAGCAGCATTAGCGTCGGCAACTCCTGTTGACTCAGGAAAAACCGCTAATTCATGGAGTTATAAGATAGAAAATAACAGGGGATCAATATCGATCTCCTTTTTTAATTCAAATATTCAAAATGGAGTTCCTATTGCTATCATCATTCAATATGGTCATGGGACTCGAAATGGAGGCTGGGTACAGGGGCGAGATTATATCAATCCTGCTATTCAGCCTATTTTTGATCAAATGACAAAAGAAATTTGGAGGGAGGTGACTAAACGATGAGTAAAGTAATTGATGAGCAAATTGTTTCGATGCAGTTCGATAATCGGCATTTCGAAGAAAACGTAAAGACGTCGTTAGGTACAATAGATAAACTTAAACAAAGTTTAAATTTAAAAGGAGCCAGCAAAGGTCTAGAAGATATTGGAAAAGCTGCTAGTAAAGTTGACGTTGGACCAATAAGTGGCGCTGTTGATGTAATGCGTATTAAGTTTTCAGCAATGCAGGTAGTAGCTGTTACGGCTTTAACGAATATAACAAACACTGCAATCAATGCGGGCGAACGAATTACATCAGCTTTAACTATCGATCCAGTTAAGACCGGTTTTCAAGAGTATGAAACTCAAATCAACGCGATTCAAACAATCTTAGCCAATACTCAAAGTAAAGGTACTAATCTCCAACAGGTAACTAAGGCACTAGATGAGTTAAACCATTACGCAGATATGACCATTTATAATTTTACTGAAATGACTCGTAATATTGGGACATTTACCGCCGCTGGTATAGATTTAGATACATCAGTTTCAGCAATCAAGGGTATTGCAAACTTAGCAGCGGTATCGGGTTCAACATCGCAGCAAGCTAGCACTGCTATGTATCAATTATCGCAAGCCTTAGCAGCAGGAACTGTTAAGCTAATGGACTGGAACTCTGTGGTTAATGCCGGTATGGGTGGTCAGGTATTTCAGGATTCGCTTAAAGAGACAGCTCGATTACATGGTATAGCAATTGATCAAATGATTAAAGACGAAGGGTCATTTAGAGAAACTTTACAAAAAGGATGGCTTACATCTGAAATTCTAACCGAAACGTTAGCTAAGTTCACTGGTGATTTAAATGAAGATCAGCTACGGACTATGGGGTATACTGAGGAGCAAATTACATCAATAATCAAAATGGGTCAAACTGCTAACGATGCAGCTACTAAAGTCAAAACGTTTACACAATTATTTGATACATTAAAAGAAGCTGCTCAATCTGGATGGACTAAAAGTTGGGAAATCATTGTAGGTGACTTTGATGAAGCAAAAGAACTGCTTACCGAAATAAGTAATGCAGTTGGAGGTATAATCGGCGCCCAAGCAGATGCTCGAAATCAGATACTTCAGGAATGGAAAGATGAAGGAGGTCGAGTAGCTCTAATAGAATCTTTTAGAAATGTATTTGAGGGATTAGGTAGCGTCATTAAACCAATATCAGAAGCGTTTAGAGATATTTTTCCAAGGACAACGGGTAAACAATTGGCAGACATTACTAAGTCGTTACAAGAATTCACTTCGCATCTAAAACTTAGTGATGAACAATCTTCCAAATTAAAAACGACGTTCAAAGGTTTATTTGCAATGATAAATATGATTAAGGATGCGTTTATAACTATTGGTGGACCAGTATTAGAACTGACCTCTACTATATTTTCTACTTTATTGGATGTAATGCTTGATATAGGCTCAGCTTTTGGAAGTTTTGTAACAAATGTTAATACAGCTACCGAAAAAACAAATGTATTTTCTGGAATTATCAATACTTTAATAGGGGTTATAAAGGGAGCAGGGAATGTAGTAAGAACCGTGTTTACCGGATTATTCGACATAATTGGTGGCACAGGAGGAACGTTAGTAAAAATACTAGATTATATAGGTACTGCGTTATCTAAAATTACGCTAGATGACATAGGAGGAATTGTCAATACATTATCAATGGGCGGTATTGGGTATGGGGTTAACAAAATTCTTCAAAATATTACCACTCCATTGCAATTGTTTAATGAAACAGTTAGTCAGAGTATTGGTAATGTATCAGGTGTATTAGATGATTTAAGAGGTTGCTTAGTCGCATATCAAGATCAACTAAAAGCTGGTACGTTAAAACATATAGCTACTGCTATAGCAATATTATCGGGGGCATTATTGATATTATCGGCAATTAATCCAAAAAAATTAGGTACCGCTATTGTTGCTATATCCACACTATTCACAGAATTAATATTTGCAATGCAAATGTTTACAAAGATTAATAAATTGCAAGTTGGAACTGTAAAATCCATAGCTGTAATGGTTGGAATGTCAACGTCTATATTAATACTTGCCTCTGCGATGAAAAGTCTATCAAAACTTGATTTGGAGGGATTAGCTAAAAGTATTGGTGGCTTAATTATTGCCGGTGGATCTATAGTGGCTTTTGCGAAAATTTTGGAGATGTCGAAAGCTAGCATACCTAAAGGTACAGTCAACTTAATTATCCTTGCTACGGCGCTTAAGATTATGGCGTCTGTTTGTCAAGACTTCGCAAAAATGAATTGGGAAGGATTTGCTAAAGGACTGGTGGGTATATCTGGCTTGTTCATTGGCATTTCGTCATTTTTAAATAAAACTACTGTATCACAAAATACTATTCAAGCTGCTACAAGTATATTAGTACTATCTACTGCGCTGAAGGTTTTATCATCAGTAGTAAGGGATTTTTCTAAATTAGATTGGATTGGTATAACTAAAGGCTTGGTTGGGGTTAAAATTTTATTGTTCGAATTATCGGGCTTTAGTAAAAAAATTCCGTCGAGAAGTGATTTTATCGAGATGGGGGTCGGTATGATTGGTATAGCTGTCGCTGTTAAATTGTTGTCATTAGCTATTAGAGAATTTGCTGGTTTAAATTGGGTTGAGATGATAACTGGTCTTGCCACTATGGGATTAGCATTAACTGAAATAACTTTAGTTGCGAATCATATCAAAACTTCCAACATAATTGAGACTGGTGCTAGTTTAGTTTTAATGGCCACAGCGCTTAATATAATGGCTTTAGCTTTACATAGTATCAGCAAATTAAGTATTATCGATTCTGCAAAATCATTAGGAACATTAGGAATTGCTTTATTTGGATTGTCAAAAGGATTAAAAGCTATGCGTGATACCGCGGATGGCTCTATTGCATTGATTTTAGCGGCTGGAGCTATCAGTTTATTAGCAGTGGAATTAAAAATATTAGGCACTATGGATATAGACGCATTAGGCATAAGTCTAGCTGCTATAGCTGGTGTATTTGGTATAATAGCTGTTTTGGGTAAATCGTTAGCTGGTTCCGCACAAGGAATTATGGCTTTATCAATATCCCTATTATCATTAGCGGGTTCAACTGTCTTGTTTGGTGCCGGAATATCGTTAATTGGTGGCGGTTTACTAATGATAGCGGAAGCTATTAACACTATATTAAAGAGCGTTACGAAGAGCGTAGACGGGTTTATAGAAATAATAAAAGCTCTGGTTAAATCAGTTGGCGATATTATTATAGAAGTAGCTAGAGTTATAACACGTTCTGCTCCAGAAATAGGCGAAGCATTTATAACGTTAATCACAGTTGGTGCTACAGCAATTAGTGCTACAGTCCCATTGTTAGCTGAAACCTTTATTAAAGTTATTGGGCAGGTTATAAGTTCGTTAAAAGATAACGTAGGTCAAATAGCATCTGACATTTTTGATATGCTGATATCAGTGTTAAATGTTTTGGCAGATAAAATGCCGGAATTAGTATCCGCAGGTGTAAAGGTATTTTCAGCATTTTTTACAAGTCTTTCAAAGGCTTTAAATGATTTATCAGCTACAGAATTAAAAACATTTGTCTCATCTATTAATATATTATCCGATGTCATGCTCAAATTATCGATGACCATGTTTATTATAAAGAACATGCCTCTTACTGGAGCTGTTAAGGCATTAGGGATTCTTGCAATAGCTGTAGGTGGACTAACGGCTATTCTAACTGCCCTTGGTGGTATATCGAGAATACCTGGAGTAAATTGGCTTGTCGAAAAGGGTGGAGCATTACTTAGCGATATCGGCTATGCGATTGGTTCATTTATTGGCAATATTTTTGGGGGAATTTCAGCTGGCGCGACCTCAGGATTACCTATTCTTGGAAATAACTTATCTGAGTTTATGAATAATATAAGTAATTTTGTTGATGGAGCATCTAAAATAGATGGCTCATCAATGCAAGGAATTAAAGTGTTAGCTGAAGCCATCATGATTTTAACTGCTTCTAATATTACACAAGGAATAGGATCATGGTTTGTAGGAGACACCTCATTTGACTACTTTGCCAAAAGTGTGGAGTCTCTAGGAGAAGGGTTGGCTAATTTTTCTAATTCCATTGGAGGCAATAAAGTAAATTCATCGGAAATTCAAAATGCAGCAAACGCGATTAAAATATTGATAGATTTATCAAATGAAATGCCTAAGACTGGCGGTATCTGGCAAAAACTAGTTGGTGGAATAAACATTGGTTCATTTGGTGACAGTTTAAAAACGCTTGGCGAAGGTATTGCTGATTTCTCTAGAGTAACAAAAGATGTTAAAACAGATTCAGTTACTTCAGTTGCTAATGTCGGAAAAGTATTGGTGTCATTAAGTAAATCTATACCTAAAACAGATGGATTATTTCAGCACCTGACAGGTACAACAGACATTGATAAGTTTGGAAAATCTCTAAAAGCATTAGGTAAGGGAATCGCCGATTTTGGAAGAGAAGTAAAAGATGTTAAACCAAGTATGGTAAAAACAATAGCTAATGCTGGCAAGTCCTTAACATCTTTAGCCAAAACAATACCCGAATCAGGGGGGTTGTTTAGTTTTATCGCTGGTGAAATAGATATAGTGGGGTTTGGCAAATCATTAAAAGCACTAGGAAAAGGAATTGCTGATTTTGGAAAAGAGACTAAAGATGTTAAAGCAGATTCAGTGAAGGCGGCAACAAACGCTGGAGAAATGATAACTGCTTTAACTAATTCAATTCCTAAGTCGGGCGGTTTAATTAGTAAAATAATTGGCGAAATCGATGTCGTCAGCTTTGCATCCCAGTTAAAAACACTAGGCGTTGGCTTAAAAGACTTCTCAAATGAAGTAAAAGATTTTAATCCATCTAATGCTGAAGCAGCAACTAATGCAGGAAAAACCTTAGCTTCTTTAGCCAAGAGTCTGCCTACCGATGGTGGATTTTTTAGTATTTTCACAGGAAATATTGATATAAAAGGTTTTTCTGAAAAGTTGAAGCCATTAGGCAAAGGATTAGCTGATTTCTCAAAAGAAGTTTCGGGAAATATAGATTCTTCAGCTGTGGAAAGTGCGTCATCGGCTGGTATGATACTTGCTAAATTAAAAGAATCATTACCTAATGAAGGTGGCATTTTTGAGATTTTTACCGGTCGAACAGCAAGTTTAGAAGAATTCGCTAATAGTCTACCTATACTTGGCAAAGGTATTGCTAATTTCTCTACTGAAGTTTCTGGAAAGATAGATTCCACGGCAATAATTGCCGCTGCTGAAGCGTGCAAAAATTTATCAAAGGTTAAGAGTAGTTTAGGTAAAGAGGGAGGAATTCTTGAATGGTTTACAGGTAAACGAATGCCTATATCGGAATTCGCTGATAGTTTACCAAAGCTTGGAGAAGGATTAACTAGCTTTTCTAAATCATTAGGAGATCAGTTTAATGCTTCAAATGTTTCCGAAGCTGCAAAAGCTACTAAAAATCTAGCTCAAATAAAAAACGAACTTGGAAAAAGTGGTGGTATATTAGAGTGGTTTACTGGTAAAGCAGTAAGCATAGCAACATTTGCTACTCAAATTCCTAAATTGGGTGAAGGCCTAGCTAGTTTTACATCATCTTTAGGTACTGATTTTAATGCGTCTAATGCATCTGCTGCGGTTGAAGTAGCTAATAAGCTAGCCGAGATTAAAAATACACTAGGTTCTGAGGGTGGGGTAATCGCATGGTTTACAGGTGATTCTGTAAACTTAAAGGATTTCGGAAGCAGTCTAAAATCGTTTGGTACATCAATCAGTGAATTCTCAACAGCTGTTAAGGATGTTAAAACTGATTCTATGAATGCCGCAGTGAAGGCAGTTGAAAAGATTTCTACTCTAGCTACTAATTTAAAAGAAGAAAAATTCGATATAGCTGGATTGAAAACACTAGCAACAGGTCTAAAAACTTTAGGCGGAGGGTATGCTGCTTTTGGAATATCGGCCAGTGCCATAGATCCAGCAATAATTCAAAATGCAATAAATGGTTTGAATAATCTAAAAGCATTAATCACCGGTTTGATTGGAACTGATACTAATGGTTCGGACCTACTTGTTGGAGCTATTGTTCAATTGAGCATGGGATATGGCGTATTTGGTAGAAATGTCATGTTGATAAATTCTGACGCTGTATCTAATACTATTAATTCGTTAAATCAGTTGAAAGATTTCATTACCAGTCTAGTTGGTTTAGATACTAGTGGTATAAATTCATTTCAGGAAGCCATGACCCAATTAGGCCGGACAAGTATGGATGGGTTTGTTGAGGCTTTTGATGGAGCTGGTACAAGAATTGCAACAGCTATCGCGGGACTATTTTCATCACTGTCAACTTCTATTAACAACAATACCTCTATGGTTATTTCAGCCTTTACTAGAATGATGGACACTTCGGTTAACAATATGTTGACGAGAGCTTCGGCATTCATATCAGTCGGAGCATCATATATGACTAATTTGTCAAGTGGGGTTAAATCTCAATCAGGTATATTAGTAGATATATTTAATGCGTCATTAATTCAAGCATTAAACAGCATTAAATCTAAAGAGGGACAATTTAAATCGATGGGCATGAATGTTGCTAAAGGTCTTAGTGAAGGTATTAAGGCGGCAGTCAAAACTATAAAAGATGCGTTTACATCGCCAATGAATGAAGCGATTACTGCTGTTAGAAACTACTATAATAGTTTCTACTCTGCTGGGTCATATTTAGCTAAGGGATTTGCTAATGGAATATCTAATAATGCATATCGTGCGTCAAGCGCAGCAAAATCAATGGCCGAATCTGCTGTAAAGGCGGCCCGTAAAGCACTTGATGAGCATTCACCATCAAAAGTGTTTTATGGCATTGGCGATTATGCAGTTCGTGGTTTTGCTAATGCATTAACAGATGGAATCAAAACTATATTTTCATCTAGTAATGATATGGCACTTGCATCAGTGGATGGGTTAAGTGGAGTTATCTCAAACATTGCTGAATTAGTAAATTGTGATATGGATGCACAACCATCTATCAGACCAGTAATGGATTTATCATTAGTTCAAAGTGGTATTTCTACTTTGAATAGTATGATGAATAGTGGAATATCAGCAAAAAGAACTTTAGCATTAGCAAGTTCGGCTGGGGTATCAATAAATCAAAATGGTTTAATGATTGATCGTTTAAATGAAGCGTTCAATGCTTCTGTTGATAAAATGTTAGGTCGACTAGAAGCTGAAGAGCTTAATAAGACATACGTTTTAGAGGCACCGGTTATTGTTGATGGCAGAACAGTGGCAAAGGCATCAGCCAAATATACACAAGAGGAACTTAATAAATTAGAAAAGATAAAAGCTAGAAAGGGAGGAAAACCATAATGTCGATGAAAGAGTTTTATGAATCACTTCCATTGCCTGATTTATGTATGTCGGTTAATGGAGTATATTTAGAGGAAGCTATAATCGGATACAGGACTTCCTCTGTTGCTGGCCGCGATGAACTGTCTTTGGACATAGATGAAATAGAAATAGGCTATACTCGAGGAGCACGCTATAGAAAAAAAAGAGATTTAACAAGAGATATTACTGTAAGTTATGCATTAGTTACTGATGACGTACCATCGCATACAAAAGCAATCAATAAATTAAAAAGGATTTTGCATGATAATAATTTGCAATTGATTTTTAGAGATGAGGACTCGGTATATTACGTGGGAAACGTTAGCGGTGTTTCTACAGGCAGACTTGACGCTGGAGGTTCTGGCGTCATTGCATCTGCCGGACAAATATCAATTCATTGTTCTGATCCGTATAAATATTCGGTTGAGGAATACGAGGCCGAACCCACAGCTGATGACAATAATACATTTATAATTGATTACCAAGGGACGGCTGAGGCTCGTCCTATTTTTGAGGTTACTATGAACTCTGATAACGGCTTTATTGGATTTACGGATGATGAAGGACATATTCTACAGTTTGGAAATGTTGATGAAGCAGATAAAGAACCTTATGAACAAAATGAAAGGTTGGGGACACTATGGGATTTTATAAATTTACCAAACGATACTAATGGTACTGATTATATGCATCCTTCGCATAGTGTAAAAGGAACGCTAGGTACTAGTACTTGGTTTGATCATACTTTTTTAACTCTTGGTGTTTCTGGTCCTATTTCCTCAAGTTCCAACGGCGGATTACGTACTCTCATACTCCCTAGCGATTCTGAAGGAAGAAAAGGTGCTAAAAATTTTTATTCATATTTCCACCTTATTTTTTATGCTGGTTTGATGGGACAAACGGGTGAAATGTGCATAAATTGGCTTACCGAAGACAACAAACTTATCGCCGGGGTATGTTGGTACAAAACCGATACAACTGGTAATACAGGAAATTATGAATTATGGGCCAATGGGAAAGTATTACACACCTACTCATATACTACAAGTCACCTTGGAAATCAAAATCCATGGTATTGGGACTGGGGTCATTGCGATCTAAGAAAAGAGGGTAACAAGCTAACCTTTTACTACTGGGGCGGATACCCGTCTTATATTATTCCTGAAGTAGAAAATATGGAATGTGCAAAAATACAAATTGCTATAAAACAATATGGTAATCGTGGTGGCTCAAGTTTTATGACCTACATGGGCGTAAATGATTTTGTATTTGATAAAATGAATGTTGAAAAATGGAGAGATGTTCCTAATAAATTTTCAAATGGAGACTTATTTATAGTTGATTGCAGTACTGGTGATGTCACATTAAAAGGATTACCACAGTACGGATTAGGGGCTTTGGGAAATGATTGGGAAAAATTCAATCTTAAACCGGGTATTAATCAAATCAAATGCGTGTATTCTGAATGGGCTACAAAACCAGACTTTAAACTTAAGTATAGAGAGGCATTTCTATGATAGTTTATTTTGCTGATCGTAAAATGAATATAATGGGGATGGCAACAAGTGACTTGTCATCTAACAGTATATCCATAGTTAGTGATACAAAAACTGAAGAAATCGATTATGGCTCAAATGTTTTAGACCTAGTCCTTTCTTATACAAATGAATCTAGGGAAAAAGCAAATCAATGGTCTAAAGCTGGAAATTATATTTTAGTAGAATACCAAAATGAAGCGGGTTATTACACAATAATTCAGAAAGAAGACGATACGCTTAATAACGAAATTAGTCTATATGCAGAAGATGTTGGCCTTGATTTATTGAATGAGGTACTGGATGTCTATACAGCTGATAAAGCTTACGATCTTGCACATTATATCAATAAATTTATTTATGATAGTGGTTTTGAAATTCATTTAAATGAGTTAACCGATGTCACTAAGCAATTAGCATGGACTAGCGAAGAGACTGCTACATCCAGGATATTAAGTGTTGCTTCCGCTTTTGAAGCTGAAGTAGGATATTCGTTTATTGTAGAAAATATGACTGTTACGCATAAATACATCAATTTATATAAGCGAAGAGGTAAAGATACATCAGTAGAACTTCGACTGAATCGTGAGATAAATAGTATAGTATCAAAAGAAACGATTGAAAATCTAGCCACAGCTTTTATGAATGTTACTGGTAGTACACCAGAAGGTGCTAATCAACCAATAACTTTAGCAGGTTATTCGTATGATGATGGTGATATTTACGTGTCGGGAACATGGCTTTTTTCTAGAAATGGACTTTCAAAATGGAGTAGATATTTAACTGAGAGCGGTCCTGACGTAGGACATATAGTTAAAACCTTTAGCTATAACACTACCAGTCAATCCGAACTATGCGCTAAGGCAGTGGAAGAGTTAAAAAAAGTATCAGATATTGAAATCAATTACGATGTTGATATTTCTGATTTACCTGATACGCTTGCAATCGGCGACACTATAGACATCGTTGATGACGAAGGAGCATTATATTTGTCTGCAAGAATATTGAAATTAGAAAGATCGGCCGTTAATCAAACAGCAAAAGCTACATTAGGGGATTATCTGATTAAAGATAACGGAATAGCTCAAAGATTAGAAGACCTATCGAAAGAATTTGAAAAAGTTGCTGAAAGTAGAACACTCTATACATGGATTGCATACGCAGATAATGAGTATGGGGATGGTATATCTTTAAAGCCATATGGCAAAGAATATATGGGAACAGCGGTAAATCGTTTATCAGAAGAACCAGCTATTGATGATCCTAATGTTTATACTTGGGTGAAGGTTAAAGGTGATTCACCAATCACAATACGTGTAGAGTCAACAAATGGCACACGATATCATAATAGAAAAGTTATTACTACGTTGATAGCTAAAGTTTTTTATGGAAATGAAGATATTACAGACAGCGTTGATGAACGCTTTTTTAAATGGACTAGATTTTCTGGGTTGAACTTCAAAGAGCAAGATGATTACTGGAATTCGCAACATACGGAGCCATCGAAATCTATAAACATAACTGATGATGATTTGTTGTATGGAAGCAGTGATTTTTGTTGTGATGTTGATGATCGAGAAAAAACTAGAATAATTAACGAAAAGGATAAAATATGATGCATAATGAAAATACTTTAGAGGAGGAACAAAAAGATGGCAATTGTCGGTAGAGGACAAATAAGCATTAGCAATATATCCGATAGCAGACAACTATTTTGTCAACTTGGATGTAGCACGAGAAAAAACCAGATATATGATCCAAATACTAAAACATATACACCAAACTGGAGTACTACACCTATTATTATTGAACCAATACTTTATATTAATCAGGATCCGTTACCATTAAATGCCCCTGGATTGGCTATTACATATAAACGTAGAGAGGGGGTTGCTGCGGAAACAGCTCTTACGACTAACGAAACTGTGAATGGGAACATACTGACTGTAAATGCTAATAAACTAGCAAATATAGCCAGCGGGCAGTTGACGTATATCACATACATAACATACGCTGACCCAAATACGGGTAAGACTGTAAATAACACAGCATTAATCGAATTAAATTTATTGAGGATTGGCGAAGATTCAAAACTTATTGATATTACAGGTGAACAGATATTTAAATATGACAAAAATGGATCATTGGTTGGCTCAACACAAATTACACTTACAGCTAATGCTACAAATGTAAATATTTTAAAATGGCAATACAAAAATGCTGATGGAACGTGGGCTGATTATCCTACAACTAGCGACAATGCAACTATTACAAGTGCAACACTAATTGTTAAACCTACACATGCGGTATTTTTTAGTAATGCAGCAGTAATTAAAGTATTAACAGACGACAATAATGTTACCGATGTCATTTCGATTACAAAATTAAATGATGGAGCCACTGGTGCTACAGGCGCTGGCGGTTTGAGCATAATTGTTGGAAATGAAGCCCAGACTATAGCTTGCACTAATGGCGGATTGGTTGCAAGCGCAATTGATGTTACGATTCCATTTAAAGCTTACAAGGGGACTACACAAATTGCAGCTACTGTAGCTGTTGGAACGTTGCCAAGCGGGGTAACTGTAAAGTCAAATACTGCTGCTACGGCAAGTGCTCAAGGTAGTTTAGTTCTTACCTTTGCTGCTAATGCGACTTTAGGCGACGCCGCTACCTTAAATGGAGTTATCGGCCTAACATTTACATTAGATGGAAAGACTGTAAGTAAAACATTTAGCTGGTCTAAATCTAAGACCGGAAATACAGGTGCAACAGGAGCCAGCGCAGTTAACTTTGATGTCTATGCTCCAAATGGTAGCATTGTTAGAAATGGCGGAGGCTCTATAACATTGCAAGCTGACGGTTTGCTTGGAGCTAATCCTATTACCAGTGGTGCTACTTATCAGTGGTCAAAATTAGTAAGTGGTAATTATGTTAATATCTCTGGTGCTACTGGTAAGACATTATCTATTAGTGGAGCTGATGTTGTTAATTTGCAGGTTTATAAATGCACTATGACTTATAGTGGGAAAACATATATTGATACTATTACAGTTGAAGATAAAAGTGATCCTTATTATGTATTACCACTAAGTTCAGCTGGAACACAAATGAAAAACGGGCAAGGTGACACTATTATAAGATGCCTCGTTTTTCAAAATGGAATAGAAGTAGATCCATTAATCACAGAAGAAATCGGTACAACAGCGCCTGCAAGTCCTAAAACAGGCGATTTTTGGTACAAGGTGGATAAGACTGCTAAGACAATAACTTTAATGAAATACAATGGTAGTGCATGGGCTGCTGCAACTGAAAAACAGTTATTTACTTATAAATGGTATAGAAATAATTCAAGTGGAACTCCTATTGATACCTCTGCGCCGTTTAAAACCGGTAAAGTAATCTATGCAAAGAATGGTTCCGATATTGTAACTGAAAATACTACATTTAATATTGAAGTTGACGACGGAAAGTAGGTGACATTATGGCTTTACTTGCTAAAGGGCAGATTACTATCAGCAATGTGAACGATGGTCAAAATGGCAGTGATGGTGTTATTCATAGCGCTACAGCTCCATCTGATAAAACAAAAATGTGGTTCGATACGACGAATAACCTATTGAAGTATTGGGATGGAACATCGTGGGAAGTTGCTAATGATTCTGCTGGTGATATAAATGATGTAAAGCAAACCATTACAAATGAATATACGACATCTATTAATGATTTAAAAAATGCATTAACAACACTTGTAGAAGGAATTCAAACAACTACCACTGATAATACAACATTGATTGATAATTTATCGTCACAGATAGCCCAACATACTGATTCGATTACTCTCGTTACTTCAAGTGTTAAGAGTATGACAGATACCTTAACGGGTATGGCAACAAAGCAGGAGATTAGTCAGTGGGCACGTTTTCAAAATGGAATATTGGAATTAGGGGCAAGTAATAGTCCCTTTGCTGTTAAGCTATCTAATACGGAATTAGGGTTTTATCAAAATGGAAGCAGAATAGCTTATTTATCAAATCAGCAGTTAAATATCGAATACGCAATCGTAATGACAAAATTAAATATAGGAATATTTAGTTGGAATTATGATTTAGTAGATGGTCTAACATTGACTTAGGAGGTGTGTGAATGGCAACTTTTGGAACAAGTAATAAATATATAAACTACGGTGTTAACAGTCAGGAGCTGAGTTATGATATTAATTCAAACACCTCTGTTGTCAGAGTTTGGATAGATGTATGGCGAACAAACACTGGTTATAGTACATACGGAACAGGAACAGTATATGCTCGCATAAACGGCGGAGTATACAGCGCTGGTATAATTAGTTCTCAACGGATTACTTCAACTGCAATTAGACTAGGTACTTGGGATGTTACAATACAACATGATTCTGATGGTTCAAAAACTATAAGCATAACCGGGTGGATAACTCATAGTCAGTTTAGCTCAAGCGAGCAGGGCTATACACATGCGTTAACAACTATCCCAAGGCAAGCCAACATTACAGAAAGTAGCGATTTTACAGACGTTCAAAATCCGACTATTAAATTTAGTAACCCTGCGGGATTTCAAATGTCAGTTTGGCTGGAACCTAACCCCAACGGTGAACATCTATGTCAAAGGGATAATATCCCTAACACAGGAAGTTATACATGGACTCTTACAGAAGCTGAACGTAATCAATTACGACAAGCTTGCAAAGGAAAAACTTGTACTATTCGTATAGGATTATATTCTAACAATAAGCAGTGGGCAAGTTATCACGATAGAACATATACTATAACCAACGCTAATCCCAGCTTTACAAGTATTACTGCAACACCGGTAAATCCATTTGGTTCGTTGTATTTGCAAGGTAAATCGAGTGCTAAATTAACAATTGTTGGAGCAACAGGTAAATATGGAAGTACAATAATCAGTTATGCTGTCGCAGGCGGTGATTTCAGTTATTCAGGCAGTGCGAACACCTGTACCACTGATATATTAACCAAGTCTGGAAACATCACCTACACAGCCACAATAACTGATTCACGAGGATTTACAGCTAGTAAAACAATAACGATTAACGTTACGGCATATTCATTACCTACGTTGACTTTTGAGACTTACAGGTGTAATAGTTCGGGAACTAAAGATATGACTAAAGGTACTTACATTTATGTTAAGCCGATTTTTGCTTATACTGCAATAACTGGTAATGCAATAAAAAGTAAAAGTATTAAAATCAATAGTGCAAGCAAATCAACTACATTTAACAGCGGTCAGGGCTATGTATATGGAACATATGCTTTGAGTTCAACACACAAAGTAGAAGTATCAATCACAGACAATGCCGGAAATACAGTCACAGTTGTTCATGAAGTAGGTTTAGCGACTGTTATAATTCATGTGCCGATTACAAAAGACGGAATTGGTTTTGGAAGGTACTGTACTCTTACAAATCAAATGCAAATAGGTTATACTTTGAATTTATTTGATAAGCTGATGATTAATGGTGTAGAACAGCCCGTCTTTGAACTGGTTGAAACTGTTGATTTAGAAATATAGGAGGAATGAAAAAAATGTTGATAAAATCAATTAAATCTCGAAAATTCGGGGGGGGGGGTACTTTTAGAAATTTATTTAAAAATTCTTCTAATTGTATCTTATACCCTAAGAAAAATGGAGGTGCGGTCTACTAGCGAAAGGTCGCACTTGGTGTGTTTATGAGTATAGATTTATTCAAAATGTTCAATGATGGACAAAGGATACGCAGACAAGACATATTACGTAGATTCAGTACTAGTGAGCAATTTACTGGAGATTATTGGGTAGATGGTAAAAAGATTTATCAGAGAACTTGGTCAGTTGGAGCACGTAGTGGTAATTCAACAGCTACTATTTCCTTGAGTAGTGCAAACATAGATCAAATTTGGTTTGATATGGGCAACAGTTATTACATTGAATCCGGAGGAGCTTCAGATACTGGTAATAGATGGCCAATTAATGGTAACTTCGGTGACCCAAATGCTAGCGGTTTTGCAGTAAGTGGTCGAGGACCTTGGTATACACCTAGCAATAAACAACTTTACTGGTACGTCCCAAAATCAGGGTGTGTGAATGCGTATATTACTTTTAGATACACTAAAACGTAGATATTATGAATGGCAATACAATTGTTTGATTTAATAACTGGACTGAGACTAAGAAAAAAGAATATTCACTTTCAGTATTCAACTAAGGAACAATTCACTGGGGAATATTGGCTTGATGGCAAAAAGATTTATCAAAAATCTTACAATTTAGGTACTATTAATGCTTTTAAAAAAATAGAAAATATTGCAAATTTTGATAGAAATATAAGATATGAATTTACAATGCGAGCTAACGATAAAATAAGTGGTATGAATGGAAATTCAAGTACTGATTTATTTGTCACTACGGGTGGAGATGTTTACATCAACACTAATGGAAACACTAGATACGATGTAGTATTGACATTATGGTACACGAAAAATTAGAAGAACAAATTTCTAAAAGTCATAATTTATATGGCAATAAAAATATTTGGATTTAAAGATAAAGAAAAAAGGTTAAATGGTAAAGAGGTATTTTTTAAATACTCCAATACTGAGCAATTCACCGGTGATTACTGGATAGATGGAAAGAAGATATATGAAAAAACTATTAATATTGGAGCATTGCCAAATAATAATGTTAAAACAGTATCGCACGGCATTAATCAAATTGATAGATTTATTGATGTCGCTGGTGTTGCAAGTTCACCATCTGCGGCATTGCCAATTCCAACTGTTAACCCATGGAGCTTAGGAGAAAGTATAATTTGTTACCCTACAACTGGTGATATTATTATTGGAAGTGCCAGTGATAAGAGTAGCTACACTGGTTATATCACTTTGCGTTATACTAAAACAACAGATTAGTAGCTACGATTATGGCAATTAACAAAAGAGTAATAGATAGAAGAACATATTTTAAGAGTTATTGGATATAGATATCGATAAGAAAGTTGAGAAAAAATTATGATTAAAACACACGAATTAGATGTTACAGCAAGTAAATTCAGCCAATTACTTGAAACAAATTATATGATTTTAAAACAATCAAGTTATGAGCAGAACGATTATATTTTATTTAGAGAAATCGAAACTGTCGAAGAAGAAGTCAATTATACTTCGAAATCACAGTTAACACAGATTAAATCATTAATTATAGATGAAGGTATCAAGGAAGGCTATGTATTAGCTGTACTTAATAAAATTTAAGGAGGAATTTCAAAATGAAAAATGAAACATATGATTTATTGAAGTATATTGCGCAAATTGTATTGCCCGCTATTGGGACTTTATATTTTGCATTAGCCAATATTTGGGGGTTACCATATGGCGAACAAATTGTCGGTACAATTACTGCAATCGATGCGTGCTTAGGTACGTTGTTAATGATTAGTACTCAAAAGTACAATAATCAAGAAAAATAAAATCAATAAGATATGGGAGGACTTTATTAATGGAACCATGGGTTCAGATGACAGTAACAATAGTGAGTTCAGTTCTTGCTTCATCAGGTCTTTGGGCCTATTTATCGAGAAGGTCAGATCAAAAAGATGTAAAAACCGAAATGCTAGTGGGCTTAGCTCATGATCGTATTATGTATTTAGGAATGCATTATATTAAGCGTGGATGGATTACTAGTGATGAATATGAAAATTTAAAAGATTATTTATATACTCCGTACCATCGTATGGGCGGAAATGGATCAGCATCGCGAATAATGAAAGAAGTAGATGCTTTACCGTTAAAAACAGTTACTGCAGATGTTTAGTGTATCATTAGCCGTTTAGAAATATTCGGCTTTTTTATATTTTATTAATTTATGGAGGAGAATCAAAATGGAACTAAAAGATACTATTGATTTAATGCAAAGTAATGATTTTAAAGAAAGATTTTTAGCAGAATATCAACAAGTGAAAATTCGTTATGATAAGTTAGATGACATGACAGTTAAATATGAAGCAGGAACATTACCGTTTACGCCTACTTGCTCTTTGGAATTATTGAAAGAACAAAAGAAATATATGGGATGCTACATTCGATGTTTAAAAATCAGGGCAGAAATCGAAGGAATCGATTTGGAAGGAGTACAATAAAATGGCAACAGCGAATGAATTATTAAATCAAGCAAGAGCGTGGATTGGTAAAAAAGAATCCAATGGAACTCATAACGAGATTGTAGATATTTATAATGCACACAAACCCTTAGCTAGAGGATACAAGGCTAAATATACTGACAGTTGGTGCGCGGTTTTTGTTAGTGCATTAGCAATTAAATGCGGCTGCACAGATATTATCCCGACTGAATGCAGCTGCGGTAATATGATTAAACTGTTTCAAAACATTGGTTGTTGGCAAGAAGACGGCAATGCTACGCCAAATCAAGGAGACATCATTTTCTACGATTGGGATAAAAAAGACGGTTGGCCAGAGCATGTTGGAATTGTAGAGAGTGTATCAAGGAATCAGATTACTGCAATTGAGGGTAATAAATCGGATGCAGTCGGTCGTAGAACTATTGCAGTTGGACATGCATCGATTCGAGGTTATGGCGTACCTAAATACAGTTCTAATACTACAGTTACGCCAACACCTACTCCACAACCAAGCACTAATTATAAAGTAAAAGTAAATACACCTAGCGGTTTAAATTGTAGACAAGGACCTTCTGTCAATAATGGGAAAGTTAAAGCGTATGCAAATGGAGCAGTTTTAACTATTACCCAAGAAAGAGATGGTTGGGGGTACACTGGAGAAGGATGGATTTGTTTGGATTATTGTAGTAGAATCCAAGAATCAGTTTCTCATACACAAAATAATTCCACAGAGCTAGGGACATATGAGGTAATTGCTTCTGACCTAATTGTACGTGACGCGCCCAATGGGAAACCTGTAGGATACAGTCGTCTTTCTCAAGATGGAAAAAAACACGATAAGGATAAAGATGGAGCGTTAGATAGGGGTACTAGAGTAACAATTTCTAAAATTCAAAATGGATTTGGTAAATGTCCGTCTGGTTGGATTTCAATGAAATATTTAAAGAAGGTTTAAATTATGAGAAAGGTATATTTGAAATTAGGAGCAGTCGATATTGATGGAGAGGCTCTTAACACTAGAACAGAGTATACAGTTATAGCTGAGACGATGGCCGATGTAACCATCAGTAACGGCTATAGACATTTTCGTGTAAAACATAAATATTTAAAACACCGTAAGTAACAAATAAGTAACAAAAAAGAAAGAGTGCTTATACAGAGCCGTTTTCAAGCCGTTATATGTTAACACAATCTTAACATTTGGATAAAATACTTAAAATTATTGGATAAATATGTTATTATATGGTGAAATAAAGAGTATAGAAGGAGGTTGAATAATGAGTGAGAGATCTAAAAAATTTTTATCGTATTACCGTCCATATTTAAAATTATTTTTAGCAGATATGTTTTGTGCAATGATTGCTGCAGGAATTACATTGGTTTTTCCAATGATTATTCGCTACATTACAGGAACAGTTTTAATAGCTGATAATTTTGAAATGGGCATCATATATAAATTAGGGATTTTTATGGTAGTTTTAGTTATTGTTGAGTATTTATGTAACTATTTTGTGGCATATCAAGGTCATGTGATGGGGGTTTATATGGAGCGTGATCTGCGTAATGAATTATTTCAACATTATCAAAAATTATCATTTAGTTTTTATGATGAACAAAAAACGGGGCAATTAATGTCACGTTTAACAAACGATTTGTTTTCATTAACTGAACTTTATCATCATGGTCCTGAAGACATTGTTATTTCATTTATTAAATTTTTTGGTGCATTTATTATTTTAGCAACAATTAATCTTAAATTAACATTAATTGTTTTTGCTTTTATTCCAGTGATGGGTGCATTTATTTATTATTACAATCGTAAAATGAAAAGAGCATTTAAGCGAAATAAACAAAGAGTAGGGGATATTAATGCACGAATTGAAGATAATTTATCGGGAATTCGTGTGGTAAAAAGTTTTGGGAATGAAAGTCATGAAATTATTAAGTTTCATGATGAAAATAGTCGTTATGTAAGCAGTAAGAAAAATAGTTATTTTTATATGGGAAAATTTCATTCAGGATTAGGTGCTTTTACTAGTATGGTGACTGTAGCAGCGGTTTTCTTTGGGGCTATTTTTATTTCTAATGATGGATTAAATACAGCTGATTTAATTGCATTCTTGCTTTATATTAATAATCTTATTGATCCAGTTAAAAAGTTTATTAATTTTACTGAGCAATTTCAAGATGGGATTACTGGGTTTGAAAGATTCATGGAAATATTGGAAATTGAACCTGATATTAAGGATAAAAAAGATGCTCATAATTTATTAGATGTTAAAGGAGCCATTGAGTATCGGCATGTCGGGTTTAGATACAATCAAAAAAGTGATTATGTGTTAAAAGACATTGATTTAAAAGTTGCTCCTGGTGAGTATATTGCTTTAGTTGGTTCTTCAGGGGCAGGAAAAACAACCATTTGCTCATTACTGCCACGTTTTTATGAAGTTAGTGAGGGTGATATTTTTATTGACGGACAAAATATTAAAGATATTAAATTAAATTCATTACGTCAAAATATCGGGATTGTCCAACAGGATGTTTATTTATTCGCTGGAACAATTTTAGATAATATTCGTTATGGTCGCTTTGACGCAACAGATGAAGAAGTCATTGAGGCTGCTAAAAAAGCAAATGCTCATGATTTTATAATGGAATTACCAGATGGCTATGATACTGATTGTGGTCAGCGTGGAGTGAAACTATCTGGTGGGCAAAAACAGCGATTAAGTATAGCTCGGGTTTTTTTAAAGAATCCTCCAATTTTAATTTTTGATGAGGCGACAAGTGCATTGGATAATGAAAGTGAACATATTGTTCAGCAATCATTAGAATCACTGGCCAAAAATCGAACAACGTTAGTTATTGCCCATCGTTTATCAACGATAAAAAATGCTAAACGCATTTGTGTATTATCTACAAAAGGAATTGAAGAAGAAGGAACACATGATGAATTATTGGCAAAAAATGGCCAATATGCAACCTTTTATAAAATGCAGTTTAATAAATAGAAGTAGAAGAACTGAAATGAACTCAGTTATTTGGGTCTCCAAATGAAGAATGGTTTATTTCAGAACTTCTATTTTTTTATAACAATTTAAAGATCAGTATAAATAGTTAAAACAAGATTGTGATAATCTTTTTTATATCATTATTGTTGTGTTAAAAAGCTGAGAAGAGTAAACTGTATCTATACGATTAAAGGAGAAATAGGATGGAATTATATAAAATAATTGCCCCTAATAATTGGAAAAGATCAATGTATTGTCAGTTTTTTTGAGATAGTAGTGAACAATGTTTTTGTCTGAACTTAGAAGTAGATACTGCGAATTTAAAAAAGAATTTGAGAGCAAAATTATTCATTCACAATGGTTTTGACCTATGCAGTAAGTAAATATGCAAGTGAGATAGAGGCATGCAGGTACTGATTTTTTGACGGTCAAATCGTTCTATATGATCAAATCGACACAGCCCTTACATATTTAGAGCTAGAGATTGGATTATTTGAAGTAGTCATAGTTGCAATACAACCAAAGATAGAAGACTATATCCAGTTGGCTACAAAAATGGCAAAAGAACAAACTGAATATTTACTGATTCACTAGGAAATAATGTATTTTAATTTTCATTACAGTCTAGGATACCATATTAACATATATTACACACTAACTTTGGTAAGAAGGATAATGAGACTCTCTTATTCGACTAGAGAAAATATTTCTAATATGATGGTGAAATACTTTTACCATTTTTAATTCAAACACATCATCTACTTGTTGATGATCTACATATGGGTAAATGATAAAATATAGTTATCACTTTTTTTAAACTAAATTAAGATGGGAAAATATGAGAGGAATAGTATGATACAGATATTAAAAGATAAACAGTCGATGTATACAATTAATACATCGTTGCATGAGCTGCCTGTAGTAATCAGCTTACCGCATAGTGGAACATATATAACTTCTGAAATGGCTGAAAATTTAATGGACGATGTTATTTTTCCTAATACTGATTGGTATTTACCAAAACTGTATGGCTTTTTAAAAGAATTAGGGTTCACAATTATTATTAATAATATGAACCGGCATTTGATTGATGTGAATCGTGATATTAACGATAAAAAAGGTAGTTCTTATAAGACAAATCTAATTTATACAAAAACCACTCAAGGAGCTTTAATGTATAATCACGAATTATCAGTACAAGAAATTGAAAGACGGATTGCTGATTATTATTTACCTTATCATGAGGCGATTAGACAAGCATTGCTAGAGAAGCAAAAATATTTTAAAAAAGTTTATTTAATTGATTTGCATAGCTTTGGATTGAATTATGGCGCGGATATTATTCTTGGTAATGATAATGGTCGTGCTTGTACTTCTAAAACTACAAATTTCTTTAAAAAAATGATGAAGAAGCAAAATTTTAAAGTGACTGAAAATAATCCTTTTGCAGGAGGCTATATTACTAAATATTATGGAGCCAGTGTTGAAAATTGTGAGGCAATTCAAATTGAATTGTGGTATCAAACATATATAGATAAACGTTCTTTTGGCAATGAGGAGCTGCCGGTAATCAATAACGAGTTATTTGGTGAGACAAGCCGGAGGATGGAAAACGTGTTTATTGAATTAAAAAAATGGCTAAAGGATGAATAATTTTAATGAAAGAACAAGCTATAGATAGTGCATTGATTTTAAGAAAAAGCTTTGAGCATGGTGAAGCTCTTTCTGAAATAGAAATATCTGAATTATTAAAAGAATCTAAATTAGTTGAAAAATTGACAAGAGATTATGAAGACAGTCCCTTCTTTAATATTTTTAGACTTATTTGTTTATCAGAAATACCATTTATTGAACAATTGCCATATACTCAAAAAATCATTGATTTTATATCTAATAATTTAGCTACTGATGAAGGTTTTTCATATAATGGACAAGGTGATTGCATTGTTCCTTGTTACAATGCAATGCTTTTAGAAGCATATACTCGATTGCAAATGGCAAAGAGTAATGAAGCACAGAATGCTCTAGATTGGATAAAAAGATATCAAGTATTTGAGAGAAATCAAAGAACATCTTGGCGATATGGAGAAATTTGCAAACATGGCGGATGTATGAAAGCTACACCATGTTATATTGGGATTGGTAAAACTGTACGAGCATTGATTACTTATGCTAAATATATTAAAAATGCTGATTCTCATGTCGAACAACTGATTGAACAGGGAATTGTATATATGTTAAAGCACAATATGTATCAGCGCTTATCAAATCAGCAATGCATTAGTAAATATATTGATAAAATCATGTTTCCTCAAGCATATATGTTATCATTGACAGATTTAGTATATATTGTAAATGAACGAAATTTATGGTGGGATCAACGTACGATTCCGTTGAAGAACCTCCTTGAAGAGAAGCAAGTAGGTTCAGGCCAATGGAAAATAGAATATATTTATAGTCATAAGGGATACAAAGCTTTTGAAACTAAAAGAAATTCCTCGAAATGGATAAATTATTTATATAACTTAAATAAGTAGGAAGAAAAATGTGTCAAGAATGTTATGTGGATGAAAGACGCTGTACGTCATTATTAAATTCGCTAGTTTGTTTAGAAAAACATACTCAGTATATTTGTGGAACGTGTGGAAGAAATATCTGTATAGAATGTGATTTAAACGAGGGTTATAAAGGTGGACTTTTCCATTTAAAAGCCTTGAAATTGCTAAGATGTATTTATGTACAGCTGATTATAGTTAAAAAAACATGTGTGATATATCGAATTGAAAATAATAATGGAGAACTTCTTATAAGATTTTTAGTAGTACTGGTTATTTGAAAGAGTATCTAAAGAAAAATAGTGATAAAGTATGAAAGAAATGGCACTAATATTTAAAATGGATAAATATATTAAGTATTCGGGAACTGAAGTGCGTAAATTAACTTTTGCGGAAATAGAAAAATATCTTGATGAAAGGCAATAGAATGTTTTGAAAGTGTAAATTACAAACAGTTTATGTGAAGAGCATGCTTAAATGGAGAAATTAGTGAGAAAAATAATTTTATATGTTGCAATACGCCTTGATGGTTATATTGTTCGTGGAGATGTGGCGTTACATGGGCAAGGTGTTAATTCAGATAATCAAAATAGCAATCAAGAATTTTTAAAGATATAGATACAGTAATTATGGGATGGAATACTTATCATCAAATTGTAACAGAATTGTCACCTAAGATGTGGGTCTATGACAATTTGATTACTCATGTTTTTACACACAAATATTATGAAAATGGAGCTAAAATTAAATTTACTAATGATGATGCTTACGATTTTTTAAATCTTTTAAAATCATAAGTAGGAAAAAATATCTGGATTTATGGAGGCACAAATCTGATTTCACAATTAATTGAAAAAGATTTTATAGATCGTTATCATATGACGATTATTCCTACAATTTTAAGAAAGGAAATTCGTCTTTTTGAAACTACTCATGATTATGAAATAAAACTAAAGTTGATTAAATCACTAAGTTATAATGGAATAAGTGATTGTTTTATGAACGAAGATAACATTTTATTATAAAAGAATTTATATTTTTGTTAAAAATGGTAGTGATGTTATTGATAATATCGCTACCATTTTTAAATTAAAACTAATTAAGTTATTTAATTGAATTATTTAAGAGATAAATTATTTATTATTGATCTTTCCTTGATAACATGAATTACCGACAAGATCATCTTCAATTTTTAATAGACGATTATATTTACAAATACGTTCACTACGAGACATCGAACCAGTCTTGATTTGTCCAATATTTAAACCGACTGCCAAATCACTAATAAAAGTGTCTTCACTTTCACCAGAACGGTGTGAAATAATTGGAGCAATCTGGTTTTTTACAGCCATTTCAATACAATCAATAGTCTCACTTAAAGTACCGATTTGATTTAATTTAATTAAGATACTATTGCTATAGTTTCCTGCGATTCCGGCTTTTAACCGATTGGTATTAGTAACAAATAAATCATCACCAACTAATTGAATTTTAGCTCCTAGTCTACTAGTAAGTTTTTTCCAACCAGTATAATCTTCTTGATCTAAACCGTCTTCAATAGAGATAATAGGGTATTTGCTTACAAGTTGTTCGTAATATTTAATTAATTCATCACTTGTATATTGTTTACCATTAATTGTGTAAATACCATTCTGGTATAGTTCACTGGCAGCTACATCGAGGGCAATTGAAATATCTTTGCCAGGTTCATAATTACATTCTTTAATAGCTTTAATGATTAATTCTAGGGCATCATCATTGGATTCGAGATTAGGCGCAAATCCACCTTCATCACCCACAGAAGTTGCTAGATTACTTCTTTTCAAAATATCTTTTAAAGTATGGAAAACATTTGTTGCCATTTCCATTGCTTGATAGAAAGAATTGGCACTGATTGGCATAATCATGAATTCTTGAAAATCTAGTGAGTTAGTAGCATGGCTTCCGCCATTTACAATATTGATCATCGGGGTTGGTAAGACATGAGCATTGCAACCGCCTAAATAACGGTATAATGGAATTTCAAGATAGTTTGCAGCGCAATTTGCAACCGCCAAAGATACTGCCAGCATGGCATTAGCACCTAATTTTTCTTTATTTTCTGTATTGTCAAAGCGAATCATTGCTAAATCAATTTCTCGTTGTTCTAATACACTTTTTTCTTTAATTAATTTGGCAATAGTCTCATTCACATTGTTTATTGCTTTAAATACACTTTTTCCACGATACCGTGCATCATCGTTATCGCGTAATTCTAAGGCTTCATATTTTCCTGTTGAGGCACCACTTGGAACAATCGCACTTCCAGAAAATCCACTTTCCGTAGTTACTTCAACTTGAATTGTTGGAAAACCTCTTGAATCTAATACTTGTCTTGCATATACATTTGAAATATATGGCATAATTTTATCACTCCTTCATTTTTTATTATGAACGGCTTTAATTTGCTTTAATCAAATATATTATCTTGTTTTTAATAATTATTATACGGTAATAAAGGAGTTTTTTATTAATGATTCATGTAATTGTTAATTCAAAGGTACTTTACAAGATTGGATACAAGTGCTAATATGCAATTAATTTTAGAGATGTTAATCAAGTGCTAGATAAAGGGGAGAACACGAATGAAAATAAATGAAGAAAGAAATTTACCAATTGGATTCATTGATTCTGGTTTAGGGGGATTAAGTGTTTTAAAAGAGGCGATAAAGATAATGCCTCATGAAGATTTTATATACTATGGTGATTCTTTAAATGCTCCTTATGGAACCAAATCAGTAGATGAGATTAGAGATTTAACCTTTGCTATCGTTGATAAATTATTAAAATTAGGGATCAAAGGATTAGCAGTAGCGTGTAATACTGCAACAAGTGCAGCTGTTCGACAGCTTAGAATAATGTATCCTGATTTAACAATAGTTGGAATTGAACCAGCAATTAAACCAGCAGTTGAATCAAACCATGGTGGTGAAATCTTAGTAATGGCAACACCTATGACAATAAAACAAGAAAAGTTTAACCGGCTGCTAGATATCTATAAAGACCGTGCCAAAATAATACCAGTATCATGTAAGGGGTTAATGGAATTTGTAGAACATGGAAATTTGAATGGGAGCTTTTTAGAAGCATATTTTAATGAAACACTTGTCCCTTATTTAAATGATACTACTGAAACAATTGTTTTAGGATGTACGCATTACCCCTTTTTAAGACCGTATTTAAAAGAATTTTTAGGAGAGCGAAGAATACAGATTATTGATGGCAGTCATGGAACTTCATGTGAATTAAAGCGGCAGTTAGCAGGAAAAAAATTATTGCAGAAAGAAAATCATGAAGGGAAAGTAGTAATAAAAAATTCGATGGATGAACCAGAGATGATTGATTTGAGCTGGAAATTATTGAATTTGCCAATCGATTAAGTTACATACAAATTTTAAAAATGGCCGAATTGGCCTTTTTTAGTGTGATACAAAAAATGTTAAATTATGGTTAAATTTTCGTATAAGAGTGCAATAGAGTATACTTATAAATAAAGGTTAGTTTTAAAATATTTAGCGAGTAAAAGAACATGATTAAATTTTGAATGTTCTTTTTATACTGTTGGAAAATATAATATAACTGCTTATAAAGTGTAAAAAGATAATTCTTTGGGAGGATTCCTTTATGCGTAGAAAATTATTTTTAATTGTTCTAACTACGTCACTATTGTTATCTAGTATTATTTCGATTTATGTAATTCATAATCTTCAAGGAAATGCCAGAGTTATCAATTATACTGGTGTTGTTCGTGGTGCAACGCAACGATTGATCAAACAAGAATTAAGTAATAAGCCAAATGACAAATTAGTGAAAAAAAATAGATGATATTATTGATGAACTACAAACTGGACATGGTGAACTTGGTTTGATTCGTTTAGCTTCTGATGATTTCCAAGAAAATATGACTCAAATGAAATTTGATTGGGAGGGGTTAAAAAAAGAAATTTATTTGGTTCGAGAAGGCAGAGATAATGGGAATTTATATTTTTATAGTGAAGCCTTTTTTGAGTTGGCAGATGATACGGTACATTCTGCGGAATTGTATTCTGAAAAGAGCGTGTATTCAGCAGAAGGAACATTAATAATTTTGAATCTAGCGTTAGCAATACTAGTGTTTTTTATTTATAAGTATAATACTAAACAAGAAAAAATACGAAAAAAATTAGAGAAAGAGGAAGAAAATAATAAACAACGTAAAGTACAACTTGCAAGACTGGCTGAAAACATGCGCGCTCCCTTAAATGATATTTCTGAACTTTTATATATTGTTGACTTAGAAACTTATGATTTATTATTTATTAATGAAACCGGAATGAAAATATTTGAGGTTGATTCAATCTATGGAAAAAAATGTTATAAAGTCTTACAAGGAAGAGATGCGCCTTGTAATTTTGTACTAACTGCTATTTGAAAGAAGAGGAAAATTATACTTGAGAATTTACTAATACGCTAACTAAACGGCATTACCTGTTAAAAGATCGTTTAATTGAGTGGGATGGTAAGGTTGCAAGAATGGAAATTGCTTTTGATACTACAGAATCTAAGATAGAAAAACAGCAGTTAAAATTTACACTTGAGGCTGAAAAACGATTACAGAATGTATTGGTATATTATATCGTGAAAATGGCGTTAGTACTGCAATTATTGAAGTGTTGAGAAAGCTTGGAAATTTTTTATCAGCAGAAAGAACATACATAATCTATATTAAAGATGAACTAATGTATAATGACTATGAATGGTGTGCGGAAAATATTATATCACAAAAAAACACCCTACAAGGAATTCCTCTTGCAATGATTGATCGGTGGATTCCTTATTTTAAAAATGATAAATGTGTAATCATTGAAAATTTAGAAGAAATAAAAGAAATTTCATTGGAAGAATATGAAATACTAGACAGTCAGTCAATAACTAGCTTAGTGTAGCTCCGTTGGAACAAAATGGCGAACTGGCAGGTTATTTAGGAGTTGATAATCCACCTCCAGATAAAATTATTAATATTGCTTCATTGCTTCAAACATTATGTTATTTCGTTTCATTAGCATTACAACATGCAGAGAGTCAAAAAAAATTATCATATTTGAGTTATCATGATAATTTAACGACCTTTTATAATCGTAATCGTTATATTAAAGATACTCAAAAACTTTTTAATATGGATACTTCATTGGGAATTATTTATTTAGATGTAAATGGTTTAAAAGATGTAAATGATCAATTTGGACACGAAGTTGGTGACGCATTATTGGTTGAATGTGCTAGACGTATGAAAATGGTATTTAAAAAAGCTGATTTTTATCGTATTGGTGGGGATGAATTTATTATTATTTGTCAAAGCATAAAAAAAGAGTCATTTGAAAAACGAGTTAAAGAATTAAGTGAAAGTTTTTCTAAAAAACCAGTTTGTCAAGTAGCGATAGGAACACAATGGACTAATGCAGTAGGTAATATTAATGAGATGATTGCTGAGGCAGATGCAAGGATGTATGAAAATAAAAAAGAATTTTATCATAAGCATATGATTTCCAGACGGTATCGTCACCATAGCGATGAGATGCTGCATCTCACTAATATTGATTATCTAGAATCTGAGATTGAAAACGGTCATTTTGTTGTCTATCTACAACCTAAAATTTTATGTGAAGATCGCTCAGTGTTGGAGCAGAAACATTGATACGTTACTGTGATAATGCTGGGACATTAATTCCGCCACTTTTCTTTTTACCATTATTAGAAGGGATAGAATTAGTTGATCTTATTGATTTTTTCGTTCTTGATACAGTTTGTCAAAAAATAAAATATTGGTTAGATAAAGAAATGAAGATAATTCCGCTTTCAATAAATTTTTCTATAGAATCACTTCGTGGTAAATCTTTTGTTGAACGTATTTTAGAAACTTGTAAAAAATATCAAATAACTACTAAATATATAGAAATAGAAATAACAGAACGAGTACATGACGAAAAGAATTTTGAAATTAAAACGGTAATATCAAAACTTCGTAGTGCTGGATTTATTGTAGCTATTGATGATTTTGGAACGGAGTATGCCAATTTAGCATTATTATCGGATGCTGAGTTTGATATTCTAAAATTGGATAAGAGCTTAATTAGTAATGTTGCATTAAATCCAAGAACTAAGATAATCATGGAATATATTTCAAAAATTTGTCATCGATTAGGGGTGGATATGATAGCGGAAGGAATTGAATCAGAAGAGCAGTTTTTTACGCTGTGTTCATATGGGGTTGAAACAGTTCAAGGTTATTTATTCAGCAAGCCGTTGGCAATAAATGTTTTTGAAGAAAAGTATCTAAGTTAATTTTAAGAAGCTAATTAAAGTTTATTTAAGGTGTTGTATGTGCAGTGTATAAATAATAACATTTATTTGACTTTATTTTTTAGTTGTCATTGACATTGTCTATATAATTATCTAGAATATAAGTATATAGACGTGGTATTACCTTTAAATCAATTATAGCCTAAGTATTAGTATGAGCAATTTTTTTGCTTGCTTTACTTAGGTTTTATTCTTTTAAAAGTAATGAATGTTTACTGATTCAATCAAGTATGACAAAATAGATGGACAAGGAGTGTGAAAAATTAAGGGAAAACAAATATTGTTAGTACTTGGTAATAATCCGCAAGTATCAAATACTTGTTGCAATTTATTTAGGCCTTTGATTTATTTTAGACTAGAGAAGGGTAAAGGAGCAAAAAAATGAAAAGGTTAGGGAAAAGGAGAATCATTTCGCTAATTATGGCTTTATCAATGGCTGTTACAACTGTATTTAGTGCAAACATTTCTAATGTTAGAGCGCTAACCAATGCAGAAAAAGCAAGGGAACTTGTCAGTAAAATGACATTAGAAGAGAAAATCGGGCAAAAGTTAATGTTATCTTTCCGTAGTGGATGGACAATGAGAGATGGAACTAAAATTTCATCGGTTCAAACTATTAACGATGAAATTCATGAGATTATTGGTGAATATGATATAGGGAGTGTTATCTTATTTGCTGCTAACTTTAATTCCGATGCAAAAGTAAATGTAGAATTGACAGATGGTTTACAAAAAGCAGCAATGGACAAAGATTTAGGTAAAAACAGTATTCCTCTATTAATTGCTACTGATCAAGAGGGAGGAATCGTATATCGTTTAACTGGTGGGACGGCCTTACCAGGAAATATGGCTTTAGGTGCTAGCGGTAATACTGAAAATGCTGTTAAAGCAGGTAATATTATTGGTAGTGAATTAAATGCGGTTGGTGTAAATGTTAATTTTGCGCCAGATGCTGACGTAAATAATAACCCTAATAACCCCGTTATTGGATTACGTTCATTCAGTAGTAATCCGCAATTAGCAGCTAAATTTGTTTCTGCTTATATTGAAGGAGTTCAAAGCAATAATGTGGCAACTGCCGCTAAACATTTTCCAGGGCATGGAAATGTAGCTACAGATTCGCATACAGGTTTACCTTCGGTTCCTGCGACTAAAGAAGAATTATATAAAACAGAGTTAGTACCTTTTCAGGCGGCAATTGATGCTGGAACAGATATGGTTATGACTGCTCATATCCAATTTCCGAATATTGTAACAGAAGAAATTTACTCAGATAAAAAAGATGAGCTGATGAGTCCGCCAGCTACATTATCTAGGGAAATTTTAACTGATTTATTAAGAGATGAAATGAAGTTTGACGGTGTCATTGTAACTGATTCTATGACAATGCAAGGTGTGGCTAATTACTTTGATACAAACGAAAGAAACTTATTAGCTGTTAAAGCTGGAGTTGATATTCTAGATATTCCATTTACGGATATTTCTTCTATGAAAGATATGGAATCTAAATTAATTCCACTGATTAATGCATTTGTCGATGCTTATACTAAAGAAGATGGTTATAATGGAATTAAATTATCATTAGAAGAATTGGATAAATCTGTGGAAAGAATTTTAGTTTGTAAATACAACAGAGATGTCATGGATTTAGCAAATGATACAACTACATTAGATGATAAAAAAGCAATCGCTTCGAAAGTGGTTGGTTCTGTTGAAAATCGTGAAACAGAGAGATTAATTTCTGCAAATGCAGTTACTGTTGTTAAAAATGAAAATAATGTATTACCACTTAAATTGACTAAAGATTCAAAAGTAGTATTTGCATCAACTTATTCAAGGAATAATAATCGTTTTATTTTGGCTTGGCAAAGAGCTAAACAGGCGGGAATTATTCCAGAGGGGGCAGATTATAAGATTTTGCAGCACTATAATTGGACAGGATTAAACGATAAGGTAAACAGTGCTATAAATTCTGACGGAACTAATTTTGTTGGGACAAATAAAGATGTGCTAGATTGGGGTACTGTTCTTGTCCATGCCTCAGAAATCAGTAGTGCTAGTGGAATAGATGGATATTTGGTAGCTTGCCCACAATTATTTACTAAGTATTGTAAAGAAAATGGAAAGCAGACGGTTGTTATTTCATTAAATCATCCTTATGATGTTCAAGCCTTCCCAGATGCTGATGGTATTTTAGCAGTGTATGGAACTACTAGTCTTGGGCTGGATATTACGGAATCATTCGGTGGTGGTACAGTTGGAGCAACAGCAGCATTTAGTCCTAACTTGACAGCAGGTACTGAAGTAGCTTTAGGTACATTTGGAGCTTCTGGGAAACTACCGGTAGATATCCCAAAATATGTTCCAAAATCTGGAGTATATTCAACTGACGAAAATGTCTATGAATTAGGATATGGTATAGAATATGATGCAATTGCTAAAGATCCAGATAAAAAAGGACTAGCAGATGCGATTGCACAAGCTAAAGCTATAGATAAAAGTGTATATACTACTGAGTCTTGGGAGGCAGCTGCAGAAGCTTTAAATACTTTAAAAGTCGTATTGCAAACGGCTGAAAATGTTAATTTGACTCATAAATTGGCACAGTCTGTTGTTGATGAAAATGAAACAGATTTACGTGATAAATATAATACGGTTTTATCATTATTAGTATATAAATCTGACAAAAAAGCTTTATCAGATTTGATTGCCGAAGCGAAGAAATTAGATAAAGATCATTATACTATTGAAACTTGGCAAAATTTTGAAAAAGCATTAGAAAATGCTGAATCTATATATGATGGAAATGTACCACAAGATGAAGTTGATTTAGCTAAAGAAGCATTAGAAAAAGCAAAAAATGAGTTACTTGAGAAAAATAAAAAAGAATTATCAGCTGCTCTTGAAATGGCTAAACAAGTAACACCAGAACAGTTAGATAAGGTTGTACCAGCTGTGGTGACTGAATTTAAGGCTGCATTGGAAAATGCTCAAATAATTTTTGATAAAAAGGATGCAAATGAACTTGAAATAAATAAAGCTTTTGAACGCTTATCTAATGTAATGCAAATGTTGGAATTCTATAAGGGCGATAAAACACAATTAAGTGCATTAGTAGAAAAAATTGAAAAATTAAACAAAAATGATTATTTAAGCGCAACATGGAAAAATTTAGAATCCGTCTTAACAACGGCAAAAGATGTTTTGAACAATCCTGATGCTTTAGAAATAGAAGTAAGTGAAACGCATGATCAATTAGTAAGAACCTTTTTACAATTAAGATTAAAGCCAAATAAAGATTTGTTAAGTGAGTTGATCAATAAAGCTGAAAATACAGATCAAACAAAATATACAGCAGTATCATTATTATCGCTTAAGAGCGCATTAGTAGAAGCAAAAGCAGTTCTTGATAATAACGAAGCAACCCAAGATGAAGTAACTGCTGTAGAAATATTATTGAAAACAGCATTAGACAATTTGGTAGTGAAAGAAATTACTCTAGATGATCCAAATGCTCAAACACCACCAGATGCTAAACCAGGTAATGGTGTTATAACTGCGACAAAAACAGGTGATGATTCTATGATGTTAACATTTGCCTTAGCGGGATTATTGGCTTTAGCTGGCAGTGTGATTGTATTGAAGAAAAAAGAAGAATAATTTATACTTAAGCTAAAAAGTCACTGTATATAGTGGCTTTTTTTGTTTTGGTTTGTTTTGAGAAACAGGATGATTTATTTAATAAGAAATATGTTATAATATTCCTAATATTATTTTATAGTACATTGGTTTAAACAATATTTATTTAAAATACTAAATAAATTTCACATTTATTAGTTAGAAAGGGGAATTTTTAATGAAGCAGCAAAAATGGAATATTCATACGCATACAACAAGATGTGGGCATGCAACTGGACTAGATATTCAATACATTCAAAGTGCAATTGAGGCTGGATTTACAATGTTAGGATTTAGCGAACATCTGCCTTATCCTGAAATACGGATTTCTGGGGCACGAATGTTTTATGAGCAAAAAGATGAATATATTGCAACGATAAGAAAATTAAAACAAGATTATCAAGATAAGATTGATATTAAAGTTGGCTATGAGGTTGAGTATTTAAAAGATCATTTTAATGATTTGATGAATTTGAAAAAAGAATGTGATTATATGATTTTGGGACAACATTTTAAATATTTAATTTATGACTATGACAGTTATTGTTCTGATGAGGATGTATATGTTTATGCACAGCAAATAGAGGAGGCATTATCTAAAAATTTTATTACATATGTAGCTCATCCTGACTATTTTATGATGGGGAGAAGGAGTTTTTCAAATGCTTGTGTTGATGCGGCGCATCGAATAGCAAAAGCTAGCATCCGTTATGATACACCGTTAGAAATTAATCTAAATGGTTTTGGATATGGAAAAAAACAATATTATATAAACAATGAATTAAAGGCATGTTATCCATATCCGTTTCGTGAATTTTGGGAGATAATTGCTATGTATGGTTGTAAAGTAACTTTTGGATATGATGCTCATTCACCACTTACGTTATTAGAGCGTGAGCGGGAATGTTGGGCTCTAGATATTTTAAGTGATCTACCACTTAATTTTATTGACCATATTGAATTAAAATGAGCTTTATAGATAAAATATTATGCTTAAAAATTATTATTAACTATATTTTTTGATTCAAATAAGATTAGTAATTTAAGAAAAAGGAGATTAGAAATGTTGTACTCAAAGAAGATAAATATGGCAGATATTAGAGCAAGAATATGAGTATGTTTCTAATGTTCTAGAAGACAAAAATGATTTTGAAAATAAAATTTTGCCAGGTTATATTAATTCTTCCAACGGGATTGGACTTCTTGAGGGATGGGTTCCGGAAACAGAAGTGTTTTTATGGAAGATGATCAAATTATTGACTGATTTAGGATTGGACATTACTTGACTGAAAAGTTGGCTCATGGTGCCGGACATATCGGATATGTAATAAAAAAGAATATAGAGGAAACGGGCATACTGTGAAGGATTAAAGGTAACTCTTCAAATAGCTAAAAATATTATTAAAGAGGATAAAATATATCTGTCAGTCCATAAAAATAATCTAGCTTCATTAAAAATCCAATAAAAAAATGGTGCATATATTCATCATGAAGACGATAAGAAATTTTATACACGAATAAAAAATCAGTTTAAAGCTACTCTATAATTAATTAAATACTAGTAAAGCCGGCTAAAAACAATGTACAATAAATAATGGGTTATTTTTAAATACTAATAAATAATTTGAATTAAAAAATAACTATATTTTAATTTGGAAAGGAAGGTATGCATGCCTGTTAATTGCTAGTTTAGCAAAGCTAGGCAATTGAGATTATTAGTTGCGTACTAAAGGGAGTGGAATTATATATGAGAAAATATTTCTTTTTTGACATTGACGGAACATTAACTAATAGTAATCCTGGGGGAATTATTTTACCCTCAACTTTTGAAACATTAGATAAGTTAAGAAAAAATGGTCATTTTGTTGCAATTGCGACAGGAAGAGCGCACTGGATGGCAATGGATTTTAGTCATGAATCAAAAATTGATAATCTAGTTTGTGATGGGGGAAATGGTTTAGTCATAAATGGAGAATTACTAGGAATTGAACCATTAGATAAAAATATTTGTTTAGAAATAATTGATGAGTGCATAGAAAAGAAATTTCCTTTCGGTGTATCTTTAGGGGATGTTCCTGAACTATATACATGTAATGAGTGGCTAAGTAATTTTAAAATGCATACAAAAATTATTGTAGACCCACAGATTGATTTTCATCGGGTTGATAATATTTATAAGATTTTTATTATGGCTACACACAAGCAGGAAGCTGAGTTGACTGCAATCCATAAACTTGGTTATATGCGATATCATGGTGATCAATTAATTGTTGAGCCGTTGGAAAAATATCGTGGAATTTTGAAAATGATTGAAATACAAGGAGGAAAACCTGAAGATATAGTTGTTTTTGGTGATGGACATAATGATATTTCAATGATGCGACAAGCACCTATTTCAATTGCAATGGGAAATGCAATTGATGAGGTAAAAGAAGTAGCTACATATATAACTAAATCTAATCAAGAAGATGGGATTGAATATGCTTGTAAACATTTTGGATGGATAGATTAGCTAAATGTGGTATACTACTAGTAGGTGATGAAAAATGGAACTAATAAAATGGATTTTAATGATAGCAGGTATTTTGGCTTTTTTAATTATTGGCTGTATGATATTGCTACGTAGTGATGAAAAAAAGCGGAGTCGAACTAAACAGTACCAAGAAAATATTGATATGCTCAACGAAACTAATGAAATGTTAGATACTACATTAATGGAATTAGAATCTTATAATGAACCGCTAAAGAAGATATGTGAACATATTGATAACTTTAATCATAAATTTCTTGGTCAAAAATAACCGAAAACAGTTGACATAAGATTATTTTTTCATATAATACAGGTATATATAAAAACTCGTTGATAAAGAGAGTAATTTAATTAAGTTTCTTAGCGAACTGGCGTTGGTGAAAGGTCAGTAAACAAGATTAAATGAACCGCACTTTGAAGAGGACTGTTTGAACTAATAGTAGGGCAGTCAGTATGTCTACTTTACAGACAAGAGGGGATATAAGACTTTTTATATCAACAAGAGTGGTACCGCGGAAATTTCGTCTCTTAGCTTTTAATTAGCTAAGAGACTTTTATTTTACGCAAGGATAGGAAAGGAAAGGTAAGAAAAATGAAGAAATTATTAAAAGTATTATTAGTATGTACGATGGCATTTACACTTGCTGCCTGCGGCGGAAACAGCGGTAGTGATGGTACGAAAGAAATTTTGATTGGGATTTCTCCAGATTATCCACCATATGAGTCTTTAGAGGGCAAAGATATGGTTGGATTTGATATTGATATGACTAAAGAGTTGTTTAAAATTATGAATGATAACGGTGGTAATTATGAATATAAATTTAAACAAATGTCATTTGATACAATTTCTACAAGTCTGATTTCTGATCAAATTGATTTAGGAATTTCTGGATTTACAATGCATAAAGACTGGGATGTATTATGGTCAGACAAATACAATGATTCTAGACAAGTTGCTTTAGTTGCTAATGATAGTACAATTACTACTAAAGCTGATTTAGAGGGTAAAAATATTGGAGCTCAATTGGCTGCTACTGGTGAAAGTGTAGCTAATGATATTAAAGATGCTAAAGTTAAAGCAGTAAAAGATGTTAAAGTTTTAATTGAAACTTTAAATTCTGGTGGGATTGATGCAATCATCTTAGATGAAGCAGTTGCTAAAAACTATGTAGAACAAGGCGGATATAAGATGTTAGATGAAACTTTATTAGAAGAAGAAAATTTAATCATCGCTAATAAAGGAAGTGAAGATTTAATTAAAGACATCAACAAAGCACTTGCTGAATTCATTAAATCAGATAAATATCAAGAATTAAAAACTAAGTGGGGAGCATAAACGTGGATGCATTAGTTGCTTTTTGCACAGCAGACAATTTGATTTTTTTACTACAAGGGGCTGGTAAATCTTTATTACTAGCCGCTTGCGCTTTGTTTTTTGGCCTTATTCTTGGGGTTTTAGGTGCTGCTGCAAAAATTTCAAAACATAAAATACTAAGACTTATTGGAAATGTTTACGTTGAATTGATCCGTGGAACGCCCATGTTGTTACAAATACTTTTTCTCTATATTGCTTTTCCGTTATTAATGCGTTCGATTACTGGGGAAAGATTTATTCCTGATCCATATGTTTGTGGTGCTATTGCGATGAGTATTAATAGTGGTGCATATTCGACAGAATTGATCCGTAGTGGAATTATGGGAGTTGATAAAGGTCAATGGGAAGCTTGTGAAGTATTAGGACTAAATTATACACAAACAATGAAATTAATCATTTTGCCTCAGGCGTTTAAAAGAATCATTCCTCCAATCGTCAGTGAGTTCATTACTTTAATTAAAGATTCATCACTAATTTCGGTTCTAGGAGCAACTGAATTATTATATTCAGCACAAATTTTGGGGGCGAATACATTTAATTTGATTCCGCCATTATTGGCCTCTGCTGTATTATATTTAATTATGACCTTAACAACATCTTATTTTGCGAGAAAGATAGAAAGGCGGTTATCTGTAAGTGATTAAAGTTGAGCATATTACTAAAAAATTTAACGATTTAAAAGCAGTGAATGATGTCTCTTTAGAAATAAGAAAAGGAGAAATCGTTTGTTTGATCGGACCTAGTGGAAGTGGGAAAAGTACAGTGTTACGTTGTATTAATGGATTAGAAATTCCTGAAGAAGGAACTGTTTTCATAAATGAGCAGCCATTGAATGCTAAAAACCCTCAAGCATTTAAAGAACTTCGTAGCAAAATGGGATTTGTTTTTCAGCATTTTAATCTTTTTCCACATAAAACAGTTTTAGAAAATCTAACATTAGCTCCAATTCAGGTTTTGGGAATGGAACAAGAGGCAGCGAATCAAAAAGCATTAGAGCTGTTAAAACGAGTTGGATTGAGTGATAAAAAAGATGTTTATCCAAATAAATTATCGGGTGGGCAAAAACAGCGTGTTGCTATTGCTAGAGCACTATGTTTAGGACCGGAAGTGATGTTGTTTGATGAGCCGACTAGTGCGTTAGATCCTGAAATGGTTATCGAAGTATTGGAAGTAATGCAGGAATTAGCAAAAGAAGGAATGACAATGGTGGTAGTAACTCATGAAATGGGGTTTGCAAGAACAGTTGGAGATCGTGTGATTTTCTTAGAAAATGGAAAAATTATTGAAGAAGCAAAGTCGGAGGATTTCTTTACACATCCAAAATCAGAGCGTGCAAAAGATTTCTTAAGTAAGGTGATGCATTAATGAAAATTGATTTATTTGATGTTGAAGCTTGGATGACTGAATATGAAACCAACTATCGATATAATTTGGCGGAAACTTGTGTAGCTTCAATGAGTATTAATGATTTATTAGAATTGGTTGAAAATAAAAAAGGAGTCATTGATAATTTATTAAATACTAAATTGGACTATGGACCTATTGTTGGTAGTCAAAGATTGCGGGAAGGGATTGCAAGATTATACCAAAATGGTGATGCCGATAACATTACGATTAGTCATGGCTGTATCAATGCTAATGAGATGGTTTTAATTTCTTTGCTCGAAGCTGGTGATCATTTAATTACGATTACACCGACATACCAACAATTTTATTCTTTTCCAGAATCATTAGGTGTTGAAACTACGCTTATTCCGTTGTTGGAGGAAAATGATTGGTTACCTCGGTTAAGTGATTTCGAAAATGCAATTAAGGATAATACAAAAATGATTTGTCTCGTTAATCCTAATAATCCAACAAGTACAAAATTTTCTAGAGAGTTTCTAGAAAATTTGACTGATTTAGCAAAAGAATACCACTTATATATTCTTTGTGATGAGGTGTATCAAGGATTAGGTGATGGTGAAGTCGCAATCAGTGATTTATATGATAAAGGGATATCTACAGCCTCTTTATCTAAAGTTACATCATTTGCTGGTTTACGGTTAGGCTGGGTAAAAGCTAATTATGAAGTAATTAAACTGATAAATGATCGTCGTGATTATCATATTATTTCAACAGGTTATCTTAACGATTATCTTGGAACTTTAGTTATTGAAAATTATCACAAGATACTTGAACGAAGTAGAAAAATTATTAATACTAATCGACAGATTCTCATTGATTGGTTAGCTCAAGAGCCATTGGTTGATTGCGTTGTTCCTGAAGCTGGAACAATAGCCTTTTTAAAATATCATCTTTCGATAAAGTCTAGGGAACTTTGTGCTAAATTACAACAGGATACAGGAGTGTTTTTTGTTCCAGGGGCATGTTTTGATCAAGAATATCATTTACGTTTTGGCTTTGCTAATAACAGTGACGAAATAAAAACAGGATTACAATTATTTTCAAAATGGCTTAAAGAAAATGCTTAATTTTATTCTTTAAGCTTTTTTATTATCGATAAATAGATATTTATAACAAGCGACCATATTAATAAATAGTGCAACGACAATGCCGATTAACATACTGACAGCTATACTGAAAACCCCTAGTGACTGACTAAGAAAATATATTAAAACTATTTCTAAAGTACATTGAATGATGCTGATTGCAAACATTAAACGATTTTTATTCAAAGCTTGAAGCAGTGCACTAAGAGGGGTTTCTAAATAAAAGATAGTGAATGGAATGCACATATATTTTAAATAAGTAGCTCCGCTTGTTGTATCATAAAGGATTTTTAAACAAACTTCTGGATATAAATAAAAAATCAATGTAAACGGTAGACTAATTAAAAAACTACCAATCATAGCAATTAGAATATGATATCTAGCAGCGCTGATTTTATGATAAACTACATCATTAGTGATGATCGGGAGAATCAGGCGATAAATTACGCCATTAAAAAAAGTGGGTGTAACTAATAATGATATGACATAACCGCTTATAATTGCATATTGTTGATGGATCATACTTTCTTTTAAACCGAATTTGGTTAAAACATAGACGAGGATGATTGGCTCTAGAAAGCTAACTAAACATTGATATAAACGTGAACCGGTTAATGGCATAGCGATATTTAACATATCTTTAATTTGCAAATTATTGACAATACTCTGCTTATTAAAGGTTGTAATATGATGGTCCTTGAGACGGGTTGTCAAATAGAGGATGGATGCTAATTCACCAACAGACATTGCCAGTGTTGCAAAACTAACTAGATAGGTATCTGTTAAGAAAGAAAATTGTCTAATCATTAAATAACTAAAACTTAATCGAGCAACTTCTTCGACAAAGCCAGCTTTAGCAACTAAAAAGACATTTTGTTTCGCTAAAAAATAATTTTTAATTATTCCACTAATCCCTACGAGCGGAATAAACAATGCCAGTGACAACAAAGGATAGAAAGCACCCTCATTTTTTAAAAGGTTATGACTAATAAATTTCGATGAAAAAAGTAAGGCACTCATGACAATTATACAAGTAAAAAGACAAATCGTTAAACCGGAGATGACAATTTTTTTATTATTATATTTAGGGTTTGCTACAAGTCGAAAGACTGCTGAAGGAATTCCTAATTGACCTAAGGTAATGCATAATGAAACCGTTGGCATTACTAAGATATATAGTGCCATCGCTTCTTGTCCTAATTGTCGCGCTAAAATCATGCGATTAAGAATACTAAACAATTTTGTGATTGCTGAACTAGCGGAAAGAATGATAAAAGAATTTATTAGTTTTCTTTTCATAAAGCACTTCCTTTCTGGTGAAATTTGTCATATAATATGTAAGTGACTTTTGAATGGAGGGCTGAAAATGGAATCGATTAATGATTTTAAATTTAATAAACGTGACCTAAATTTTTTAATAAAACTAAAAGCCCGTGATTTTAAACAGCAGAATATTCATAATATTTCTGAACAACAAATTAAAGACTACTTATTTGAGCGCAAATGGAAACAAAGAGATGCCGTTCCCATGTGTGAAATAATTGATGATATCATGAATTTAGATTTTTCTGAAATTTTTGATTATCTGAGTTTACAAGTAGTTAAAGAAGCATCTCGTTTGAGTATAAATGATTTTTCGGACTTTATTTCAAAATAGTTGCTAAGGCAACTATTTTTCTTTGAAAGGAGATTATATGGATTGGCGGATTATTAATGATTTAGACTACAACCACTATATGCAAGAATACAAGATTAATGCACTTTTAGCTAAGGTTTTTGCGTATAAACAATATTCATCTCAAGAAATTGAAACAATGTTATCAAGTCGTTTAGTATATCATGATTTTTCTTTATTTTCTGAAGCAGAAATGACATTAGAAAGAATTCATGAGGCAATTGGTAATAAAGAAAAAATCTGTATTTACGGTGATTATGATTGTGATGGGATTTTAGCAACATCAATTTTAGTTGAAGCTTTTAGACAATTAGGAGTGGAAGTGGGATACCATATTCCGAGTCGTTTAGAAGATGGATATGGATTAAATGCAAATCGTGTTGAACAAATGGCAAATAAAGGGTATACATTAATTATTACGGTTGATAATGGAATTAAGGCATATGAGGCAATCGAAAAAGCTAATGAATTGGGAGTGGACGTTATTGTTACTGACCACCATAATTATGATGATGAATTACCAGATGCTTTTTCTATTATTCATACAAAAATCTCACCCGATTATCCTTATAAAGAAATCTCGGGTGGTTTTGTAGCTTATAAATTAGCAAGTGCATTATTAAAAAAGCATGATAAATACTTATTTTCATTGGCAGCTATTACTACAATTTCTGATATGATCCCATTACTTGATGAAAATCGAGCATTGGTAAAAAGAGCATTGGAATTTATGAAAGAAAATAAATATCCTCAATTAGAATTGTTATTGGGGAGTAATCAGACCTATAGTGTTACTAGTATTGGGTTTATCATCGCCCCGAAGATTAATTCATTTGGTCGCTTAAGTGAAATTATTAATCCTAATCATCTCGTTAAATATTTTAGAAGTGATGCTTCAATTGGAATATTAAAAGCAGTTAGTGAAAAAGCAATTGAAGTAAATGCTAAAAGACAAGAATTAACAAATAAACAATATCAAAGCGTTTTAACAATGATTGACCCGAATGAGCAATTTTTATATGCTTATCAAAATGAAATACACGAAGGAATCATTGGTTTAGTGGCAGGAAAATATACTCGACAATATAACCGACCTAGCTTTGTGATGACATTTGATAGTGAAAAAAATCTTTATAAAGGCAGTGCTCGTGGAATTGAAGGGATACCGTTGAATAAAATTTTTGAAAATGTTCAAGATTTGTTAGAAAGTTATGGTGGTCATGCTTTAGCAGGTGGATTTAGTGTAGGTAGTGATAAAGTTGAGGAGCTAAAAGAAAAATTAGAATTGTATTTAAATAAACAATTAAAAGATTATACTCCTCCTTTAGTGGATGTAATTGAAGTTACAGGAAATGAGATTAGTAAAGTTAGTGTAAAACAATTAGAGTTATTAGAGCCACTAGGCAATGGCAATGAAGAAATGCGTTTTTTCATAAAAGATTTACCAGTAAGTAAAGTTACGTCGTTATCGAATGGTAAACATATTCGTTTTGATTTGTCATTACCGCAAGTCAAAGCACAAGCGTTATTTTTTAATCATGGAGATCTTTTTGAACAATTAAAAGATACTAAAATGATCAATGCAGTTGGTAAGTTTAATATTAATGTTTTTAATAATATTGAATCTGTCAACTTAATTATTGAAGATATTAAATAGTTTAAATTAAAGTATAAAAATGTTATAATTAAATATCATAGGATATTATGTGGAGGAAATAGAATGGATTTAACTAAGTATGTTGCAAGTATTGAAAACTTTCCTGAAGATGGTATTATTTTCAGAGATGTAACACCGTTGATGGCTGATAAGGAAGCTTTTAAAGAAACGATTGACCGATTTGTTGAGTGGACTAAAAATCTGGATACTAATGTTGATATTGTTGCTGGACCAGAAGCTCGAGGTTTTTTATTTGGATGTCCCGTTGCATATAATTTAAATGCAGGGTTTGTTCCGGTTAGAAAACCGGGTAAATTACCTCGTGAAACAGTAAGTGAAACTTATGCTTTAGAATATGGAACTAATGAAGTGCACATGCATGCTGACAGTATTAAACCAGGGCAAAATGTTATTATTGTAGACGACTTATTAGCAACTGGTGGAACAGTTGAAGCAACTGTAAAATTAGTTGAAAAATTAGGTGGAAAGGTAGTAGGAATTGCTTTTCTAATCGAACTTGAAGGATTAAAAGGACGTGATAAACTTCAAGGGTATAATATCTATTCAATATTGAAATACTAAAAAGAGATTAAATCTCTTTTTTAATAATAAGAGGGGGTGACATTATGGCTGAATATAAAGGTGCTGGCGATACAGTTACAATTAATGATGTTCTTGAAGTGTGTGGTAAATATATTACAAATCAAGAAAGTATTGATTTAATTAATCAGGCATACGATTTTATTATGGAGAAGCATGAGGGGCAAAAACGCAAAAGCGGTGAACCGTATACGATTCACCTGATTTGGGTAGCATATATTTTGGCAACGTTACAAACGGGACCCGCTACTATTGCGGCAGGACTTTTGCATGATGTCATGGAAGATTGTGGAGTATCTCGGGAAGAAATGGTAGAACGTTTTGGTGAGGAAATCACTACGTTAGTTGAAGGGGTTACCAAGATTGGTAAAATGCCATTTAAAGATGAATCTGATGTTTATGCTGAAAATCATCGTAAAATTTATATTGCTATGGCAAAGGATATTCGCGTTATTTTGATTAAATTTGCAGATCGACTTCATAATATGCGAACATTACAATTTATGCCACCTCATAAACAAAAAAGAATTTCTCGAGAAACGTTAGAAGTTTATACACCAATTGCTCATCGTTTAGGAATCAATGATATCAAAACAGAGTTAGAGGATTTAAGCCTATCTTATCTTGATCCTGTTGCATATAGCGAGATATCAAAATTATTAGCGACTAAACAAGAAGAACGGAAAGAATCAGTTGCAAAAATGATGGCATCGGTTAAACAAATATTGGATGATAATAGCTATCAGTATCGTATCTTGGGACGGGCTAAATCAATCTATAGTATTTATAAAAAAATGTTTGTAAAAAAGAAACGTTTTGATGAACTTTATGATTTATATGCATTAAGGATCATCACTCAAGATAAGATGGATTGTTATGGAATTTTAGGCTTGATTCATGATCAATATCGCCCGATTCCAGGACGGTTTAAAGATTATATTGCTATGCCAAAACCAAATATGTATCAATCTTTGCATACTTCAGTAATTGGTGAGGATGGAAATACCTTTGAGATTCAGATTAGAACTGAAGAAATGGATGAGCTAGCTGAATTAGGAGTTGCAGCTCATTGGCGCTATAAGGAAAATAAAGGCTATTCATCGAAGAAAGAACAACAAGAAATTGGTGAAAAATTGCAGTGGCTTAGAGAATTTATTTCTCTAAGTGACGATATTAAAGACGGTGATGCTAAAGAGTATTATGATTCATTAAAGCGTGATATCTTTGAGGCCAATGTTTATGTTTTAACACCGCAAGGAAAGATCGTAGAGTTACCGAATGGTTCTACACCAATTGATTTTGCTTACCGAATTCATACGGAAGTTGGACATAAAGCAGTTGGAGCTATCGTTAATAATGTTATGGTGCCTATTGATACTAAATTAAATACTGGTGATGTAGTCGAAATTAAAACTAATAAGCAGTCATTAGGACCTAGTGAAGATTGGCTAAAATTTGTTCGAACTGCAGGTGCGCGTAATAAAATTAGACAGTTTATTGCTAATCGTGAGGCAGAAACTAAAAAAGAGACAATTGAAGATGGGCGTAAAATGCTTCGTGATGAATTGAAAAAACGCCAATTAGATGAAAAGAAATATATGGATCCAGATACGTATAAAACATACTTAGGTTCTTTTGGTGCCCGCTCATTTGATGATATCTTATATTTTATTGGTAAAAAAAGTTTACCGGCAATGAATCTGCTGGATCGAGTTGTACCTAAAAAGTCGGGGTTCTTTGACAGTATTTCGAAAATGCTTCAGCGAAATAATCAGGTAAATGAAAAACAGCAGTCTTCGCGTAATAATTCGGGTGTTGTTGTTAAGGGATTAGATGGACTAAGAATTCAACTTTCAAAGTGCTGTAATCCAATTCCTGGAGATGATATTATGGGCTTTGTCTCACAAGGTCAGGGAATTAAAGTACATCGTCGAGACTGCCCGAATATTCAACAGCCTGAAATCAAAGCAAGATTGATAGATGTTTATTGGGATTTTGCATCCATTTCAACGATGAAATTTCAAGCAGATTTAGAAATAGTTGGTTTGGATCGACCTAATTTATTGAATGATGTGGTAACATCATTAGGGCAGATGAAAATTAATATTTTGAATATCCATGCTGATGTTGTAGATATGAAAGCAATCATTAAATTAAAGATTTCAGTTGAAGATGCTAGTCGTTTACAACAAGCAATCGATAATATTGATCGGATTCAGGGAATCTATGAAATTAAACGGGTTATTCATTAGTTATTGCAATTTTATGAAATATTATATATAATCAATTTAATCCAATGAACAAGATTAAGTAGTTAAATCCTTTTATAGAGAGAATACGTCTGGTGAAAGTATTTAAAGGATCATTACGGGACACTTGGGAGGAGTTACTTTGAAATCTAGTAGGAGTAAACGTCTGTCGCGTTAAGACATAAGAGCGTGTTATTTAACACGAATTAAGGTGGTACCGCGTTAACTAACGTCCTTATTTTAAGGGCGTTTTTATATTATCAAGGAGGAAATGAAAGATGATGTATAAAGCACCACGAGGAACAGTGGATATTTTGCCAGAAAAGAGTGCTAAATGGCAAACATTAGAACAACTAATTAGAACAATATGTGCTAATTATAATGTTAAAGAAGTGAGAACTCCTATTTTTGAACACACCGAGTTATTCACTCGTGCAGTTGGCGATACAACTGATGTAGTAAGTAAAGAAATGTATACTTTCGCTGATAAAAAGGGGCGTTCAATTACATTACGACCTGAAGGAACAGCTGGAGTTGCGAGAGCTTATGTAGAAAATAAAATGTTTTCTAATCCTGATAAAATTAGTAAATTATATTATATTGGACCAATGTTTAGATATGAACGTCCTCAAAATGGGCGGCAACGTCAGTTTCACCAATTCGGGGTAGAAATGATTGGTTATGAATCACCATATTTAGATGTTGAATGTATGACAATGGCAGTAACATTAGTCGAGGCTTTAGGGTTACAAGGTGTCAAATTACATATAAATACTCTTGGTGATGGTGATAGTCGTGATGCTTATCGTGAAGCTTTGAAAGCACACTTTGCACCATATTTAGATGATTTATGTCAAGATTGTAAAAATCGTTATGAAGCAAATCCGTTAAGAATTTTAGATTGTAAAGTAGATCATAATCATCCAGCGATGGCAAATGTGCCAAAAACAGTTGATTATTTAAGTGAAGCGGCTAAGGCACATTTTACCAAAGTATGTGAGTTATTAGATGATCTAGAAATTGAATATGTTGTTGATACAAATTTAGTGCGTGGTTTAGATTATTACTGTCATACAGTTTTTGAAGTAATATCTGATGATCCACGCTTAGGTGCAGGAGCCACTGTTGGTGGCGGTGGTCGTTATAATGGCTTAGTACAGGAATTAGGGGGACCAGAAGCACCTGGAGTTGGATTTGCTTTTGGAATGGAACGATTATTGATTGCTATGGATGAAGAATTAGAAGAACCTGAGGGGTTGGATGTGTATGTTATGCCAATGGGAGATGAAGCAAGAGATTTAGCGGTACAGATCACGGCAATGCTACGAGCAAATGGCTTTAGTGTTGATATGGACTATCAAGGTCGTTCTTTAAAAGCACAGTTTAAAACGGTTGATCGTTTGAATAGTCATTTTGCAATGATCATTGGTGATCAAGAAATTGCTGACGAAGTAGTCAATATTAAATGTACACATTCAAAGACACAAGATATTGTACCAATTGAAAATATTGTTGCATATATTGAAAATCATATGGAGGGACATGTACATGAATAGAACTCATAACAATGGTGAATTAAGAATTAGTGATGTTAATAAAATTGTTGAATTAAAAGGCTGGGTTGCTAAAAAAAGAAATTTAGGTTCTTTGGTTTTCATTGATTTAAGAGACCGTTATGGAATCACGCAAATCGTATTAAATGAAGAAATGGAAGCTCTAGGTAAGGATATTAAAAATGAATATGTCCTGCATGTAGTTGGTAAAGTAATTGAAAGAAGTTCTAAAAATCCTAATATGCCAACTGGGGATATTGAAATTGAAGCTGCTCAAATTGATATTATCAATACGGCTAAAGTAACACCTATTTACACAACTGATGATACTGATGCAAGTGAGGATGCAAGAATGCAATATCGTTATCTTGATTTAAGAAGACCGGTAATGCAGAATAAAATAATTATGCGTCATAAAATTACTAGCAGTATTCGAAATTTCTTAGATAATCATGAATTTATTGATATTGAAACGCCCTATTTAAATCGTTCTACTCCTGAGGGAGCAAGAGATTTCTTAGTCCCTTCACGGGTTCATAATGGTTCATTTTATGCTTTACCACAGTCACCACAATTATTTAAGCAATTATTGATGGTTTCAGGATTTGAACGTTATTATCAAATCGCACGCTGTTTTAGAGATGAGGATTTACGATTAGATCGGCAACCGGAATTTACTCAAGTTGATGTTGAAATGAGTTTCATGACTACTGATGAAATTATTAGTATTGGTGAACAGCTGTTAGCACAAGTAATGAAAGATGTTAAAGGAATTGAACTGCAACTGCCATTGCCACGAATGACTTGGCATGAAGCTATGGAAAAATATGGAATTGATAAGCCAGATATTCGTTTTGGATTAGAATTAGTTAATTTAAATGAAGTGGTTAAAGATGTTGAGTTTATGGTTTTTAAGAGCGCGTTAGAAGCTGATGGGCATGTAAAAGGAATTAATGTCAAAGGTGAAGCTGACAATTTTTCTCGTAAAGCAATTGATAAATTGACGGATGTAGTTAAAACATATAAAGCAAAAGGATTAGCATGGTTAAAAGTTAAAGCTGGAAAGGCTGAGGGACCAATTGCTAAATTCTTTAACGAAGAACAAATGACAAAATTATTAAAAGCAATGGATGCAAGTGATAATGACTTATTATTATTTGTTAGCGATGCTAAATATAATGTTGTTTGTGATGCTTTGGCAGCCTTACGTAATCATTTAGGAAAAGAATTAAAATTATTTAACCCTGATGAATTTGCATTTTTATGGGTCGTAGATTTTCCAATGTTTGAATATGATGATGAAACTGAACGTTATTATGCGGTTCATCATCCATTTACTCGACCTAAAGATAGTGATATTGATAAAATTGAAAACGATCCTGCAAATTGTTTAGCTGATGCTTATGACATTGTATTAAACGGTTTTGAATTGGGTGGAGGTTCACAACGTATCTACGAACAAGAATTACAAGAAAGAGCCTTTAGAGCATTAGGTTTTACCCAAGAGAGAATTGATAGTCAATTTGGCTGGTTTGTTGAGGCCTTTCAATACGGTACTCCACCACATGGGGGATTTGCCTTAGGTCTAGATCGTCTAGCAATGTTACTTACTGGTAGTGAAAATATTCGTGAGGTTATTGCTTTTCCAAAAAATGCAAGTGCAGTATGTCCAATGTCAAAAGCACCAAGTGAGGTAGATAATGCTCAATTAGAAGAATTAGGAATCGCGGTGATTGAAGATGAACAAGAATAGAATTGATGCAGTTGTAAATAATATGAAGGAAGCTGGTCTTGATTATTTGTTGATCAGTGAACCTTCTTCAATTGATTATTTGATTGATTATGTAAATAACCCCGGTGAAAGAATGTATGTATTGATGCTTGCAGCAAATGGTGCCCATAAGTTGTTCTTCAATAAATTATTCTTTGTAGAAAATGATCTAGGGATTGAAATTGTTTGGCATAGCGATACTGATGATGCGACAAAAACAATTGCAGATTATGTTGAAAATTCTGGTACAATTGGAGTTGATAAACATTGGAGTGCAAACTTTTTATTAAGTTTAATGGAAAAACTACCAGATGTTAAATTTGTTAATGGCTCATTTTGTGTAGATTTTGTAAGAATGGTTAAAGATGAAAATGAACAGGTTTTAATGATTGAAGCAAGTCGGATCAATGATCAAGCAATTCATGAAGTGATTCATCAAGTATCTTTAGGATTATCAGAACTTGAAGTAGCCGGTAAATTGAGTGGTATTTATAGCAAATTTGGTGGTGATGGCAACAGTTTTGATGCTATCATCGCTTATGGAGCTAATGGTGCTAATCCTCATCATGAAAATGATGATAGCCATTTAAAACCAGGTGACAGTATCATTATTGATATGGGGTGTAAGTATAACGGATATTGCTCAGATATGACAAGAACTGTCTTCTATCAAGAAGTAAGTGAAGAAGCTAAAGAAGTCTATGGTTTGGTTCGTTTGGCTAACGAAACAGCTGAAGCAATGATTAAACCTGGGGTTAGACTTTGTGATATTGATAAGGCTGCTCGTGATATTATTACTGATGCTGGCTATGGCAAAGAATTTAATCATAGGTTGGGTCATTTCATTGGTAAAGATGTTCATGAATTTGGTGATGTTTCTGTTAACTTTGATTTGGAAGTTAAAGAAGGTATGATTTTTTCAATTGAACCGGGAATTTATTTGCCAGGTAAATTTGGGGTGCGGATTGAAGATTTAGTCATGGTTACAAAAGATGGCTGTAAAGTTTTAAATAGTTATCCAAAGGATTTATTTGTAATTTAATGATTAAGGGTTACAGCTCTTAATCATTTTCTTGTCGAATAAAAAAACATACTTTTTAGGGTTCGGTCAATACATTTATCTTAAATTGTGCTAAAATGGTGAAGTGAGGTGACATAAAGAATGTATTATTTTATTGGAATTAAAGGTTCAGGGATGGCGCCATTAGCAGAAATCCTTCATGAACTAGGAAATGAAGTGTGTGGAAGCGATATTGATAAATACATCTTCATTGAAGAGGAATTAAGAAAGAGAAATATCCCAATCTATTCATTTGATGCTAACAACATTAAAGATGGTTATACAGTTATTATTGGAAATGCTTTTGGTGATGATCACACAGAAGTTAAAGCTGCTTTAGCTAATCCGAATGTTAAATGTTATCGATATTTTGAATTTTTGGGAGAGTTTATGGAAAACTTCATCTCAATTAGTATAGCTGGAACTCATGGCAAAACAACGACAACAGGGATGGCTTATCATTTGTTTGAAGAATTTGATAAAACTACAGTTTTAATTGGTGATGGAACTGGTCACGCAGTAAAAGATAGTAAATATTTTATTGCAGAATCATGTGAGTTCCAAGATCATTTTTTACATTATTATCCTAAATATGCGATTATCAATAATATTGAATTAGATCATGTCGATTATTTTGGAAATTTAGAGCGTTATATTGAGTCTTTTGAAAAATTTGCTAATCAAGTAAAAGATACAGTAATTGTTTGGGGGGATGATCCAAACATTAAAAAAATAAATTTTAAAAAAAGAGTTATGAGATTTGGTTTAAATGACTATAATGACGTTAGGGCGGTAAATGTGCTTGAAAACAGTAATGGTTTATCGTTTGATGTATATATTCATAATGAATTATTTGGTCATTTTAATTTACCTTATTTTGGAATGCATATGTTGTATAATTCATTAGCGATCATTACGCTTGGTTATTTAGAAAATATGACTAATGATTATATTCAAAATAGAATGGCAACTTTCGAGGGAACAAAACGACGATACAGTGTAACTGAAGTAGGGAATAATGTTTACGTAGATGACTATGCCCATCATCCCACTGCAATTAAGTATGTAATTGAAGCAACCCGTGTTAGATACCCGAGTAAAAAAATTGTAGCAATTTTTAAACCTGATCGTTTTTCACGTGGCGCTCGTTTTGCCGTTGATTTTGCCAAATCTATGGATTTAGCTGATTATCCATATTTCTGTCCATTTCCCGAAAATGCAGTGAAAGAAGAAGGAATTGACATAGATATTTATGATATCGCTAATAATCTACCAAGAGCAAAAGTTATTGGTGAAGATGAAGAAGCTGCTAAAGAATTAGCTAAGTTCGATAATGTTGTGTTCTTGTTTATGTCTAGCAAAGATATTTATAAACTTGAAGAAAAAGTTATCGCGATAAAAAAATCTATATAAGTATCTAGAATTATGGTATAATTATTTGTAGAAAGTTGAGGTAATGCTATGACTGCAATTGATGTTTGTTACTGTGTTTTAATACTTTCTGGAGCATTTGCCTTAGTTAGCTTAGGAATTTTATTGCTTCGTAGTTCAACCACAGTTAAACAAGTGGGGAACACAGTCGAAATGGCTCAAAGCACAATTAATAAAGCGGATAAAATTATGGATGATATAACTTACAAGTTAGATCTTTTGAATGCGCCAGTAGAAACAATCGCGCGTTTCTTTGATCCAAATCGACCTAAGTTTAATCCTATAAGTGCTATTATTGGATTGTTCAAAAAGAAATTTTAGAAAGGTGAAATAATGATGAAATTAGGAAAATTTATTGCCGGTGTAGGTATCGGTGCAGTAATTGGAATGTTATGTGCTCCTAAAAAAGGTAGTGAGCTAAGAGGTGAATTA
>ERZ506425.54-NODE-54-length-102189-cov-23.2208_pt1 | contig 102189 bp, 93 predicted proteins | sample MGYA00513667_ERZ506425 | MGnify/ENA metagenome assembly ERZ506425
GGCGACTGGGACGGGACCCTGGCTGACGAAAGTGCGAAAGACTATTGACGGAACCTGTCCTGACTCAGCCTTCCTAAGGAAGATGTATGCGCTTCTTGCCCCTCCGTCATTTCCCGTCCATAGTTGTATCTGCTTGTAATACATATAGCCGTGTCAGTTACCCAACGCGAAGGGACGCGCGCGTGGACACAAAGTTCTTTACGGCAATCCACCTGCTGATACTCGTGTCAGAGGAGGAGCAACCCATGAGCTCGGAGCAGATCGCGACGAGCGTCGGCACCAACCCGAGCTACGTCCGCAAGGTCGCCGCGCGGCTCAGCCACGCGGGCATCATCGCGGGCCGGCGCGGCAGAAGCGGGTTTGCCCTGCTCAAGGCACCGGAGGACATCTCGATGCTCGAGGTGTACCGCGCCGTCGAGCAGACGGAAAAGGTCCACGTGTTCGGCATCCACCAGAACCCCAGCGACGAGTGCATCGTGGGACGCAACATCCGCCCCGTGCTCGGCGGGATGTTCCGCTACGCGGAGCGGGTGGTGGAGGACGAGCTCGCTGGCGCGACGCTCGCGGACTGCATGGCGCGCATGCGCGAGAGGATCGATGGCAACAAGAAGGACACCCACCAACACGACAACCGCCAACAGGAAGGCAACCGCAAATGAAGGCAGCGATTCTGGACAGGTACGGCAAGGGCGGCGCGACGCTCGCGGTGCGCGACGTCCCCACACCCGAGCCCGCGCCGCACGAGGTCCTCGTGCGCGTCCACGCGGCGGCGGTCAACCCGCTGGAAACATGATCATCCGCGGAGAAGTGCTGCTCATCGTGCCGTACCGCCCCCGCTCGCGATGGGCAACGAGTTCTCGGGCACCGTCGTCAGGGCGGGCTCCGCGGCAACAAGGTTCAAGGCGGGAGACCGCGCGTACGGCCGCATGCCGCTCGCCAAGATCGGCGCGTTTGCGGAGTACGCGGCCGTGGACGAGTCGGCGCTGGCCACCGTGCCCGACCACCTCTCCATGGAGGAGGCCGCGTGCGTGCCCCTCACGGCGCTCACGACCCTGCAGGCGATCGAGCTCATGGGGGCGCAGGCCGGCCAGACGCTCTTCATCTCGGGCGGGACGGGCAGCCTCCGCGCCATGGCCATCCCCATCGCCGCGTGCATGGGCATCAAGGTCGCAACCAACGGCAGCGCCCGCAACGAGGAGCGCGTCCGCGAGCTGGGCGCCAGCACCTTTATCGACTACAAGACGCAGCGCTACGTGGACGTCCTCCACGACGTGGACTGCGTGCTCGACACCCTGGGCGAGCGCGAGCTGCCGGACGAGTTCCGCATCCTCAGGCGCGGCGGCCACCTCGTGTCGCTGCGCGGCCTGCCCAACGGCCGCTTCGCCAGGCGCGCGGGCCTCTCGCCCGCAAAGCGCGCGCTCTTTGGCATCGCCGGCCGCAAGTTCGACAGGATGGCCGCGCGCCGGGACCAGACGTACGACTTCGTCTTCGTGCACGAGGACGACGCACAGCTCTCCCGCGTGGCCGAGCTCTTCCCCGCAGAGCGCCCGCTCGCCGTCTCCATCGACGGCACCTACGAGCTCGACCAGGTAAACGACGCGCTCGAGCGCGTGAGGTCTGGCCACTCGCAGGGCAAGACGCTCCTGCGCATAGAGCGGGCATAGCGCACGCGGGTACGACCGCACGGGAACGCGCGCACGGCAAGGGCAAGAAGAGCAGAAGGCCAAGCAGTTGGACGTCAACACCATCAAGGTCCGCAAGAGCGTGCGAACCTTTAGCGACAGGCCCATCCCGGACGATGCCATGGCGAGGCTCGAGGACTTTGCCAGGCACGACGCTAACCCCTTTGGGGTGCCCATAACGTTCAAGTTCCTCGACCGCAAGCGCGACGGCGTGTCCAGCCCCGTGATCGTTGGGGCCAACACGTACGTCGCCGCCAAGTACCACAGGCAGGAGGACGCGGAGCTGGGCTTTGGCTACTCCTTCGAGAAGCTTGTTCTTCTCTCCACGTCGATGGGGCTGGGGACGGTGTGGCTTGCCGCGACGATCGACCGCAAGGCCTTCGAGCGGGCGCTGGGAGTGGGCGCGGACGAGGTGATGCCCGCGGTCTCCCCCATCGGCTACGCCGCAGAGAAGCGCTCCGTGCGCGAGTCCCTCATGCGCAGGAACATGAGATCGGACGACCGGGCCCCGTTCGAGGAGCTCTTCTTCGGGGGCGACTCTGGCCATCCCCTTGCCGAGGGCGAGGCGGGCAGCCTCCTGGGGCCGCTCCAGATGGTGCGGTGGTCGCCCTCGGCCACCAACAAGCAGCCGTGGCGGCTTGTTGTCGGCGGCGGCAAGGTCCACTTCTACGAGCACAGGACCAAGGGATACGCGCGGGAGTCGACGGGCGACATCCAGAAGGTCGACATGGGCATCGCGGCATGCCACTTCCAGATCGCGGCTCAGGAGGCCGGCCTGCCAGGCGAGTTCCTTAAGGACGACCCCGGCCTCAGGACGCCCGAGGACACGGACTACGTGACCACGTACGCAACGTCCGCCGGCACGCCGCTTTTGTAGGCCGCGGGCGGCAGCCATACCACAAGGTCGCAGTTGTGACGGGGCCCATCGGGGCGTTTAGCAGAAGTTTGGCCAAAACGCATGACCAAAAGAAAAGCAGCTCAGAGACATTGAGCTGCACCCAAAACTTGGACGCGATAAATAATAACCGCTAGGCTGTCTCCCGGAGGGCCTGATCCCGGAACTCGACCGGGGTCAGGCCCTTCAGCCTGACCTGGCGCCTCACATGGTTCCAATGCTTGCTGTACGCCTCGAGGTCCGCCTTGAACTCCTCGAACGTCTCCCAGTCCCTGCCCCTGTAGAACTCGTCCTTCAGGTGGCCGAAGACCTGCTCGACGGCGCCATCGCGGGCTGGACGACCTCGACGTCGCCGAACGCCGAGATGGCCGACTCCATGCCCGGGGCCGCGCTCGACACGACCGCGGACCATGAGCGCCGCCACCTCGTGATCCACCCTGACCGCGGCTGCCACTACCGCCGGCCTGAGTGGATAGGCATCTGCGAGGAGGCCGGCATAGCCCGATCGATGTCGCAAAAGGGCCGCTCGCCGGACAACTCCGGGATGGGGGGCTTCTTCGGCACCATGAAGCCCGAGATGCTCCGCGGCAGGGACTGGGCGGGCGTGGCGCTCGACGAGCTCGGGAAGAGGATCGACGCCTACATGGAGCGCCGCAACACGACCAGGATCAAACGGTCGCTCGGCTCGATGAGCCCGCCACGATACCGACGGAGCCTGGGGCTGGCGGCCTAGGCGAGGAGGTACGGAAAAGCGGTACCACCCCCTTTCGCGTCACTTCTTAGTGAACAACAACAAGCGCATATCCCAGCCCCGCGGTGATGGGAGACTGCTGCGAGGCGCGGGCACAGGGTGACGCTGGCCGAGTCCGACGCGACGGACGAGAAGGAAGCCCCCGGAGGCGACCAGGCGACGATGTCGGTTCTCTAGAGGTGGAGACCCGGGGCGATGCGTCGCCCCGGGATCAAGACTTTCCTCATAGAAGGCAATCTTGGGCCCATCGTAGCGCGAGACGAGCGTCACATTCGCTATCGCACTGCCCTTTGACTCACAATGCCTAGAACGTCAACTACCTCCACGCCATCGGCGTCTTTCTCATCACGCTCGTAGAGCACGTCATAACCCGCTGCCACGACTTTAAGACAGGCGGGGCCATACGCATGCCTGAGCGTGGGCTCGACAAGTGACGAACCCACACCCGTAAAGTCCTGCACAAGCGCGAGCTTCTTCCATACCGACTCCTCGACCCACTCGTCAAGCCCGGCGAGGGATTCGAGGAATTCCTCGGAAAACCTAAGCCGCACCACTGGAAGCCCGCCTACTCGCGACGGCCGCCTTCGCCGCTTCGATACCTTCCACGTACTGACCAGCAGCTATGTCTGCGCGCCCACGGTCGATAGCGTCAGAGACGCGCCGCGCGTAGAGCGCCCGTTCGACGGCGTCGTCCACCTCCCGCTGGAAAACCTCCTCAGAGCAGAACACGTAGGCACCGTTGCCGTTCTCCGTGATTCGCACGAGCCGTTCACGGGCAGCCTGCTTCACCTCACGCGGATGATCGCGAAGGGCTGTTGCGGAATAGATGGCGTCCATGCAATCCCTCCAATTATGTAGCTATTTCTGTACATGATAGCGTACATAACTCGAGAGAGCATCTGAGCGCTCTCCATTCCCTTACGTGACATAAATGGACAATGCGACAAACAGCGCGTCTATACGTGGGATCCAAAAGAAAAACAGCCCAGAGACGATGCCTCTGAGCTGCGAATGTATGGTGGGCGTTAGAAGATTTGAACTTCTGACCTCTTCCGTGTTAGTCCGTGTTATGGCGCATATGGGTACGGCTGGCTGCAAATTCATGCGACCAGTTTAATAGCGTTTACCTGCATATTTATTGATTGCTGCGGATAGGAGCGAATTCCTCTGATATGATGTCGCCCACGATGTATGGTGGGTATTTGGTGGGCACCATGGTGGGCATGGCGACTTCTGGAGGGCGGCCGATGGCAAAGAGGTACAGCGAGGGGACGGTGCGCTACCGCGTGCGACGCGGCAAGGACGGCATCGAGCGCGGGCACTGGGAGGCCCTGCTCAAGGTGAGCGACGGCGGCAGCCCGTGGAGGTCGAAGAGCAAGGCGATCAAGGACTATCCCAAGCAGACCGCGGACGGCCGCACCGTGCGGGCCGAGATCCTCTCCCCCACCAAGTCGCGCCCCAACCAGGGCCGTGAGGGGGCGCTCGCCGCGCTCGCCGAGTGGCGCGGGCGTCTCATGGCCGACGACGAGGCGGAAGAGCGCAAAGCGCGGCAGGCCGAGCTCGGCGCGGGGGACGCGGCCATCCTCTCCGTGGGCGCCGACTCGACCGTCTACGAGTACGTAGACGCCTTCGTCTCCTCCCGCAAAATCAGGAACACCAGCAACCCGGCCGGCATCGCCCGCTCGACCTACGACGGCTACCGCTACGCCATCAGGAGCATGGATGAGGGTTTCGGCAACACCAAGATCCGCGATCTCAAGCCCGCGCGCATCCTCGCCTGGCAGAAGTCGCTCGAGCACCAAGGCAAGGCCGGAGCCACCATCAACCGCGCCTACTGGTGCCTCAAGAACGCGTGCGAGTACGCCGTGCAGAACGGCGACATGGACGCTGAGCAGTTCGCCCTGTGCTTCCCGCGCAAGCGCGTCGACGCCCCGAAGTCGGCCAACCCCGACCCCAACCCGCTCGACGACTCGAGCCTCGAGCTCCTGAACCTGCTCATCGACCGCGCGAACGCCCAGGGCGACCCGAGCGCCTTCATGGTGTGCGTGGAGCTGGCGCTCCTGACCGGCATGCGGCAGTCCGAGGTATGCGGGCTGCGCTGGCGGGACGTGGACCTCGAGGGCTCCGGGCAGTACCCCACCGGCTCCATCCACGTGTGCAACATGCTCTCGCGCTCGGGCAGCGGGTTCGTGGAGAAGGAGCCCAAGACCAAGGCCGGCAACCGCTTCATCCCGCTGAACGCCGACCTGCGCTCCCTGCTGCTGGCCCGCCGCGACCAGCAGGCCCGCGAGATGACGGACGCGGGGGTGGACCTCGCGGGCACGGGCGGCTGGCCGCCGCTCGACCACTACGTGTGCGGCAACCCGAACGGGGGCTTCTTCAACCCGACCGTGCTCTCGCGCAGCTGGCGCTCCTTCGCCCAGGGCAACGACCTGCGCGGCATCAAGGGTCGCCGCGCGGTGTTCCACGACCTTAGGCACACCTTCGCGACCCGCGCCATCCACGAGGGTGTGGACGTGGAGGTCGTGAGCACGATCCTGGGCCACGCCAAGGTGAGCATCACGGTGGACATCTACGCCGATGCGATGCCCGACGCCAAGACGCGCGGCATGGAGGCCATGAACGGGGTCATGCGGAGGCACGCATGAGCGACGGCCTGGACCGAGGCGCCTAGCCCCAGGCCGTTGAGCTGGCCTTATCTGGCCCCCTCAAGGTCGGGCGGACAACTTGTGACACCCTTATACCGTCTTGGCTGTGGCCACACGCAACTATACGAGGCAACAGCGAAGGCGGTTTCATATGGCACGACACAAGGGCGAGAACAGGGCATGGGAGAGCCCACTGGACTGCTCGCATATCACGCGGGCCGACGTGAAGGTTCGCGAGACGCCCAAGCACGTCGCCGAGATAGGCGGCTGGAGCCAAAGGCAGGTCCAGCGCTGGTGCGCCGACGGGACGCTGCCCGCGAAGATGATCGGCGGGACGTGGGCGATCTCGGGGCCCAAGCTCTGCGAGATGCTCGGCATCGAGGACTAGGGATGGCCGCGATGCCTGATGCGGCAGACGGGCCGCGCCCCGACGATGCGGGCTTCTCCTCGCTGTTCTCGCCGCTTCCCGCCGAGAGGCAGGAGCTGCCGCCCGTCCTCATCGAGAACACGCTCCGCAAGGGGTCGGTCATGCTCATCGGGGCGGCCCCCAAGGTGGGCAAGACCTTCCTCGCGGCACAGATGGTGGTCGCCTTCGCGACGGGGACGGCCGTGCTCGGCTTCGCCTTCACGAGGTGCGAACGCATCCTGGTGGTGAACACCGAGATGGGAGCTGCCGAGTACGACAACCGCATCATCGACACCGCTCTCTCGCCCCAGGTGGCACGCGAGGTCACCAGCCGTGTGCTCATAGCGCACACCGACGACAGCCCCGAGCTCACGGTCAGGGACGTCGCCGAGGCGATATGCGCCAGCGGCTACCGACCGGACGTCGCGATCATCGACCCTATCTATCCGCTCTTCATAGGGGACGAGAACAGCAACGAGGACGCGAAGACGACCCTGGCATACCTGAAGATGGTGGCGAGCAGGACAGGAGCGGGCATCATCTACATGCACCACTTCAGCAAGGGGGCGCAGGACCTCAAGGAGGCCCGTGACCGAGTGAGCGGGGCGGGCACCCTGGGGCGCAACTACGCCGCGTTGTGGGCGCTCACCGAGCTCGCGCCAGAAGAGGAGGAGATGTCCGACCTGCCGGACGGCTCGGTGACCGTGCGCTTCGCGACCGACCTGCGAAGCTTCAAGAGGTCGAAGGCCAACCACAACCTCGACTTCAACGCCGTGCGCATCGGCGGCCTGTTCTTCCGCGACGACGGCAGGTTCGACAAGGCCCCGACCCGCGAGGCGGCCCGGCGGGCAGAGGCCGGCAAGAAGGCCGCGGCTCGTGAGAGGCGCCTTGGGAAAGCCCGCAGCAAGATCAAGGAGCTGCTCGACAGGAACGGCGGCGAGCCGGTCGAGTTCAGCACCGTGCAGCACATCACGGCCCTCTCGCCCAACACGATCAAGAACTACCTCATCGAGATGGACGAGTACCAGCTCGTCCGGATGCGCGTCGGCGGAGGGGGCCAGAGCCGCAACCACATCGCCTGGGCCACGTGGCAGCCGACGCTTGGCACCGAGATCGTCCCCGCGAAAGGCGAGATCGATAGGTAGCCCGGAAGCATGTCGGGAAAGCGCGCAAGGTCATCAGGGACGTCATCTGACAGGCTTCGCCGACAGAAAAGCAAGGCAATCAACCCCTATAGGAAGGTTGACTGACAACCTTCCTTGCGGGGTGGATTCCCCTGCCCTGCTTTCCTGGCATCGAGGCACTTTGGGCGCGACCGCCGACGTGGCAGGGGAAGGGGCACGACGACACGATGGCCGAAGCGTCGGTCCCATGAATCGTGAGAACCACCTTGAGAAATCTGCAAGGGGCGATATGCCACCCCGCTCGTTGTGACATCAGCGGAAGCTGTATCCGTCGGAGAAAGTGTGTCCGTGGAGGTGGCGTCCATGGCGGGGCGAAGGGCGAAGCTCACGCAGGAGATGGTGGAGCAGGCGATACGCCTCAAGGCGGACGGCCTCTCCAACAGCGACATCATACCCGCCCTGGGCATCCACCCCTCCACCTTCTACCGCTGGATCGGCGAGCCCAGGAACAGGCTGCAGCGCGAATTAAGCGACGGACTAAAAAAGAAAGAGGCCGAATTCAAGCGGACGCTGCTCACCACGATCCGCGGTGCGGCCCTGGCGCGCAACCAGTACTGGACGGCGGCGGCGTGGCTGCTCGAGCGCAAGTACCCCGACGAGTACGGCAAGGCAGAGCGGCACCGTGACGACGGCGACGGTCACGGCGAGGCACCCGATCGTGCTGGGCGTGGTGGCGAGGCCTGTGCAACAGGCCATCGACTTCAACAAATTGGATGCCTCTAGGACAAGCGGCGCCGACGTCCTCTCAGCAGATCCCTCGTGTGCAAAAGCCGGGAAGACAGGTAACAGTGACACCTCATCAAGCGCGAGCCGTGGAGACCTCATGGATGTGTGAACCGTTTTGTGAAACAGGGCCCTCCCGGAATGACGGCAAACGAGCGCCCGGCAGACGCAATGAAAGACTTGTCTTAGCGATGGTCAGGTTTGTTGAGCGAGTATGTCCGATCCTTCGTCGTTCCCGTCTTGGTCAGCATGCCCCTGGAGCTCAGACGGCCCGCGATGTCACGAAGGGTGCGCGGGGACATGTCTAGGGCGTCCGAGATATCCTTCGGCGACGACGGGCCCTTCTCCTCCAAGTACTCGCACACCCGTCTCTCGTTCGCCGGCATGGCGTCCCATGGCGTGGGCAGGCCGTCATTTGCGGCGGATTCCGGCGGATTACGGCGGATTCCGGCGGATTGCGGAACGACGTCGGCCATCTCCGGCAGGGTTTCGGCGGATGCCGCAACGCCCTCTTGACGGGTGAAGACGACGTGGACGCTGTCCTTCTTCTGCAGGATGCGAACCGGCGCGCCCCGCTCGGCACAGGCGTTGCGAATCCTCTGCAGGCCCGTACCGTAGGCCTCGATGTCGTTTGAGCGGAAGAGCGTCGCCGCTATGAGGGGGTTGCGGGGCTTGGACGTGGCCTCCTCGCCGGAGAGGTAGTCCTCTGGCGCGAGCCCGAGCGGGAAGCGGCCAGGGCTGTAGATGTCCACCTTGTCCCAGAAGATGTCCACCTGCACCGCACCGAGGTCCTCGTAGCGTCGATGGCAGAACGCGTTCATGAGCGCCTCGCGCACTGCCGCGGCCGGGATCTCGGGCACCTCCCTGCGGTGCATCGAGCTGCCGTCGATAACGAAGGCCCTCCTCGTGTTGTTAAGGATGTACGTCTCGGCCGCCTCCACCAGCGCGAAGAGCGACCCCGACACCTGCTGGTTGTCACGGATGTCGACGCGGTTGCTGTCGGCGAGCACGCCCATGCGGAGCCCTATCTGGGGCCTGTCCGTGAAGCAGACCCACGCGGCGTTGGTGAGGGTGCCGTCATCGCAGAGTAGCCCCAGGCGCGACAGCGTCTGCCGTGCGGAGACGTACTCGAACGTGATGCGCCTCGCCTCCACGCCGCGCTCGAAGTACCTGCGCAGCAGGTCCTCGTTCACGTCGGCGACCGTCCTGCCCGAGCTGCGGCCGTCCCAGGGGTTGGAGCGGTTCTCGGCGTCGCGCATCATCTCCTGCAGCTTCGCGCGGCTCATCGGCACGTCCTCGTCGGCGCTGCGGATGCGGTAGCGGCCTTCGCAGGAGTAGGGCGTCTCGAAGCCGGAGAACTCGACGCGCACGTAGGCCTTGCCGTCGTCGGTGACGAGGCGCTCTATCTGCGGAAAGATGCGCGGCTCGATGCGGTTGCCGACCGCCTGGCTCACGTCGCGCAAAGTCTTCTCGGAGACGTCCTGGCCGATGACCTCGCCGTCGTTGCGCACGCCGAAGTAGAGGGTGCCACGGCCGTGCTTGTTCAGGATGGAGGCCATGGACTCCATGCCCTCGCGCATCTCGCTGGTGGACTTCTTGTGCTCGACCGTCTCGGTCTCCATGCCGAGGTTCATGGGCGGCCTCCATCTCTATGACTGGGTTATCAATTATACCGAGCCATGCAAGTGGCCGCGTACCTTCCTCGTCTTGGACAAACGCCGCGACGGTGCCTCTCTTCTTTATGAGCTGCACGAACAGGATCCTCTGATTCAGCGAAGCCCCTGCACCGGCGGCACTTGGAAGTCAATAAGACCAGTAGTAACACCTTGCGTGGTCTTGGCACGTATTGCAAGACTGCTGCAAGCATGATGCCAACTGTAGAGATGCCGAGTAGGCAATCATGCGGGCTTGAGGCCAGCTTCCAACCGAGCTCACGCCCCACCACGCGCCGCACCGAGACGGCCCCTGCCCGGGATCCGGCACCGCCGCATGCGGACGAGTGGGATGGCGTAGCGCCCCGTGCGGGCCGTTAGGACGGGCGCGACGCGGGCCGGTGCGTGCCCCCTCTGTGACTCTCAGGTTGTGCGGCCTGGGCGTGGGGCGTGATCGATGCCCTTCTCTCCTCGCGCCATCATCTTCAAGAACAAGGCTGGGGACTGCCCTCGCTCCACTTCTCGTTTAGTGGCAGATGAATCCTCTCCAGCATGTTCTGCCCGCCGTTAGCCAAGTCCCTGAAGTGGGTTCCATTGCAATACCGTTCGACACGGCGCTTCTTGCTTGGTGGCTCTGCGGCATCTCTCGGAAGCATCTTGGTTGCTTCCAGTTTGATGAGGCATTGTTGCCCCATTCGTATCCCTATGCTTCCCCTATTGAAGTTGGGAGGCCCCTATGGACATCTACCGGTTCATCAACTCCAGGGACGTAGCCGCCTACCTGAAGAACAGCTCCTATGAGTTCACCGCAACGCAGGCCGCCCACCTCGTGTGCCACTGCGATGACGCGACGCTCGAGGAGCGCGTGTGTACTTGACGGGAGATACTCGACACGATGCCCGATGAGACGTGCGTGCACGAGAACGCATGCGAGATGCCACTCGGCCCCCAGAGGCCAGTAGAACCGAGACGGAGCCTCCGCGACATCATCCATGAAGACATGACGCAGCAGTCCGAATTGCTTGCCTCGTTCCTGGACGAGCGTGACAGGCCTTTCTTCCCCTATGCGAGCCGGTGGCCACAAAGGCCGTCATGGATACCGGACGACTACGCCTGGGAGCACGGGCTCTGGAACACGCTCAGCATGCCGGTGTCGTTCTCGACCTTCGACAAGTGCAAGCAGTACCTGAAACATGAGAACGAGGTGCTGGTCGACGGATGGCATCCAGACGAAGCCGAGACGGCCATCGGCACGGAGGAGCCCCCACGGCAGGACATAGGACGCTACGACCGGCACATCATCTGCAAGAGCACGATGGACGAGGGCCGGCAGGGCAGCTACCGGTGCATCCGGGACCCTGATCCGGTCAACGAGCCCATCGAATACGCCGTCCTCGGCGGAGACTACGAGGTGCTGCGAATGATAGATGCGCGACGTCCGGCTAATCTGGAGAGCATCACGCCGGGAATCCCCGTACCGTTCATCAGAGGGGACATCGTCATCGACCCCACCGAAGACGTGCCCAACCCGTTCGTGTTCTGCTTCGCCCTTCCATGGAAGCCCGACGAGGAGACCGGCGGGTCACTTCTCGACTGGGAGGCGTGCAAGGAACTCGCGCTGTGGGACGTCGTCGGTCGGGACCTCGCCGTGCTCACGAACATCGTGAACTGGACTGGATGGTCAACCAACACGTTCGGGTACGAGGTCTGCAGAAGCAAGGGGTCTATTAGTTTCTTCCTGTGCAGCGCTTCGAGGAACTATCTGAACCTTGAGTACTATCGGGGTCCGCTCACCGGCCGTCTCCGCATGTTGAAATTCGTGTCCGACTACCTTAAGGGCGAGATGCCCCTCTGGGAGCTGATTGAACAATCGCGAAGCCTAGCGTGCGATACGGAAGAGATGGGAGTGGCTGCATCATGAACATCTATCGGTTCATCAACTCCAAGGATATCGCCTCGTACCTCGAGGGCATAGGCTACGAGTTCAGCAGCCGGAGGCGGCCTTCCTTGTCTACCGGTCGCAATACGCGACGCTAGAGGAGAAGCGCACAGCCTGGCTGGAGCTGGCCGTCAGCATGCCCGAGTGCGGCATGGCGGGGCGCCTGAACATGGAGCCCATCCCGAGCTTCAGGGACTTCTTGCGCGACTTCGCGGCACTCAAGGAGCGGGAGGAGGCGCTCTTCCTGGAGGCGGACGGCTGCGTCTACAGCGGCGACTGCGAGGGCGGCGGCTACGGCGACGAGCTCTTCGGCAGCGCCGAGGCCTGCATCGACTACCTTCGGGGAGCTCTCGGCGAAGACAAGTTCGGCTCGCTGACCGTCACCAAGCGCTCCCTCGACATGCCGGGCCGTGCATGCGGCAGCAGGCTCTACCTCGACAGCGACTTCCACGTCACGGGTGTCGACATAACCGACGAATACGAGCCGGACCTCACGCTCTCGCTGCAGTTCGAGGGGATGTGGTTCGCGCTCCCACACGCCGTTCAAGAGGGGCGACATCGTGAGGGATGCCGCGACGCCGGACGCGGGCCCGAGCGTCCTCGAGAGCCTCTGCACGTGGGGCAGGGCTGACTACCTGGCAAACGGCTTCCACGAGGGCGAGCGTGCCGTCGAGACGGCCGACAGGCTGCTTGCCACCCACCTCAGAAACGGCGACGCCACGGACCTCTTATGGTCGGGCTACGGCATGGAGACCGGCGAGCTGTGGCTGGGACATGCCGGGAGCGACTACCTGAGCATCGAGTACGCGACCGGCAGCCTCGGGCAGGAGGACCAGTGGGCGGAGGTCGTGTCCGTGTACCTCAGGGGCGGCCTGCGCTTCGATGAGGCGAACGGGCTCCTGCGCTACCTGGATAAGAGGGGCGGCTGCAGGGCCCTTCACGCGGAGTACGACGGCATGTACCCCGAGATGTTCTACCCCGGCCATCCGTGGCGGAAGATCGGGCAGGGCTAGGCGCCCTTTGTGGCCGCTATCGCGCAAAGCTCCTCCTGCTCGTCCAGGATGTCATCATCGCACGACTCCTCCCGCTCGATCTGCTCGCGCATGTAGAGTATGAGCTCCTTCCGGAAGGACCTGTCGTAGGTTTCGTAGCTGGACATGTCCGCCTCGTCCACGTCACCGCCCGGGCACGTGAGCCCGAGAAGAAGGGCGATTCTGTGGTATCGACGCCGGAAGCCGTCTTCGATTGCCTGGAGCAGGCCGGCTGCGAACTCGTTACAGCACAGGAACTCGTATTCTTTGCAGGTCTCTGGGAATGCATCCGCCGCCATCACGACCCAGGCGATATCGCGGTAGATGGGGAGGTCTTCACGGAGCACGGAGTTGTAGTCCATTGACCTCCTGAAGTACCAGTACGTGTCGAAGGCCAGGTGTTTGAATGCGGTCACATCGAGGTGGCTGCACTCGTCCTCGCGCAGGAGCTCCCACGCCGCGAGGATGTCGCCCCTTTCCGTCATTTGCTCGTACACGCCTGCGGCCTCTCTCGCTTGGCACCGATTCCTTAAAGCCTTTCCCCGTACGCGACCTTCATGAAGCTGCCGAAGCCTCGGAGCGCCTCCTGCAGCCTGTCCGACCGGACGAGGCCCACGTACAGCGCGGCGGCAATCGCCTGGCAGTTGATGGACCGCTGCGGGTTGAGCTCGATGTCCGTGAATGCGTCGTATGCCGAAACAGCCTCGGCGAGGTCCCCGTGCTGGCGCAGGGCGCTAATCCAGACGAAGTTGTAGAAGGCGTCTTTCGGCTCGAGGGGATAGCGCTCCCCGGCGAGCTCGAACGCCACCAGCCTTCCGCTCTCGAGCAGCCTGGCGTCGCGCTTGGCGTCCCTGGGGCTCGCCTCGAGGAGATCCGTGTAGGGGCCGCCCCCCTCGAACACCTTGCTCCCCTGGAACGCGCACTCCACCGGGACCACCCTGCCGCCCAGCTCCAGCGAGAGGTTGAACGCGCTCAGGGCGACCCCGAGCCCATCGGGGCTCTTGGACGAGATCTCCAGCACCCTGTCACCCGGACTGCCGGCGGCGTACGCCCTGTGTAGAGAGGCGATGCAGCGGCGCTTCTGCACGAGCGAGAAGCCACCGAACCATTCGAACTCGACCGGCACCTTCCGGACGAACGGGGCTTCCTCGATTGCCTTGTATACAAACCGTGTCGCCATGGATATCTACCTACAATCTAGGATTGATGAGAAAGAGCGTCCCAAGCGTGGAAATCGTACTCAATGGGACACTGGCCCTGGGCTTGTGCTAGAACCCTAACGGCGCCCTGAAAGAGGTCGTATCGCTCGTCGCCTAACTCCAGCCGGCTCCACTTAAAATCGTCCTTCGGCTCCCACCCACCTTTACGCGGACGCCTCCGAGCGCACTTCTCAAGAAACCGCACGAGTCGACCATCCGCGCCTGCATACTCATCGACAATCTTGCCCGCAGAGGTGACAACTGCGGCAAGGACGATTCCGTCCAGTGGACAGTGACAGCGTACGAAACGCTTCCTCAACTGTGGTTGTCCGTATGTTGTTATGAACAGGTACTTCGCCGTCATGTTAATGAGCTTCTGCGCGTTGCCGAATGTGAACTCGGCATCGTCATCGGCGGTCAGGAATTGCTTGAAAGCATTAATGACATCCCCAGCTGTTACAGCAAAGTCCGGCTCCTCGGCTTCCTCCATAACGCCATCGATGTACCTTTTAACTGCAGCACTTGCCTCGGCGCAATCGCGAAGTTTCTTTTTATCGTGACCGCTGTATGCTCTTTGTAGCGTTGCGTCATCAAGAGCCATTCTGTACGCGAAATCAAAGATTTTCTCATCAGTGCTCTGCATTAGTCACTCCTTGGTTAGTCTCTCCTGGGCGACGGAATCTCTGGTGCCTATCATTATACGGGCGGTATGGGTACTATTTGACCCATATAAAGATGGATATTGTAACCGCCCAGTCATCCGAGACAAAAGGACACGGCCATGCCATTAACAGACTCTGAGCTTTCTTTTCCCAATGGCGAGAATAACAGCAGCTTAAAGAAATGCTCCGTGGACGAGCGCGAAAACGAGCAGACCATCCAGACGACTTCGTTTTCAAGAGACGAAATCGGCTCAAGGGATTGGCAGGTATTCGACCTTGAGCATCGGTGGAAAGTGGCTGTTGCGATGATACGTGGCTTCGACGAATTCGAAGAGAGGTTCTTCGAATTGCTGATCAGAGATACTTTCAGTTTCTTTCTACCCACAGCACGAAATGACGAGCTTCCAAAGGATGCCGTACCAATCATTCTGCAGATGTACACGTTCTACTTACTCTCGAATAGCAAAACTCACGACGACAAGCAAGAACTTGAGTACGCAAGCGTTCTGACGAAAGCGTTATACGAGCAGGTAATCGGTGGCTGGATAGAAATCAATGGAGAGATACTAGACGACCGCCTAGCGGTTGATACTGCTGATTGTGATGATGAGGAGGGTGAAGAGATTCACTTGGTAGACATGAGCAACCCAGACCCATTTCAACTCAAGGCCATGGGGCTCGAGTAGAAGAGTGACAATTCGCATCAGACGCAACATCTTTGTCTTCAGGGACACGAGAGGACGGCGACCATGGCGCATATTCGCGAGGGCGTGACGATACCGAAGAGCCTGAAGGACGTGTGCATCCTCGACATCCTCGACGGCACCACGCAGGAGCGTCCCCTCACCCAGGAGGAGATCAGGCAGCGGCTCGCGGACCGCTACTGCATCGAGGTGGACCGGAAGACCCTGCATCGGCGGCTTGAGCTGCTCATGGGCAGCGTCGAGGGACTTCGCTGCACGGAAGGGGCACGCGAGGGAACCGACGGCGTCAAGACCGACTTCTGGATCGAGCGTGCGCCGCTCTTCGACGACTCCGAGCTTCGGGCGCTGGTGTACCTCGCCATCTTCTCCAGGCACATCCCGTCCTCCGTCAAAAGGAGCATGGTCGAGAGGCTCGAGCACCTCTCGGGCGGCGGCCTGCATCGCGAGATGCGGAGCTACCTCGTGCAAAGCGACAGGGGAGCAAAGGACTACAGCGAGCTGTTCCTGAACATCGACCTGCTCAGCGAGGCCATCGCCGCCAAGAAAAAGGTCTCGTTCAACTACTCATCCTATGGGGCAGACAAGAAGCTGCGGATCGACGAGCGCGTCATCACCGCGAGTCCCTTGGGAATAGGCGCGAGCGACGGTGACTTCTATCTGCTGGCGACCACGAACGCGATACAGGACGACAACCCCGACCGCATGCTCGCACACTTCCAAGACGTGGTTGACGCCATGGAGGCCCATGAGGTCCATATCGACACGTACCGTCTCGATCGCATGAAGTCCGTCGAGATTCTGGACGAGGAGCGGGAGGGGCTGGACGATCCCGACACGCTCCGCCTTCCCGGCGCCGACGGGAGGTGCGACAGGCTCGACGCCTTGGAGCACTTGCGCGAGAACCCCGACCTCATGCCGGGCCACTCTGTCTATGCCGAGCTCGTCCTCACGGAGGACCCCCGCTGCACGGTGTCGGACGTCGTAGACCACTTCGGCAGGGATGGCGTCAACGTGGTGCGCGAGACCACGGCGGAACGCGGCGCACCCTGCACCTACAGGATCACGCTCCGCACGAACGTCGAGGGACTCAGGAGGTTCGCCCAGCTCAACGCGGGCAGCGTTGAGGTAATCAAGCCGGAGGCGCTGCGCGAGAAGCTACACGCAACGTTTGCTGCAGCGGCAAGCCGAATGGAATAGAGCGCCTGCACGACATGGGCAGTGGCGTCGTCAGTCCGACCTCCTATTCCTACCAGTCTGAAATCAGCGCCAAGGCGGCACGGGCAGATCAGGCTAGCCCCTTCGGCGCCTCTCTTGGTTCTCGTCAATAACCTTCTGACGCATCTGCCGATACGCCGACTTTTCATGCCATTCCCTGAGCTTCTGGTCCATCTCTCGCTTCTCCTCGCGCTCCCGTTCCTCTCTCGCGATGCGCTTACCCTGCTTGCGCTGCGCGCGCCTCTGCGCCATCGCCGCGGCGTTGGCGATGTCCATGTCGCGGCGCGTACGGCGCGCGATGTCGTTCCGCTCCTCAAGCAGGTCGTGCTGCCTCGCGGCCTGCCACGCGGCCTCCTCGTTCGCCGCCTGCATCTCCCGGAGGCGCCGCTGCTCGATCCGCCTGCGCTGCTCGTCGAGCTCCCGCTGCCTGTCCTGCTGGTAGAGGTTTATGGCCGCCTTCACGTCGAAGTCCGAGGTCGAGATGGTCTCATAGATGGCATGAAGGGCGTCCAGGTTCCTGAACTGGCGCGGGACAAGCCCGCTCAAGTCATAGAGCGCCTCGGGTTCGTCGCGGGCGTCGCCTATCGTCTTCCTCAGCGCCACGACGGCCAGATCGCGCAGCTCCCCCCACTTCCGCTTGTCCTCGTTGCACTGCGAGAGCATCAACTCGTAGTTTGCCAGGTCTTTGGCGAAGGCTTTCCGGTCCGCATCGTACTGTGCCTGCACGTCCTTCTTGGCCTGCTCGTATTGCTTGACAGCCTCTTCGTACTGGGCGTCGTACTCCGCCTGCTTGGCGTTGTATTGCCTGTCGAGCTCCGCAATCTCGTCCTGGAACTCCTTGGATTCCTCGATGCGCTTTCCGTCCTTCTTCCTCCGGTCGTTCAGGAAGATATCGATGCCGAACGTGATTGGCACAGGCAGGAGGGTGAAGAAGAGGTTGTCCTCAAGGTTGAGGGCCATCCTCAGCAGCCATACGGCGAAGCAGCTCGCGAACCAGGCTATGATGACGGGGAGGCATCCCGCCAGCTTCTTGGACCTGCTCCTGGCGTCGGGGTACTCCCGCTTGACCTTCTGCTTTCTGGGTTCCGAGGGCTCGCCGAGCTTCAGCTCGGAAGGTCGCTTCGGCTTCCACATCGAGTCCCTGCTCTGCTCGTAGGTCTCGTGCTCGAGGCAATCGATTTCATCCTGCCGGTTCTCGATGAGTTCTTCGAGCTGGATGAGCTTGCCGACCGTTCTGACCTCTTCTTCGTGCGTCATCACGCTGTCCCCTCCGTGCCCTGGCGCCGACCGCTCTCCCTGCCCCCGTAGAGGCTGCGCACCTCCTCGACGTAGTCGCGGTCGAAGTCATCCTTCAGCTTGCCTGCATGCGCGTAGAGGCTGATGGCCTGCGAGAAGTTCAGGAACTCCTCTATACCGAGCCTGCCCTTGAGGTGCTCTGAGATGATGGTGAGGAGCCTGCGCTCGCCCCGCAGCTCACCATCCTAGCGCTCGAGGTTCAGGTAGTTGTTGCATGCGCCGTACGGATCATAGTAGGCGCAGCCATGGTCGCGGATGGGGTTCTGCGACTCTGCGGCGAGCTCGTAGCCCATCGCCACCGTGTACGAGCTGTCCCAGGAGCCCCGCTCGTTCTGCCTCGCGATGCCCGCATCGAGCCTCTCCGCCCTCCCCGGGTCGAAGTCGCTCCCGTGTGCGGCGAGCTCCTTCGAGCCCCAGAACTTCAGGCGGTCGAAGACGAACGGGGCGGCACCGGGTACCGTCGCATCAACCACGATGTCGCCCGCCCCGAAGGGGCACGACAGGGCGAGGAACCAGTCTGAGAGCAGGGAGTCGATTTCCTTCTCCTCCTCGGAGAGGCCTCCCGCCTCGACGGACACCGCCTCGAAGTCGGCGTTTAGCGTGAGGACGTTTTCCCAGCCCTCGGGCTCGTCCGGGTGACCGACGCGCAGCTTGCCGATCTCGAAGCGGTCGTAAGCGTCCTCGTCAGAATCGCCGGCACCGTACTCCCGCCGCAAGTACCCCACGCAACAATCCACGGATGAGAACGCGGCGAGGTCGGGGCCCGTCCACAGCCAGCCCCCGGCAGCGGTTCCGGCTCCACCCGCCCTGCGGGAGTTCTTCGGGTAGAAGAGGCATCTTCCCGGTTCTTCGAACAGGCAGAGCTTCTTTCGCTGCACCTCGACGAGCCTGCCGAGAAACTCGTGCGTGCTGGCCCATCTTTCCGTGTTGGAGTACTTTCTGAGCTCACAGTCGGGCTCTGTCCCGACGATCTCTTCACAGACAGTGACCTTCTGCTTGAGCGGCGCAGCCTCGTTCTGGTAGACGATGTATGCCATCTCGGCGGCGTCAAGCTTGCGTCCTGCCTCCTGCAGATGTGCCGCGACGTCCTTCGAGTTGAGCCACTGATAGATGTCCACCTTCACCCCCGCTTTCCCATGAAGGCCATGAGGTCGTCGTCGGACATGCCGTCATCGGCCTCCATCAGGGCGTCATCGAGCATCTTTGCCCTCGCCCTGTCTCCGCCGAGCCAGCGCTGAACGTCCTTCAGGACCCGCTCTTCCTCCGGAAGCTCGCTGTCGTACGTCTCCGCCCGGTAGAGCGTCGAGTAGCCCGGCATGCTGATGTGCAGGCCGGCACCGTTCCCAAGCGAGAGTGAGCGCCAGGGACTCCTTCCTGAGGACGACCTCTCGCCGTGGTTTCTTGCCAGGACGTAGGGCTTGCAGCCGTCGGTGCGGTTGTGGGGCAGCAGGACGAGGCCGTGCGCCAGTGGCGCGAAGGGCCGACAGTCGAGCGTGATGATGTCGCCCGTATCGAACGGGGTGGGCAGGCTCGGGCGCCCCAACCCGGCATAGGGGCGCAGCCTCGGGTCGAGGCGCCACAGGGGACGCCATTCGCGCTCGCCGCCGTCCCAGTAGTTCTTCTCGAAATACACGACCTTGTCGCGGATGAGGTAGTAGGTGTAGGGGTTGCACCACATGCGGTGCATGTCGCTGTGGCGCCACTTCTCGAGCACCGTCCAGCGCGGGGCATCCGCATCCCACTCATCCTCTGCCATTTCGCGACGGAGGTCATGAAGCGCGGCGTCGAGGCAATCAAACGGCGCTACACCCTCCTCGTGCACCTCGTAGAGTTCCGGTTGCTCGTCCCACAGACTCTTGCGGTAGAGCAATTCACCAGGCCCTACCCGCAGCGCTTGGAGCGCCTTGCTGGTGACGCCTTGGCAGGTCGTGAACGAGGATGACATGACATCATCCCAGCACCTCCGAACTACGCCAAGCCTCTTGCGAGGGTCCAATTCGGGCATCCGCCCGAGAACAGCTCCCACCAGATCGACCATCTTCCGAAAGATGTCATCGTAGCGGGCGCAGTTCTTGCATGCCTTGTATTTCTCGACCAGAGGTGCCGGCGACCCAAGGGTGATCTCAATGAGAGCCCTACTGCAGAGAGGCTCACCGGCAGCGAACAAAGCCATAGACCTCGATGGGACGAAGGCGTCCGCAATCCGTTCCTGCTCCTTTGGAGGGAGGCCATCTTTTCCAACCTGATAGAGAGATCCTTTGGGAGGGATGATTGTATATACGTCATCCAGACATTTGACCTCAGAAGCCCCGTCCTGCCGCATAACGCGGACAGGCTTGCCGAGCGCAACAAGCATGAAGATTGCGAGGAAGGTACCACGGCTTCTGCCGTCCCATGCCATGAGGCCATAGTCCGCATCGAGCGCCATTGACTCGCTCTTGACGGCTTCGAAGCGGTAACCGGCGAGCCTCGTGCAGCATGCGCTCGCCTCACCCCAGCGGCTATGCACGTCCCACATGCCTTCGTTCATGCGAACAGATCGATGACTCGTATAGATGGTGACGTGACGATACTTCGTCTCTGCCAGATACCTCTGAGCAACCATATCGACGCCCGTGCCATCACCAACGTGCAATTCGTTCCCGCCGGCAACGAGAGCAGCGAGCTCGACCTGCATGTCTGCTGACAGCACCCTCTCCGACCTGCTCCCGTCTACGAATACCCTCATGTGTTATCCCGTTCCACGACTTCTTCCTTGGAGCAGGGTAGTGGAGAACATGGGACAAAAACACCGCATAGAGTCGCAGGAGAAAACCAAGAAGACTTCGTGAAGCGTATCCCTGCGACAGGCGGGTGGCATAGCCTGAAAGCCAAGGAAAGCCTTCCGAAGCCCGGGAGGTCCCTTATGAGGGGCCGGAAAGAAGACAATCATCTTCTTCTCCGGCCTCATCCGTTTATGAAGGTGATTTCCCCCAATTCCGTGCCCACCAAGCCATGGAGGGGCACGCACCTGCATAGGCACCCCATTGTAGTTTTGGTGGGCACCGTGGTGGGCATATGGCGGGCACAAGAAAAGAGGTCAGATACTCAAGCCTCTGACCTCGTCTTTTGTGGTGGGCGTTAGAAGATTTGAACTTCTGACCTCTTCCGTGTCAGGGAAGCGCTCTCCCCCTGAGCTAAACGCCCGAATGTTTGCGCACTGGCTGGGGTCGCTCAGTGCGTTAGTAACTATAAAGGAACGGAACCGCCGACGCAACCACCAATTTGAGAAATCTTGAAATTGCATTGCGACCGGCGACGGCGGCAACCAGCCCACGACCGACCGGCGGCGCGCGCGGCTACAGCCCCAGCTCGCCAACCACGGGAAGCGTCAGCTCCCCCGGCACGCCCGACCTCGGCGGGCGCAGCTCCGGACGCGCGATGATGCCCCCGCCCAGGCACTCGAGCCCGTCGTAGATGACGGCGCTCTGCCCCGGGGCGACGGTGCGAACGGGCTCCGCATACTCCACCAGCACCGAGGCGCCGCTCTTCTCGCCTGCGTCGCTCTTCTCGCCTGCGCGGTTATCCTCACTTGCGGGGGTCTGCCGGAACGGCGCGGGCGAGAAGGGCGTGACGTGCGCGGGGCGGAGGTCTCCGGTGTGGCGGCTGCGCACGAGGTAGTCGCCGGGCGCCGGGGGCTCGCCGTGGACCCAGCGGACGTCCGCGAGCAGGACGCGGCGCGTCCAGAGCGCGGGGCAGGCGGGGTCGGCCGTGGCAAAAACCGTGTTGGTGACGACGTCCGTGGCCACGACGTAGCGCTTGGGGCCGCCGCCGATGCCGAGGCCCTTGCGCTGGCCGACCGTGAACAGGAAGGCGCCGTCGTGGTGGCCGATGACGCGACCGGTCTCCCACTCCACGATGTCGCCGGCACGGCGCTCCAGCGTGTCGAGCAGGAACGTGCGGATGCCGACGGGGCCGATGAAGCAGATGCCGTCGGAGTCCGGCTTGGCCTCAACGCCGAGGCCGCGCTCCGCGCACATGCAGCGGACCTGCGCCTTTGTGGGGATGTCGCCTATGGGGAACAGCGTGCGCGAAAGCGTTGCCTCGGGCACGCGCCACAGGAAGTACGTCTGGTCCTTGTGCTCGTCCGCGGCGCGCAGCAGGTGCGTACGGGCGGGCGCGCCGGGGGCGGTGGCGGGCTCGCGCAAGACACGCGCGTAGTGGCCCGTCGCGACGAAGTCCGCGCCCTCCGCGAACGCGCGGCGCGCGAACGTGCCAAACTTGACGGTCTGGTTGCACATGACGTCCGGGTTGGGCGTGAGGCCGTGCGCGTAGGCGTCCACCAGGTAGTCGACCACGGTGGACTTGTACTCCGCCTCGCAATCCCACACGTCGAGGTCGATCCCCAGCGTAACGGCGACGCGCTCCGCGTCCGCAAGGTCGTCCGCCCACGTGCACTTGAAGCCGGGCAGGTCGCGCGACCAGTTGCGCATGTAGACGGCATGCACGCGATAACCCTGCTCGAGCAGGAGCGCCGCGGCGAGCGCGGAGTCAACGCCACCGCTCATGCCGAGGTAGACGGTCTGGCCGCGACCGGGCGCGGCGGGCGCGCCGCCGTTTGTGCCGCTAGGCATCGCAAGCCTCCCCAGTCTCCCCAAGGCCCAGGCGGGCCGCCTCCGCGCGGACGACGCGGCAGATGGCGTCCGCCGCATAGTCCACGTCCCCCTCTGTGGTGGGACGTCCGAGCGTGATCCTGAGCGAGCCCGCCGCGACGCGCTCCGGCACGCCCATGGCCGAAAGCACGTGGCTCACGCGCATCTTGCTGGCCGCGCACGCGGAGCCCGTGCCCACGCTCACGCCCTCGCGCTCCAGCAGAATCACGAGGCGGCGTGCCTCGAGCCCGGGAAAGCTCACGTGCAAAAGGCCCGGCAGGCGGTTTGCGGCCTTGCGCGGGCCCGCGACCACGCACCACGGGAACTCGCGCACCAGGCGCGCCTGCAGGGCGTCACGCAGCGTGGCAAGGCGGCGGCTCTCCTGGGGGCGCAGGCGCTCCGCAAGCTCGAGCGCACAGGCGAACGCCATCACGCCGGCCACGTTCTGCGTGCCGGAGCGCACGCCGCCCTCCTGCCCGCCGCCACGCACGAGCGGGCGCAGCCGCACGCCGTCGGCCGCATACAAGAGGCCAACCTGCTTCGGGCCGTACACCTTTGCCGCGGACACCGTCACAAGGTCCGCCCCCAAGGACGACACGTTCACGGAGCAGTAGCCTGCCGCCTGTGAGGCGTCCGTATGGAGCAGGATGGGACGCCCTTCTCGCCCGGCGAGGCGCCGCGCACGCTCCGCCGCAACGACGGCCGCGATCTTGCGGATGGGCTGGACGGCGCCCACCTCGCCGTTTGCGAGCGACACGGACACGAGCTCCGTCGCGGGTCCGATGGCGCGGGCCACGTCCGCCGGGTCCACGCGGCCGTCCGGCCCCACGGGAATGATCGCGTGGTCGCGCGCGGAGGCGGCCTCGAGCACGCTCTGGTGCTCCGTCGCCGCCACGAGCACCTGGCCCGACGCCGCCGCGAGGGCGAGGTTGTTTGCCTCCGTGGCGCCGGCGGTGAGCGTGACGTTTGCGGGCCGCGCGCCCAGCACGTGCGCCAGGCGGGCACGGGCGTCCTCCAGCTCCGCGCCGACGGCACGCGCGGCGGCGTACGGGGCGGAGGGGTTCTGGAAGTGCTCGGTCAGGTACGGCATCATGGCGTCTACGGCCTCGGGCGCCATGGGCGTGGCCGCGGCAAAGTCCAGGTAGACGTCGCGCCGCGACGCCGGGCGCGTGGACGGCGCGGGCGAGAAGGGCGTGGGCGTTTGCGTTGTGACCGCCTCCTATGGACGATGCGTAACTAAAAGGGCACCTGCCGTGGCAGATGCCCTGTGCGTGCGTTGGAGGCGAGACCCGGATTCGAACCGGGGATAAAGGCTTTGCAGGCCTCTGCCTTACCACTTGGCCATCTCGCCCTGAGATATGAAAAAGGCCGGTCGAAACCGGCCATAAGCTCCTATGGAGCGGGCTACGGGGATCGAACCCGCGACCTCCACCTTGGCAAGGTGGCGCGCTACCAACTGCGCTAAGCCCGCAAGCGCAGGGATTAATATACGCGACTCCCCCACCCCGCGCAAGGGGGAGTTTTTGCCAATGCCCGCGCACACAGATTCTCCACGTTTGGGACGAGCCACGCGCGACGCTAACAAAAAGGGCACCCCGTAGGGTGCCCTTAAGGTTCGTTGGAGGCGAGACCCGGATTCGAACCGGGGATAAAGGCTTTGCAGGCCTCTGCCTTACCACTTGGCCATCTCGCCCTGAGATATGAAAAAGGCCGGTCGAAACCGGCCATAAGCTCCTATGGAGCGGGCTACGGGGATCGAACCCGCGACCTCCACCTTGGCAAGGTGGCGCGCTACCAACTGCGCTAAGCCCGCAAACGCGAGGAATAATATACGTGACGCGGCCGTCCGATGCAAGCGTGAATTTCAAATTTGTTTGCAAGAACCCCGCGGCGGACGCAAAACCGCAGGTACAGGCCGCAAGATTTTTGGGACCAAAGCTACTGGGACAAGGCTACCGGGACTTTAGCCGCGCCATGGTTGTCATGAGCGCCGCGCGGAACCCCACGTCTCGCAAGGTCGCGCCCGGTGTGTTGCGCATGTCGGGCTCCGGCGCCGCCCTACACCAGCTTCACGATGCGCACCAGCGTGCCGCACCCGCCGGAGCGCTTGCGAATGGTAACGGAGTCCGCCAGGAGCCGCATCAGCTTGATGCCGCGGCCGCGTTCCTCGTTCGGGCGCTCCTGCGCGGGCAGCTGCCCCCGTCGCACGCTTATGCCACAGCCGCGGTCCGTCACGTCGATCACGGCGCGGTCCGGATAGGCGGACACCGTGACCAGCGCGTCCCGCCCGTCCGTGTGGTCGATGGCGTTGCCCATGGCCTCGCCTATGGCCAGCGTGATGTCGAACACCTGGTCATCCGAGAAGGGCATCCGCCTCAGCAGGGCCTCCACCTTGCCACGCGTCTCCTGCAGGTCCGCGGCGTTCACGCGAAGCGCCGTCCGCCACGTGGGCATGACGGTGGGGTCGAGCTCAGGCACCTCCGGCCGGGCGTTCGTGCCGGATATCGGCACGAAGTCCACCACCCGCGCGATCCTCAGCGTGCGCAGCACGCGGTCGACGACGTTGATGAGCGAAAGCAGGCCCCCCGCCTGCCGCATGCTGCGGATCTCCCTAAACAGCAGCGCCATGCCCGCGGAATCCACGTACTGCACGCCCGCCATGTTAAGGATGACCCTGCGGCAGCCGGACGCGATGAGCGAGTCCACCGTGTCCCGCACGCGCGGCACGGTCGTCACGTCCAGGTCGCCCTCCACGGGCACCAGAGCTATGTTGGGCATGGTCTCCATACCCTGCTTGTTCCCCATCGCGGGCGCGGCTAAGCACGCGGCTGCTGCCGTTTGCCAACTTGGTCAAAGCGCAGCGCCACCATGGCGACGTCGTCCTCCAGGTGGCGGCTCGTAAAGCGGTCCAGCGCGTCCAGGAGCCGGCCCAACAGCCCGTCGAAGCCGCGCGGCGCCTCGCGCATCACGGCGTCGCGCAGGCCGTCCTCGCCAAAGAACGCGCCGTCCGTGGCGCGGGCCTCCGTGGTTCCGTCCGTGTACAGCAGCAGCACGTCCCCCGTGCCGAGGCTCACGCGCCCGTTGCGGTACGTCATCTCGTGGAACGCGCCCACCACGCCCGACTGCACGTCCAGCGCCTCGATCGCACCCGTGGACGCCCGCACCAGAAACGCGGGCGGATGCCCGGCGCTGCAGTACGTGAGCCTGCCGCCGCGCAGGTCCACCATGCCCACGAACAGCGTCGCGAACGTCTCGAGCCGAGAAAAGCCCAGGAGGAACTCGTTCAAGAGCCTCACCATGTGCGCCGGGGCAAGGCCCTGCCAGCTGTACGCGCCGAGCGCCGTCTTGACGGCGGCGCTCACCGAGGCGGCCTCCACCCCCTTGCCGGACACGTCGCCCATGATCACGCAGGCGCGGTCGTTGGGAAGGCGTATCAGGTCGTAGAAGTCACCGCCTATGACGGCCGCCTGCGTCGCGGACGAGTAGATGCCGTCTGCGGATATGCCGGGCACGTGCTGCAGCTCGTTGCGCATGCCGGTCTGGAGCGCCTGCGCGATGTGCTTGTCCTGGCGGCGCACCTCGTCGCCGTGCGCAAGGCCGGACGCGTCCGTCGCCACGCGCTCCAGAAACTTCAGCTCGAGGTCGTCCAGGGGCTCCGCGTCCGCCTCGCGCAGCACCAGGCAGAAGCAGCGCGTGCCGTCCACCATGCCGGCGTCCACCAGGGCGCCCACGGCCGGCTCGCCCTCCCGCACCAGCGCGGACGCCAGCGTGGACCCCTCGCGCACCGGCTGCACCACAACCTCGTTTCCCGCCTGGTCGCCCTCCGAGGTCCCCAGGTCCGCCGCCAGGCTGCACGTACGGCCGTCCGGAAGCGTCGCGCGCATGTGCCCGGGCTCGTCCTCGGCCAGCCGCACGCACGACGCGTCCAGCACCCCCGAGGCCGCCTCCAGCGCATCGGCCACGCTCTTCTCGTCCACCGAGCCCGCGCTCATCATGGACTCGCGGATGCCGGAGGCCGCCTCGCGCAGGTCGGCCTCGCGCTGGGCGCGCATCGCCGAGAACGCGCCTGCCAGCTGCACGGACAGGTACTGCGCCACGGCGTCCAGCAGCTCGGAGTCCTCGCGTCGCATGGGGTGCACGTGGCCCCAGCCCACCTCGATCAGCGCCAGCAGGTGGCGGCCAAACCAGACGGGCACCGCGATGAAGCTCGCGAACGGGGGCAGCACGGACGACATCACGTGGTAGATCTCGCGCGTCTCCTCGTTCACCACGTTGCGCCGCGTCAGCCGACCGCGCCTGAGGTCCGCGCCCTCCGGCGCCATCACGCGAAGCCGCAGCGCGTGGCCCGCCTGCGATGCGAGCCGCTCGATCGTGCGCCCGAACGACATGAACCTGGGCACGCGCGCCTCGCCGAGCGAGCTGCTGGTCCCGCGCAGGTGGTAGCCGTCCGACTCCGCCACGTAGAACACGGTGCCCGTCGCGTCCATCGTGTCCGTGATCTCCTCCAGCACGCGGCTGAACAGCGTCTGCACGTCACGCGAGTCCAGCGTCTCGAGCACGATGCTCAGCGTGCCGGACAGCCGGTGGTTCGCGCGCGAGAGCTCCTGCACCAGCCGGTCGTGCTCGCGCTCCTCCGCGTGGCGCGAGTCGTCCTCGTACGCCACCAGGAGGTACGTCTCGCCGGGCGCGCTCACGCGGTCGCAGCGCACGGATATGCCCGTCTCCGCGCCCGCGGCGCCCACCACCACGAGCGACGACGTGCTTCCGTCCGTCGAGAAGGGCAGGGCGCGCGCGTCGAAGGCGTCTTCCGGGACCACGCCGGCGGCCGGCGGAAACAGCGCGCGCACGTCCGAGCCCACGAGGTCCTGGCGGCCGAACAGGCGCTCCGCCGCCTCGTTCGACATGAGGATGCGCCCGAAGCCGTCGAACGCCAGCACGGCGTCGCTCGTGAGCGAGAGGAGCCCCGCGAGCGTGCCGGAGACGCTCCTTTCGCCTATGCCCTCGACCCGCCTGAAACCAAGGCCCGTGCCTGCCATCGCGCTCCCCCGAATCGCCGCCTGCGGACGCCAACGTCCTTAGCATACCCAGAGCGGCGCCCCGACGGGGCGACGTTTGGGAGCGAACGTGCGCAGGCGGCCCGGCCCGCCACGGGTGCCTTGGCCCGAGGAGGGGCCTAGTCCGCGATACCCAGCTCCTGCGCCGTGAGGCCCGTGAAGCCCACCTGGGCCAGCTTGATGTTGACGGGCTCGCCCTGCACGCACACGATGTCGACGACACGCCCGCCAAAGCTGCAGCAGTAGGCGTACGCCACGTTGAGGTCCGCGCTCACGAAGCGGTGCAGCACCGTCGCAAGGCCTCCGGGCATGTCGGGGACCTCCGTCGCCACGACGTTCGTCAGCTCCGCATGGAAGCCCTTCTCGCCCAGGAGGCCAGCCGCCCTCGAGGGTTGGTCGCAGATGAGGCGGACGCAGCTGAAGTCGCTCGAGTCCGCCACCATGAGGCCCATCACCTGGATGTTCGCCTCGCCGAGCGTCTGGCTCATCTGCTCGAGTGTCCCGGGCCTGTTGGGAAGGAAGACAGTCACCTGCTTGATCATGGGGTGCCCCCTATCGCGTCTGCCGGCATCCGCCGGCTTTTGCCCCCATGCTAGGAGCCATGCGTTTCGGGTTGTTTGCCTGGGAGTTTCCTTCGGTAGGCGCATGCTAAAAGGAAAGTCCCCACCGGCCAGAACCGATGGGGACCCTTGTTCACGTGGTGTCGGAGGCGGGACTTGAACCCGCACGACCTTTTAGTCAGTCACTAGCACCTCAAGCTAGCGCGTCTGCCAATTCCGCCACTCCGACGTGAGTTTGTGCGAGAGCTATATTAGCACGGCCGATTCTTTTGGTGCAACAACTATTTCCAAAAACTTTTGCCGCACCCTAGCGAGACGGCTCCCCGCACGCGACCGCCGCACGCGACGCGACTGCCCTACTCCGCGCCCAGGTCGACCGCGGAGCCCTTGATGGGGTGCGGCTCCGCGAAGTGGCACGCGCAGAAGTGTCCGCTCGCGACCTCGCGCAGCTTCGGAACTTCCTTGGAGCACACGTCCTTCGCGATCGGGCAGCGGGTGTGGAACGGGCAGCCCGAAGGCGGGTCGATCGGCGAGGGGGGATCGCCCTTCAGGATGATGCGCTTGCGGCTGTGCTGGACGTCCGGGTCCGGGATGGGCACCGCGGAGAGCAGCGACTGCGAGTACGGGTGGTACGGCTCGTCGTAGAGCGACTTCCAGTCCGAGTACTCCATGAGGTGGCCGAGGTACATGACGGCCACGCGGTCGCTGATGTGCTGCACGACGGAGAGGTCGTGCGCGATGAAGAGGTACGCCGTCCCGAACTGCTTCTGCAGGTCGGAAAGGAGGTTCAGCACCTGGGCCTGGATGGACACGTCGAGCGCGGAGACGGGCTCGTCGCAGATGATGAGCTTGGGACGCAGGGCGAACGCGCGGGCGATGCCGACGCGCTGGCGCTGCCCGCCCGAGAACTCGTGCGGGTAGCGGTTGATGTGCTCCGGGTTCAGCCCGACGATGTCCAGAAGGCTGCGCACGTAGTCCATGCGCTCCTTCGCGTTGGGCATCACGTTGTGGATGACGAGCGGCTCCGAGACGATCTCGCCGATGGTCATGCGCGGGTTGAGCGAGGCGTAGGGGTCCTGGAAGATGTACTGCATGTTGCGGCGCATCTCCTTGAGCTCCCTCTTCTTCATCTTCGCGACGTCCTTACCGTCGAAGATTACCCTGCCGGAGGTGGGGTTGTTCAGACGCATGATGGTGCGGCCGGTCGTGGACTTGCCGCAGCCGGACTCGCCGACGAGGCCGAAGGTCTCGCCCGGGTAGATGTCGAACGAGATGTCCTCGACGGCGTGCACCCTCTTCGCGCCGGCACGGCGTCCGAAAACGCCGGACTCGACCGGGAACTCCTTCGTGAGGTGCTCGACGCGCAGCAGAGGCTCGCTGCTCTTCTCGTCTGCCATTACGCCTCGCCTCCCTTCGATGCCCTCGCAGCCGCGGAGCGGGAGGTCTCGGGCGCGTTGGCCTTGATGAACTCGGGGTCGTTGGCGAAGTGGCACTTGGTGTAGTGGCCCGTGCTCGTGTAGAAGGGCTCGGGCTTCTTCTGGTGGCAGATGTCCTTTGCGTAGGGGCACCTGGGCGAGAAGGGACAGCCCTTCGGGGCGTTCACGAGCGAGGGCGGGTTGCCCTTGATCGGCGTGAGGGGCTGCTTCTTGTCCTCGATCTGCTTGGGGATCGAGCGGATGAGACCCCAGGTGTACGGGTGCATGGAGCCGTAGAAGATCTCCTCGGCGGTGCCGAACTCCACGGGGGAGCCGGCGTACATGACCATGATCTTGTCGGCCACGTCCGCGACGACGCCGAGGTCATGGGTAATCATGATGATGGCGTTGCCGTTCTTCTCCTGCATCTCTTGCATCAGCTCGATGATCTGCGCCTGGATCGTGACGTCGAGGGCCGTGGTCGGCTCGTCGGCGATCAGGATGTCGGGGTCGCACGCGAGCGCCATGGCGATCATGACGCGCTGTCGCATGCCGCCGGAGAACTCGTGCGGGTAGTCCTTCACGCGCTGCTCCGCGTTGGGGATGCCGACCATGGAGAGGAGCTCGATGGAACGCTTCATGGCCTGGTCCTTGCTGTAGCCGAGGTGCAGGCGCATGCCCTCGCTCAGCTGGCGGCCGATGGTGTAGACCGGGTTCAGAGATGTCATCGGGTCCTGGAAGATCATGGCGATGTCGTTGCCGCGGATGTGCTGCATCTCGGCCTCGGACATCTTGAGCAGCGACTTGCCGCGGTAGCGGACGTCGCCGCCCTCGATCCTTCCCGGCGGCATGTCGATGAGGCCCATGATGGTGAGCGAGGTAACCGACTTGCCCGAGCCGGACTCGCCGACGACGCCGAGGGTCTCGCCGCGGTCGAGGGTGTAGGACACGCCGTCGACTGCCTTGACGACGCCGTCCTGCGTATGGAAGTACATCTTGAGGTCGTCGACCTCGAGGAGGTGCGAGCCCTCCGGAACGGGCTGGCTCTTGAGCTCCACCCAGTTGTCCTGCTTCTTCTTTCGTGCCATGTCTTATGCGTCCTTCATCTTGACATCGAGTGCGTCGCGCAGGCCGTCACCAAGGAGCGTGAAGGCGAGCACCGTAGTGAGGATGGCGAGGCCCGGCATGATCATGAGCCACGGCTCAGTGCTCAGGTAGGTCTGGCCAGACTGGATGAGGCTTCCCCAGGAGGGATCGGGCGGAACGACGCCCATGCCCAGGTAGGAAAGAGCCGACTCGGTGAGGATGGCGCCGCCGATGTTCATGGTCGCGTAGACGACGATTGACGCGACGGAGTTCGGGAAGATGTGGCGCGCGATGATGCGGAGGTCCGACGCGCCCATGGAGCGCGCGGCGTCGACGTAGTCGTTCTCCTTTACGGTGAGGATCGCGGAGCGGAACACGCGGGCGATGGACGGCCAGCCGAGGATGCCGATGGCGATGAACACGTTCTGGATGCCGGGGCCGATGACGGCGAGCATCGCGATGACGAACAGCGTGTACGGGAACGCGAGGAAGATGTCTGCAAGACGCATGATGATCGTGTCCCAGATGCCGCCGTAGTATGCCGCGATGGCGCCCATCACGAGGCCGATGGCCGTCGAGATCGCCGTCGCGAGCACGCCGACCGCGAGCGAGATGCGCGCGCCGTAGATGACGCGGGAGAGCACGTCTCGCCCGAGCTGGTCCGTGCCGAACGGGTGCCTGGCACTCATGGGCATGCGCACGTCGAACAGCTGGGCGTTCGGCTTGCCGAGCGTCTGCGGCACCCAAAGGTCCGCGCTCAGTGCGAGGATGACCATGAAGATGATCCACACGACCGCGATGATGGCGAGCTTGTTCCTGCGGAGGCGCTTCCACGCGTCACCCCACAGGGTCCTGGTGGGGGCGGACGCATCCCCCTCGTTCTGGCCGGAGGCCTCAGCCTGCGCCTCCACGACCTTCTCGTCCTTCTTGTTGTCCTTTGCCACTTCGCTCACCCCCTACTCGTTCTTCCCGGCGCCATACCTGATGCGAGGATCAAGGAACGCGTACGAGATGTCGACGATGAGGTTGATGACCATGACGACCACGACGATGACCGTCACGGATCCCATGACGATGGGCCAGTCACGCTGCGTGATGGCGCGGTAGGTCTCGAAGCCGACGCCAGGCCAGTTGAAGACCGTCTCGGTGAGGATGGCACCCGCCATCATGCCGCCGAAGTCGATGCCGATGTAGGTGACGACGGGGATGAGGGCGTTCTTGAGCGCGTGGTGCCAGATGACGTCCCTGCGGGAGAGGCCCTTTGCGCGGGCGGTCCTGATGTAGTCCTGGTTCATGACCTCGAGCAGCTGCGAGCGCATGATGCGCGCGGTGTACGCCGTGGAGACGGCCGCGAGCGTGATTGCGGGGAGGATGTAGTACACCCAGTCATCGAACTCGGCCGCGGGGCCGCCCGCACCGGAGATCGGCAGGTAGAACCCTCCGCCCGTCGAGTCCTTCAGGAAGATTCCGAAGAACAGCTGCAACAGCATGCCGAGCCAGAACGCGGGCATCGCCACCATGATCGACGTTACGAGCGTCACGAGGATGTCCCAGAACGAGTATCTCTTCAGTGCGGAGACCATGCCCGCGCCGATGCCCACGACGGTCTCTATGATGATGGCCACTATCGAGAGCCTGATGGTGTACGGGTACTTCGCCGCGAGGATGGAGGCGACGGACTGGCCCTTGCGCTGGTACGACGTGCCGAGGTCTCCGTGTAGAAGACCGTTGACGTACAGGCCGTAGCGCTTCCACAGCGGCGTGGGCACCGTGTTGCCCTTGCTGTCGCGGATTGGCTTGCCGTTGGCGTCGGTCTCGACGAGGTGGTACGTGACGCGAAGGTTGAGCTCGGTCTGGGGATCGAGCTTCTTCTCACCCGCCATGAGCTTGACCGGATCGCCTGGCACGATGTTCTCCAACGCAAAGAGAATGAGCGTCACACCCAGGAACACGGGTATGAACTGGAGAACTCGTTTGAGAATGTATTTTCCCATACTAGGAATCCCCTTGTTTTGTCCAACAGATGCACATTGAATCCCTCGGTACAACCCCTTCCGACAAGATTCAAACAATAGTCAGTATAGCCAAGTGACAATTCTTGAAATTCCAATGTGGGCATACGTTATTCAAATGGCCATATTGCTACAAAACGCGTTTCGAAAAAAGTAGCGTGGGACACCGGGTCTCCGATGCCCCACGCAATAGAGGTCTAAGGAACTACGACATTAGGCCGACGCCCTGCTACGCAAGCCTTGCGTTCGCGAAGTCCGCCTTGCCCTGCGGGTCATAGTAGAGGCTCGCAAGCTTGTCGGATGCGACGTGGTTGTGTGAGTAGAACATGATGGGGATGACCGGAAGGTCCTTGGCGATCATCTGGTTGATCTCGCGGTACTTCTCCCTACGCTCATCGTCGTCCGTGACCTGACGCGCGGCATCGATAGCCTTGTCGACGTCGGCGTTGGCATACTTTTCGTAGTTGTTGTCAGCGGTGCTGTAGAAGTTGGGGTAGATGAAGTTGTCCATGGTGGGATAGTCTGCGATCCAGCCCAGACGACCGACCTGATACTTGCCGCCAGAAAGCGCGGTCAGATAGCTTGCCCACTCCATGGAGGACTGCTTCACCTTGAAGCCGACGGCCTCCAGGTTGTCCTGGATGACGGACATGATGTCCTCGTGGCCACCACCGGAGTTGTAGGAGAGGGTGATCTCCTTGCCGGCGAGGTTGTTCTCATCGACGATCTTCTTCGCGGCATCCTTGTCGTACTTCGAGAACTCCCAGAGGTCCTTCTCGTTGTCGTCGATGATGGACGGCACGAAGCTCGTTGCGGGCTTACGGGTGCCCTCGTACAGCTTGTCGATGATCTTCTGGCGGTCAATGGCGAGCGACATGGCCTTGCGGACGTTCAGGTCCTTCATGGTCTCGTCGTCCAGGTTGAGCGTCAGGTAGTAGATCGACATCTCGGCACCGGTGATGACCTGGTGCTTAGGGGTGCAGGTATAGCCGTCCTTGGACTTGCCGTACTTCTTCTGCGTGTCCTTGATGCGGCCGGTCGGAATGGACGTGAAGTCCATGTTGCCCGCCTCGAACTCGTTGAAGGCGGTCTTCGGGTCCTTCTGGATGGAGAAGTAGATCTTCTTCAGCGAGGGCTTCTCGCCATAGTAGTCCTCAAAGCGCTTGACGTTGATGTACTGGCCAGACTCCCACTTGCCGACCATCATGAAGGGGCCGTTGCCGATGGGCTTGGTCAGGAACTTCTTGGGATTGTCAGTCGCGGCCTTGGGGACCGGGGCAAGAGCGGGGTGGCAGCAGATGTACGGGAAGTCTGCCATCGGGGCGCTCAGCTTCACGACGAGGGTGTAGTCATCGGGGCAGGTGACGCCAGAGAGCTCCTTGGCGGTACCCTTCTGCATCTCGTCGTAGCCGACGACCGGAGCGAGGTGGTAGTTGATCTCGGACGGAGTCGGCATCTTGGGGTCGCAGATGCGCTCCCAGCCGCGCTTGAAGTCCGCCGCGGTGACCTTGTCGCCGTTGTGGAACTTCGCGCCCTTCACCAGGTGGAAGGTGAACTCGGTGGCGTCGTCGTTGACCTCCCAGGACTCGGCAGCCTTCGGAACGACCTCCTCCTTGTCCCAGTCATAGTCGCAAAGCGAGTCAAAGAGGATGTGCTCGACCTGCGTGCCCTCGGACTCCTGGGTGTTGTAGGGGTCGATAGCGACGGGGTCGTTGATGTAGAACTTCATGCTGCCGTCGTTGGAACCGGACGCACCGGAACCGCTCTTCTTGCCACAGGCTGCGAGCGCAGTGAGCGCGCTTGCGGCCAGGCCGCCCTTCACGAAGGAGCGACGGCCCATCATGAGCTTGTCTGCCATACTATCCTCCTATTTCCGACTTCGCGACCAGTGGCAACGCCTGGCCTCCCTTGCCGGCGTGGGTCGAAGACCCCCATCCGACTTTTTTGATTTTCGTTCAATATGCATGCCAATGCAAACGATAATATCTGGCCGGTCTTATCATGACAAAGGAAATCTTGACCTAATCATGGCCATACGCTGCTGTTTTCCAAATCGAACAGCTGGATTTCAAATGATTAGTGACGGGCAAAGTTTACATACGTGAAATATTAGAAACGGTAGGAAACAAGTCTCCGATGGTTGAGAAACACGTCGTTTACCGTGTGCGCGTACCCCGTCTTTCACAGACGAATCGCTTGTCGCAAGCGCATCGCACGAGAAGGGCTCGCGCGAAAGTGGCATGGCGTACATGGGCATTGCGTTACCTAGACCTAGGCAGCGCAGCCGCATAACTAAAGGGGCGCCCGCACAAGCAGACGCCCCCTGCCCCTTGAGATGCCCTGAATCCTAGCCGATAGTCCCGACGGGGAAGGTGAGCGCAAGGATGCAGATGGTGACGCCAAAGACGATAGCGGAGAAGACCGTCAGGCGATCGAGGTTCTTCTCCCAGATGCCCGAGCCGGCGGCAGAGTTGTACATGGACGACGCGATCATGTCCGAGACGCCCGTGCCCTTGCCCGAGTGCATGAGGATGAGGATGATCGTAAGCACGGCAGACACGGCAAGAACGATCAGAAGGAATACATTGAGTGCGCCCACGTGGTTCTCCTTTAGAAAAAGGCTGGCATCGCATGTGCGACGCCAGCCTAACTTGCTTCACACGACAGAAGAGAATAACACAGGCGTTGGAGCTATGGCCCCGTGACTTGCTCTTCTCCCCTGCTTCTTCGCAGAGTGAAGGCTACATGGCAGCCTTCACCATAGCGGCGAAGGAATCCGCCTTGAGGGACGCGCCGCCCACGAGGGCACCGTCGACGTCCTCCTTCTCGAGGAAGCCAGCGACGTTGTTGGGCTTCGCAGAGCCGCCGTAGAGGACGCGGATACCGTCGGCGGTCTCCTTGCCGAAGATGTCGGCGAGGGTCTTGCGGATGGCGCCGCAGACCTCCTGCGCGTCGTCGGCAGTGGCGGTCTTGCCGGTGCCGATGGCCCAGATGGGCTCGTAGGCGACGACGTACTTCGAGGGGTCGGTGATCTCGAGGCCCTCGGTGTCCTTCTTGATCTGGTCGACGACGAACTCGACGTGCTTGCCGGCCTCGCGGACCTCGAGGGGCTCGCCGCAGCAGCTGATGGGAACGATGTCGTGAGCCATCAGGGCCTTGGCCTTCTTGTTGATGTCCTCGTCGGTCTCGCCGAAGTAGCCGCGGCGCTCGGAGTGACCGATGATGCAGTACGTTGCGCCGATGTTCGTCAGCATGTTCGGAGCGGTCTCGCCGGTGAAGGCGCCGGACTCCTCCCAGTAGACGTTCTGGGCGCCGAGCGCGAAGGGGGCGTTCTCCTGCTCGATAACCTCGGCGACGCCCTTGAGGTCGACGGCGGGCGGGCAGACGACGACGTCGACGTCGCCGGTGCCGTCAGCGAGCTCCTTCGCAAGACCCTGCGCGAGGACGACGCCCTCGGTGTAGGTCTCGTTCATCTTCCAGTTGCCTGCGATCATACGGTTACGCATCGAGAAGCGCCTCCACTCCAGGAAGGGCCTTGCCCTCGACGAGCTCCATGGAAGCGCCACCACCGGTGGAGATCCAGCTCATCTTGTCGGCAAGGTCGAACTTGTTGATTGCCGCGACGGAGTCGCCACCACCGATGATGGAGGTGCCGCCATTGCTCTTCACCTCGGCAACTGCCTCGGCGACGGCCTTGGTGCCAACGGCGAACTGGTCCATCTCGAACACGCCCATGGGGCCGTTCCAGAAGACGGTCTTCGCGCCCTTGATGGCCTCGGCGTAGAGCTCGCGAGTCTTGGGGCCGATGTCCATGCCCATGCGGTCGTCGGGAATCTTGTCGGAGTCGACGACTTCGCCCTCGGCATCCTCGCCGAAGTGGTCTGCGACGACGTTGTCGACGGGGAGCAGGATCTTGACGCCCTTCTCCTCCGCCTTCTTCAGCATCTCGCCGGCGCGCTCGACCCAGTCCTCCTCCTTGAGGGAGGAGCCGACCGTGTAGCCCTTGGCCAGGAAGAAGGTGTACGCCATGCCGCCGCCGATGATCAGGGTGTCGGCGGAGTCGATCAGGTGGTCGAGGACGCCGATCTTGCTGGAGACCTTGGAGCCACCGACGATTGCGACGAACGGGCGCTCGGGGTCGGCGAAGATCGAGGTCAGGGTGTCGACCTCCTTCTCGAGCAGGAAGCCCGCAACGGCCGGGATGTAGGCGGCCGGGCCGACGACGGAGCCCTGCGCACGGTGCGCGGTGCCGAAGGCGTCGAGGACGAAGATGTCGCCGTAGGACGCGAGCTTCTTCGCGATCTCCGGGTCGTTCTTCTTCTCGCGCTTGTCGAAGCGGACGTTCTCGAGGACGAGGATGTCGCCGGGCTTGACGGCAGCGACGGCCTTCTCGGCCTTCTCGCCATAGGTGTCGTCCACGAACTTGACGTCGTAGCCGGTGAGCTCGGCCAGCTTCTCGGCGGCAGGCTTCAGGGAGAGCTCGGGCTCGGGACCGTCGCCCTTGGGACGGCCGAGGTGGCTCATGAGCACGATACCTGCGTTGTGCTCCTTGAGGTACTTGATGGTGGGGATGGCCGCCTTGATGCGGGTGTCATCGGTGACGACACCGTCCTTCAGGGGGACGTTGAAGTCAACGCGCATGATGATGCGCTTGCCGTCGACGTCGACGTCGCGGACGGTCTTCTTGGTAAAGGCCATACTTGCACACTCCTTACGAATTTGGACTGCCTGCAAGACAAAAGGGGTGCGGCCGCGGCCCTTGGACCTGCGACCGCACCCCTTTGATTACCTAGAGCGAGCGCGTCACTAGGCGACGAACTTCTCGAAGTACTTGATGGTGCGGACCATCTGGGAGGTGAAGGAGTTCTCGTTGTCGTACCAAGAGGTGACCTGGACGAGGCTCTGGCCGTTGCCAAGCGGGTTGACCATGGTCTGGGTGGCGTCGAACAGCGAGCCATAGGTCATGCCGACGATGTCACGAGAGACGATCTGGTCCTCGTTGTAACCGAAGGTCTCGGGGATCTTCTCGGAGTAGGCCTTCATCGCGGCGTTGACGCCCTCGACGGTGACCTCCTTGTCGACGACGGCGTAGAGGTTGGTGAGCGATCCGGTCGGCGTCGGGACGCGCTGGGCGGCACCGATGAGCTTGCCGTTGAGCTCGGGGAGAACCAGGCCGATAGCCTTGGCGGCACCGGTGGTGTTCGGGACGATGTTCTCCGCGCCGGCACGGCTGCGACGGAAGTTGCCCTTGCGCTGCGGGCCGTCAAGAATCATCTGGTCGCCGGTATAGGCGTGAATGGTCGTCATGATGCCAGAGACGATCGGCGCGAAGTCGTTCAGGCCCTTGGCCATCGGGGCGAGGCAGTTGGTGGTGCAGGAGGCGGCGGAGATGATGTCGTCGTCAGCGGTCAGCGTCTCGTGGTTGACGTTGTAGACGATGGTCTTGAGGTCGTTGCCCGCGGGAGCGGAGATGACGACCTTCTTGGCGCCAGCGTTCAGGTGGGCCTGGGACTTGGCCTTGGAGGTGTAGAAGCCGGTGCACTCGAGGACGACGTCGACGCCGAGCTCGCCCCAAGGCAGGTTGTTGGCGTCCGCCTCCTTGTAGATCTTGATGGTCTTGCCGTCGACGGTAATGGAGTCCTCACCGGCGGTAACCTCGTGGTCGCGAGAGTAGTTGCCCTGCGTAGAGTCATACTTCAGCAGGTATGCGAGCATCTCCGGGGAGGTGAGGTCGTTGATTGCGACGATCTCGGAGCCCTCGTGACCGAACATCTGACGGAAGGCCAGACGACCGATGCGGCCAAAGCCGTTGATTGCAACCTTAACTGCCATGCTTACTCCTTTCGCGAAGCCGCCCGAGGCCCTTCCCCGAGCCGACCAGCAAGAACTTGCACTGCCTTGCATTTTACCCACTTTTGTCCGTAACAAATTCGCAAAGACACTTATCGGCGAAAAATGTCGGTAACAAACTGGGTTGTCCATGTATTTGTGGGCATTTTTTCGGCGAACGGCACCAAAAGCCCAGATGGGCGAGAAGAGCGGGCAACCTCGGCCGGGGCGAATGACTCCTGATTATTGGTCATCCGTACCCTCGGCCTCCTCTACCAGACGTTGCAGACGAAGCACCCGATGATACATGGCCGACTTCGAGGAGACGGGGTTGCACCTCTTGCCCAGTGCGGCAAGCGACACCTCCGGGTTCTCCTTCCTGAGCAGGCAGAACTCCCTCAGCGCGGGCGGAAGCGCCCGCAGCCCTATCAGCCGCTCGGCCCGCGCGATGAGCTCCATCTGCTCCGCCGCGGCGCCCGTCGAGCGGGCCTGGTTCGCGATCTCGGCGTTCACGCGCCGGTTCACGTCGTTCTTCAGCGACTTCACGCGCCGCACGTTGTTTATCGCCTGTGCGGTGCGCGTGGCGCCCATGGCGCTCAGGAGCGTCTCTATCTCGTCGAAGCTCTTGAGGTAGATGGCATAGCTCCCCCGGCGCCTGTTCAGACGCGCCTCGACTCCCAGGTCCGCCATGATGCCCATGAGCTGACGCGCGAACTCCTCGCCCGTCACCGCGATCTCCAGGTGAAAGTCACCGCGCGGGTCAGCTATGAAGCCTCCCGCCATGAACGCGCCGCGCACGTACGCCCGCTTGCAGCAGTCGCGCTCCACAAGGCGCGCGGGCACGCCGGAGGTGAGGCCGTGGCCCCGCTCCAGGATGCCCAGCTGCACCAGGTCGTCCTCGAGCTCGTCCTGCTCCGGGATCTCTATCAGGTAGTTTCTGGTCTTGTGCAGGTTGGAGTGGCGCACGGTGAGCGGCGTCTCGAGCTCGAACAGCTCGTGCGTGAGCTTGATCATCGTGCGCGCCACGGCTCCGGTCTCCGTCGCGACGCGTATGGAGTAGCGTCCGCTGCCTCGAAACGACAGCGTCCCGCACACGCGGGTTATGGCGGACAGCTGGGCATACGCGCAGCGGGGGCACTCCCCCTCCACGCGCGACAGCTCGTCCTTGACCTGCGCGGTAAACGACATCTCTTTCCCATCCCCCGTGGCGCGGCTACGGGCGCGGCGCCGCGCCCTTCTCGGCCAGCGCGAGGTCCCTGTGCGACAGCGTGACGTGGTAGCCCTGCCTCTGCAGGTAGTTTGCCGTGGTGTTTGCGATCACGACGCTGCGGTGCTGGCCTCCGGTACAGCCGATGGCGATGGACAGCTGGGCCTTGCCCTCGGCGATGTAGCCCGGCATCACCACGTCGAGCAGGCCCTCCCATGCGGCGAGGAAGCGCTTCGTGACGTCGTTTCCCAGCACGAACTCGCGCACCGGGTCGTCGTTTCCCGTGAGGGTGCGCATGGTGGGGTCGTAGAACGGGTTCGGCAGGAAGCGCACGTCGATCATGAGGTCTGCCTCCACCGGCATGCCGTGCTTGAAGCCGAACGAGTACACGCTCACGTCCAGCAGCTGCTGGTCCGTCAGCTCCGAGAACGCGCGGCGGATCCTGTTGCGCAGCGTGGCGGGGCGCATGCGCGACGTGTCGATCACCAGGTCGGCGCGGTCACGCACCACGGAGAGCTGCTCGCGCTCGCGGCCGATGGCGCTCTCCAGCGACTCGCCGGGCAGCGCTATGGGGTGGCGGCGGCGCGTCTCCTTGTAGCGACGAATGAGCACCTCGTCCGAGCAGTCCAGAAACAGCAGCTTCACGGTGAGCTCGTGCTCCCCCAGCTGGCGCAGCGCGTCGAACATCTCGTCGAACAGCCCCTGGCTGCGCAGGTCGCACGTGACCGCCAGGTGCCTGCCGACGCCGGAGTTGATGCCCACGACGTTCGCGATGTCCAATATCAGCCGCGGCGGCAGGTTGTCGATGCAGTAGTACCCCATATCCTCGAACACGTGCATCGCCTGCGTGCGGCCCGATCCGGACATGCCGGTGATGACCACGATGTCGGGCACGCGGTCCAGCCGCGCGGCCTGCCTCATGCTCTGCGAGCTATCCGTCACGTTACGACCCCTCCCCGCGCGCCGGCCGGCGCGCCGTCTGCCGGCGAGAAGGGCACACGGCCATGGCCGCAGGCGCTTCTCGCCCGTATGCGGCGCGTGGGTGGCGCCGCTACCAAGAGCTTACCCCTCGGACTGGACATCGTGCACGGCGGGCGCGTTGCCCGCGTCCCGTGCCGCACCCGCACCCGGCGCCTTGCCCGCGTCCGGCGTGCGTGCCGCGTCGTCCTCCCACGCGCGGAGCGTCCGCCATATGTCGCGCGCGACGGACTCCGGCACGCCCTTCACGGCGGCGATGTCCTCTACCGAGGCCGCGCGCAGGCGCTTCATGGAGCCGAAGTGGCGCATGATGGCGCGGCGGCGCTTTGGCCCGACGCCCTCGACCTCGTCCAGGATCGACACGGACTGCGCCTTTGTGCGCAGCTCGCGGTGGAACGTGATCGCGAAGCGGTGGGACTCGTCGCGCACCTGCTTGATGAGGTAGAGCGACGCCGACCCTGACGGCAGCACCACCGGCGTTTCGTCCCACGGGACGAAGACCTCCTCGTCCGACTTCGCGAGGCCGCAGACCGGGATGTCGAGCCCCAGCTCCTCAAGCTGCGTCATCGCGGCCGTGAGCTGCGGCTTGCCGCCGTCGACCACCAAGAGGTCCGGCGCGGCGGCCGCAAAGCGCGCGTCCGCCATGCGCTCCGGGCTGTAGCGGCGGCCCAGGACCTCCTGCATGCTCACGAAGTCGTTCGCCTCGTCCAGGTCCGCGCGGATCTTGAAGCGACGGTACTGGGACTTGTCCGGCCGGCCGTTCGTGAACACGACCATGGACGCCACCGTGAACGCGCCGTGCAGCGTCGAAATGTCGAAGCACTCTATGCGCATGGGGGGCGCGTCCAGGGCAAGGGCGCTCTCCAGCTGGAGAAGGGCCTGGTTCGTGCGGTCGTCCGCGTATCCCGTCCTCACCATGTACCGGTTGAGGGCGTGATGGGCGTTCTTGGCCGCCATGTCCAGAAGGCGGCTCTTCTCGCCCCGCTGGGGGCGGTGTATGCGGCAGACGCGCCCGCGCTTCTGGGTGAGCCACTCGCCCAGAAGCTCCGCGTCCGGCAGGTCGACGGCGAGGTCCACCTCCGCGGGGATGTCGGACGTCTCGTCGTAGTAGCGCTTCAGGAAGCCGGCCTCAAGCTCCACCTCGTCCACGTCCATCCCCTTGTTCAGGACGAACTCGCTGGTGCGGATGGTGCGACCCTCCCGCACCACGAACACGCAGGCGCAGCTGATGGTCTCCTCGCGGAAGAACCCTATCAGGTCCAGACTCACGCTGGAGGGGAACGTCACCTGCTGGCGGTCGTCCAGGCCGTTTATGACCTCCAGGCGATGCTTCAGGCGGCCGGCGCGCTCGAACTCCAGGTTCGAGGCGGCCTCGCGCATCTGGCCTTCCAGCTCCTCCACGATCTGGCTGCGCCGGCCCGAGAGGAAGTTCTCGACCTGCCGCACGTGCGAGGCGTACTCCACCGTGTCGATGGCGCCGCAGCACACGCCGGGGCCACGCCCCACGTGGTAGTCGAAGCACGGGCGGCCGCGCTTCGCGAGCACCATGTTTGCCACGGCCACATCGTCCGGGTGGCTCTGCAGGTAGCGGCGGCAGCGCTTCCACTCCGCGCACGTGGATATGCAGATGGGCACCGCCTTGCGCAGCGTGTCTATGGTCTCGCGCGCGGCACGGGCGTCGGTGTACGGGCCAAAGTAGCGCGTGCCCTTGCGGTGGCGCTCGCGCGTGTACTTGATGGCCGGAAACGCGTCCGACTCCGTGATCGCGATGTACGGGTAGCTCTTGTCGTCCTTGAAGTCGACGTTGAAGTACGGGTGGTACTGCTCGATGAGGTTGCGCTCCAGCACGAGCGCCTCGTGCTCCGAGCCCACTACCACGTAGTCAAAGCTGCGCACCACCTGCATCATGAGGGGGATCTTCGCGCGGTCGTCCGTCAGGTTGACGTACTGGAACATGCGGCTGCGCAGGTTCTTGGCCTTGCCTACGTAGATGACCTCGCCCTTGCCGTCCTTCCACAGGTAGCATCCCGGGCTCGTGGGCACCTGGCTCACCTGCTCCGCTATGGAGGGAAGCCCCAGCGCCTCGGGGCGCGGGGACGCTCCCCCAAGCTCTGGCATGTGCGGGGCAGGGTCCTTCACAGACATGGGCGCGCCCCGCTAGAACGAGGTGTCCGTGGGCTCGGGATAGTACCTCGCGAACTTGCGGATCTGGTTCTTCTCGGTAAGCTCGACGTCCAGGCGGCGGCGCAGGCCCCAGTCCGCGTCGTAGCGCTGCGGGTCGAACACCTTGCCGGCCGCCACGAGGGAGTTCACCTCGGCAAGCAGCGCCTCGTCGCGCACGTAGCGACGCAGGAGCGGTATGGGGACCAGCGTGTACAGGATGGTGTCGGCCACGACGCGCGGCTCTTCTCCCTTCCCGTCCACAAGGTCCAGCACCGCGACCTCCATGGGGTTCACGCCGCCGGCGAGGTTGTAGAACGAGTTGCGGCCGATCCTGGGGTTGCAGTCCAAAAACAGCTCGCGGCCGGTCTTGGGGTCGCGCTTGATGTCGAAGTTCGCAAAGCCGCGGTACCCCGCGTCTGAAAGCATCGCGGCCGCCCTGCGCCACTGCTCGGGGTTCTGGCGCGTGATCATGGCGACGGGGTTACCCAGCATCGCGGGCGCGTGGTCCTCAAGCAGCACCTGCGCGCCGCCGAGCATGAGCGGGCGCCCGTCGCGGCCGATGTAGATGGTGAGCGAGTCCATGTACGTGTCGTCGCCGCCAATGAGCTCCTGCACCAGGAAGTCGCCCGCGAAGCCTGCGGCGCGGAGCTCCGCCCACAGCGCGTCGAGCTGCGACTGCTCCGTCATGTAGTAGACCTTCTTGAAGCCCTGCACGATGAGGTGGTAGTAGTCGGCCGAAACCGCCGGCTTCGCCACCACGGGGAAGCCTATCCGCGTGGGCGCGATGGCGTCCGTCCCCGCCAGGTGCACGACGTCCATGGCCGGCACGTCCAGCCCGTGCTCGCGGCAGAGCCGCGAGAACGTGGCCTTGTCGCACACGGCCTCGAACGCGTCGCGCGGCGGGCACAGGCACGTCACGTTTTCGGGGAGCCGGGGCGCGATGTCCTCCAGCAGCTCGATGAGCTGGTCGGTGTTGCCCACCAGGAGCACGCGCCTGCCGGCGTTTTCCTGCGCGATGGAGCTCACCGCGGGCACCACGTCCTTTGGCGTGAGGCTCTCCACGGTGCGCGGCTCCACGATGCGGGAGTGCTCGATCGCGCCGATGAATCCGGTGTTGAGCGCGATGGCGCACACGCCAAACGCCTGGTGGAACTCACGGCAGAGCGCGTACGCGCCGATGTCGCCGCCGATGACGACGGGAACGATGTCGTTGCGGGTTGCCTTTACGCCAGTCTGCATAGGATCCTCCAGCTACTTACGCTTGCGCCCAAAGCGCGCAAGGATGGTGTTGACGGCGGCGGCCTCCGGCGCCTTCAGCGCGACGGCGAGGCCATACGTCACGAGCACGGCGGGCACGCCCGCGACGACGCAATACAGGACGCTGCGCGACATGGAACCAAGCCACGGGCCCATGACGCGGTTCAGCAGGGCGAGAAGGACCACGGCCATGGCCGAGCCCGCAAGCCCAAAGACGACGGAGCGCACGAACGACGCGAGCATGGAGCGAAGCCCGAGCGGGCCGAGCGTGCGGCGCAGGTTGAGGTAGCACACCACGTCGATCGCGATGAAGAACAGCGTGGACGAGAAGGCCACGCCCGCAAGCCCCAGCACGCCCGTGAACGCGAAGCAGAACGCGATCTGCACCACCGCGGCCACGATGGACGCGATGGTCAGGAAGATCATCTTGCGCAGCGAAGAGCAGATCTTCTGCAGGTACGTGCTGATGCCATAGAACGGCAGCGCCGTGGCGAGCCAGCTGAGGTACAAGATCGTGTCCTTCAGGCCCGCAGAGTCGAACTTGCCGGCCGCGAGGATCGTGATGAGGCCGGGCGCGAACACCACGAGGAACATGGCGAACGGCACCAGCATGAACACGATGCGCTCCGTGCCAAAGCGCACGGCGCTCTTGAACGACTCCATGTCGCCGCCGGCCACGTAGTCGGAAAGCTCCGTGAACAGCGCGATGGTGATGGGGATGGCGAACACGGAGTACGGGAGCATGTACCACAGGCGCGCGTAGTACGCGATGGAGGCGCCGGCCGCCGTTATCTGCAGCGCGGAGGACGTCTGCACGGCGACCGTCGGGAACGACACCACGGTGAGCACGAGCGTGGGCACGCCGATGGAGAGCGTCTCCCTCAGGGCGGGGTCGTGCAGGTCTATGTGGAAGCGCAGGTGGATGTCGTGTCGCCTGATGGAGGGCAGCTGCACCAGCACCTGCACGAGCACGCCCAGCGGGTTGCCGATGGCGAGCGCGAGCACGGCGAGCGACTCGTTGGTGGGCACGAGCAGCGCGTAGATCAGAAACGACGCCGTGCACACGATGTTGTTGAAGATGGGCGCCGCGTTGGACCACAGGTAGTCGCGCTCCGCGTTCAGCACGCCGGAAATCAGGGAGTCGAGCGCGTACAGCACGACCTCGACCACGAAGAACCTGAACAGGTACGCGGAGAGGTCCGCGTCGAAGTCGGCGCTTGCCGAGAAGGACTGCGTCCAGATGATGAAGCCCGCGAATATCCACGACAACACCGTGACCACGAGCAGGATGACCGCGACGATCGATATGAGGTTCGACGCGTACTCGTCCGCGCCGCGCCTGCCGAGCCGCTTCTTGACGGACATGTACACCGGCAGGAACGCCGTCATGATCATGCCGCCCATGACGAGCTCGTACAGCTGGTTCGGCAGGTTGTTGGCCACGGTGTAGCAGCTCGCGAGCGCCGTGACGCCCAGTGCGTACGCCTGGCCCCACGTGCGGAAGAAGCCCGTTATGCGGCTGATGATCACGAGCACGCTCATGAGCGCGGCGCTGCGCCCGACGGCGGCCTGCGTCGCGGCCTCGTCCTCCGTGGTCGCGGCGGCGGGCTCGTCCGAATCCCCCACGGTCACGACGGAGTCCGCCGCGACCACCGGGTCCGCGGCGGAGATGCGCTCGAGTCGCGTCGTGACGGCCGCGGAGCCCCCACGCATGTGGCGGGCGGGCTCCGCGAGGCCGTCCACGCTCACGTGCGGGTCGCCCTGGCTGGTGCGTAGGTGCTTAGCCATGCGGGACCTACCTATCGGACTCTGCCGCGTCCCTTGCGGGGGCGAGCTCGCGGAAGAAGCAGCTCCTGTGGCCCGTGTGGCAGGCGGGTCCCGGCGAGTCAACCTCGACGAGCAGGGTGTCCGCGTCGCAGTCGACGAGCACCCGCTTTACCTGCTGCACGTTTCCGCTGGTCGTGCCCTTGTTCCACAGCTCCTGGCGACTGCGCGACCAGAACCACGTCGTTTCGGTCTTCAGCGTGAGGGCAAGCGACTCCTCGCTCATCCACGCGACCATGAGGACCTCGCCCGTGTCGTGCTGCTGCACGACGGCGGGTATGAGGCCGCGCTCGTCGAAGTGCACGGCGACGTCGCCGAGCGGTACGAGCACGCTCTTCTCGCCTGCGTACGTGTGCTGGCAGTTGCCTTCCTGCGATGCGGACATGGAGCCTCCCTAGCCGCGAACCTTGTCGAGTATCTTCTTGCCAGCGAGGAGCGACTTGTAGAACGTGGCTCTGACGGGCAGGTCGCGGTCGGGCGAGACGTGCCTGACCTCCTTGCTGAACTTGGTCTTGAAGGTGTTGAGGGTCATGAGGTCGGGGAACTCCTCCGAGCCTATGCCCATCTGGTCGTAGTCGACGCAGCCCATCTTGCCGAGCGTGCAGCACTCGAAGAAGATGAGGCCGTCCGTCGCGAGCGCGCGCTCCTTGCCAGAGCGGCTGGCGCCGTAGTAGCGCACGGCGTGGCGGCCGGATATGGTGGCCATGGTCCACGTGATGACGCGGCCGTCCACCCTGCCCGCGAAGACGCGGCAGTGCTCGGGACCAAGGCAGCGGATCGTGTTCTCGTAGTCGTCGATCGGGGCGGGGGCGAAGCCGTCGCGCGCGCTGGTCTCGACCATGACGTCGTAGTACTCCGAGAAGGACTTCGCGGCGAGCTCGGTCTCGTCCGCGTAGGTGGCGGGCGTCTCGCGCAGCGCCTTGCGCACGTCGCGCCGTCCGCGGCCCTTCATGCGCGCGAGGATGTCCTCGTCGGACCCCGTGATGTCAATCACGACGGTCGTGTCGTACGGCTTCATGGAGAGCGTGGGGTGGCTCACGTCGAGCTCGTGCTCGATGGCGAGGCGCACGAACACGATCTTGCGGTCGCGCGCGGACACGAACTCGCGCAGGGCGACCATGCCCTCGCGCTCCTCTTCCTCCGTCAGCTCGCGCGTCCAGACGGGCCCGTGGTGCGAGCGGAGGTAGTGGTAGCCGTGCGTCTCGTAGTCGGTGAAGGCCGCGACGCCCAGCGTTTCTCCCCCGTCGTCCTGTATGGCGACGCAGCCCCAGAACGTGCGGCCCGGGACGGTCTCCTCGTAGCTGGCCCACTCCGGGGTCTGCTCAATGGGAAGCTCGAGGCCAAGGCGGTCTGCCTCGGCTACGAGCTGGTCAAACGTGAGTTCCTTAGCTTGCATGCACTCTCCAGCCGCTTACAGCCCAAACTTATTGCATCAAGCCATTTTAAGATGCGGCAGGCGGCGGGTCGGCAAATGCGCCGTAGCTTCATAAGTGATGCCGTGCGATGCGCGCGGGGCGTCGGGCACGGCGACGTCACGAGTGGGCAACGGCCGGGCGGGCGACCTCCAGACGCGATGCCGGGCGGGCGCGGCGAAGGTCGCGCAGGTGCACGACGGCCTTCCTGGTCACCACGAGCGAGCGGTAGAACGCCTTGCGGATCGGGTAGTCGCGGTCCGACGCGACGTGCGCGACCTCGCGGGCGAACTTCGTCTTGAACTCGTTCAGCCCCATGAGCGACGGACAGAGCGGCGAACCTATCGCCATGAGGTCGTAGCTCGTGACCGAGCTGCCGCGGAACCTCCCCAGCTCGCAGCACTCGAAGTACAGGAGCCTGTCCGTCACGTGCCGGCGCATGGTCGCCGTGGCGGAAGCCGTCGCGCGCATCCGTCTCGCGAAGGACGTCGTAGTACTCCGAGAAGGACTCCGCTGCGCGCTCGGTCTCGTCTGCGCAAGTGATGGGCGTTGCGCACGTCCCTGCGGCCGCGGACCTTCATGCGGGCGAGTATCTGCTCTTCTCCCCCCGTTACGTCGACCACGACGGTCGTGTCGTACGGCACGATGGACAGCGTGTGCTCGCAGCAGCCCAGGTCGGCGTCCACGCAGCAGCGGACGAACACCCGGCCCTCCCCGCGCTCGCGAACGACCGACCTCAGCGCGTCCAGGGCAGCTCGCTCCTCCTCTGGGGAAGGCTTGCGCACCCACACGGGTCCGTGCTCGCCCGCAGGTAGTGATAGCCGTGCATCTGGTAGTCAATGAGGCTCACGTAAGCGACGGGGTCGCCATCGCGCTGGATCCTGAAAGCGCCCCACGGACGTCGGCCATCCACGGTCGCCTCGTAGCGCGCCCAGGCGGCCGTCTGCTCTATGGGCAGGCAGAGACCCTCCTCCCGGCCTCCCCCTCGAGGTCCTCCAGCGTCAGCTCAACGGCTACCATACGAATGCCCGAAGTCATGGCGTCCCCCTAGATGCGATGGGTGGCGCGGGGCTTGCCTCCCGCGCCTAGGGACCATGCTATGACTCGAACGCGGTCACGCGGCCGTCGCGGCGGCATCAAAACGCGGCGCGCACAAGGTAAAACGCAAGCTTATAGCAGGCAAAACGCAAAATGAAAACACTGCGGCCCGCACGAGGGCGCGTCGGGCCTAAAAGTCCAGGCGCACGGGGATGCCCTGGCTTGCCATGTACTCCTTCACCCGACGGATGGTGTAGGTGCCGAAGTGGAACACGCTCGCCGCCAGCACGGCGTCCGCCTCGCCGTCGATGATGCCCTCGGCGAAGTGCTCGAGCTTGCCGACGCCTCCGGACGCGATCACGGGAATGGGCACCGCACGCGCCACGGCGCGCGTGAGGGGGATGTCGAACCCGTCCTTGGTCCCGTCGCGGTCCATGCTCGTGAGGAGGATCTCTCCGGCACCGCGACGCGCGGCCTCCTCCGCCCACGCGACTGCGTCGATTCCCGTGGGCTTGCGGCCCCCGGCGGTGTACACCTCCCATTTGTCGCCCTTGCCCTCGACGTGGCGGGCGTCTATCGCCACGACGACCGCCTGGCTCCCGAACGCGGATGCCGCGGCCGTGATGAGTGCCGGATCCCTCACCGCGGCAGAGTTCACGGAAACCTTGTCCGCACCGGCGGAGATCATCGTCCTCATTCCCGCGACGTCGCGGAAGCCGCCGCCGACCGTGTACGGTATGCGGAGCTGCTCGGCGGCGCGGGACGCAAGCTCGACGGTGGTTGACCTGTCGTCCGACGTAGCCGTGATGTCCAGGAACACGACCTCGTCCGCACCCTCCAGGTCGTAGGTGCTCGCGAGCCCGACCGGATCCCCCGCGTCGCGCAGGCCCACGAAGTTGACGCCCTTGACGACGCGGCCGTCCTTCACGTCCAGGCATGGGATGACGCGCTTGGTAAGCATGTGCGAATCTCCTCTCAGGCTCGACGCCCAGCGGCGGCGAGCGCATCTTCGAGCGTGAAGCTTCCCTCGTACAGGGCGCGACCCGTGATGGCGCCCTCTATCACGCCGGGGCCAAGGGCCGCAAGGGAGCGAATGTCATCCAGAGTGGCGATGCCACCCGACGCGACGACGGGAAAACCCGCCACCTTGGCGATGTGCCTGTAGGCGTCCGCGTCGACCCCCGTCTGCATGCCGTCTCGCGAGATATCCGTGAAGACGAGGTGCCTGTATCCCAGGTCCGCGAGGTGGGCGACGAGCGTGTCCGTGGCGATTCCCTCCCCGTCGCGCCAACCGTCCACGCGGACCTCGCCGTCGCGAGCCGCGACGTCCGCGACCACGTGCTCGGGGAAAAGGCGCGCTGCCTCCTCCGCGAACCCTGGGTCGCGCACGAGCGCCGTGCCGATGGCCATGCGCTTCGCGCCGGCGTCCACCAGCCTGCGCACGGCGTCCATGTCACGAACGCCGCCGCCCGTGTCGACGTCTATCACGCCCAGGGAGCAGATCGCCGCGATGGCCCTGTGGTTCTTCTCGACCGCCTCCGCGTCCTCGCGGAACGCCGAGGAGAGGTCCACGACATGCACCCATCTGGCCCCGCGGGCCGCAAAGTCCCTCGCGACCGCGACCGGGTCGGTCGAGTACACGTCCATCTGCGAGCGGTCGCCGCGCCGCAGGCGGACGACCCGTCCCGCGACGAGGTCTATGGCAGGAAAGAGAATCATGCGCTAGCCCCTGACGATGTCGACGAAGTTCTGCAGGACCTTGAGGCCGGCGCGCGAGGACTTCTCGGGGTGGAACTGGACGCCGAACACGTTGTCCCTCCAGATCGCCGACGCAAAGGAGCGCGTGTAGTGCGTCCGCATGATGACGTCCCTCTCGTCCACGTCGTCCGCGAGCGCGTAGGAATGAGTGAAGTAGAAGTTGGCCCCCTCCGGGACGTCCACCAGAAGCGGGCAGACCCGACCGCTCTGGGTGAGGTACGCCTGATCCCATCCCACGTGCGGGACCTTCAGCTTCGCGGACTCGAGACGCGTGACCGAACCCTCGAGCACCCCGAGGCCCGGAACCCACTCGCCGCCAAAGGACGAGTTCTGTGCATGCTCCGTACCACGCTCGAACAGGAGCTGGAGGCCCAGGCAGATGCCAAGGAACGGGACCCCGTCACCTATCGCCGCGACGACCGCGTCGGCCTGGCCCGTACCCCTCATGTACGCGAGCGCGTCCTCGAAGCTGCCCACGCCCGGCAGGATGATGCCACGCGACCTGCGGATGTCCGACGGGTCGTCAGAGACGTACGCGGACCCACCCGCGGCACCGAGCCCCCTGACGACGCTCTGGAGGTTTCCCTTGTGGTAGTCGACGACGACTATGTCTCCCCTGATCATCACAGGCTCCCCTTCGTAGACGGAACGCCGTGCACCCGCGGGTCGATCTCGACGGCGGCGCGGACGGCTCGCGCGACGGCCTTGAACGCGCACTCGAGGATGTGGTGCGCGTTCTCCCCCGCAATCTCCCTCACGTGGAGGGTGATGCCCGCGTCGCGCGCGAACCCCTGGAAGAACTCGTGGCCGAGCTCGGTGTCGAACGTGCCGACCTTCTGCGCGGCTATGGGAACGTCCCAGTACAGCTCGCCGCGGCCGCTCACGTCTATCGCCGCGAGCACCAGCGCCTCGTCCATGGGGACCGTCACGTCCGAGAAGCGCGTGATGCCGCTCTTGTCGCCCAGCGCCTGGGCGAGGGCCTGGCCAAGCACGATGCCCACGTCCTCGACCGTGTGATGGTCGTCGACCCACGTGTCGCCGGTCGCGTGGACCGTGAGGTCGCAGAGCGAGTGTCTCCCGAGGGCGCTCAGCATGTGGTCGAAGAAGCCCACGCCCGTGGAGATGTCGCACGCACCCGTTCCGTCCAGGTCGAGCGTCACCGTTATGTCCGTCTCCCCCGTCTTGCGGGTGACGGTGGCCGATCTTGCCATGCTATTCCCCCTTCAGAAGTCTTCGCAGCGCGTCGAGAAGAGCGTCGTTCTCATCCGGCATCCCCACGGTGACGCGCAGGCAGTCCCTTAGCCCCGGGGCAGACGAGAAGTCGCGCACGAGAATCGAGAACTCGTCGCGCAGGCGGTTGCGCACGACATGGGCGTCAGGCATCCTGACCAGCAGGAAGTTTCCCGCGCTCGGCCATGCCGTAACGCCAAGGCCTCCCATGCCGGCCAGCTCGTCCAACAGGCGCTCGCGCTCCGACGCGATGCTTGCGATCGCCGGCCCAAACGCCCCGCGACTCCTCACCGCGGCAAGCCCCGCGGCCTGAGAGAACACGTTCACGGAATACGGTTGCCGCACGGCCGCGAGGGCGTTCACGACGGATGGGCTCGCCAGCACATAGCCTATGCGCCCACCCGCAAGGCAGAACGCCTTCGACAGCGTGTGCAGGACCGCCAAGTTGCCATATTCCGCAAGGAGCGGTTCCGCAGAGGAGCCGTCTGGCGCGAACTCCATGTACGCCTCGTCCAACAGGACTATCCCGGGACACGCCTCGCAGAGCCTGCGCGTCTGCTCTACCGGAAAGAGGTTTCCCGTCGGGTTGTTTGGGGACGTCACCACCACGATGCTCGCGCGGGAGGCTGCCTCCACCAACGCGTCCGCATCGCACTCGAACGTCTCGGGGTCACGCGGGACGTTCACGACCGCCGTCTCGACCAGCTCCGCGTACAGCCGGTACACCGAGAACGTGGGCTCGCAGCTCACGAGCACGTGGTCACGGCCGCCAAATGCGAGGGAGAGGTTGAACAGCAGCTCGTCGCCACCGTTTCCAACGATCACGTGGTCTTCCCCGACGCCATGCCAACGGGCGAGCTCGGACCTGAGCTCGTTCGAGAGCGGCTGCGGGTAGCGGTTCGTCACCGCGTCGCACAGTCCCTTGTCGACGGCCACCTTGACATCCGACGGCATTCCATAGGTGTTCTCGTTCGCCGAGAGGTTTATCCTCACCTGCGAGAACGCCGGGTCATACGGTTCGAGCACCGCGGCCGACGGCCGCATGGCGGCACGAATCCTGTCTGAGATACCCTGGGGCACGATGCTCCTCCTCACGTCCCACGTTTCTGCCGTCGCGGAGCCTAGCCCCTGCCGCCGTCAAGATTGGGAACTCCCGGCTCCTCAAGCTTACGCGGCCACGCGGTCGCCATCGCATCCGCACACGCAGCGGTAACGTCAGAGAAACGCTCCGTTTTCTCTTCAAGCAGCTTGCGGCGCATTCCGACGGAAAGGGCATGCGCCCACAGGCCCTCCGCCTGGGCGAGCGCCTGAACCGCCGGGCCATCCGCCGCAAGTCCCTGGGGCGTGTAGGAGATCACGCTAGAGCGCTTCTGGAAGTCGTAGACGCCAAGGGGATTCGAGAAGACCGCGGTTCCGCCGGTCGGCAGCGTGTGGTTTGGCCCGGCGACATAGTCTCCCAGGGGCTCCGAGGACCAGGGCCCCACGAATATCGCGCCCGCGTTCTGGATTCGGCCGAGGAGGTCGAACGCCTGCGCGCAGTGGAGCTCCAGGTGCTCCGGCGCAATGAGGTTCACTGCATCGACTGCCGCGTCGAGGCTGTCGGTGCTGACGACGAGGCCGTGCTCGAGCGAGGAGCGCGTGATCTTCTCGCGCGGGCTCTGACTTGCCAGGATGTCAATGGCCGCCTCGACCTCCTTCGCAAGCGAGGGGGCGTCGGTAACCAGGTAGCACGTGGCAAGGGGATCGTGCTCCGCCTGCGCCATGAGGTCAGCAGCGACGACGGCGGGGTCCGCCGTCGCGTCCGCGAGCACGCAGACCTCCGACGGGCCTGCGACCATGTCGATTCCCACGTCGCCGGAAACGTAGCGCTTCGCCGCCGCGACGTAGGCGTTGCCAGGTCCCACGATCTTCGCGACCTTCGGGATGGACTCCGTCCCGTAGGCAACCGCGCCGATCGCCTGCGCGCCGCCCACGGCGTACACCTCGTCGACGCCGGCGACTGCCGCAGCCGCGAGCGTGTATGCCGAAAGCGAGCCGTCTCTCTGGGGCGGCGTGACCATGATCACGCGCGGGACGCCCGCGACCTTTGCCGGCACGGTGTCCATGAGCACCGTGGATGGGTATTGCGCGCGCCCACCCGGAACGTACACCGCGACGGAGGGAACCGGCGTGACCTTCACGCCGAGGATGGTGCCGTCCTCCCTCGTCGTGAACCACGACTGCTCTCGCTCGCGCTCGTGGAAGTCGCGAATCTGACGGTAGGCGCGACGGAGGGACTCGAGGAACTCGGGGTCGACCATGTCGAGCGCCCCCTTGACGACCTCGTCGGGGACGCGGAAGCTCTTGGGGCAGGCCCCATCGAACTTCAGGCAGAAGTCGCGAACCGCGGCGTCCCTCCCCTCCCTGACGGCGTCCACGATCTGCTGCGCGGAGTCCATGATCTCCTTTGGCAGTGCGCCCTGACGCATGAGGTCCTTCTGCTGAAGCCTCTGCTCGCCGGAAAGCGTTACGTTCCTCATGGCATTCTCCTTACTGGTTTGCCTCGACGACCTGGGCGAGCCTTGCCGCGAGGTCGCGGATGCGAGTGTCATAGCGATACGCCGCCGGTCCCGAGAAGAACCGCGCCGTGCAGTTCATCACCTCGTCCACTATGACGAGGTCGTTCTCGGCGAGAGTGGTTCCCGTCGCCGTAATGTCCACGATTCGGTCGGTCATGCCGACGATGGGACCGAGCTCGATGTTGCCGTGCAGCTGCACGATGTCGACCTGCTGACCGATGCGGTCGTAGTAGCTCTGGGTTATCCTGGGATACTTCGTTGCCACGCGGACCGTACCGCGCCAGCTGTACGCGTCCTCGGCGTCTCCGGCCTTCGACCTCGGCTCCGCCACGACGAAGCGGCAGCCGCCGAAGCGCAGGTCCACAAGCTGGATGAGGTCGTGGTTCGCCTCGAATATGGAGTCGTATCCGCAGATGCCGCAGTCGGCACCGCCATGCGCCACGAACGTGGGCGCGTCCTGCGCGCGCACTATGACGTACTCGTAGTCACCGTCGCGAACGATGAGTTTGCGTCCCAGGTCGCAAAGGCTGTCCGTGGGCAGGCCGGCCGACTCCAGTACGCTTACCGCATCCTTGAAGAGCGAGCCCTTCGGCACGGCGATCCTCAGTGGTCTCTCCGAGAGGCGCACATCCGAACTCACGACGCCGCTTTCGCCCTGCTCTCCCAGTATCTCCTGCAGTCGCTCCAGGGAGAGGGCGAAGCCGCAGGACGCGACGTTCGGCCTACCGAAGTTCGCGAGCACGGCATCATAGCGGCCACCCGAAGCTATCGAGGCGGTTATTCCCTCGGCGTAGCCCTTGAAGATGATGCCCGTATAGTAGTCGAAGGAGTTAGCGATCGAGAAGTCGAAGGTGAGCCGCCCCTCCTCGGCGAGGTCCGCAAGCGACGAGACGAGCGCGCGAAGCTCGCTCGTCCCCCTCTCGGCCGCCGGGATGCCAGCGGCGTCGAGAAGCGCGTCGGCCTCCTCGATCACGCTGGCGTCGCCGGCAAGGCGGGGAATTCTCCTCAGCGCCTCGCGCACGGACTGGTCGAGCTCGGTCGAGTCGACAAGCTCGTCCAGGCTCACGAGGTCGGACTCGTGAGCGAGCCCGAGCGCCCTTTCCTCGAACTCGCTCGACGGGGAGCGACGGTCGAGCAGCGCCTTCAGGGGCGAGACGGATCCGCAGACGATGCGCCATGCCGGCGCCTCGAGCGCGTCGAGCGTCTCGGCAAGAAGCGAGACGACCTCTGTCTCGGGAAGGTTGCCATCGATGCCATCCGCGCCGAAGTACTCGACGCCAAGCTGCGTGAACTGACGCGGCTGGCTCTTGAGCGTCGACTCCTCGCGCACGACCGGAGCGGCGTAGCGCAGGCGAAGCGGAAGGTCGTCCGCACTCGTCCTGGCGGAAACCATGCGCGCTATGGGAAGCGTCAGGTCGGGCCTCACCATAAGGAGGCTGCCGTCGCCGTCGAAGAGCTGAAACGGCGAGTCCTGAAGCTTCCCTCCAAGAGAGAGCAGGTTCCTATCCTCTATGAGGGGCGTCTCGACCGGCAGATACCCATGTCGAGAGAAGCACTCGCGAACCGTGCCCGTAATGCGCTCTCGCGCGAGCGCCTCCGTAGGTAGAATGTCCCTGAAGCCACGTGGGGTCACTGCCGACATCGTCCCGTTCCTCTCGCCCGCACGGCCCAGCTCTACGCTTTTGCCGTACGGCTGAAATAGAATGCCTGACTTGAAGTGCGAGTACTTTATCACACTAAAGTGAACCTAGGTGATGCCCAAGAAAACGGTAACGCCCGCGAAACGTATCCCGTCGAAAGCCCCGCCAACCTGCGAGGTGTTTGAGAGGCCGGCTATGCCTTCGCCGGGACTCGGGTGATGTCCGCGAACGTTGCTCCCAGGAACTCCGCGAGGCTCACCGGGTTGAGGGTGAGCGACAGGCCCCTGCGTCCACCGGAGATGCCGATTTCGTCGAAGAGCTGCGCAGTCTCGTCGATGAGCGTCGGGAACTGCTTCTTCATGCCGACGGGCGTGCACCCGCCCCTGACATAGCCCGTAAGGGGCTCGAGGTCCTTGATGGCGATCAGGGTGAGGGACTTCTCCCCCGCTACGGCCGCGGCCTTCTTGAAGTCCAGCTCCTCCGCGACAGGGATGCAGCATACGACGTGGTCGCCCGAGGGGGCCACGCACACAAGGGTCTTGAACTGGCTGTCGGGATCCTCCCCCGCCTCCTGCGCCATGCGAAGGCCGAGCCCTCGGGAGATGTCGTCCTCCTCCTGCTCGTGCCACTCGTATGCGACCCCGCCCCTCTCGAGCTCGCGCATCGCGTTCGTCTTCTGGACCTTCTCCTTCTTGGACATCGAATCAGCCCCCGTGAGATTCCCCGCTCCCGTCGGCCCGGGGTGTCGTTGCTACTTTGCCGCAAAGCGAGCCGCCCTCTTGTCACGGAGAGCCATCCGTTCCCTGTCCCTTTCCACGATCGGCTTGAGGTAGCGACCGGTGTACGACTCCTCGCACGCGCAGACCTTCTCGGGCGTGCCGTAGCAGACGATGGTGCCGCCACCCGAGCCGCCTTCGGGCCCAAGGTCGATCAGACGGTCCGCAACCTTGATCACATCGAGGTTGTGCTCGATAACGAGAACGGTGTTGCCCGCGTCGACCAGCTTCTGGAGCACCTCGATCAGCATGCGGACGTCCTCGAAGTGGAGGCCGGTGGTCGGCTCGTCCAGGATGTAGAACGTCTTGCCCGTCTGCTGGCGGTGCAGCTCCTTTGCCAGCTTGACGCGCTGGGCCTCGCCACCGGAGAGCGTCGTCGCGGACTGTCCCAGGTGTATGTATCCCAGACCCACGTCGTAGAGCGTCTGGAGCTTTCGCTTGATGCGCGGGATGTTGGTGAAGAATGCCAGTGCCTCGGTCACCGTCATGTCGAGAACGTCCGCAATCGTCTTGCCGTGGTACGTGACCTCGAGGGTCTCCCTGTTGTAGCGCTTGCCGTGGCAGACCTCGCACGGCACGTAGATGTCTGGCAGGAAGTTCATCTCGATCTTTATCTGGCCGTCGCCCTTGCACGCCTCGCAGCGACCACCGGGCACGTTGAAGCTGAAGCGCCCTGCGGAGTATCCGCGAGCTCGGGACTCGGGCGTGGATGCGAAGAGCGCGCGCAGGTCGTCCCAAAGGCCGATGTACGTCGCGGGGTTCGAGCGCGGCGTACGACCGATGGGGCTCTGGTCGATGTCGATCACCTTGTCGACGAGCGGCTTGCCGTCCTCGTCCAGGAGGCCGTTGATGCGCTTGTAGGGGCCGCACACGCGCTTCGCGTGCATGATCTGGTTCGCGAGCACCGGCGCGATGGTGTCCGTCACAAGCGAGGACTTGCCCGAGCCCGAGACGCCCGTCACCACCGTGAGCGTACCGTACTCCACCTTTGCGGACACGCTCTTGAGATTGTTTGCCGTGCAGCCGAAGATCTTGAAGGCACCGCGACGGGGGTTCCTGCGCTTTCCCGGCAGCTCGATCATGCGCCTTCCGGTAAGGTACGCCCCCGTGAGCGAATCGGGGTTCGCCATGATCTCCGCCGGGGTACCGGCGGCAACCACGTCTCCGCCCAGCTCGCCCGCGCCAGGGCCCATGTCGATCACGTAATCCGCCGCACGGATGGTATCCTCGTCGTGCTCGACCACGATCACCGTGTTGCCCATGTCGCGCAGGCTCTTGAGCGTCGCTATCAGGCGGTCGTTGTCACGCTGGTGCAGGCCGATGGAGGGCTCGTCCAGGATGTACAGCACGCCCATGAGGCCCGCGCCTATCTGCGTGGCAAGGCGGATGCGCTGCGCCTCGCCACCGGAGAGCGTTGCCGCGGCACGGCTGAGCGTGAGGTAGTCCAGGCCGACGTTCACCATGAACCTCAAGCGCGCGACGATCTCCTTCACGATGGGCGCGCCGATGAGGTGCTGGCGCTCCGTCAGCTGCAACCCCTCGAAGAACGCAAGGCACTCGCGGCAGGACATGTCGCAGACCTGCTGGATGTTCTTCTCGCCCACCGTGACCGCAAGGTACTCCGGCTTGAGCCTCGCGCCGTGGCACGTGGGGCACGGTACCTCGCGGATGTACTTGTCAAGGTGGTTGCGCGTGGTCTCGGACGTGGTCTCCTGATACTTCTCGAACAGGATCGACCGCACGCCGGAGAACTTCGTGAACCAGAAGGTGTCGCGGCCGTCCCGCGTGTGGTAGTCCACGCGGATCTTCGTGGAACCGAGGCCGTCCAGGATTGCCGTGCGCGTCTTCTTCTTGAGGTCCTGCCACGGGGTCTTGGGGTCCTCGCCCAGATGTTTGAGAACGGCCTCGAAAATCTGGGGATAGTAGTTCGAGCGGCCGAACAGGTCACCGAAGACGCCCTCGCCCACCGGCACCGTCGGGTCCTCGATGAGGTCCTCCGCATCGACGATGCGCCTTGTTCCGAGGCCGTCGCAGTCCGGGCAGGCGCCATAGGGCGCGTTGAAGCTGAAGTCGCGGGGCTGGAGGTCGTCGATGGAGTGGCCGTGCTCGGGGCATGCGAGCGCGAGCGAGTACTGCAGCAGCTCGCCCTCCGTGCCCTCCGGCGCGTCACGAGCAGGCAGCAGGTAGAAGCCCACGCGGCCCGAGGCGAGCTTCGTCGCCTGCTCCACGCCCTCCGCGATGCGGCCGAGCGAGTTCTCGCGGATGACGATGCGGTCGACCACGACCTCGATGGAGTGCTTGTACTTCTTGTCTAGCTTGATGTCCTCGTCCAGCTCGCGGACCTCGCCGTCGACGCGCACGCGGCTGAAGCCCTCGTGGCGCAGGTCCTCGAACAGCTTCTGGTACTCGCCCTTGCGGCCGAGCACGACCGGCGCGAGCACGTAAGCGCGCCTGCCCTGGCCCGCCTCGAGCACCTTGTCCGCAATCTGGTCCGTCGTCTGGCGGCTGATGGGCCTGCCGCACTCCGGGCAGTGCGGGATGCCGATGCGCGCGTACAGAAGACGCAGGTAATCATATATCTCTGTTACCGTGCCCACCGTGGAGCGCGGGTTGCGGCTCGTCGTCTTCTGGTCGATGGAGACCGCGGGCGAGAGGCCGTCGATGGAGTCGAGGTCCGGCTTGTCCATCTGCCCCAGGAACATGCGGGCGTAACTGCTGAGGGACTCGACGTAGCGGCGCTGGCCCTCCGCGTAGATGGTGTCGAAGGCGAGGCTCGACTTGCCGGAGCCCGAGAGCCCCGTGATGACCACCAGCTTGTCGCGCGGGATGTTCACGTCTATGTCGCGCAGGTTATGCTCGCGGGCGCCCTTGATGACGATGGAGTCTGATGCCATGGAAACCTCTTCGACCGCATCCGTTACGTTCTTCTCGCTCATTAGTGTAGCCAAGCCTACCCCATCAGAGGCGGCTCTAGACCCCTTGGCGCCAATTTCATAGAACAAATGTTTGCATGCGCCCGGGCGGGAGCGGCGGGCGAGAGGGGCCACCGCCTTCGCGGCTACGGCAGCGTCAGGACCGCCCTGGCCAGCGACGCGGCCGCGTCGTGCGCGTCCTGGACGGACAGCCCCTCGTACTGCACTACGAAGCGCGCCGCCCCGTCCGGCGACGACGAGTTTTCACGGTCGTGCGCGAACGCGGAGAGCGGAGCCAGCGCAACGCCGTTTTCGCGGGCGGCGGCGATGACCTCGCGCTCGCTCGCACGGCCCCCGACGGCAAGCACGAGGTGTATGCCGGAGTCCTGCTGCTCCACGGACAGGCGCGAGCCGGCGGGGCCCTCCGCCAGGCCCTCCACCAGCGCGTCGCGCACCTGGCGCATCTGGCTGCGGAAGCGTCGGACGTGGCTGGCGTACGCGCCGGACTCGAGCGCGCGTGCGAGCGTCACCTGGTCGATCGCGGGGACCGTCGTCGAGAAGAACCCGAGCTCGCGATCGAAATCCGCGTCGAGCGACGGCGGAAGCACCAGGTAGGCGATGCGCAGTGCCGAGGCGAGGCTCTTCGAGAACGTCGAGAGGTACATGGCCGAGCCCGTGGCGTCCATGCTCGCGAGCGCGGGGACGGGCCGTCCCGAGAGGCGGAGCTCGCAGTCGAAGTCGTCCTCCACGACGAGGCGGGAGGCGTCCTCGGCAGCCCAGCCCAGAAGCTCGTAGCGGCGCGCCACGCTCATGACGCGGCCCGTGGGGAACTGGTGCGACGGCATGACGTGCGCGACCCTCGCCCCGGACGCGCGCAGTGCCCGCGCGGAAAGGCCGTCCGCGTCCATGGGCAGGTGGCGCACGCTCAGGCCGGCGGCGGCGTACGTTTTGGCCACGGGCGCGTACCCCGGGTCCTCCACGGCAACGACCTCGGATTTGCGCAGGTAGAGGGCGAGCATGGCATAGATGGACTGTGCCCCCGCGGCCACGACCACGCGTTCTGGCTCCACGGTCATGCCACGCGCGCGCTCAAGGTGGGACGCGATGGCCTGGCGCAGCCGGGGAAGCCCGCGCGAGGGCGGCGTCTGGTACAGGACGGAATCCGGCTCATGGGCAAGCGCGTCGCGCAGGCTGCGCTCCCAGAGCCGGGCCGCGCCGGCGGACGCGTGGGTCGAGCCGTGCGACAGGTCGTAGCGCGGCGGTCGAGGGGCGGCTTCGGCCGGTGCGGCGGGCCCTTCTCGCCCAGACGGAACCGCGGGCGCCGTGACCGCGGTGCCGGTGGGCAGGCTCGGCAGGCTCGCGACGAAGAAGCCGCTTCGCGGCCGCGCCTCGACGTAGCCCTCCGCCACGAGCTGGCGGTACGCGCCCTCCACGGTGACGACGCTCACGCCCAGGCGCTCGGCAAGCGCGCGCCGGGATGGGAGCCGGTCCTTTGCGCCGATGGCGCCGGCCGTTATGTCGTCACGGATGCAGCGGTACAGGTACTCGTAAAGGGGCAGGTCACCGCGTTTGGAAAGGTCGTAGCTCCTCACTGGCGCCTCCCGTCTGGCATTATCGGCCACGCTGGTCTGGCCTTATTCTGGTCCTATCAATCTATTACGATTTGGACGTTTTCACAATATCAGACGTGCCCTAACCTACCGGTCATGCAAACGCAGGCAGACCCAGAAGGAGGAAGCATGACCGCAGGCGAGAAGAACGTCCCCACGCCCGGACCGGAGCGCGCCAAGCTCAACCGCGAGCTGGCCCAGATGCTGAAGGGCGGCGTCATCATGGACGTGACGACGCCGGAGCAGGCGCGCGTCGCAGAGGAGGCGGGCGCGTGCGCCGTGATGGCGCTGGAGCGTATCCCGGCGGACATCCGCGCGGCCGGCGGCGTCAGCCGCATGAGCGACCCCGCCATGATCTTCGGCATACAGCAGGCCGTGTCCATCCCCGTGATGGCGAAGTGCCGCATAGGCCACTTCGCGGAGGCGCAGGTGCTTCAGGCCATCGACATCGACTACATCGACGAGTCCGAGGTGCTCTCCCCCGCGGACGACGTGTTCCACATCGACAAGACGCAGTTTGCCGTGCCGTTCGTGTGCGGGGCGCGCGACCTGGGAGAGGCGCTGCGCCGCATTGCGGAGGGCGCGAGCATGATCCGCACGAAGGGCGAACCGGGCACGGGCGACGTGGTGCAGGCCGTGAGTCACATGCGGCTGATAAACGCACAGATCCGTCACGTGGCGAGCCTTCGCGCAGACGAGCTCTTCGAGGAGGCGAAGCGCCTGCAGGTGCCCGTGGAGCTCGTGCGGGAGGTTCACGACGGCGGCCGCCTGCCCGTCGTGAACTTCGCCGCGGGCGGCATTGCCACGCCCGCGGACGCGGCGCTCATGATGCAGCTGGGGGCCGAGGGCGTGTTCGTGGGCTCCGGCATCTTCAAGAGCGGCAACCCCGCGAAGCGCGCGAGGGCGATCGTGGGCGCCGTCACGAACTACGACGACCCGGAGAAGGTCGCCGCGCTGTCCGAGAACCTCGGCGAGGCGATGGTCGGCATCAACAAGGACGAGATCGAGCTGCTGATGGCAGAGAGGGGCAAGTAATGGCGACCGCAGTGCTTGCGCTGCAGAGGGCGTTCGCGGAGCACGAGGCTCGCCTCGCAGAGCTGGGCGAGAAGAGCTTCGAGCTCAGGGACGCAAGCGACCTCCTGAGGCCGTTCGACCGTCTGGTACTGCCGGGCGGCGAGTCGACCGTGCAGGGCAAGCTCCTCGGCGAGCTGGGGATGCTCTGCCCCATACGAGAGCGCATATGCGACGGCATGCCCGTGCTGGGAACGTGCGCGGGGCTCATCCTGCTGGCACGACGTCTCGAGGCGCATGACGACAAGCATGCCCCACGCCTCGAGACGCTGGACGTGACGGTGGAGCGCAACTCGTACGGGCGCCAGCTCGGGAGCTTCCACGCGACGGAGGAGGTCGCCGACGTCGGCGCGGATGTGCCGATGACGTTCATACGCGCGCCCAAGATCACGCACGCGGGCAAGGGGGTCGACGTTCTCGCCCGCGTTGGGTCAAGCCCCGTGGCCGTGAGGCAGGGCGCACAGCTCGGCGCCGCGTTTCACCCGGAGCTCGACGACGACCTCAGGATGCACCGGCTGTTCCTCTCGCTGTAGGCGGGCAGACCGCGCTCAGCGGGCGTCGCGCAGGAGCGCCGCCCCAAGCACGATGCCTGCCACGAGCGCGTACAGTGGCAAAACGCCAGCAAGGGAGGCCGTTTGGTACATGCCGAGCAGAACGGACATGAACGTCTGCCTCAGGCCCTCGACCGGCGGCAGCGCCAGCACGAAAGCGCATATGGGCGCCGCCGCAAGCACGCCCGCGGCAATGCGTAGCGCCCGGGACGCCGGCGTCACGGCACCGACGCCTACCCCGCGGCCGCGCGCGAACGTTGCCAGGATGCCGACCACGCCCGCCACGGCATAGGTCGCCCCGACCATCGCCACCGCCACCCAGAACGCTGGGGCAAGCGCGCTGTCGCCCGCTGCGGACGTCAGGGTCGCGTAGAGCGCGTAGCCCATCCCGCCCTCGCCGTACAGGTTCGCCCTCGCGAGCACAACTACCAACACCCCAAGGACGAGCGCCGCGATGCCACGCGACCTTGCGCCACCTTCACCTGCGGCTGCCTCTTGGACCGAAGCGTTTCCTCTCATGTCACTACCCCCCGCACCTGCGGGAACCGCAATGCCGGACGGAAACCAGATACGTACATTCTACCTGCGGAGATGTTCTACTTTCACCTCCCATACGCGCTCCATCGCAGCGTTCTCCGAGCGGTGGATATTGGGTGACGGACGGTCTGCGCCTATAATTGCCCGTACATGTTGGGCAAGCTCTAGACTGAAACCAGTCCCGACGGCACGCATGCGCAGCCGTCGACATTCGCACAGGAGAGGTGACACATGGCAGAGAACGACATCGACAGGAATGCCATCAAGGACGAGGTCGACCAGATCTTCGGCAACCGTCCCAAGCACGAGGGGCCCGAGCTGTACCAGGTGAACGACCAGTCCAGCATCAAGCACGTGATCGGCGTGATTTCCGGCAAGGGCGGCGTCGGCAAGTCGCTCGTGACCGGCATCCTCGCGACCGAGCTCGCACGCAAGGGCCACAAGGTCGGCATCCTGGACGCCGACATCACCGGCCCGTCCATCCCCAAGATGTTCGGCCTTTCCGGCCTGCACGTCTTCGGGCAGGGCGACAAGATCATCCCCGCCCAGTCCAAGGGTGGCATCAGGATCATGAGCACCAACCTCGTCCTCGAAAACGAGAACGACCCCGTGCTCTGGCGCGGCCCCATGCTCATGGGCGCGCTCAAGCAGTTCTACGAGGACACGCTCTGGGGCGACATCGACTACCTGCTCGTCGACATGCCCCCGGGAACCGGCGACGTCGCGCTCACCGTCTTCCAGTCGCTGCCGATCGAGGGCGTCGTAATCGTAAGCTCCCCGCAGGACCTTGTCCAGGTCATCGTCGGCAAGGCCGTGAAGATGGCGGCCATGATGAACGTCCCCGTCCTCGGCGTGGTCGAGAACATGAGCTACATGGAGTGCCCGGAGTGCGGCCACAGGCTCGAGCCCTTCGGCCCCTCGCACCTGCAAGAAATCGTGGACGAGTTCAAGGTCGCCGACCTCGGTCGCATCCCCATCGACCCCAAGGTCGCCGCAAGCTGCGATGCCGGCACGTTCGAGTCCGAGCTCCCCGAGGGTCTCATCCCCGAGGCGGTCTCCGCGGTGGAGGCATAGCGCATGTCACAGGACGGCGCTGGCAGGCGGCGGCGCGTCTCCCGCGCAAAGCTGCAGGAGCGCAGGCTCCAGGCAGCGGCGGCGGTAGACGTCGCCACCTCATACGACGTCGTCGTGGTCGGCGGCGGAGCATCCGGCCTCGTCGCCGCAATCTGCGCGGGCGAGAAGGGCGCGAACGTCCTGCTCCTGGAGTCCTCGCCCGAATGCGGGCGGCCCATACTCGCCACAGGCAACGGACGGTGCAACTTCAGCAACGTCGGCCTCGCGCCGAAGTACTACAACGACCCCGCGTTCGTACAGGCCGTCTTCGGCGACGACCCGCTCGGGGACATCCTCGCCTTCTTCCGCCAGTGCAACATGCGCTGGTGCCTGGAGGAGGAGAGGCTCTACCCTCTCTCGCGGCGCGCGACGTCGGTGAGGAACGTCCTCCTGCGACGCGCCGCTTCCGCTGGCGTGACCATCGCCTGCGCGCGAAGCGTCATGGGGGCAGCCCGGACGGACAGAGGCTTCTCGGTCGCGTACCGCGAGGAGTTTGCCGGCGGGGCGGAGCGCGCGGTTCAGGCGAGGGGCCTCGTCATATCGACCGGAGGCACGCAGCGCGCGCACGACTTCGACGTGGCAGGCTCGCTTGGCCTCGAGTCAAATCCCGCGCAGCCCGTCCTCTGCCCCGTCGGGTGCGAGCCCAACCCCATACTCGAGCTAGACGGCCGAAGGCTGCATGTTCGTGCGCAGCTCACGCACACCGCCTTCCCCGTGTGGAGCGAGCGCGGCGAGGTTCTCCTCAGGAGCTACGGCCTTTCCGGCATCGTCGTGTTCAACATGTCCCGTCAGGTCGTTCCGGGCGACCTTGTCGAGCTTGATCTCCTTCCAGATCTCACCATGAGCGAGCTGCGGCAGATGGTTGACCCGTTCGCTCACGGCTCGTTCGAGGAAGGCTGCCTCGACGGCGTGCTCGACCCAGACATCGCCTCGGTGCTCGAGGGACTTGCGCGCAGCCGCTGGACGCTCGAAGACGCCGGACGGGACAAACCCGCAAGCGACTCGGAGGCGCTCATGGCCCTTGCGAAGAGCTACCCGCTGAGGGCGACGGGGACGACCGGGCACGAGCAGGCCCAGGTGCTGCGAGGCGGGCTTCGCACGAACCAGTTCTCAAACAAGACGCTCGAGTGCACCTCCGTACCCGGGCTCTTCGCCACGGGCGAGGCGCTCGACGTCGATGGGGAATGCGGAGGGCTCAACCTCTCGTGGGCTTGGAAGAGCGGAATGGTCGCAGGCGCGGCCGCCGCAACCAGATAGTCGCGTCCCCTCCCAGGCCATCGGTCGTCAGGGAGGGGGCAAGTCTGCATAGACTGGAGAAAACGTGCTCGACATCTCTGCCATACGGATTCCCGTCGACCAGCTCGACGGCACTCTCCGGACTGAGGAGCTTTCGCTCCGCAAGGCGATACTGCACAGACTTCGCATTGCGCCTGACGACCTGTTGTCCGTAGATCCCCGCAAGCGCTCCATAGACGCTCGCAAGAAGAGCGACGTCCACTTCACGTATTCGGTGCGCGTTTCCCTGAGGGGAGGTGCCAACGCCGAGAGGGCGCTTCTCGCAAAGCTTCGTGCCCGTCGTGCCGAGAAGGGTGTGCGTCCTTCCACGGACAAGGCGTTTGGGCTTCCAGCCCATTTCGGCACGACCGCGGCAAGCAGACCAGTCGTAATCGGGGCGGGATGTGCCGGCCTCTTCTGCGCGCTCTCGCTCGCGAACGCAGGGCTGAGGCCACTTCTCGTAGAGCGTGGCCAGGACGCGACGCGCAGGACGAAGGCCATTGAGCACTTCAACGAGACAGGTGAGCTCGACCCAGAGTCAAACATCCAATTCGGTCTCGGAGGCGCGGGGACCTTCTCTGACGGCAAGCTTTCGACCGGCACGAAAAGCCCGGCGCACAGGTTCATACTGCAGACGCTCGTCGACGCGGGCGCCTCGCAGGAGATACTCTGGGATGCCAAGCCGCACGTGGGTAGCGACGTCCTGCCAACGGTCGTGACGCACATCCTGCAGAGTATCGAATCCCTCGGCGGTGAGGTGAGGCTCGGGTGCCGCATGACCGACATGGGGATATCGCAGTCCCCTACGCCGCACGTCACATCGGTCACGCTGGAGCACCACGACGAATCAGGGCTTCTCGTCGAGGAGAGGATTCCCGTCGACAGCCTCGTGATCGCGTGCGGACATTCCGCCCGCGACGTGTTCGAGCTGCTACGAGACCGTGACGTCGCGCTCGAGCGGAAGACGTTCGCGATGGGCGTTCGCATAGAGCACCTCCAGTCCATGATCGACCGATCCCAATACGGCCCCTTTGCGGGACACCCGGCCTTGGGCGCCGCTCCCTACAAGCTCGTCGCCCACCTCGACAACGACCGCAGCGCGTTCTCGTTTTGCATGTGCCCGGGCGGCTACGTCGTTGCCGCCGCCAGTGAGCCGGGCGGCGTCGTAACGAACGGAATGAGTCTCTCCGACCGTGCCGGGACGAATGCCAACTCCGGCTTTCTCGCCAACGTGTTCCCGACGGACCTCCCCGGAGACGACGTTCTTGCCGGCGTCGAGCTACAGCGCCGCTGCGAGCGCCTCGCTTTCGAGGCCGGCGGCGGCTCTTACGTCGCGCCCGCGCAGCTCGTCGCAGACTTCCTCCAGGGAACGCCGTCAACCGCCGGGGGAAACGTCGTGCCTACATACCCACGAGGCGTGTGCTGGGGTGACGTCACGACGTGCCTCCCCTCCTACATCACCGAGACGCTGCGCGGCTCTATCCCGAAGATGAACCGACAGCTGCATGGCTTCGAGACGGCGGACGCGGTTCTTACCGGCGTGGAGACGCGGTCGAGCTCGCCCATACGCGTGACACGCGGCAAGGACTGCAGGTCCGTCTCAACCGCCGGTCTTTGGCCATGCGGCGAGGGGGCTGGATATGCCGGAGGAATCATGAGCGCCGCAACCGATGGCCTCCGTGTCGCCCAGGCGCTTGTCGACTCCCTTTCCTGAGGCCATGTGACGAGGAGACGACACAACGTGTCTCCTCTCGCTACGCCCCTTCCGAATCCGGTTCGCCAAACAGCCGAACGCGGCCGTCGTCATCCCTGCGGCAAGCGGTATCACCCGAGGGTTCGCCGCACCATCCGAGGCCCGCTCCTTACCCACCGCGCTCGCTCTTGTCCTCCTCCCCGTCACCAGCAGCCTGTGGTCGTTCACGCCATACGGCGTGCAGGTGACAAGCGTGCACAGGTCCTCGCCCGCAGAGACCTTCAGGCCCCGCACTCCCTCAGGCTTGACCACCCCCGTTTCCACCACCGCGTATTCGAGGGTCCTCCCAAGCGTGCGGAGCCTGAAGTGGTCTCCTTTCCTCAGCTTCCTGATGTCGTCGAACATCCTGCTCCCGTAGAGGCCAGAGTGTCCCATCAGCACCGCATGGGTCGATCTTCCTCCCACGGGTAGCGAGCTTCCCTCAAGGTGGCCGACGCCGGAGGAAAGGACGTCGTCGCCAGTCCCCAGGCGGACGGGTAGGCGGACTCCGATGCTTGGCACCTCTATGCCCGACACGACCCTGCCGTCCTCGCCATTCAGCTGCCGCTCGTAGTCCCAGATCTCACTCGTCGGAATCTCGGTGCGCTCTCCCGCGAGCACGCGATTGTACGAGCGCGCCTGCAACAGCAGCCTCCTCCTCTCCCCCGGATCGATCCCGTCAGAGCGGTCGCTCATGGACGTCACCTGGCGTCCCGCCAATGCCGACGTGACCACGTCCATTACCAGGGGCGCCGCTAGAAGCGCGATGCCGATCATCATCCCGAGTGCGGGAAGGGCCCTACGGAGACGTCTTCTCCCCCCGCGACTCCGGAACCGTGACCTACGAGGATGCATGGTCCGCAACGCGAGTCGCCTCCCGCCCTCGTACTTCTCCCGTCCCAAGGATCCTGTCGTCAGAAGCCAGCTTCCCCGCAAGCCCCAAGGCCATCATCGCGGCCGCCAACGCGGAAGCCGCTACGAGGCGCCCCTGCCCGTCGTCACCGGTTTTCGGCACGCCTGGACTGGCGACGCCCGCCTTGGCTTCCCGGGCGTTCCTCACCGTCACATCGACCGTTCCGGACCCTGCGTTGACCGTCGAAAGGCGCACCCCATCGCCCTCGCACGTCGCCCCAAGCCTCTTTTGACCCAGGTCGGCCCTGACATCGATGGTCGCGTCCTTCGAAAGGCCGAGGAATCCCCTCGGCGCCCTCACCTCGCGAAGTCGATACGAGCCCGCATCAAGCGCACGGAACACGACCGTCCCGTCCTCGTCGCAATCGAGAGCCGCCGAGGCCGCGTCGTCCACCCATTCGCCTTCTGGCGATAGGTACCTGCCATCCTCCCGCTGCAGCGTAAACGCCGCTCCGGGAACCCTCTTCCCGTCCTCGTCCACCTTCACCGCCCTGACGGCGAAGGAATATACGGTCGCGCTGTCCGGGGCGCTCTCGCCCACCCCTCCCGTGGCCGCGGAATCGGAGAACTTGACCACTGCCTCGTTCTCGTTCCCAACGTCGAAGCCGATGTCTGCCTCGGCCGCGCGAAGGCACGCCTCGTACGAGACCTCCAGCCTATCCCCGAACGCAAGCTTGGGGCACGACTTCTTCAGGTCTGCGAACTCGACCGTGAGCACACTCCCCGCTACTCGCACCTCGAATCCGTCGTCAACGGCCTTCCTCGAACCGTCAGCCCGCACCACGACAACGCGAACGGAGTCGGCGTCCGGCCTGATCGCGGCGCTCGCGCGGTCCTCGAACGCGTACCCGTATGCACGGTACGCGCCATAGTCGCTTGGAAGCGTCCCCGTCAGCACGAACCTCACGACGTCTCCCGCTGACGCGCTCGCCTCCTTCGCACGAAGTCCCGTCCCGTCGGCTCCGCGCACCAGGATCTCCTTCTTCACGCCCGGACGGACGTCCTTCTCGTTCACGACCACGTCGTCACCCCCAAGCGTAAGGAGAATCGGCTGCGAATCCTTGCAGACGAGGAGCCAGACGCCTTCCCCAAGCCGCGTCGCCCTTCCCGAGCGGACGCTCTTGACGGGCTTGGACTCCCCGTCGCCCACGGCAAGGGCCGCAAGCCTTTCCAGGTAGCCCGCGGCATCGTCGCCGCGGGCGCCCCGCACGACCGCGGCCAACGCATCCTGCGCGCTCGAGAACGTGCCCAGCCCGCGGTAGAATGCGGCGCCCATGCAGTCGTCCCACGACGCGCCCGACGCCTTCCCCCCTTTGCCGACGCGGGCGGAGAAGAGCCTGTATGCCTCGTACGTACGCGCCTTTCCGGCAGTGACGACGGTGACGGCACCGCCTTGCCCCGCCGGCTCAGCGGCCAACGCGTGGCCCACGAGCAGGGCAAGCGCCGCCATCGCCGCCACAAGTGCGACGCAGATGCGGGCGGGCACGCCGCGCGTCTGCCTCTTCCCCATGGGACCCATGCCTGCCTCGAGAACGTCACCCACTCGCATCGAGCGTCTCCCTCCTACTTCAGCTTCCTAGTCCACCTGGCCGTCCCCGCGCCTGCGATTGATTGCGATGACCGACGCCGTCACGATGACGAGCCCCGTTCCCACGGCCATGGCGATGCCGCTTCGACCGGTGACCGGCAGGCTCGTCTGCAGGCGGTCGCCCACGGTCACGCGCGCGGTTCCCGTCGCGGCGTCCGCGATCTTCTCCTTGGAGTCCTTTTCGTCGATGACGCCGTCGCCGTTCGCGTCGATGCCGCCCGTGACATAGCCGTCACCGCCCAGCGTCCGTACCGTAAGCCTGTAGGCGCCACCGTCATCCGTGCCAAGGGAGTTTGGCAGCACGTATGATGGGCTGATCTCCACGCCGAAGTCAGGCACCTTGTCATAGGTTCCGTCGTCCGTCTTGGGCGCCTCCGTCTCATGGATGGTATAGGTGCCCGAGTCGATTCTCGGTGCGTCGATCATGCCCTTCTCGTCCGTCGTAAACACGAACGGCGTGCTTCCCAGGGAGCCGTCCTCCTGGACGTACTTGTTCTTCGACCCCTCGTCGTCCGGGTCGGTCGCCTGAATCGTGAACTTGGCGCCCGCGAGCGGTCGCTTCGTCGCGGCATCGACCTTGCAGATGTCGAGTCTGAACGTGTAGTTCGTCGTCCCTCCGCCGTGGGACGTTCCCTTGCTGTCCGAGTTCGGGTTGTTGGAATACGTTATCTTCGCGTCGTTCCTGTTGCCCTTGCCGCCCATGACAGCCTTCTCGTTGATCTTCGCCTTGTAGGTGACCCTAATCGTGGAGGAAGCGTCCAGGCCGTCGATGGCCTTGACGTCGTCGCAGGTGAGCCTAAGCGTCGTGGTCCCATCGGCGTTTGACACGCGCTCCACCTTGAACTTGCCGGTGGCGTCGCGAGTGACGGGGCCGCCCTTCTCGTCCGTGCAATCCACCTCGACCTTGACGTCGCTGCCAAGCGTCAGGCCTTTCGACAGCGTGTCCTCGAACTGGTAGTAGTACTTGTCATAGCTGTCGAAGTTCATCGGCAGGGAGCCCTCCAGCCTGTACGAGAGCTCCTGGCCCATCTGCGAGTCCGCGGCGATGCTTCGCCTTCCCGCGTCGTCCGTTACGGTCTTCTCCACGTGGGGAAGGTCGGTCTTCTCGGTCACGTCCACGGGGTCCGTGCCCACCAGCACGAACAGTGGCGACGTGCCGTCAAGGTAGGCCTTGTCGTTCGTCGAGGCGGGGTCGGTCACGAAGAGCCAGTACCCCTGGTCCACGCTTGCGGCGACATCCGGCTTCGCCGTGACGGTGCTCGTCTTGCCGGAAACCGCCTTTGCGATCTTGCCAACGGGATCGGTCGCCTTGAGCCAATAGGCGTCCTTCTGCACGTGCGCGCGAATCCACACGGCCGCATCCTGGGCGGTCGTGCCCCTGTACGAGGCGTCCTCCGCTCTGATGACCCCCTCCACGGCAGCCTTCACGTCGTCGTTTGCCCACTGCACGTCAGAGACCGACCCGTCCTTTCCCACGGCCGCCTTGAACACCTGGTAGCCAAGGTAGGAAAGCTCGCCCTTCCTGTAGTTGTTTGAGTTGATGGTGATCGAGCCCTTGGTCGCATCCGGGGCCTCGCCCTCCGCCAGCGCCGCTACGGGCGCCAGCTGCCCCAGCGCCAACGAAGCCGCAACGCCGCCCACGAGGGCCACTCGCCCCATGGTCCTTCCAAGTCCTGCAAACCGCGCCTGCCTCGCATTCCCACTCATGCGTCCTCCGTCTCTTGGACCGACATGGTCCCGTGGCTTGTCCGGCGGGCGACTGTCTTGGCTCGCCGGACCCCGTTAGTTCTCTCCGCGCGCTCGGGGATGGATGAAGAGGGTGCACCACGGCGCTTGCAGCTACCTCCCACGCGTCTTGCCGCTGTCTTGCAGCTGTTTCACTTTTTGCATCGTCGCAGCTAGAAGTGGTCGTTTTCTTGCCTTCGTCGCAACGTGCGCCCAGCGCCCGAAACGCGGCCCACAGCATCTACACAACCGGACGCGGAGCGTGGCGGGGGGCGCGCCGCTACGCGGCTCGAAGCGCACCGGGGCAGTTGCGGCAAAATGCGCCGTGCCCTGCAAATGGTTGCCCCGCGCTGCTAGAATTGGTGACATTGTGAAGAAGACGTTGGAACGCACCTGGCCCGATGGGAGACCAACATGGTTGAAGACGCGGACGAGAAGAGCACGGTCATCCGCATAGGGACCGCCAACTATGAGGAGGGTGCCAAGACGGGCCGTCCGACAGAGGACTACGGCGGGGCGAGCGTCGAGGAGCGCGCGGAGGCGATGCGGCGCGGCATGACGGACGAGGACATCGCCGTCCGCAACCGCAGGCCCAAGCTCGACGAGGACAGCATACCCCGCGTGAACCCGCAGGGTCGCGAGCTCAGGGTCATCAACGCGCGCGAGACCTTCGTGGAGAACGACGGCGCGAATCACTACGTGCCGTCGTCCGTGGACGCGCCCGGCCCGGCGTCGTCCGAGGCGCCAAAGCCGGGCGTCCTACGCGAGGCCGCAAAGATGACGGACCGCATGCTCCACAAGACCAACTACGACGACCCCGACTACTGGGGCCTCGCCGTCGCCATGACGGAGGAGGAGGCCGCGCTCACGCGCCACATGAAGCGCCGCGTCCCCGAGACCCTGGAGCAGGTTGCCGCAGGCGCGGGCGTGTCGACGGAGAAGGCCCAGGAACTTCTCGACTCCATGTCCATCAAGGGCTGCATCGAGTACAACTGGGAGAACCTGGACGGGAAGAACCCCAAGGGCGAGAAGCGCTACGTCCTGCCCATGTTCGTCCCCGGGGCCGCGGAGTTCACGGTCATGAACGAGAAGCAGCTGAACGAGCACCCCGAGCTCGGGACGTTCTTCGAGCGCATGACGTACCTGCCGCTCACCATGGCCACGAAGATGGTCCCGCCCGGAGGCGCCGGCGTCGGCATGCACGTCATCCCCGTGGAGCACGCCATCAAGCACGAGAACCAGTCCGCGGACGTCGAGCACCTCTCGCACTGGCTGAAGAAGTACGACCACTTCTCCGTCGGCCCGTGCTCGTGCACGCTCGCGGAGCGCGCCCGCACCAACAACGCCGGCCGCGACCCGCAGAACTGGTGCATAGGCGTGGGCGACCTGGCGGACTACAGCGTCGAGACCGGCAAGGGCCACTACATCACCTATGACGAGGTCATCGACATCCTGCTGAACGCCGAGAAGAACGGCTACGTGCACCAGATCACGAACATCGATGGCGAGCGCAAGATATTTGGCATCTGCAACTGCGACGTGAACGTGTGCTACGCACTGCGCACCTCGCAGCTGTTCAACACGCCCAACATGAGCGCAAGCGCCTATCGCGCGCACGTGGACGAGGAGAAGTGCGTGGCATGCGGAGGCTGCGTCGAGGTCTGTCCCGCAGGCGCCGTGCAGCTTGGCCAGAAGCTCCTCACCAAGAACGGCCGCGTCTCCTATCCCAAGCAGCCGCTTCCCGACGACCACACCTGGAGCGAGAAGGACTGGGACCCCAACTACAAGAACAACAACCGCATCGAGTGCCATGAGTCCGGCACCTCGCCGTGCAAGGTCGCGTGCCCCGCGCACATCGCGATCCAGGGCTACCTGCGCATGGCCGCGCAGGGACGCTACCGTGACGCCCTGGCGCTCATCAAGAAGGAGAACCCGTTCCCGGCGGTGTGCGGCCGCATCTGCAACAAGCGCTGCGAAGCCGCCTGCACGCGCGGGCTGGTGGACGAGGCCGTGGCCATCGACGACGTGAAGGCGTTCATCGCGGCCAAGGACATGGAGGCGGAGCACCGCTACGTGCCGGAGCCGGTCATCTCCTCCAACCGCGGCCGTCACCTCGAGAAGATCGCCGTCGTGGGTGCGGGACCCGCTGGCCTCAGCTGTGCGTACTACCTGGCGAACATGGGCTACAACCCCGTCGTGTTCGAGAAGAGCCCGCTGCCCGGCGGCATGATGGTCTACGGCATCCCCAGCTACAAGCTCGAGAAGGACGTCGTGGCCGCAGAGATCGACATCCTGCGCCAGATGGGCGTCGAGATCCGCTGCGGCGTGGAGGTCGGCCGCGACGTCACGCTCCAGCAGCTGCGCGAGCAGGGCTTCAAGGCGTTCTACGTTGCGATCGGCTGCCAGGGCGGCCGCAAGGCCGGCGTGGACGGCGAGGACGCCGCGGGCGTCAGCACGGCCGTGGACTTCCTGCGCTGCGCGCTTGACGACCCCACGCACCAGGTCGAGGGCGCGACCGTCGTCATCGGCGGCGGCAACGTGGCCATCGACTCCGCGCGCGTGTCCAGGCGCTGCGGCTCCGACGACGTGAGCATGTGGTGCCTGGAGCAGCCGGACGAGATGCCGGCCCTCCCGCTCGAGGTGCAGGAGGCCAAGGACGACGGCATCACGGTCCACAACGGCTGGGGCCCCGCGCGCATCGAGCTCGATGAGGCGGGTCGCGTCCGCGGCGTCACCTTCAAGCGCTGCACGCGCGTCTTCGACGAGGCCAAGCACTTCTCGCCCACCTACGACGAGTCCGACACCACGTTCGTGCCGTGCAAGAACGTGGTCCTCTCCATCGGCCAGTCCATCGAGTGGGGCGACCTGCTCGCGGGCAGCAAGGTCAAGCTCGGTCGTGGCCAGGGCGCCGTCGCGGACCCCAAGACCTATCAGACCGACGAGCCCGACATCTTCGTGGGCGGCGACGTCTACACCGGTCCCAGCTTCGTGATCGACGCGATCGCCGCGGGCCACGAGGCCGCGATCAGCCTGCACCGCTTCGTACAGACCGGCTCCTCGCTCACGCTGGGCAGGAACCAGCGCCACTACGTCGAGCTCAAGAAGGACGACGTGGTGCTCGCGCCCGGCGACTACGACCACGCCGGTCGCCAGGTCCCCGCGTGCCAGAAGGTGACCTCCATCGACCACAACTGGCACGACCCGCGCCGCCAGTTCACGGAGGAGCAGATCCGCAAGGAGACCGCGCGCTGCCTGAAGTGCGGCGCCAGCATCGTCGACACCAACAAGTGCATTGGCTGCGGACTGTGCACCACGCGCTGCGAGTTCGACGCGATCCACCTCACGCGCGACGTGCCGGAGGCGTCCGACATGTACACGGCCGAGGACAAGATGAAGGCCATCCTGCCCTACCAGGCCAAGCGCTCGTTCAAGATCGTTCGCACGAAGCTCGCGGGCGAGAAGAACAAGGCGTAGGGGCCGTCACGCGCCCTTGAAACCAGGGACCCCGGGGCCCGCGGCAATGCGCCGCGTGAGCCCTGGGGTCCCTTTGCGTTGGCCGTGCCGTATCTCTCCGACACCTCCGTGGTGGCTATTCTCCCATGACCTCCACGTAGACCTTCCTACGCTGCGGTCCGTCGAACTCCGCCAGGTACACGTCCTGCGCGGCGCCCATCACCGCATGGCCGTCCACCACGGGAAACATGCAGCTGTTGCCCACGAGCGTCTGCTTGAGGTGCCCCTGTGAGTTGTTGCCCGTCGCGCCGTAGCTGGGTAGGAAGCGGGCGTGCGCGTACGACGCATCGAGCGGGACCATGCGCTCGAGCATGTCCTGCAGGTCCCTCTCGACGCACGGCAGACCCTCGTTCACGATGATGCCGCACGTGGTGTGAGCCGACATCACGGCCACGAGGCCGTTTCTGACACCAGACTCCTCGACGGCGCTGCGCACGTCGTCCGTTATCTTGATGAGCTGCGCGACGTCGCTCGACAGGTACGAGAGCTTCTCGAGCTCGACCATGGCTACATCCCTCCCAGGTACTCGACGGCGTTCTTCTCGAGCAGCGCCTCGCGCGCGTAGTCCGGAAGCCCCAGCGCCTCGATTGCCCGCCTGAACTTGAACGCCCTGAAACGAGGAGTGTTGCTGCCAAACATGACTTGGTGCAGCAGGCTGCGCTGGAACCAACGGGGCCCCATGTCCTGCGTGAACAGGCGCTCTATGGACTCCTCGGGCGAGTCCAGGTACAGCACGGAGCACTCCGTGTAGCAGTTGGGATACTTCAGCATGAGCATCACCATCTCGCGAACCCACGGCCATGCGAAGTGCGACAGGCACACCCGAACGTCAGGATGGCTCATGATCGCCTCCTCGATGGCAAGCGGATGCCCGTACTTCGTGGGGGCGCCCGGCTCCCACGAGAGTCCCGCATCGACCATCATGGGTCGGTCGTACTTTCGGCACAGTTCGAACAACGGCTCCATGCAGTCCTCGGTCATCCAGAAGCGCTGCTTTGCCGGATGGAGCGAGAGCCCACGCGCGCCCAAGCCCGTGAAGGCCTTCTCCAACGCCTCGGGCGCGTCCGGGCGGTGCGGGTCGACGCTCGCGAACGCGACAAAGCGGTCCGGATGGTCCTTAACGATGCTCGCCACTTGCTCGTTCGTCGCAATCCAACCACCCGCCGTCGTCGTGAGGTCAAGCGGCAGCAGCACGCTCTTCTCTATTCCGCCGTAGTCGAGCTCCGCCAGAATCTCGTCGTAGTCCATGGGGCCCATGTGCCCCATGCCAAACTCCCGCTCCCAGAAGGCGAAGTCGCTCTCGTCGTATATCGACTTGTACAGCAGCGGATGCACGTTCACGTCTATTGCCATGCCACGCCCCCTAGTACGGCTCGAACTTAGTGATAACCTGGCTCGCGAGCTCCGCTCCCCTGCGCTGACACGCAGGCACGTCCCAGCCGTTGATGAGACCATACGTGAATCCCGCGATGTAGGAGTCGCCCGCGCCGACCGTGTTGACCACCTGGGGCGGGACGACGATTCCTCCCTCGTAGTAGCGCTCGCCGTCGTAGCTAATCGAGCCACGCTCGCCCATCGTGGCGGTCACGATGCGGGGACCCATCTCCTGCACGTGTCTAATCCACGCGCGAATGTGGCCCATGTCGTCGCCGTCGTAGCTCATGAACGCGTAGTCCACATACGGGAAGTAGTCCTCGCAGTGGTAGTCGGGGTCCTCAGAGAATACCGAGAAGTCCATGACGCCGAGCATCCCAGCCTCGTGCCAGGGTGCAAGGTGGTCGAGCACGTTGCCAAACAGGTCCGTGTGGAACATCTGGTGGCTTCTCACGAAGGCGTCGTCCTCGGGCGTGAGCGCATAGCCTGCCATCACGCCCTCGACCTCGCGTAGGTGCACCCGGTCCACGCCGTCTTTCAGCCCCATGAGCATCACGCAGGTGTCACCCTCCTCGACGCGCAGGTGCGAGACGTCGATCTTCTCACCCGCTAGAGCCTCGCGCATCCTCGCGCCGTACTCGTCGTCTCCCACGACGCTTACGACCGAGACGGGCACGCCCATCCGGACGAGGTGGACGCCCCAGTCGACGCCGTTTCCCGTGGGATAGAACCGGCCGAGGTCCTGGTACACGTCCGCGCAGCAGAACCCAACCGCAACGACGCTCCTTACGTCAGTCGCCTCCATGGCGCCTCCCTATGCCAGGGGCTCCGGCTAGCGGAGCCCCCAATACGTCGCCTTTAGTACCTGAGCCCGTGGCCCCAGCTTCCGTCCTGCGCGCAGCACACGTCGGACGCGAACTCCGCCGCAAACGCGAGTCCCGCCGCGTACGCCTCCTCGCGCGATGCCCCGCGCTTCAGGCCATCGATGGCCTTCACCAGGAAGGACGTGAGGAACGAGTCCCCGGCGCCCATGGCATCGCGCATATGCTCCACGGGCTTCGACTCCTGACGGTAGTAGCGCTCGCCGTCGAAGGCGTAGCAGCCGTCCGCCCCACGCGTGGCGCTTACCCAGCTCGGGCCAAGCTCGTGCACCTTGCGCAGGCGCTCACGCGTCTCGTCCACGGTGAGGTCGGATGCCGAGAAGAACGCGTAGGTCACGTTTGGGGCGACCTCCTGGAAGTACTCCCACGTCGAGTCGTCCGAGAAGTCGAACGAGAGCGCGATGCCGGCATCGTGGATCTTGTGGAGCTGGCGCTCCGTGTAGCAGTAGTTGCCGGAGTGCACCACGTCGAACTGGCGCAGGTACTCGATGTCGAAGCGGTCGAGGACGTAGCTCGTCTCGCCCCGGATGCCGCCCTGGTTGTAGTCGCCCCAGATGCGGTCACCGTCCGGCGCGATGGAGACGCAGCTGTAGCCGTTCTCGCCCAGGAGCTGCCGGCACTTGACGGTCTCGACGCCCTCCTCGTGAAGGCTGCGTATGACGTGCTCCGCGCGGTCGTCGCTCCCGAAGTAGCCCATGTACGCCGCGCGCCCGACGCCCGCCTTGCGCGCGTACACCGCGAAGTTGACGCAGTTGCCGCCGGGGTACATCGTCCTTGTGTGCTCGTACACGTCCACGACGTTGTCGCCAAAGCCGCACACGGCAACGTCCAGGTCCTGCCTCTGCATGTGTCCTCCCTCGGGTCCAGTTCTGCCTAGTACTCGACGACGCCCATGTAGCGGCGGACGTCGGGGTCGTGATCGAACGCCTTGCCGCGCTCGCCGCGCAGCGTGACGTTCATCTCGTAGAAGAAGATGGGGTCGAGGTAGGTGCGCACGGACTCGTCCACGTCCGCCATGCCGTACGCCGCGGAGTCCAGCACCATGAGGTCGTCCGTGTGGGTCCTCAGGAAGCGCTCGGCGCGCTCGTCGATGGCGCGGTTTGCGCCGGCGCCCTTCTGCAGGAAGTAGAACACGCCGTCCTCCGTGCACTCGAACGGGCCGTGGAAGTACTCCGCGGAGTTCACGTACGAGCAGTTCTGCCACTGCATCTCCATGAGCGAGCAGATCGCGAAGCCATAGGTCTGGCAGAACGTGGGGCCAGAGCCCAGGACGTAGAGAAAGTCGTGCTGCCGGCACAGCTCGACGAAGCGGGGACCAAGGTCTGCCGCCACGCGGGGCTTTGCGGCCGCGATGATGGAGTCAAGCTGCGAAAGCCCGCGGGCAAGCGCCTCCCCGCCGTCGTAGCCGTCCTGCGCCGCCATGAGCTCGGCCGCAAACGCGAGCGAGAACCCGGCCGGTCGCGCCGCCTGCGGCGTGTCGTCCTCCCACTCGTACACCCAGCACGGCCACTCGCCGTTGTCGATCTTGGAGCCGGCGCGGTTGGTCATGGCGAGCACGTAGGCGCCACGCTCCTTCGCAAGGCGCGTCGCGGCGATGGTCTCGGGCGTTCCGCCGCTGTGGCTGCACGTGACGACGACGCTGTGGGGGCCAAGCTGCGCGGGCGCAAACGCGTTGAACTCCGCGGCCGTGTGGATGCCGCTCACGATGCTCTTGCTCGTTGCGTTGACGAGGCAGTGCGCGGGGTACAGGTCGATGACCGACCCTCCGCAGGCGACCCAGTACACCTGTGAGACGGTGCCCTTCTCGTCCAGCGCCTGCCTTGCGAAATCCTTTGCGTTCATGTTCTTCTCCCGTCCTTCCATTTACAAATAACCTGTTTACCTGCAGAGATGCAAGGGTATTGCCAACGTTACTCGTCCTCGAAGTAGCGCTCGAGGTTGTGCACGTTCCTGAAGTCCGCCGCGGCCGGGTCGAGCAGATAACGTTCGTCCGTTATCTCCTGCCCAAGGAAGCCATCGTAACCACGGTTTGAAAGCGTCTGTATCCAATTGCCGAGACTGCGGTCGCCGTCACCCCACACGAGATGACCGTAGGGGTTGCAGTCGACAAAATGCATGTTCCTGATGTCGCTCCCAAGACAGTCAAACCACTGGTCGAGGGTCTCGCCGGACACGCTCATTGCAACGGTGTCGACCATGGCCTTGAGGTTGGGATGATCGACCTCGTCGAGCATGCGCTTCGTGTCCGTGAGCGTCACGACGAGCTGGCTCTCCTGCGGACGCAGCGACTCGAGCGTGAGGACGACCCCCTCGACCTGGGCGAGCTCCGCCAGCGATCGCAGCATGTCGCGCGTGCGCTTCCAGGCCTCCTCGCGGTCCTCGTTGAGGTAGCCCCATCCCGAGTTGATCGAGAGGCACGTGCAGCCCAGCTCCGCGGCGCAGCGGATGCCATTGGAGAAGTACGCGCGGCACCGATCGACGTAGAGCTCCTCCTGCGGGTTGACCTGGTACGGCGAGATGACGTTCTCTGGGCAGAGCACGTTCGCCACGAGGCCGCGCGACTCGATCTTGTGACGGATGCGCTTGGCGTCGTAGTATCCCAGGCAGTCGATCCAGAGGTGCGGCATGGCGGCCCAGAGCTCGATGCCCGTGAGGCCGAGCCTCGCCTGGCAGTCGAGGAACGCGTCGAGGGACCACTGCGCCCAGTGGATGTTCATGCCGTCTACCTGGTCGCGCCTGATGGTTGGACATCCCATGGCCTATGCCTCCTCCTTTGCGAAGAACCTCGCGAACGCATGGAAGTTGCGGCGGTCCGCCGCCTTCGGGTCTTCCAGGTAGCGACCGTCCGTTATCTCCTGTCCGAGCATTCCCTCGTAGCCGAACTCGTTGAGCACGTCCAGATAGCGCTCGAGCGGGAAGACGCCGTCACCCCAGACGAGGTGGCCGTAGGGGCGGCCGTCCGAGAAGTGGCAGTGGACGATCTTCTCGCCCAGGCGATCGAACCACTGGCGCGGGGTCTCGCCCGCGACGCCCATGGCGACGGTGTCGAGCGCCGCACCGAGCGACGGGCTGTCGACGGCCTCGACGAGGGCAGCGACGTCCCCGAGCGTGATGCAGACCTTCGACTCCTGGGGACGGACCGATTCGAGGGCCATGGTGACGCCGGCCTCCCGGGCGTAGCGCGCGATCTGCTCGAAGTGTCGGACGGCGCGGTCGAACGCCACGTCGTGGTCCTCGTCGAGCGTCCCGCCACAGGCGTTCGTGAGCATCATGCTCGCGCCGAGCCTCGTGCAGACGTCCATCGCGCGCTTGAGATACTCCATCGAGCGCCTATGGGCACCGTCGTCCGCATAGTTGTTGCGCCACTGCATGCAGGAGCACTCGGGCGTGAACAGCGCGACGCGCATGCCGCGTGCCTCGACCTTGCGACGCACCTCCTCCGGATTCTGGTTCCAGGACTCGTCCATATAGAAGTGCGGGGCCTCGCCCACGAGCTCTATCGCCTTGTAGCCCGCCTCCGCGTGCCCGTCGAGCATGTAGTCGAGCGGGTACATGACGTAGTGGATGCCGAGGGCGCAGAGCTGTTCCGGTCTGACGTGTGCCATTCTTCCCCCCTACCCAAGCTCGTCGTACACGACGCGCCCGTCGCTCACCGTAAGCGCGGCGTTCACGCCCCGCGCGTCTACGGGCTCCATGTGCAGGACATCCGCCTGCAGGACGGTGACGTCCGCAAGCTTGCCCTCCTCGAGGGTGCCGAGCCTCTCCTCCGCCATGCAGTCGTACGCGCCGTTCCTCGTCCACGCCACGAGCATCTCCGGGATGGTTAGCATGTTCTCGAGGCGCCCGCGGCCGCCGTCGTCGAAGTGGCCGCCGCACCCGCAGTAAATCGACTCGCCTATGGAAGGGAGCATGAGCGGAAGGTCCGTGTCTCCCACGACCACGCAGCCGGAGTCCCACATCTTCCTGCGCATCCAGTAGCGCTCGAAGCGCGTGGGACCCACCTGCCGCATGACCATGCCCACAAGGTCGTCCCTACGGTCGAGGGACTGGATCTGCGGGTACACCTCGCAGATGCCTCCCATCGCTCCCAGGCGCACGAGGTCCGCGGGGTCCGAGAGCTCCATGTCCGTGATCGCATGCCGGTTGACGAGTCGTCCGCTCGCGTCGCGCCTGCAACGTTCGTACAAGTCCACCACGTGGCCAACGGCCCCGTCACCCTGGCAGTGCAGGCTGAAGCGGAAGCCCGCCTCGTCCGCCGCGAAGAGCTCGCGCTCAATGAGGTCCCACTCCACGGGGACGGCGCAGCGGCTCGTGGGGTCCGAGAGATAGGGCTGCTTGAGCTCGGCCATTCCCGACGCGATGGAGCGGTCGGTCATGCGGTTGAACCCCGAGAAGGACACGAACGGACCCCGGAAGCGGTCTCTGGCAGCACGTCCGTACGCGAGGTCCATCCCCCTCCCGACGGGCTGGCTCATCATACTGACGCGCACGGTGAGCTCGTCCGCCGCCTCCATGGCCTCCATCACGTCCGCAAACCCGTAGTAGTCGTCGAAGGCCATCTCCTTCACCTGCGTCACGCCACGCGCGTTCAGCATGTGCATGTACTCGTGGTACAGACCTCGCATTTGGGGCAACGGCAGATAGTCTGCCATCATGCGCCAGATCTTCTCGGCATAGCACTCGTCGGGCGAGAAGAGATAGCGCTCCCGCGCCGCGGCGTTCATCCAGCAGGTGTCGCGATCCTTGGTGAAGGCGACCACCGGAACGTCGGGAAACGCCGCGTCGAGGAGGTCCTGGGAATCGGGACCGAAGTCCGCGGCATTCCAGCCGTGACCGAAGACGGGCGAGCCCTTGGGCAGGGTCTCGGCATACGCTCGAAGCCTCGAGACGCCCGTCTCCGCGTCGTGTGCGCCAGAGAGGTCGCATCCCAGGTGCAGGAGGGCCCAGCCCGTAAAGAACGTGTGGTTGTCCGTCATGCCCGGCATCACCGTTCGGTCTCCGGCGTCGATTACGCGAGTCGCACCGTTCACGTACGATGCCGCCTCGCTACGCCGTCCGACCTTCGCGATGCGACTGCCCTCCGTGGCCACGAACCCGTCGAAGGCCTCCGCGCCGGTGGCGTCGAACACGTTGCGCGAGAGAATCACCAGCCTGTCAGGCCGCTTTGCCATCGTCGACCATCCCCTTTCCAGCACGTCGCGCCACCTATGCGGGCAGGAGGCCGGAGATCGCCGTCACGACCACGCCGAGCACCGCGATGAGCAGGATGAACTTCCAGCACGTCTTCCACCACTGGCCGAAGCTGATCTTCGAGACGGAAAGTCCCGCGACCGTCATGCCCGCCGTGGGGCTGATGGAGTTGATGGTCTGGTTCGCAAGGCAGAGCGCGGTGACCGCGGCCTCGGGGTTCACACCCATGAGCTGCGTGAGCGGCCCCAGGATCGGCATCGTGAGCGCGGCGAGGCCAGAGGAGCTGGGCACGAGCAGCGACAGGAGGCCGAGCACGATGTAGAGCAGCGTGGTGTACACGGGGGCGGGCACGCCGGCCAGGGCCGTGGCCATGGCGTTCAGGATCGTGTCGATGATCATGCCGTTCTCGGCAATCACGAGGATGGAGCGGGCGAGGCCGATGATGATGGCGGCATAGGCGAAGTCCGCGATGCCGTGGACGAACTCCTCCGCGATCTCGCGCTCGCTCATGCCCGCGACGATGCCGGACAGCACGCCCATGCCAAAGAACACGGCGCTGATCTCGTCCATGTACCAGTGCTGCGTGACGAGCCCCCAGACGATGATGCCCATGCCGACCGCAAACACCACGAGCACGCCCTTCTGGCGTCCGGAGAACGGCTGTGCGATGGCGTCGTCCTGCACGGAGAACTCCACGCGCTTCTGGATGTCGTCCTTGTACGTGATGGAGCTCTGCGGGTCCCTCTTCACCTTGCGGGCGTAGCGCATGACCCAGACGATCGCGAGCACGGTGAACACGACCCAGACGATGGCGCGCAGCCACAGCTGGGGATTGCCCTCGATGCCGACGATGCCCTGGGCGATGAGGACGTTGAACGGGTTCACGGTCGAGGCGATGTAGCCGATGTTGGGACCCATGAAGCAGATGAGAAACGCGGTCATGGAGTCGTACCCCAGGGCCATCATGATGGGGATGAAGATGGCGTAGAACGGGAGCGCCTCCTCCGACATGCCGAACGTGGTGCCGCAGATGGAGAGAAGGACCATCACTATGGGGATGATGAGGATGTCGCGGTCCTTGAACTTGCCGATGACGTGGCTGAGGCCCGCGTTTATCGCGTTCGTCTTCGTGATGATGGCGAACGACCCTCCGATGAGAAGGACGAACGCCACGACGTCGGCAGCCGCCTGGATGCCCTGGGTCGGCGCCTCGAGCAGCTGCATCACGCTGCAGCGGAGGTCGACCTTCTCGCCCGTCTTGGAGTCGGTGTAGACCTTGTCCTGCGGCTTGTAGGTTCCCGCCACGGCGACTTCCTTCTCGCCCGCGGCGGTCTGGATGGTCTTGCGCTCGTAGGAACCGGACGGAACGACCCACGTGAGCACTGCGAACACCACCATAAGCAGGAAGACGATGGTGTACACGTGCGGCAGGCTGAACGACCTGCGCTTGCGATTCGAGCTCTCCCCTGACATGCGGCACCTCCCATGACGACTGCTGACACGTACCTTCGTAGGTTATATCTTGTTATATAACGTTATAGTACGTAATGCAATCAATCGAGCCGATGCCACGCCGAACGTTTTCCCGAGCGCAACAATATGGCCCGCGGACGGCGCGGGCCATGGGCCGAGTCAGATGTTGAAGACGTACAGGCTGCACACGATGTACTGCTTGCCTATCAGGAACGGACGTCCATCCTGGTCCGTGAAGTCGATCTTCTCGTAAAAGAGGGGCTCCCCCACGGCCACCTTAAGGGCGGATGCCTCCTCGGGGCTCGCGCGCACTACCTCGAGCGTGCAGAGGTCGTCGCCACGGGGAACGCGTCCGGTCCGCTTCCGCACGTAGTCGAAGATCGACGTGTCCGAAAGGTCCGCCTCGAGCAGGAACTCGAAGCCCCCGAGCGGATAGAAGTTGTTCTCGAGCATGATGGGCACACCGTCCGCCGTGCGTAGGCGCTTCACGTGGACGAGCTCGGCACCCTCCCCAAGGCCAAGGAACTCCCTCTCTCCCTCGCGCGCCTTCACGACCTCGACACCCAGCACTTTCGCGCCCGCGATGCGCCCGTCCTCCGCGCACGTCTCCGTGAAGCTCTGGATCTCGCTCTTCTGGTATATCTTGCGAATGAGTTTGCGCCGGTTCACAAAGGTGCCCTTGCCCTGCTTCTTGCTGAGATAGCCCTCCGCCGCGAGCTCGGACACGGCACGCCTCACGGTGATCCGGCTTACGGAATACATCTGCGAGAGCTCCGCCTCGGAGGGTATGCGGCAGCCCGCGGGGTACTTGCCTCGCTCGATGTCGTCCTTGAGGTCCTCCATCACCTGCTGGTAAAGCGGGGTCAGACCGCCTTCCTCAAGCTTCATGCCAAGCCCTCCAAACGCCAGCGCCAAGGGGGAAACTTCCCCCGGCCATAACAACTCTTTATCTAAATATAAGGGTAGGCCACGTGTTTCGCACCCATCCCATGGACGAGCGTGCCCAATTGCGACGTTTAGGCTCCCGGTTGCCATGACCGGCGCCGATCCCCAGAAATGTGATAACGTTCTATTACGTTTTATTCTCGATGTCGAAAGGCTCACCATGGCACGGCACCACCCCAAGAGGGACTCCCGGGAAATCGTCGGCATGGCGCCCCAGGGCAAGAAGACCGCAGGCGAGAAGGACTGCATCCTCTGCGGAAGGCACGCCGAGGGCATGGCCACCGTGTACCTGGGCCGCAGGTCCGGCGAGGACGGGGACGTCGAGTGGAGGCCGTACAGCCGCGCGCTCTGCGACGAGTGCGTCGACGAGCGGCTGGATGACGGGCCGTTCCAGGTGCTCGTATGCCTCGCCCTCCAGGTCTGCTGGGTGCCGCTCTTCTCGCACGGCGTGTCCGCGCTCGGCATCGGCGGCGCGCTCGTGGCGGCCGCCGGCATCGCGGGGCTCGTCCGGCGCGCGCTCGCCTTCGCGTGGCGGCATGCGACGGAGGACGTCCGCAGCCGGATGCCAGAGTGGGCGCGCGACGACACCAGGGAGGAGCGGGCGAGCAGGGCGCTGGCCAGGATCGTGCGAGACGACGCCGCGAGCTCGGGGCTCCTCGTCCGCACGCTCAGGGAGTGCGGGCGCGCCGGCGGAGGGACCGACGCGTCTGCCTAGTGCTTCTTCCTCTTGTAGTGCCTGCGGGTGGCGTGGGCCGACCCCTTGCGCGCACCGGCCTTCAGGCGGTCCATCACGTTCTTCTCGCTCGTTCCCTCCAGACGCGCCTGCAGCTCCACGATCTGGTCGCGGAGGCGCGCGGCGCGCTCGAAGTCCATGTCCGCGGACGCCTGGAGCATCTCGTCCTGAAGCGAGCCCATGACCTGGGCGACCTCCTGCTTCGGCAGGGCAAGAAGCTCGTCCGCCACGGACTGGATCGTCCTCTCGTGCTCCTGCTCGGCATCCCCCTGGCGCTCGCCCTCGCCGCCGGCCGCGGTGAAGAACTTGCCGTCCACGCGCGACTTGGAGCCAAGGGTCTCGTCCGCCTCGGCGATGAAGCTCGTGACGTCCGTGATCGACTTCTTGATGGTCTTCGGGACGATGCCGTGCTCCTCGTTGAAGGCCATCTGGATGCGCCGGCGGCGCGCCGTCTCGTCCATGGCCTCGCGCATCGAATCCGTCACGCTGTCGGCGTACATGATGACCTTGCCCTGGGCGTTTCGCGCGGCGCGGCCCATGGTCTGGATGAGCGAGCGACGGTTTCGGAGGAAGCCCTCCTTGTCCGCGTCGAGTATCGCGACGAGCGAGACCTCGGGGATGTCCAGGCCCTCGCGCAGCAGGTTGATGCCCACGAGCACGTCTATCCTGCCGAGCCTCAGGTCGCGGATGATGTCGATGCGGTCGAGGGTCGCCGTGTCCGAGTGCATGTAGTTCACGCGGATGCCCTCGTCCAGGAGGTGGTCCGTCAGGTCCTCCGCCATGCGCTTCGTGAGCGTGGTCACAAGCACGCGCTCCTTGCGGGCGACGCGGGCCTTTATCTCGTCCAGGAGGTCGTCTATCTGACCGCGCACCGGCCTGAGCTCCACCTCCGGGTCGAGTAGGCCCGTCGGCCTGATGACCTGCTCCACCTCGTTCTGGCTCACGTGCTCCTCGTAGTCTCCGGGGGTCGCGGACACGTATATGAACTGGGGAATGCGCTGCTCGAACTCGTCGAAGCGCAGCGGCCTGTTGTCGAGCGCGGACGGAAGGCGGAAGCCGTGGTCCACGAGCGTGACCTTGCGGGAGCGGTCGCCCTCGTACATGCCCCTAATCTGCGGCACCGTCACGTGCGACTCGTCGATGATGCAGAGCATGTCGCTCGGAAAGTAGTCGATCAGCGTGTACGGCGGCTCGCCCGGTCTGCGGCCGTCCATGTGCCTCGAGTAGTTCTCGATGCCGGAGCAATAACCCATGGTCTCGAGCATCTCGATGTCGTAGCCGGTCCTCTGGCTCAGGCGCTGTGCCTCGAGGACCATGTCGTTGTCCTTCAGCTCCTTGACGCGGTGCTCGAGCTCCTCCTCTATCGTCTTGATGGCGTGGTTGATCTTCGGCCGCGCCGTGACGTAGTGGGAGGCCGGCCAGATGGGAATCGCGTCGTACTCGCGGACGACCTCGCCCGTGACGCCGTCTATCTCCGCGATGAGCTCCACCTCGTCGCCGAAGAAGCTTATGCGCAGCGGGTTCTCCGCGTAGGGCGGGAACACGTCCACGGTGTCGCCGCGCACGCGGAACATGCCACGCTGCAGGTCGTAGTCGTTGCGGTCGTACTGGATGTCGATGAGCTCGTGCACGAGGTCGTCGCGCTCCAGCGGCACGCTCTTGTCCACGTTCGGCGCAAGACCCGCGTAATCCTGGGGGCTGCCGATGCCGTAGATGCAGCTGACGGACGCGACCACGATGACGTCGCGCCTGCTGAGGAGGCTCGACGTGGCCTGGTGGCGGAGCTTCTCGACCTCCTCGTTGATGGAGGCGTCCTTCTCTATGTACGTGTCCGTCTGCGGAACGTAGGCCTCGGGCTGGTAGTAGTCGTAGTAGCTCACGAAGTACACGACGGCGTTGTTGGGGAAGAGCTCGCGCATCTCGCTCGCGACCTGCGCCGCGAGCGTCTTGTTGGGCTCCATGATGAGCGTGGGCTTCTGCACCGCCTCGATGGTCTTTGCCATCGAGAAGGTCTTGCCGCTCCCCGTGACGCCCAAAAGCGTCTGGTAGCGGAGGCCGTCCCTCACGCCCTTCGCCAGGCTTGCGATGGCCTTCGGCTGGTCGCCAGCAGGCTGGTAGGGAGAGACGACCTCGAGCCGCTCATCCCCATGCTCCATGCCAAAGCGCTTGAGCTCCGCGCCGTAGCGCTCCTTCGCCTCGCGCGTCCCGGCAAGGGGCTCGTACTCGATGCGCTCGCCCTTCTCGTCCACGAACGAGCGCTCTTCCGCGGCGGGCGCGTCTCCCCGCGGGATATCACGCGCGCCATCCGATGCCACCTGACCCATGCACCCTCCAAAGCGAGAGAAACGAACTAGAACAAGTGTACCCAACAATGCGCGGGGAAGTCTACCCCTGGGACTGGATTCCGTCCGGGTAGAACTGCTTGTAGCGGTCGTACGCCTCGTTCACCCTCACGAGGTAGGACGCCGTCTCGGAGTACTGTATCTGGGACGAGATGTCGTCCCCGTTTGCGAGCCACTTCGACACCGAGCCGAGCCCCGCGTTGTACGCCGCGATGACCTGGTCGCGCGAGGAGAGGTTCTTCTGCAGGTACGAGAGGTACGCCGTGCCGTACATGATGCTCGTCTCGGCATCGGTGAGGTTGTCGGGCGGGTACGCGGACGAGTCCACCAGACCCATCTTCGCCACGGCCTCGGACGTCGACGGCATGAGCTGCATGAGCCCGACGGCGCCCGCCGAGGACTGCGCCTGCTCGTCCCAGTTCGACTCGCACTTGATGACCGCACAGATCAGGTACTCGTCCACGCCATAGCGCTGGGAGGCCCGCTCGATCACGTCCGCGTGCTCCACGGGATAGAACACGCGCCTCACGATCTGCGTGGGAAGGAGGCTCGCCCCCGCGCAGGCGACGCACACCGCCAGCATGCACACGATCGGTATGGTCCTGAACCATCGCCAGAATCTGGTGTCAGCCATGCATCACGTCCCTCTCGCCGTCCGCCTTCCAACCGGCTCGCTCGTGGGCGTCCCACCACGCGCGCACCTTGGACGCAAGGTCCTTCTCGTCCCCGTCGTTCACGATCTCGACGTCGCTCTTCGAGCGCAGGTAGTCGTCGCTTGGCTGGCGCGCCGCCCTCGCCTCGAAGTCCTCCTTGGACATCCCGCGGCCGATGGCGCGCTCGCGACGCTCCGCCACGGGGCAGGTCACGCACACGACCTCGTCGGCCATGCCGAGCGAGTCCTCCATGCGGTCGAGCAGCGGCACCTCCACCACGGCGCACGGCGGCTCCGCCGAGGCGCATGCGTCCTGCGAGAGCGCCTGCTCGAGCCTCTGCCTTATGTAGGGAAGCTCGATACTCTCTAGCAGGCGCGCCGCGTCCTCACGCGCGAAGGCGCGCTTTGCGAGCAGGCCCCTGCGCAGCGCCCCCGTGTTGGGGTCGAGCACGTCCTGCCCAAACGCGTCCGCTATCGCGAGCGTGCACTCGCCCCCGGGCTCGAGCACGTCGCGCGATATGCGGTCCAGGTCTATGCGCCACGCTCCCAGGCGCTCTAGCTCGCGAGCCACGGTCGACTTGCCAGACGCGATGCCACCCGCAAGGAACACGATGTACATGCTGACCACCCTTCGCTCTTCCGCGCAAGACGCGCGGCGGCACACTATCATCTCACGCCGGGGACGTGCCATGCGCCCATCCCAAAAACCAACAGCCGGAGCGCGACCGACGGCCAAGGCACGTGCCTAACGCATGGGGACGGCCGCGCGCAAGGCACGACCGTCCCCTCCTCACCCCCGTGTTGCCTCGCGGCGCCTACGAGTGGATGTCGAACTTCTGCTTGCAGCGCGGGCACGTGATGCGGATGTGGCCCTTGCCCCTTGGGACGCGGACGCGCTGGTGGCAGTTGGGGCACGTTGCGTGCTTGTACGTGCGGGCGTTCCGCAGCGCGGCCGCCGGGTTCGTGATCCACGGGCGCGCGGGACCCAGCTTCGATGCGAACGCCATGCTCTCCTTGCGGCGGCGGTTGACATCCGTCGATACCATCCTGAACACGGCATACGCAATAAGTAGCAGAATCAGCACGTAGATGACGGTGTTGTTCGCAAAGATGTTTACGATTGCCAGGATGACCGCAAGCTCGAGCGTCGCGATTCCCAGCTCGTCGGCACCGTTACGTCCCCGCATGAAGTCCTCGACCTTGTTCTTGAAGTCAGCCATTGACCAGACCCCTCGTTCCCATGCGCCCAGGCGCGCCCGAATCTACCTACATTGCATGGTGCCCATTATGGCAGTTTCTAGTCCGCGGGCAAAGGCACGGACCCAGCAGAGAAGAACGAGGGGCCGCCGTAGCGACCCCTCGCGAAGATGCACCTAAAGGCGTGGCTTGAGGCTACTCCTCGACGGACTTCTCGTCCTCCTCGGGCTTGTCCAGAGGCTTGACCTCGACCTCGACGCCCAGCGTCTCGGCAGCGGCCTTCATGGACAGGGAGATGCGACGACGGTCGAGGTCGATCTCCATGACCTTGACCTGGACCTTGTCGCCCACGGAGCAGACCTGGGACGGCTGGTCCACGTGCTGCTTGGCCATCTCGGAGATGTGCACGAGGCCCTCGACGCCGTCACCGAGGTCGACGAAGACGCCGAAGGTGACGAGCTTGGTGACGGTACCCTCGACGATGGCGCCGACGGGGTACTTCTTGACCAGGGTCCTCCAAGGATCCTCGGTGGTCTGCTTCAGGCCAAGGGAGATGCGCTCGCGGTTGAGGTCCACGTCGAGAACCTGAACCTCGACCTCCTGGCCGACCTTGACGACCTCGGAGGGGTGGTTGACGTGGTTCCAGGAGAGCTCGGAGATGTGGATGAGGCCGTCGATGCCGCCGAGGTCGACGAACGCGCCGAAGTCGACGATCGAGGACACGGTGCCACGAAGGCGCATGCCAGGCTTGAGCTTGGAGAGGATCTCCGAGCGCTCGGCCTTGCGGGCCTCCTCGAGGACGACGCGGCGGGAGAGGACGACGTTGTTGCGGTTGCGGTCCATCTCGATGACGCGGGCCTCGATGCGGGTGCCCATGTAAGCGGTGAGGTCCTTGACACGACGGAGGTCGACGAGGGAGGCGGGCAGGAAGCCGCGCAGGCCGATGTCGAGGATAAGGCCGCCCTTGACGACCTCGATGACCTCGCCCTCGACGTTCTCGCCGGCGTTGAACTTCTCCTCGACGCGGTTCCAGGCACGCTCGTACTCCGCGCGCTTCTTGGAGAGGATCAGGCGACCCTCCTTGTCCTCCTTCTGGAGAACGAGGGCCTCGATGGTGTCGCCCAGGGAGACGACGTCCTCGGGGTTGACATCCTTGCGGATGGAGAGCTCGCGGGCGGGGATGACGCCCTCGGACTTGAAGCCGATGTCCAGCAGAACCTCATCGTGCTCAATCTTGACGACGGTGCCCGTCACAAGATCGCCCTCATCAAAGTCGGTAATCGTACCGTCGATGAGGCTGTTCATCTCCTCGTCGGACATGTCATCCAGGGAGAAGATGGACGAGTTCTGAATCTCACTCAAAGGTGGACCCCTTTCGAAAACGGGGCCCCGATCAACATGATCGCTGCCGGGCGCTCAGCGAAGGTGCGTTTGCGCAGATGGAAACTTACATGCTCTCGGGGGCCTACAGATACGTTTGCATGGGCAATTTACCCATGCGTGGGATAGAGTACCTTTAATCGACCCAAGATTTCAAGCACTACCTGTGGATTTCAGGAATTTCATTTCGCGTGCAAAACTATCGGGCACAAGAGTAAAGTTTCTGTTGTTCATACCTATGAGAGGACGTGTCGTGATCAGGGCAGTGCTTTTCGATCTTGACGATACCCTGCTTGACATAAACCTCACGGCGTTCGTGGCACGCTGGGCCTCGGGCAAGGCCCGGATACTCGCGAAGGTCTCCGGCATTCCCTACCCCATCGTGATGGAGCGGCTCGCGCGCAGCTACATGCGCGTGAACGACCAGACCCGCGACGACCAGCTGACGAACGAGCAGCTCCTGAACGAGACGTTCTTCTCGCTCACCTCCATTCCCCTGGACGACCCGGCCATCGCGGACGCCATCGGCTTCTACGAGCGCGAGTGCCTCGAGCCCCTCAAGGGCGGCATCGTGATGGCGGCGCCGCAGAGGGGCGCGCGCCAGACGGTCGAGAAGGCCCTGTCGATGGGGCTGACGGTCGCCCTTGCCACCAACCCCACCCTCACCATGGACGTCGACCGCGTGCGCATGCGCTGGGCGGGCGTGGACGACATCGACTTCGCGCTGGTGAGCCACATCGCGAACTCGACGCGCACGAAGCCGTGCGCCCGCTACTACCAGGAGTTCGCCGCGCAGCTCGGCCTGGCGCCACAGGAGTGCCTCATGGTGGGCAACGACGCGGCGCGGGACTTCCCGCGGCCGGACATAGGCATGAGCACCGCGTACGTCGGCCACGGCTGGCCGAGGAAGGCCGTCTTCCGCGGTCCCATAGAGGCCCTGGGCGCCCGTCTGCCCGAGGTCGTGGACCTCCTCAACTCCCGTCAGGACCTGCGCTGACGCAGGCCACGGCACGCCCATCGCAAACGACCCCCCCACAGGAGGAACCCATGGACCAGAACGCCTACGCAAACCACGTCGCGATACTCGGGGAGGAGCTCGTCTGCGCGCTGGGGTGCACGGAGCCCATCGCCGTCGCGCTCGCATCCGCGCTCGCCAGCGGCGCGCTCCGGGCGCGCCCGGAGCACCTGACCGTCGCATGCAGCGGAAACATCATCAAGAACGTCAAGAGCGTCACCGTGCCCAACTCCGGCGGCATGCGCGGCATCGAGGCCGCGGCCACGCTCGGCGCCATCGGCGGCGACCCCTCGCGCGACCTCGAGGTGCTCCAGTCCGTCCGCCCCGAGGACATCGAGCGCACGAAGTCGCTCGTCTCCGCGGGCTTCTGCGACGTCGAGCTCGCCGAGGACGTCCCGAACCTCTACGTGCGCGTCACGGCGACGGGCGCGGGCCACGTCGCCGTCGCCTGCATCGAGGAGCGCCACACCAACGTGTGCGAGCTCACGCTCGACGGCAGGCCCACGACGGTCGCGGGAAGGGCCGCCACGTGCGAGAAGGACGCGGACGTCGCGGGCGGGGCGGACCGCTCGGCCCTCACGCTCCAGTCGATCTGGGACTTCGCCCACGAGGCGCGGCTCGAGGACGTGGACGAGCTCGTCTCGCGTCAGATACGTACGAACCAGGCCATCTCGCGCGAGGGCCTCACGAACCGCTGGGGCGCGAACATCGGTCGCACCCTTCTGCGCAGCCGCCCCAACGACATCAGCTGCAAGGCGCGCGCCGCGGCCGCGGCCGGATCGGACGCGCGCATGAGCGGCTGCGCCATGCCCGTCGTGATCAACTGCGGCAGCGGCAACCAGGGGATCACCTGCTCGCAGCCCGTGCTGGAGTACGCGCACGACCTGTGGAGCACGCACGAGGAGCTCGTGCGCGCCGTCGTGCTCTCGGACCTCACGGCCGTCCACGTCAAGTACTTCATCGGCGAGCTGTCGGCGTTCTGCGGCGCCGTGTCCGCAAGCTGCGGCGCCGGCGCCGGCATCTGCATGCTGCGCGGCGGCTCGTTCGCCCAGTTCGAGGCGACCATCGTGAACACCCTCGCCAACGTGGGCGGCATCGTGTGCGACGGGGCGAAGCCCAGCTGCGCCGCCAAGATCTGCGCCGCCGTGGACGCAGCCATCCTGGGCTGCGACATGGCGCTCTCGGACGACAACTTCCTCGCGGGCGACGGCCTCGTCGGCCAGAACGCGGAGGAGACCATCCGCTCCATGGGCTACGTCGGCCGCGTGGGCATGCATCCCACGGACGTCGAGATACTCAACATCATGATCGGAAAGACGGACGTGGACGTCTAGCGGGCGGCCGCGTCAAGGAAGGGAGGCGGCACCCATGCCCGCCATCAGACCGGGGACGTTCGTGCGACGCCTGAAGGATCGCATCGCGCTCAACCGGCGCACGTTCGCCCTCTACTCGGTGCTCCGGGTGCTCGTGCTCGTGGTCCTCGTCCGCTGCGTGATGACGGGCAGGTGGGAGGACGTGGCCCTCTGCGTGCTCTCGCTCGTCCTCTTCCTCATACCCGCCTTCGTGGAGGACCTCGCCCGCGTCCAGATACCCGGCCTCTTCCAGGGCATCATCTACGCGTTCATCTTCGCCGCAGAGATCCTGGGAGAGATCGACCACTACTACGTGCTCGTCCCCGGGTGGGACACGGTGCTGCACACCATGAACGGCTTCCTGTGCGCCGCGATCGGCTTCTCCCTCGTCGACCTGCTCAACCGCTCGAGCAGGCCCATCAGCCTCTCCCCGCTCTACGTCGCGATCGTCGCGTTCTGCTTCTCGATGACCATCGGCGTCCTGTGGGAGTTCGTCGAGTTCGGCTTCGACACCTTCTTCGACCTCGACATGCAGAAGGACAGCTTCGTCACGGCGATATCGTCGGTCGCGCTCGACCCCACGAACCAGGGCAGACGCGTTGCCATACGCGACATCGCGCGCACGACGGTCACGACGGCCGGCGGGGCCACGACCACGTTCTCCGGCTACCTCGACATCGGCCTCATCGACACCATGAAGGACCTTCTCGTCAACTTCGTCGGCGCGCTCGCGTTCTCCGTCGTCGGCTACCTCAGCCTCAGGCGCGGCGAGAGCGGCAATTGGGCCGCCGGGCTCCACGTGACGCCCCTGTCAGAGGACCAGTACGAGAAGAGCGAGAAGTGCCTGGACAGCATCGCCGCCGGCAGGCGCCGCAGGCTCAGGAGGCCGTAGCCCGCACCCCCGCGCCCGCTCGCGCTGGGCTACCGTGCGGGCCTGCCCCACGGGCCTACCCCACGACCCTGTAGCCCGCGTCGCGCACCGCCCGCGCGTACGCGTCCGCGTCCGCGGGCGCCTTGCTCAGCACGCGCGCGGTCCCCTTCTTCAGGTCGACCCTCGCCCACGTGCCCGGGACGGAGTCCAGCGCCCCCTCGACGCTGCGGCGGCACCCCTCGCAGTGCATGCCGGCTATCCGCAGGTCCATGCGGTACGGGTAATGGGACTCGTCCGTGTCCGCAACGCGCGCGGGCCGCGGACGCCCGCCCTTCTCGCATGCGCCGCCCCCGCAGCAGTCCCGCCTGCCCGTGAACACCTGCAGGGCATGACGCGCCGCGAGCACAAAGCCCACTGCCACGACAGCCACTATCACGACGTTTGCCATCTCGTCCTCCAGACGCTAAGTTAACCATCACTAACTATAGCGTCCCGACGCGATGGCGCAAGCGCGGGGACACAAGTCGCTAGAAGCCCTCGTCCTCTATCAGGTGCGCGCGATCGTCCGCCGCGGTCGTCGCGAGCTCGTCGCAGCGCTCGTTCAGCTCGGTGCCGGCGTGGCCCTTCACCCACACGAACGTGACGTCGTGCGGCTCGATCGCCCTCAGCAGGCGCTTCCACAGGTCCGGGTTCTTCACGGGCTGCTTCGAGGCGTTCTTCCAGCCGCGCTTCTGCCAGCCGGCTACCCAGTTCTTGTTGAACGCGTTCACCACGTACTGCGAGTCAGAGTGCACCTCCACGGCGCACGGGCGCCTGAGCGCCTCGAGCGCCGCGATCACGCCCATGAGCTCCATGCGGTTGTTCGTGGTCTTGCGGTATCCCTGGCTCAGCTCGAGCCTGTGCTCCGCGCCCGCGGGGTCCGTGTACAGAAGCACGGCCCCGTAGCCTCCCGGGCCGGGGTTTCCCCTAGAGGAGCCATCCGTCCACACCACAACCCGCATCTGCCTCGCCGGCGCCTTCCTCACGGCGCCCGGGTTCTGCCTCACGAAGTCGTCAAAGCTCGCCACTACTTAGCCTCCGCCCAGTTCTTGCCATAGCTCACGTCCGCCAGAAGCGGGACCCTCAGCTCCGCCACGCCCTGCATGGTGTCGCGCACCAGCTCGGAAAGAGGCTCGATCTCGTCGTTCGGCACCTCGAAGTCCAGCTCGTCGTGGATCTGCAGCACGAGCCTGCTCCTCAGCCCCTCCTCGCGCAGGCGCGACGGGACGCGGGTCATCGCGATCTTGATGATGTCGGCCGCCGTGCCCTGCATGGGGTGGTTCATCGCGGTGCGCTCCGCGAACGAGCGCAGCTGGAAGTTGCGGCTCTTGATGTCGCGTATGTGGCGCTTGCGGCCGTACATCGTCACGGCGTAGCCGTTCTTGCGCGCAAACGCGATGCTCTGGTCAAGGTACGCGCGGACCCCGGGGTACGCCTCGAAATAGCGGTCGATCATCTCCTGCGCCTCCGCGCGGCCGATCTTGAGCGACGTGGCCAGGCCGTACGCCTGCTGCCCGTACACGATGCCAAAGTTCACGGCCTTCGCGCGGCTCCTCAGCTGCGGCGTCACCTCGTCCACCGGCACGCCAAACACGCGCGCCGCGGTGGCACGGTGGAAGTCCGCGCCCTCGTTGAACGCCGCGACCAGGTGCTCGTCGCCCGAAAGGTGCGCAAGCAGCCTCAGCTCGATCTGCGAGTAGTCGCATGCCAGGAACACGCAGCCCTCCGGCACGGTGAACGCCGTCCTCACGCGGTGCCCCAGCTCGGACCTCGTCGGGATGTTCTGCAGGTTCGGGTCTGAGCTCGAGAGCCTTCCCGTCGCGGCGACGGTCTGGTTCAGCGTGGTGTGGATGCGCCCGTCCCTGCGGATGAGCTGCGGCAGAGCGTCCAGGTACGTGTTCTTGATCTTCGCGCGCTCGCGGTAGTCCAGCACCTCGCGCACGTACCTGCTCGCCTCGTAGCCGCCGTCCGCGAAGCCCTCGATCACCTTCGCGTTCGTGGAGTAGAACCCCTTGCGCGTCTTCTTCAGGCCCTGCGTCGGCAGGCCCCACACGTCAAACAGCACGTGGCTCAGCTGCTGCGGCGAGTCGATGTTGAAGTCCTCCCCCGCCGCCTCGTGGATCTCCGCCACCATGCGGTCGATCTCCGCGCCAAGGCCCTCGGACTGCTCGCGCAGGCGCTCCGGGTCCGCGTGCAGGCCCGTGCGCTCCATCTGCAGCAGCACCAGAAGCAGCGGCATCTCCACCTTGCGGAACAGCCCGTCAGAGCCGTCCTTCTCCAAGAGCTCCGACAGGCGCGGCATCAGCGCAAGCGCCGCCGCCGCCTCGATCGCGGCCGCGGGCGCGTCGTCCGTGGGCTCCGGCAGCGTGCCGCCCAGCACCTTCGGGTTCTGGTACAGCTCCCCGACCGAGAAGTGCCCGTTGTCCGAGTCGAGCAGGTATCCGGCAACGCCGCAGTCAAACAGCCTCGCCGCGTCCATCTCCTCCGGCGCGACGAGCGCCTCCTCCGCGGAGTCCATGGGACACACCTCGTGGAGAAGGGCCTTCGCGTCGCCCGCGACCAGGCGCCCCTCGCGGGCGAGCCTCGCGAGGGCGGACGTCGCGGCCCCTCCCTCGAACCTCAGGAGGTCGTCCGCCGTCGCCGCCCACAGCACCTTCGGTGCCTCGTCAAACAGCGCCGTCTGCTGGCCCCTCTTCGCGTCCGGGCTCTCGAGCGCCGCCGCGACCCACGAGCCGGCCGCGACCGCGGCGTCCAGGCGCTTCTCGGCGGCGTCGCCTGAAAGCGGCTCCGGAAGCGCGAGCGAGGGAGCCGCCTGCTCCTGCGGCACGTCGTAGCCGCCCAGGCGCACCAGGCGCTGCGTCATCCCCGTGAAGCCGAGCGCGGAAAACGCCCTCGTCACCTCGGCGGGGTCGAACGTGGGGAACTTTGCGTCCGAAAGGCTCACGTCAAGGGGCGCGTCCGTGCGGATGGTCGCGACCTTGCGGCTCAGCAGCGCGTCGTCTATGTGGGCGCGCAGGCTCTCGCCCATCTTGCCCTTCACCTCGTCCGCGTGCGCGATCACGTTGTCGAGGCTCCCGTACTGCACGATGAGGGCCGCCGCCTTCTTCGGGCCGATGCCGGGCACGCCGGGGATGTTGTCCGACGTGTCGCCCTTCAGGCCGTAGAAGTCCGGCACCAGCTCGGGCGTGACGCCGTGGTAGAGGTCGTCCACGGACTCCGGCGTCATGATCGACACGTCGGACACGCCCCTCTTCGTGGCGACGATCCTCACGTGGTCCGTCGCGAGCTGGTACATGTCGCGATCGCCCGTGAAGAGCAGCATGTCGTAGCCCTCGGCCTCGCCGCGGCGCGCGAGGGTGCCCAAGATGTCGTCGCCCTCCCAGCCCTGGAGCTCCACCACGGGCACGTCCAGCGCGCGCAGAAGGTCCTTCACCATGGGGAACTGCTCGTGCAGGGACTCGTCCATCGGCGGGCGCTGCGCTTTGTACTGCGGCAGCATGTCAATCCTGACCTGGGGCTTTCCCTTGTCGAACGCACAGATCACGCCATCGGGCGAGAAGGACTCGACCATCTTGATGAACATGTTGAAGAAGCCGAAGAGCGCGTTCGTGGCCCGTCCGTCCGGCGCCGTCATGGGCTGGCGGATCGCGTGGAACGCGCGATGCATGAGCGAGTTGCCGTCGATGACGGCGATGGTCCTTCTGGAATGGTCCTGCGTTGCGGACAGAGTCTCTGCCATGGGGTCTCCTTGCCGGTTGTGGTTCCCATCGATTGTAGCCGCACGACCGGACGCCAATGCCGCCGGGGGCGCGACCGCACGAAGCCCCGACACGCGGGCCCGGCCATGTCGCGCCAGCCCGCGCCCCGCGCCGTCCGCTAGCCCAGAAGCGCCTTCACGCCGATCGCGATGAGCACGAGGCCGCCGGCGACCTCCGCGCGGTCGCCCAAGAGGTGGCCGAGCCTTCGGCCTATGGCGAGCGCCACCAGGCAGCAGAGCGCGGTCGTGACGGCGATCGTCCCCGCCGCAAACGCGAGGTTCACGGCGTGCGCACGAAGGCTCACGCCCACGGCGAACGCGTCGATCGCCGTGGCGACGGACTGAAACAGCAGCTGTGCCAGCGTGAGGCGCTTGCCCCTGACGCATGCGTCGTGCTCCTCCACCTCGTCCGGGTGCCTGAGCGCGACCGCGCCCTCGCGCACCATGTTGCCGCCGATCACGCCCAGGATCACGAGGGTGACGATGCCCGCGTACGCCTCTATCAGGCTGGCGGCAAGACCTCCCAGGAAGTAGCCCAGAAGCGGCATCAGGCCCTGGAACGCGCCAAAGAACAGCGGCTGCAGCAGCAGGCGCGAGCGCCTCTCGTCGCAATAGACAAAGGTGTTCGATATGGTGACAGCGAATGCGTCGGCGGAGAGCGCAAGGCCGATGGCCACGACTTCGATGGGGCTCACGGGCAACCTCCTGGCGTGTGGAACGCGGTTGGACGTATCGTCTGCAAAATGTCTACTGTACACAACCTCGGCGCGCGTGTGGCCAAATTCGTGCCGAAGGCGTCAAAATCGTGTAATCTAAACACGTTGACTGCAAGATCCGCGTTTTCGGGAGCGCCCATGCCTGCTCTGATAACCCATCACCTCTTTGGCGAGAAGGCCGCGGCCCTCCTGCCCGAGGGCATCATCCGCAACCAGGAGGAGCTCCTGGCCCTCATCCTTGGCAACCAGGGCCCGGACCCGTTCTTCACGCGCTTCTCGACCACGCCCGAGAACGCCTCGGCCTGCCACCGCCTGGCGCACCTCATGCACGAGCGTAAGGTCATCGGCGCGCTCATGGCGCTGCGCGACGGCGTGGCCCACCTGCCCGAGGCCGACAAGGGCATCGGCCGCAGCTTCACGCTGGGCCTGCTTGGCCACTACGTGCTCGACAGCACGACGCACCCGTTCATATACGCCCAGCAGTACGCGATCTGCGGCGCGGGCGTGGGGCTTGAGCACAGGGGCAGCGAGGTCCACGCAATCATCGAGAGCGACCTCGACACGTGGATGCTGTGGAGCATGCGCCACCAGACGGTGCGCGACACCCCCACGGCAAGCCTCCTGACGCGCACCGAGCGGATCGACCGCGTGGCAGGGGCGCTCTTCTCGCAGCTTGCGCTGCAGACGTTCGACATCAAGCTCAACCCGGAGCAGTACGCCGGCGCCACGCGCGACTACGCGACGCTGTACCGCGCCATCGAGCCCGTGGGCTCCCGGAAGAGCGCGGCCGTCGTCGCGATCGAGCACCTGTTCAGCTCGTACGGCATGGCGGAGTCCATGGCGCACCGCGTGAGCACCTCGGACGACTGCGCGGCCGCCAACCTGCAGCATCACCCGTGGGGCGACCCGGCGACCGGCGAGGTCCGCGACGAGAGCTTCCCCGACCTGTTCTTTGGCGCCCTGGACCAGTGGGCGGACGTCGCGCAGACCTACGTGCGCGGCGACGAGCGGCTGCTGCGCGCCGCGATGGGCGGCCGCAACTACAACGGCATGCCGGCCGAGGACTAGCCGGGGCCGCGCAAGGCCCTTGCCGTGCACCGGCCGCATCTGGGACACGTCCGGTGCACGCCCGGGGCGGACCTAGGACCGGGCGTCGTGCCGGCTTGCCGCGTCCCTCTCGCCCGCACCCGTGGCGTGGGGATGGCGTCCCCCGTGGGCGTGCTGGAGCCCGTTCTCGTGCGGGTGGGCGAAGTACTCGGCGGACGAGAAGCGCCGGCCCTCGCGGTGGACGCTCCGCCTGACGTCGTGGAACGCCTGCTGGCGCTCGTGGAACGTGTCGAGGTGGTCGTGCAGGACCTGCTCGAGCGGTGCCTCGTGGCGCGCGATCTGGTGTGCGGCGCTCGCGGGCGCCACCTCCTCGACCACGCGGACGAACGACGTGACCGTGGGAACGATGAGTACGGTGAGCGCCGCGGACGTGACGAGCACGGACGCGGCCGTGGCGGACAGCAGGCCGCCGTCGCGCGCGAGCGACGTGATCGCCACGACGAGCGGAAGCGCCATGGTGCAGTACGCGGACGTGGAGAAGACCTCGTGCCAGTCCATGTCGCGGGTGGACGGGTCCGCCTTGAGCGACGCCGCGACCACGAACCCGCGGACGACGACGAGCGCGAGGATGAAGCCCAAAAGGAGCGGCAGGTCGCGCGTGGCGGCGGCGAGGTCGAGACTCGCGCCGGACACGACGAAGAACACCGGCTGGAAGAAGCTGTTGGATATGACGTCGATCTTCTGCTCCAGGGGCTCGCTGCCGCTGGGGAAGAGCGCCCTCAGGATGAAGCCGGCCGCGAACGCGCCGAGCGCCGCATCGAACTCGAACATCGTGGTCGCGAACAGCAGGAACACCAGAAGGAGGATGACGAGCCTCATGAGAGGCTGGCTGGAGCCTCCGGCGTTCTCCACGAGGAAGCGGCGGAAGCGACGGCCTCCGTCGCGCACCTTCGAGGACAGCAGGTAGACGGCGAGGCACACGAGCACGAACGCCAGCAGCAGCGCCCCGGTGCGCGCGAGCGAGCGCGAGGACAGGAGGAACGCCATCGCGAGGACGGGCAGGATCTCGCCGAGCGAGCCGTATACGTCGACGGCCTTGCCCACGCGCGTGCCCTGCAGGCGACGGTCGTGCATGATGGGCGCAAGCGTGCCGTACGCGGTGGTCGTCATGCAGATGGCGAGCGCCACCCACGACGACTGGTTGAAGCCGAGCCTCGAGAAGACGAGCGCCACGACGGCGAACCCCAGTCCAAGAGACACCAGCCACGAGCCGGCGGCATAGGCGCCCGTGCGTCCCAGAAGGTCGCGGGTGTCGATCTCGTAGCCGGCCTTCAGGAAGAGGAAGCCCATGCCAAGGTCGGCGAGGAGCTTGACCGGCTCGAGGTCGGGGTTTATGCCGGCCAGCCCGAACTTTCCGCAGATGGCGCCGCCAAACACGAGGAACACGACCTCGGGCACCGCGCGGCCCGGGATGAGGCTCGCCACGAACGGCGACACCACGGTCACCAGAAGGATGGTCACGAGAGAGTAGTAGATTTCCGCCACGACGGGACTCCCCACAGGAAGGCCCCTCGCAGCTGGTGCGAGGGGCCATGGCTCCAATTCATTCTGGAAGGATAGCGCCGAGAAGGACGTCGCGGCAAAACTCTTGCAAACCCACAGACCGCGGCATCCGAACGGAAATCTGACGAGCTTTCGCCCTATAGCCAGGCGACGTCGTCGCTCTCGCACTCCTCCTTCGAACGTGAGAACCTCAGGGTCCTGGAAACGGACTCGAGCTTTCCCTCCTCGTTCAGCTCGCCGAGCTCCTCGAGCCACGTGTGCGGCCTCTCGCGCTTGAACTCAACGGTCTTCTCGTCGTCGTCCAGCCATGCCAAGACGCGACCGAAACGCTTCTCGGATTCCTCCATAGCGAATCACCCCTTGCACTCTTGACTGCGTACGCCACGATTCTAGGGACGCCGGCGCAGCTCAGGCCCGTCGTGTATGAACTGTGAACTGAATTGATGCGCTTTTGTAGCAAAGACGTAATTTTATGCATTTGACACAGTATTTATTGCAATTCTGGGAGCCATTTGACCGCAGGCCGACCTTCGCCCGGCCTCATCACGCAAGGCAAGGTCAAGCCACCCTTCGCACCACATGACCCTGCGCGATTGCGATCATGGTCGCTATGCGGCACCGGTACACGTCGAGGCCGAGTTTCACGGGTCCCCGCAAGCTCGCGTCAGACGTGTGCCGGGCCGGGTACACTTCGCGGCCCAGTTTGCA